>Ga0209992_10000052_pt1 | contig 175496 bp, 147 predicted proteins | sample 2SBtaG_2_FD_182564 | JGI IMG/M metagenome (GOLD analysis project Ga0209992, IMG submission 182564) | Deep subsurface microbial communities from Kolumbo volcano to uncover new lineages of life (NeLLi) - 2SBTROV12_ACTIVE470 metaG (SPAdes)... | ecosystem: Environmental > Aquatic > Marine >... | reverse complement strand
AAAGCGTTGAAGTATGATCCGTGTTGGTCGTTACCGTCGTGGACAAAGCGTCCCTCCTCTCTAGCTTGTTAAGGAGTCGACGGTAGCGGCCTTCTTTCTGGGCCATGCCTCATAGGATCTAACGTCCGCCGATCGGCGTGTAGGGCGTCTTCGTCGGGCCCGTGTAGATCTGCCGCGGGCGGCCGATCTTGAAGGCCGGATCCTCGTGGAGCTCCTTCCATTGGGCGATCCAGCCCGGCAGTCGGCCGATGGCGAACATCGCGGTGAACATGTTCGCCGGGGTGCCGATCGCGCTGTAGATCACGCCCGAGTAGAAGTCGACGTTCGGGTAGAGCTTGCGCTCGACGAAGTAGTCGTCCTTCAGCGTGATCTCCTCGAGCTCCTTCGCGATCTCGAGCAGCGGGCTGTGGATGCCCATGCGTTCGAGGACGTCGTCACAGGCTCGCTTGATCACCTTCGCGCGCGGGTCGTAGTTCTTGTACACGCGATGGCCGAAGCCCATGAGTCGGGCGCTCTCGTCGCCGCTCTTCGCGCGTTCGAGGTACTCGGCCGCCGTCACGCCTTCTTCGTGGATCGCCTCGAGCATCTCGATCACCGCCTGATTGGCGCCGCCGTGGAGCGGGCCCCAGAGCGCGTTGATCGAGGCCGAGATCGTCCCGAAGAGGTTGACCATCGACGAGCCGACCAGGCGGGTCGTCGACGTCGAGCAGTTCTGCTCGTGGTCGGCGTGCAGGATGAAGAGCAGGTCCAGCGCGTTGCGCACGACCGGGTCGACCTCGAAGTCCTCGCACGGGTTGCCGAACATCATCCGCAGGAAGTTGCCGACGTAGTCGAGCTCGTTCAGGGGATAGAGGAAGGGCTGACCGACAGAGTGCTTGTACGCGTAGGCGGCCAGGGTCGGCAGCTTGGCGATCAGCCGGTGGGTCGACAGCTCGATCTGCTCCGGATCCCGGGGATCGAGCGAGTCCGGGTAGAACGTCGAGAGCGCGCCCACCATCGTCGAACACGCCGCCATCGGATGGGCGTCCTTCGGCAGCGCCGAGTACATCTGCTTGAAGTCCTCGTGGAGCATCGTGTGTCGGCGGATGCTCTCCTCGAACGTGTCCAGCTCGGGCTGCGTCGGAAGCTTCCCGTTCATCAGGAGGTAGGACACCTCGATGAAGCTCGAATTCTCGGAGAGCTCCTCGATCGGGATGCCGCGGTAACGAAGGATGCCTTCCTCACCGTCGATGAAGGTGATCGCGCTCTGGCAGGAGCCGGAGTTCGCGTAGCCGGGGTCGAGCGTGATGTATCCGGTCTGGGCCCGGAGCTTCGTGATGTCGATTCCCTTTTCGCCCTCGCTTCCTTCGATGACGTCCAGCTCGAGCGTCTTGCCCCCGACGCGGAGTTCTGCAGTTTCAGACATGTCTCTTCCCCTCTCTTTGCTTCCCCCGCCTTCGGCCGGCGGGTCCCGGTTTTTGTCGTCGGTCCCTGGCACCCGGTCGGCCCGCGGTCGGGAGAGGCGGGACGGGGGGTGGGCGGCGCTCGTTCTGCGCCCGCCTGCTGCCTCTCCGCCGCGCTGACCGCTCCCTCTCTCACGGTGCCGGTCGGCTCGACTGCGCAGGTGCTTGAGCCACGCTGGGCAGAGGAGCGGACCTCTCGCGGGACCTGACCACCCGTCACCCGGTGTCTTCCTCGGACCGGGAGGGCTCGGGCGCGATTCTGGCGAGGCCAGGGTCGGGCTTTCCGAGGCTTCCAGGTCGGGGGACGACAGGAGGTGGGCGGGGGTCTGGACCGCGAGCAGATTAGCGGAGGTGGGCCCTGGGCGGCAGGCCGCTCGATCCCGAAAACGGTGGAATTGCGCGGGTATAGGCGGATCTCGTGCGTTTTACCCGCGTCTCGTTGGAGCTTCCACCTAGACGTTCGATGATTCCCACGGGGTAATCGAGTCGGGCCGGATGCATCGCGGCCCGGGCGGTACTCTCCGGGCCGCAATGGCGACCGCCGGCGCGCAGTGATTTCGGCCGGCACCCATGGGAGCGCGGGAACTTGGCTCAGGAAACGGACACGGAGACCCTCGACGAGGTCCACGAAGCCTTTCGTCGGCAGGTCGAGGATGCGGCAGTCGGGCCCGGCGGAATCGCGGCGCTCTTCGACGGACTCTCGCCGCTGCTTCGCGCGCGCCTCGTTCGGCGGCTCGCTCGGAAGCAGCAGCGAGCGCTCTACCGCAAGGTCGAAGGCTATGCGCCGGTCGGCCTCGCGGATCTGGTGCCGCCGGATCGAGCGGACCTCGAGGAGGTGCGACACCTCGGCCTCAATACGCTCCCGGCGTTCCGGGTGTTCGAGAAGCGCTTCTGCCGCTTGCCGGGGGAGGACGCGGCGAAGCCGCTGCGCCTCGGTGGGTACAACTTCCAGACGATGGCGCCGATCACGGGCCCCGGATACTTCGTTGCCGTCGAGGACGTGAAGACCCGCGAAGTCCTGGTCGACTACAACCATCTCCCTGAGGCCACGCCGGAAGCATGGCCGGCGGTCCGTCCGAACGAGCGCGGGCTGTCGCGTTTCGTCTACGGCTTCATGGTCGACCGACTGCGCCGGGTGTCCGAGCACGTCACGATCGGCTCCGCTTCGCGCAAGGGCAAGGAGATGGGGAGCTGGTTCGCGCTGACGCGCGACGAGGTCTGACCGCGACCGCGCTGCTCAGCCGCCCGAGCGCTTGACCGTGAAACCGCGGCCCTCGAGCTCGGTGACGAGGGTGTCGCGATGGTCTCCCTGGATCTCGATCACCCCGTCCTTGAGGGCGCCGCCGGTTCCGCACCGGCGCTTGAGCTCGCCGGCCAGCTGTCGGAGCGCGTCCTCGTCGAGGGGCACGCCGGTCACCGTCGAGACGGTCTTACCCTTGCGGCCCTTCGTCGAACGCGCGACGCGCACGATCCCGTCGCTCTGCTGCGCCGCCGCGGCTTCCTCGCGGGCCTTGGTGCGCGCGCGGGCGCCCTTGCCGCGACAGCGACAGCGTGACTCGCTCCGGCCGCATTCGGGACACACCCGCCCGTGCTCGCTCGAGTAGACGAGTCGATCGCCTCCGTCGCCGGCCACTTCAGCGCTCGGCGCCGAGCAGTCGGCGGTGGTCGACCATGATGCAGCGGTCCTGGATCACGCCGATCCCCGCCTCGCGCAGGCGCAGCGCGGCTTCGCCGTTGTGGATGCCGAGCTGCATCCACACGGCGCGCGGTCGCGGGTCGAGCGCGAGGATCTCGTCCACGTGTCCGGGGACGTGCTCGGACGCGCGGAACAGGTTCACGATGTCGACCGGCTCCTCGACCGTCGTGAGGTCGGCGTGGCAGGTCTCGTCCAGGGTGCGTTCGAGCTTGGGGTTCACCGGCACGATCCGGTAGCCGGCGCGCTGCATGTAGAGCGGCACGCGGTACGCGTCTTCGCTCGCGTCGTCCTTCGCGCCGACGACCGCGATCGTCCTGGCTTTCGACAACAGCGCATGGAGCTGCTCGTCGCTCTCTTCGAATCCAGGGGCCATCGATCCCGGTCCTCACTCCTTCGGCGCCACGCCCCCATGTCCGGGCGGGTCTTCACGTTAGCCGGTTTGGGCTGCATCGCTCGACACCTCCGGGTGCAACCGATACGGTCCCCGACCATGACGGACCGATCTCGCCCTCTCGAGGGTCTCCACGCGCAGCCGGGGGTGGCTGCGCGGGGCACACGTCTTATGTCAGCCATTCTGCTCAGGCCTGCTTCTGCGCTGGTGACTGGTATCAAGACAGCGACCGCCGTTGCGGTCGTCGCCGCGGCGCCGGTCGCTCTAGCGGACGACGGCGGCCCGCCGGCGGTCGCCGACCCGGCCGAAGCGCTCATCGAGAAGCGACTCGACAACGGCTTCCACGTCGTGCTCCTCGAGGACCACCGCACGCCTGTCGTCGCCGTCCAGATCTGGGTGAACGCGGGCTCGGCCGACGAGTCCTTCCATACGGGTATCGCCCACCTCTTCGAGCACATGATGTTCCGCGGCTCGAAGCACATCGGGAAGGAAGTCCACGCCCAGCTCATCAACGAGCGCGGCGGCCGGATCAACGCCTACACCAGCCGCGACGTGACCGTCTATCACGAAGACGTGACCGCGGAGTCGCTGCCCCTCGTGATCGACCTCGAGGCCGAGCGCTTCCTCAATCTCATCATCGACGAAGACAGCCTCGCGAGCGAGCGTGAGGTCGTCCTGGAAGAGCGCCGCTTGCGCACCGAGGACACGCCCGACGGTCGCGGCTTCGAGGCCCTCGCCGCCCTCGTGTGGCAGGCCCATCCCTATCGCTGGCCGGTGATCGGATGGCGGACCGACGTCGAGCAGGTGAGCGTCGAAGCCTGTCGCGCGTTCTTCGACACATACTATGCCGCGAACGATCTCACCCTCGTGATCGTCGGAGACTTCGAGACCGCGCCGACCCTCGCGCAGATCGAGCGCGCGTTCGGGCGCCTGCCGACGGCGCCGTCGATTCCGCGCAACCCGACGACGGTCGTCGAACAGCGCGGCGAGCGACGCGCCGACGTGTACTACGAGGCGAACCTGCCGCTGCTCTTCGCGGGCTGGCACGCGCCCCCGTCCGGCCACGGCGACGGCGAGTCCCTCGACGTGGCGAGTCAGATCCTGTCGGGTGGACGATCGAGCCGGCTATATCGGTCGCTGGTCTACGACCAGGAGCTCGCACTCTACGCCCACGGCAGCTACTGGGAAATGGCCGACGCCGGGATGTTCTACGCGTCCGCCGGCGCACGACCGGGCGTCTCTCTCGACGTCCTCGAGGAGGCGTTCATGGCCGAGATCCGGAAGGTCGCCGAGGAAGGTGTGAGCGAGGAAGAGGTCGCGCGGGCGAAGCGACAGATGGAGGTGTCGCTGATCAACCGCTTCTCGACGAATCACTCGATGGCGGGGCGGCTCGGTCGCGAGATCGTGATGTTTGGCCGCGTCCGTCCCCTCGCCGAGCGGATCGAGGCGATCCGCGCGGTGACCCCCGCCGATGTCCAGCGTGTCGTGCGCACCTACCTGACCGACGCCGGCCGCAACGTCGTGCGCGTGCTGTCGCCGCCGGTCGTGGAGGACGCGGCCACCAAAGAGCTGGCTCCGTCGGAAGGAGGTGCGCAATGATGCGCCGCGCCGACGTCCCGACCGCATGGGTCGCAGGCACGATCGCCCTCAGCGCGCTGCTCGGCCTCGGCGGCTGCGCGCTCCTGCCCGATTCCCTCGGCGGCGATCCGACGCCGGCCTGGGAGCTTCCGCCGCCGCCGCCGACGGAAGGCCCGATCGTCGAGGCGGGCGCGCTGTCCCGCACGCGGCTCGAGAACGGACTCACCCTCCTCGTGCTCGAAGACCACCGCCTGCCGCGGGTTGCCCTCGGCGTCGAGCTTCGGCGCGGCGCGGGCAGCGTGCCGCCGGCGAAGGCCGGCGTCGCGGCGATCGCGAGCGAGGTGATGCAGCGCGGTGCCGGCGATCGCGACGTGCTCGAGCTCGCGCGAGTCGTCGAAGACGCGGGCGCATCGCTCTCGGTGAGCGCCGGTTGGGACACGACCGGGGTCTCGCTCTCGGGTCTGAGCGAGGACCGCAGCCTGCTGATGGAGATCCTCGCAGACGTCGCGCTCAGGCCGCGCTTCGACGAGGCCGAGTTCGCGAAGGCGGTCGCGGAGCACCAGGCCGGGCTCGTCGCCGCACAGGACGATCCCTCGACGTTGATCCGGTGGCACGCGCTGCGCGCGCTCTATCCGGGCCATCGCTACGGACTCCCGCGATCGGGAACGGAAGAGACGATCGGTGGGCTCACGCCGGACGACGTGCGCGCCTACTGGCAGGATCGCTTCGTGCCGTCGAACACGATCTTCTGGGCGGTCGGCGACGTCGCCGCGCAGGCGATGGTCGAAGAGGTGAGCGCGCTCTTCGGCTCCCTTCCGGAAGCGACGCCGCCTCCGAACACGCTCGCGCCCCCCGCCATCACCCCGGAGTCCCGACGCATCGTCGTCATCGACAAGCCGGAGCTCGGTCAAGCGCGCATCATCGTCGGGCACGAGGGCATCGCGCGGACCGAGGAAGATCGCCTCCCGCTCGACCTCATGAACGACACGCTCGGGGGCAGCGGCTTCTCGTCGCGTCTCATGATGCGGGTGCGCGCGGACGAGGGCCTGACCTACGGCGTGAGCTCCGGCTATTCGCTGCGCTCGGTGCCCGGCCCCTTCTCGGTTTCGACCTTCACCCGCAAGGATCAGGTGCGGCGCGTCGTCGACCTGCTGCTCGAGGAGATGGAGGGGATCCGCTCGGACCGTCCGGTCACGGCGGACGAGCTCGCGAAGTTCGTGTCCTACAACGTGGGACGCTTCGGACTCTCGCTCGAGACGAGCCAGTCGGTCCTGTCGTCGCTCGTTGACCTCGAGGTCCACGGCCTGCCCGACGATTCCCTCGATACCTACCGCGGGCGGCTTCGCGCCGTCGACCTCGAAGCGGTCCACCGCGCGACGCGTGAGCACCTTCACCCCGATCGCGCCGCGATCATCGTCCTCGGACCCGCGGAGGAGATCGTCCCGCAGTTCGAGGGCCTCGGCGAGGTCGAGGTCTGGTAGCCGGACCCGCGAGTCGGCACGCCGCCTAACGCCCGAAGATGTCCAGGATGTCCGAGCCGCGGACGTAGCGCGACGGGTGGATCGCCTCGGAGAGTTCGTCGAGGCTGATACCCTCGGGCTGGATCGCTTCTAGCCAGCCGCGCTGGATCTGCCGGTATTCACCGCGGGACAGGCCGAGCCGTCGGTGGTAGCGGAAGAGCGCGTCGAGCTGATCGAGGGTCGTGTAGGCCTCGAGCAGCGTGCTCGGTCGGTTGCGGATGAAGCGGCGCAGCTCGAAACCGACGACCCGCCGTGCGCGCGTCGTCTGCAGGTAGCGATCGAGCGCGCCCTGGAGCGTCGCCTGGACCGCCAGGGCGCTTTCGCCGTCTGGGCCGAAGAGCGACTCGTAGAGCGCGATCGCCTGCTCCGCGTCCTTCGGGTTCAGCCGTGATTCGGTGACCGGCACGTTGCTGCTCGTCGCGACGAGCCCGAGATCGTCGATGATCGCGGTGCCTTCCAACCGCTCGAGCAGGATCGCCGAATCGGTCTCGCGAGCGTCGACGCCGAGCTCGGTCATGCGTTCCGCGTTCTCGAGAGGCGCGAGCGCGCGCCAGACCGGCGCGCGAATCGGCGCTTCGAGGGGCGGGATCGCGCCGGTGAGCTCCGAGCGCGATCCGCCCTGGGCGATCGGGGATGCGACCTGATCCAGGTTCGCGTTCCCGACGAAGGTGAACGCCGACGGGTCGAGTGCTCCACCCCCGGCGGTGATCTCGGCGACCGGGAAGCCCGAAAGGAAGGCCGGCAGGGTCGGGTCGAACGGGTCCGGCACGCCGAAGATCGGCTGCTTCCCGACCCCGATGGCCATCGGGGTCACGCCACCGAAGTCGATCAGGTTCGCGAGGATCGACGAGCCGCCGTCCTGCGTCGACGAGCCGTCCGCCAGGAAGGTCACGCCCGCGTTCCGCTTCACGAGTCCGATCTCGGATGCGATCACGCGGATGCCCGCCGCGCCGCTCGCCGCGGCGTCGCCGATCGTCACGACCTCTCCAGCGTGGTCGATGGTCAGGTTGCCGCCGACGGCGAGGCGCTCGCCGGAGCTCATGATGAACTTGCCGCCGTTCGTGCTGCGGAACGCGAGGTTGCCGACGGCCTTGCCGATCGTCGCGATGGGCGAGAGACGGTCGCGGCCGGCGCCGGCATCGGCGTCGTGCAGCACGTCGTCCACGGCGTCGAGGTCCGCTGCACCAGTGAGGGCGGTGGTGAGATCGGCGATCGCGTCGCCGTCGCTCGAGTCGTTCGGGTCGTTCGGCTCGTCGAGGGGGACGGCGACGAAGAGGATGTCTCCGTCGACGAAGACGTTCTGGTCGTCATCGACGGGCGTTTCGAAAATGCCGTTCGCGTCGTTGTCCAGCCGCTCGCCGAACTGGACCCGGCCGTCCGAGTCGTCGTCGAAGAAGACGTGAAGGAATCCGAGTCGCGCGGCAGGTGTGTCGCCGTCACTGATCGGCTCACCGTCGACGCCGATGTCGTCCTCGAAGATGACCTCTCCGGTCGTTCGGATGCGGAGGCCGACGTCGAGAGGCGCGACCATTCCCATCACGGTATTGCGGAAGATGTCGCCTGTGAATCGGAGATCGCGGCCGAGGAGGTCGGCGGTCTCCCCTAGCGAGAGCTTCGCGTCCCAGAGTTGGTCGCCGAGCGTGTGCATGCCGAAGTCGGTATTCGTGGCCACGGTGGGGCTCGCGTTGCCGGCGATCGCGAGGTCCGGGTCGAACGCGGGGATGGAGATGCTGTCAAAGCCCGTCACTTCGAAGGAGGCGAGCTCGAGCGCCGGGTTGTTCCGGATGTCGATGTCGGTCAGCGACTCGAACTGGTAGTCGCCCACGCCCGGTCGGAGTTGCGTGACCGCCAGCTGGAGCTCACGTTCCATCGTGCGATTGATCAAGCTCAAGGACAGATTCGATCCGATCGAGCCGTTGCGAAGATCGTCGGTGAAGACGAGATCGGAATCGTCCGCCTCGAGTCCGATTTCGATGAAGCGAAGGCTGTCCCTCTCCTGTGTCACGAGCGTGGTCGATCCGAAGACGAAGCCGCGCTGGAAGTATCGGTCGAGGCGCGGCAGCAGGGTCGACGAGAAGTCGTCGTCGTCACGCACCCGGAGCCGCGGCCGGGATCGCTCTTCGGGATCGATCTCGCTCGACACGACGTCGAGGTCCGACAGCGCTTCGAAGCCGGTGAGCAGCGATCGGCTCGTGATCCGAAGGTTCGGATCTTCGAGGTCGAGCTGCACGCTGGCCCCGGGGTCCGTCGCGTCGATCAGGATGTCGTTGGAGCGCAGCTCGACGCCGCCTTCGAAGCGCGCGGCCGAGAAGGGGTCGGCGATCGCGGAGTTGAGCACGATCTCGAGCGTCGCGCCGGTCTCGTCCGAGCCGAGAATCAAGCGCCGGGCGTGATCTCCGAGGGCTCCGATCGTGTCGCCGCCGACCGAGTCGACGACCCGCGTCTCGAACTGGACGGAGCCGAGGTCGACGAGATCCCACTCGGTTGCTCCCTGGGCCATCCCGTCGAGCACGGCCGACGTGTCGAGGTCCGCCGTCGACGAGACGGTCAGGGAGGACTCGCGCATCCCGTCCCGGACCGTGAGCATGCCCAGCCCGCTGAAGTCGATCGCGGCCTGCGCTGCGGGGTCGAGGTCTTCGCCCAGGCCATCGCCGTCCGTATCGGGATTCGTGACCCGGAAGGTCGGGCCGGCGCGGAGGATCAGGGTGTTCGCCGTGAGGTCGGAGTTGCCGGTCGAGTCGTCGAAGACGAGCTGGCCCATCACGTTGTCGCCCACACCGTCGATGGCGACGAAGGGCTGGTCGAGGAGGAGGCCCGCTTCGAGTTGCAGCAGGTCGGCGGTGATGTCCGCGTCGTCGAGGGTGATGTCACCCTCCGTCAGGACCGTGAGGTCACCGAAGGTGTAGGCGCCGCTCTCGAAGAAGAAGTCGCTGCCTTCCGGCAAGAAGGCGCTGCCGACGATCAGATCACTCCCGCTCACGTAGTCCGTGGCGACGACGATCGATCCGAAAGTCGATTGAAGGAATAGGTCGGTCGGCTCCGGATCGCCGTTCGCGTCGTCCTCCTGCGACCGGGCGAGGTGGCCGGCGATGTTGAAGCGCTCGATGAGGCTGGTGGGTTGGGGCGTCATCGGCGGCATGGGCCAGGTCGGACTGTCGGGCAGGATGTCGCCGTCCTGAATGATCGTGATCGTCCGCGGACCACGGGCCGTCGCGAGGTCGAACACGCCGGAGCCGGGCGCCGTCTCGGAGAGTCCGCTCAGGTTGCCCGTCGTCGCTTCGGCGTCGACCTCGAAGCCCTCGACCAGGAGGTGTTCCGCATCGAATCCGGCGTCGTTGGTCGGGGAAATCGCGCCGGCCGTGTCACCGGTCCGCTCGTCGGCCACGATCCGGCCGCCGTCCTCGACGCCCGTGCCGTTGATCGCCTGAAGACGAAGGTTCTCGGTACGGAGTCTCAGTCGCAGGTTGGCGAGATCGCCGGTGTCCGACGTGAGCACGAGGTCGGTGTCGAAGTTCGCCGTGAGGATCAGGTTCTCGGCTTCGAGGATCAGACGGCCCGGGTCGAGGGCGTCGCCGAGCTCGAGGGGGAGGGCGGTGAAGTCGGGATCGCTCCAGTCGATCGTGCCGTTGTCGTTTCGGATCGCCAGGATCGACGGAAGGACAGGGCCCATACCGACATCGAATTGCGATTCGGTCGGGAGATCGGTGACGGCGAAGAACTCGTCCTCGTGGAAGACGAAGCTGCGGTCGTTCGCGGCGCCGTCGGAGAGGTCGAAGCTCGCGCCGGCGACGACGATCGTCGATCCGAAGTCTCCTTCCTCGCCGTCGGTCGCGACGAGCCGGATATGCGGCGCGCGCACGACGACCCCGGAGCCGAAGGTGAGGAAGCCGACGCCGTTCGAACCGGCGCGCAGCGTGAGCTGTTTGTCGGCGGCAGCAGCGACGCCGGCGGGCGCGAAGGCATCCGCGAGGTCCTGCGAGTAGCCGAAGCTCGTCGTACCGCCGAGGGTCACGTGGCGGCCGTCGAACACGAAGCCCGTCGGCAGCAAGATCCCGGGCAGGCCCCCGACCTCGGTGCTGATCAGAGAAATGTCGACGTCGCGGACCTGCGTGTCGTCGAACCCGCCAGTCGAGAGGTCGATCACGCCGAAGTCCGAGCGGAGCGAGTAGTCGACACGCTCGCCCGTCGTGCCGAAGCCACCGGCGAGGATCCCGAAGTCGTCGAGGGTCGGCAGGTGGGTCGCGGCGTCGATCGCGGCGTCCTGTCGGAAGCTGAACGTCTTCTGCGTGCCATCGGCGAGGAAGGCGGCGCTCGCCGCGTCGCGGATTTCGACGTCGGCCGCGCCCTGGATCTCGGATCGATCGTCGGGGTCGAGGTTCTGCGTGTCGCGGCCCGCGCCGGCGCGCAGCGAGATCGAGTTGGCTTCGAGTCGCGTCGCGGTCGGGGCGGGTGCGTCGAAGACCAGGTCGCCGAAGCCGTTCGCGCCGCCGTGGAGGGAGAGGGAGTCTGCCGCGGTGAGGGTGAGTCCGGATGCGACCGTGAGCGTTCCGCCTAGCAGCGAGGTGTCGAAGCCCAGGTCTTCGAGGTCGGTCGGGCGCCCGGCGACGAAGGAGAGCTCGTCGGCGGAGAGGATGCCGGTCGCGAGGGCGCCGAACGTCGACATGGCGTCTTCATCGATCGTCAGATCGCCGGGCGACGTGATCGTGAGCTCTTCGACCTCGAAGGCGTTGGCGATGCCCAGGAAGTCGACAGGGCCGGATCCGTCCAACACGAGGCCGCCGTTGAGCGTCACGCGACTGCGGAGCGCGGCGCCGGTGTCGTCGTTCAAGCCGGCCGCGTCGTCGACGTCGAGCGTACCGCCAAAGCTCGTGAGCGTGACGTTCTGGTGGTTCACGCCGATGTCGGCGTCGCCGAAGATTCCGTCGGTGCTTCCCGCACCGGAGCGGCCGCCGAAGAAGAGCTGCGAGTCCTGCATCGGCGTCGCCATGTCGTCCACGACGTTCAGCGCCTTCGCCTGCTCGATCGTGACGTTCTCCGGTCGGAACGCGCCGTCCGCGCTTCTGAGCTGAAGGCCTCGGTAGTCGCCGAAGGACTCTCGCTGGAAGTTGATGTCCTCGGTTCCGGGATCCGGCGCAGTCCCGTCCTCGGTCATGTCGAATGTGGCGGCGGTCCGGATCGAAACGCTGTCGGCCTGGATTCGAACGCCGTCGACGGCGTTCACTCCACCCATGCCGTCGAAATGGAGACGCAGGAACGGATTCATGAACTGGGAATCGAGGCCGGCTCGCTCGTCGTCGGTGAGGAACGTCGCGATCTCCGCGATGCTCAGGTCGACGAGGTTCGCCTGCAGAAGAGTGTTGCGTTCGAAGACCGCCTGGCGCTCCGCCTCGACGGAGAGCAGGCCCGCCGTCACGAAGTCCGCGTCGACCAGCGCGTTGTCGGTGTTCTTGCCGACGTCGCTGTCGAGGAACTCGAGCGAGCTGTTGCCACTCGCGACGATCGCGACCGAGTTCGCACCCGCGGACGTGAGGGTCTCGACGTCCCGCGCCTCGAGGCTGATGCCGCTCGCCTGCAGTGTGGTCGCGACGCTTCCGCCGATCTCGATCTTGCCCGCGCCGAACGCCTGCAGTGCGTCGTCTTGTCCGCTCGCGTCGCCCGCGAAGATCCCGAGCAGACCGTTCTCGCCGAAGTTGCCGCCGGTCGTGTCGAGCATGCCTTCGATCGCGACCCGCTGGGTGTGGGAGCTGCCGATCGCGGCGAGGCCGCCGGCCGTCGTGATCATGTTGGCGCCGCTGAGCTCGATCTGGCCGCCTTCGTTGTCCGCCACCGTGGCGAACACGGTGTCGACGATCGCGACCGCGGGGTCCTCCGCGGAGAGGCGATTCGCATCGATCGTGAGGCTGCCGCCCCCGGTGTCGACGGTCGCTCCGGTGAAGCCGACATTGCCGACGCTCGTCGATCCGCGGGTGCCTGCTCGCATCGCCACATTGCCACCGCCGGTGGTGATCGACCCGCCGACGTCGACCCGGCCGGCCTCGATGTGGGTCGTGGTCGTTCCACCCATCGGCAGCTGCCGCACGTTGACGCTGTCGGCCTGCATCGTCACCGATCCGCCGTCGAGGCCGTCGTCGGTGGGGCGGTCGGTGTCGATGGTGCCCGCGATGTTGATGCCGGTGCCCACTCCCATGATGTCCGGCGCGACGGGATTGTCCGCGGCGCCGAATTCACCGATGTTGCCGAAGCGATCGATGGAGCCGGTCTGGAAGAACACGTCGCCGCCGTCGGTCTCGATCGAGGCGCCGCCGTCGAGATCGATCGTGATGCCCCGGGCGGTGACGTTGCCGCCACCGGTGCGGATGTTCGCGTCGATGTCGACGGTGCCGTGGGTCTGGTCGGGGCCGAAGTCCTGGTTGGGATCGCGCTGGGCCTGGTCGTTCGCCGTGAAGACGAGGTCGAGGTTCATGTCCGGCGTGACGTTGGGGTCACCGCTGCCGACCAGGATGTCGGCGTCCACGTTGATGTTGCCCGCCGCGAGGAGCGTGAGCGTCGCGCGCGTGCCCGGTGCGGCGTCGCCGTTCGGGATCAGGATCGAGTCCTGGATCGTGATGCTGCCGTCGCCCGTTCGCGTGAGCGCTTCAGCAGGATCGACTCCGTTCGGATCGAACGCCTCGGTCGAGAGCGTGATGTCCGTGCCGACGGCGAGCGCGCGAACCAGGAGCGCGATCGAGAGCGAGTTCGTGTCCGCGATCGTCGGGTTCTCGGCGGTCGATCGTGCGGAGGATGTCGTCGAAGCCGGCGCTGTCGAAGTTCGGCGCCAGAATCGCCTCGACCGCCTTGTTCAGACAGGGACCGGTCGTCTCACAGTCGGTCGCTCCGACGGCGTCTTCGGCGACCAGCGTGATCGAGAAGGGATCGATCAACCAATCACCGGCGTCGCCCTCCGGCGCAGAGAGATCCGGGGTCGTCTCGAGAGACAGATGCTGGAGGCCCGAGGTCTCGACGAAGCCGCCGTCGCCCCCGAGCGCGCCGCCCCGCGCGGACACGTCGCCTGCGATGTGCGCCAGGGACTCCGCGAAGAGGATCACGCGTCCGCCGTCACCGTCGGTGATCGCGTCCGCGCGGACCTCGCTGCCCTCGGCGACCACGAGCCCGCGCGCGCGCTGGAGGTCGCCCTGTCCTTTTTCCTCTCCGCCGACGCGGATCGTGCCGCCGCCGGCGTCACCCGACGCGTCGAGGGTCGCGCCTGCCTCGAGCACGGTGCCGGCTTCGTCGACGACGTCGCCCTCGAGCACGATCGTCTCGCCCGTGACGTCGATCGTTCCGCCGACGCCTCCGGCCTCGCGATCGCTCACGTCGACACGGCCGGCGATCTCCACGCGGCCCTTCTCGCTCCCCGCGATCTCGATCGATCCCGCTCGGGTCGCAGGGGTCTCGCCGCCGGGCGACGCGATCTGTCGGATGCCCCAGCCGAGAGGGTCCGCCGCGGCGAGTCGAACGTGGCCGCGGCCCGCGTCGATCGTGCCGCGATTCTCGACCGCGTATTGCAGCGACTCGACGCGGTTCGACTCGAGGCCGTTCCGCGGAAGCGAGACCACGACCGGGTCGCCGAAGCTGCGCAGATGCACCGCGTCTCCGGCGAGCATCATGAGCGTGCCGTCGGCGATTTCGATGTGGCCCGTGTTGATGACGCGGCGACCGATCAACGCAGCGCTCTCCGCCGAGAGGTCGCCCATGTTGCGGGCGGTTCCCTGACCGAGCAGCGCGACGAAGTCGATGGGATCGAGCAGGCCCTCAGCGATCGTGTCGGCGTCCAGGAAGTGGATCGAGTCGGCGCCGAGCATCAGCAGCTGCCCCGCCGGCGTCGTGATCTCGCCGGCGTTGATCACGTGGCTTCCGTAGAGGAGAACGTCCTGGCTGGCCTTGATCACGCCTTCGTTGAGGATCACCCCCGAGAGCTCGACGGACGGATGGTCGGCGGGATCGAGGGGCGTGACGTCGCCGCCGACGGCGACGAGGGTGCCGACGTCGATGATCGCCGTCCCTCCGACGTAGAGGCCTGCCGGGGTCACGAAGATGACGACGTCGTTGTCGCCCGAGAGGACGGTGCCGTGGATCATCGCCGCGAGCTCCGGCGGGAGTTCGTTCCAGAACTCCGATCCGCTCGCGACACTCGAGGTGAACTCGAGGGTGTGGCCTGCGTCCTGGTCGATGCCGCCCCCCCAGAGCACGTGCATGGAGGCATCGTCGGTGTGGACACCGGTGTAGTCGTCTTGTGAGTTGTCGATCGTGCCGCCGGTCGCGACGCCCTGGTCCGCCCAGTCGTCGTTCGCGCCGGCGTATCCAGCCGGGGTCATCGCCACGATCGCGACGACGAGCACCCGCGCGACGAAGCGCTCGACGGCGCTCGCCCGGCTCGTGTCGTGTGACCTGCGCCGCGGGCGATCAGTAGACGATGCTGAAGAGGACATGAACCTCGCTCTCTCCGGTGGTCACGAAGTTCTTGCCGCCGACGTTCCGCGGGCCGCGCTCGTCCGTCAGCGCGACGGCGTAGTCGAGCCGGGCCCGCACGTTCGAGAGGATCTGGAGTTCCGCACCGATTCCTGCGCTCACGAGGATCTGGTCCTTCTCCGACGGTCGACCGCCGGAGGCGTTGCGTTGGGTATGTCCGGCGTCGACGAATGCGCGAATCACGAGATCCCAGTCGGGCCGACCGTAGACCTGCTGGGGCGCGGCCCGGAAATCGCCGAGCAGGGGCAAGTTCAGCGGGCGACGAGTGACCGGCAGCGCACGAGGAATGTGGAAGCGGTATTCGATGCTGCCGACGTAGAGATCGTCGCCGACGGCGACGGACTGCGGGTAGCCGCGCACGCTGTAGAGACCGCCGAGGGTCGCGTTCGCCTGCGGTATCACGCGCGCGTCGTCGAGCGAGAGCTGGGACCGGAAGCTCACCGCGAGCTCGTGGGCCAGGGTCGAGCTCGTGTGGGTCGACGGGTCGCGCCAGGCCTCCGGGCGCAGGAGCGGCTCGAGGTAGGTGGACCACGAGACGGCGAGTCCCAGCTGCACGAAGCGGTCGTCGGTATCGAGCCGACCGAGGGCCCTGCGGTTCGATTCGTCGATCTCGTTGGCCTGTCCCTCGATCTGGAAGTCGGCGGTGAAGCTGGACAGGGCGTTGCGGCGCTCGGCGTGGATTCCGGCGCGAGGGAGCACGAGGACGGCGTCGCCACCGGTCCTCACGGTGTTGTTGTGTACCCGGAGGTCGCGGATACGGAGACCGCCCCAGAGGTCGATGAAGAGGTTCCGGTACTGGTAGGTCTCGTAGATGAAACGGCCGCCGTACAGCGCGCCGCGACTGGTCACGACGTCGTTCGCGAGGTTCGAGAAGGTGGCGGCGGTGCCGACCTCGGAGCGGCTCCAGCTGAATTCGACTTCCCACCTGAGACGATCGACGCCCCACCAGGGGATGTCGTCGCGCGGGATCCACTCGAGCCATTCGGGGTCGCCCCGATGCCGATTCATCCAGCGCGGTCGCTGGGATCCGAAGAAGGGGGCCTGGTAGCGCGCGGTCACCCCGTGGACGTCGTCGCCGCCAGTATTCAGGTACTCGAGGGAGAGCACGTCGTCGCGATCCGAGAGCTGGCGGTGGCTCATGCCGTAGCGCTGCTGCCAGAGACTCGTGCGATTCGTTCCGGTGTTGCTGACCTGCCCATACGCATACCAGGGCTTCGCCTCGAATACGCGATAGTCGAGCACGACCTCGCCGGGCTCCTCGCCGGGGGAGAGGGCGGCTTCGACCCGGCGTCCCGAGTGGCGATTCAGGCGGTGGAGGTAGTCCTCGAGCTCGCGTCGGTCGAGGAGGTCCGTCGTGCCGTCTGGGCCGACGCCGGCGGGCTGGAGCGGGGAGCCCGCGCGAATGCGTTCGTGGATCTCGTTGTCGATCTTCCAGTCGCTCTGCACGCGTTCGCCAGCGGCGATCGTGCGTACCTGGGCGACGCGGCCGATTCGGATCTCGAGGGCGAGGCGCGTTCGATCCGGCGCGCGAAGATCGCGCTCGGCTTGAAGATCGAAGTCGCTCGCCGCGGGGCGGACGTCGACGCCGTAGAGCCCCTCGTCGTGCAGCTCGTGCACGACGGCGGTCAGAACGGCGACCAGTCCCTCGGCATCGAGGGCGATCGGGGTCGTTCCGCTCGCGCCGAAGACGTGGCGCCCGCCCGGTTCCTCGTCGGTCGCGGCGGTGTAGCCGTTCGCGATCGAGCGCAGCTGCACTTCGACCGGGAGCAGCGCGTCGACCGCGGGGTTTCCGGGATGGTCGACCGCATAGCGGAGCTCGAGATCGCCGACGGTCCAGGTCGACGCGGCGTCGGCTTCGTCGAGGAGAACCTGGGCGGGGGCAGCGCCTGCCGAGAGGCCCACCACCCACAGGCCGATCGCGAGGATCGTCCGCTTCGCGACGGAGCTCGGGCGGGACGTCGGTCGGCTCGGGAAGGGGGCGCGGCGCAGCCTGGGCATCTAGGGGTCTACTCGTGGTCGCTCTGGAGTCGCTGGGCGAGGTCGGACAGGGTTCGCCGAGCTCCTGGGGACGCTGAATGGCGAGTCGGGAGAGCGCGGAAAAGAGCGCAAAAGGGGGACGGGCCCGTCGATGGATGCCGAGGACGCGCGCGGGCGAAGCTCGGCGGTTTCGCCGCGCTCGAGGCGGGCGGACGATAGCGAGATCCGCTCGGCAACTCCCCCGGTTGACGACGAATTCCGCTTGAGAATTGCGGCGTTGATGAGATGGATGGCCCCCCGGTTGCGTGGGAGGAAGCGCAGCGCCGATCGGTTCCCCCGAAGCCGAAATCGACCCGGAGTCACCCGTCGACTTCGACTTCGAAGTTGACCGACCGACCGGTCGGTCGATAGATTGCTCGTCATGGCCCCGCCCGAATCCCACACCCCGCGCCCTCCGGACAGCCGGGACAAGATCCTCGAGACCGCCGAGGGGCTCTTCGCGGTCGGCGGCTTCGCCGGCGTGGGCATGCGCGAGCTCGCCACGACGGTCGGGATGTCGAAGTCGGCGCTCTTCCACCACTTCCCGAACAAGCCCGACCTCTACGCGGCGGTGCTCGACCGCTGCCTCGCCCGTCTGGAGGCCGCGCTCGGCCGGGTGCCGACCGACGGGACGCCCGTCGAACAGCTCGAGGCCTGGATCGACGCCGTCGTGTGCGCGCTGTCGGAAGATCTGCCGGCGGGGCGCCTGATGATGCGCGCCCTGGTCGACGAGGAGCCCTTCCCGGCGATCCGCCTCGCCACCACGGACGCCACGGACGGCCTAGACCGCGAGCTGATGCCCTTCGAGCTCCGGCTCGCCGGAATCCTCGAGCGCTTCGGGGCACTTCTCGAAGAAGGCATGGCCGGCGGCGTGTTCCGAACCGTGTCGATGGGGGACACGCTGCTCACGGTGATCGGCGCGATCACCTTCCACTTCTCCTCCGGCGACCTGGGCGAAGCGCTGCTCGGGGAGTCGATCTTCTCCGCGGCCGCGGTCGAGCGGCGCCGCCGGGAAGTCTCCGAATTCATTCGTCGCGGGCTCGTGGCCTGACGACGTCTCGACGCGCCTCCATCCGGCCCCGAGCGGGTCGATCCAAGACTCACGGAAAGGGATCTCGAACATGGACAAGCTGCTGACCGACTACCGCAAGAACATCGGCGAATTCGAGGTCATCGACTTCGAGGACGAAGCGATCGTCCAGGGCGTCCGCAGCCGGGTGGACGTCGACGTGCCCGTCGACCTCCACTGGACCTGGTCGTACGAGAGCGAGATCGACGAGCTGCGGCGCCTCTACGAAAAGGGGAAGGCGGGCCAGTGGAACGCCCAGACCGACCTCGATTGGAACACGCCGATCGATCGCAGCGAGTGGATCCTGAATCCCGAGTTCTCCCTGATGGCGAACGTCGTGAAGATGTTCGGCGGCAGCGAAGCGGCCCAGAAGGAAGCGACCCACGACGAGATTGCGTACACGCTGTCGCAGCTGCTCCACGGTGAGCAGGCCGCGCTCCAGCTCTGTGGCCAGCTGACGAACGTCTGCACCGAGATCGACCAGAAGTTCTACGCCGCCAGCCAGGTGATCGACGAGGCCCGGCACACCGAGGTTCTCGCGAAGTTCCTCGGCGAGAAGGTCGGCGAGATCCACCCGATCGGCGCGGACCTCAAGACGCTGCTCGACATCCTGCTCCAGGCGGAGGGGATGCAGAAGAAGGTGCTCGGGATGCAGACCCTCTTCGAGGGCATGGCCGTCGGCATCATGGACACGATCCGCAGGGAGAGCCGGAACGAGCTGCTCTCGACCATGATCCACCGGGTCGAGCAGGACGAGGCGCGGCACGCGGCCTTCGGTGTGCTCAACATGCGGCGGATCGTCCGGGACGCCTCGAAGCGGGAGATGGACGAGATGGAGGACTGGGCCTTCAACATCCTCGAGACGCTGAACGCCAACCAGCAGCTCGAGATGCTCCGGACCTTCGCCGACAAGTACGGCTACGACCCTGAAGCGGTCGTCGCCGCGGCGACCCAGCTCCCGAACTTCGCCGAGCTGAACAGCCCCATCTACATGCACACCGTCGTGCCGAACCTGCGCAACCTCGGCCTGATCACCGACCGAACCGAGGACCATTGGCGACGGGTCGGCATGATCCATGACGCCGAGGCGACCGCGATCGCGAGCTGATCGCGCATGAACGCGCCGGCGCGGGATCTCCCGCGCGGGCGCGTTCAGTCGTAGTTGCCGAGCGCCGCCTCGAGCGACGCGCGCACCTCCTCGCGCAGCGACTCCGGCTCGAGGACCGTCGCGCTGCCGCCGAACGAGAGCACCCAGTTCGCGAGCTCCTGGCTGCCGCCGACCTCCATCGTGAGCTCGAGCCCGCCGTCGGCGAGCGCCTCGGTCTTCTGGCTCGCGTGCCACTCGCGCTCGCTCACGTAGGACGCCCACTTCGCGTCGAAACGGATGCGAACGGGGACCGCCGGCTCTGCGACGACGCCAAAGCTCGATGCCGTGTACGCATCGAAGTCGAAGCTCGCATCGATGACGAAGTCGGCGTCGGTCGGCTCGATCGCCTTGATGCGATCGACCGCGAAGGTGCGGATCTCCTCGGAGCGGTGGTCATGGCCGATCACGTAGAGCGCGCCGCCGTGGTACCAGACCTTGTAGGGGTCGATCCGCCGCGTCGACTCCTCGCCGGTCCGGCCCGTGCGGTACCGCATCTCGAGGGTGCGGGTCTCGAGCACGCCCTCGTTCAGGACGCGGATCGTGTCGTGGAACGCCGCATAACGCTTGTGCGGGCCGGGCAGCACCCGGAATCCGTCGCCCAGGCGCTCGAGGTAGCCCGAGAGCTCGGGTCCGAGGCCGGCGCGCACCTTCGTGAGCGCGGCCTGGATCGAGTCGTGGAAGACGGTGCCTTCGAGGGTCTTGAGGAGATCTTCCGAGAAGGCAAGCGCGAGCAGCTCGTCCGGGGTGAACGGGACCTGCCCCATCTGGAACGTGTCGAGGAAGCGGTAGTACGCCTTGCCGTCGCGTTTCTCGCTCGTGACCGGGAAGCCCGCGTACATCAGCGCATCGAGGTCGCGATATACGGTGCGACGCACGCAGCCGAGGTCCTCGGCGAGCTCATCGAGGCCCACGCCGGCGCGGCTGCGCGCCAGTCGCTGGATCAACTGCCACTGTCGTGCGAGCTGGTCCCCCCGCATGGCGAGGGAACGTACCGGCTCGGGCGAGCCGGGTCACTCGGGGGGCATCACTCGTCGGCGAAGAAGGCTGCCAGCTCTTCCTCGCGCGCCTCGGCGTCGCGGTATCCGACCTCCTCGCAGCGCCGCGCGTACGACGAGTCGAAGAGGAGATACGAGAGCAGATCCGCCTCGCGGGCGTTCCCGTCGGCGTTCGCGCCAGCGCCGGTCGCCCGGCGGAGCAGGCCGAGGAAGGGTCCGAAGTCGAGGTCCGGGTCGTCGCGCACGACCTCCGCGGCCAGGACGCCGAGGTCCTCGGAGGGGCGCACGACGAGGTCGTCGATCCGCTTCAGCTGTCGGTCGCCGTCGGAGCCGAGGTGGGCGTTCAACTCGTGCAGGAAGTCGTCGCCGTAGACCCCCTGGCCCGCGTCGAGGATGTCGTTCACGAAATGCATTCGCGCCACGTCCGCCTCGATCGGCGAGAGCATGAGCGCGTTCAGGACCTTGCCGAAGAGGTACATCGGGTTGCCGAACTCGGCCGTCCGCTCCTGGGCCGTCGCTTCGTTGACCGTGCCTTCGACGGGGTGGGTCAGGCCGATCACCATGATGCGGTCGGCGCCGAGGCGAACGGCGGGCGCGAGGGGCGTGTTCAGGCGAAGGCCACCATCCGCGTAGTAGCGGGCGCCGACGCGGACCGAAGGAAACAGGAGCGGGATCGCCGCCGAGGCGAGGGCGTGGAGCGGCGAGAGGCGGATCCGCTGCATGCGGATGTTCGACACGCTCGCCCAGGGCGGCAGCTCCGGGCGCATCGAGTCGCAGAACACGACGGCGCGCCCGGTGGCGATCTGGGTCGCGGCGACGCAGACCGTGTCGATCCGGCCCTCCCTCAGGTTGCGGCGGATGCCGCGCCACGGGATCGACTGGAGGACCAGGCGTTCGAGGGGCTCGGTGTCGAGGAGGCCGTAGAGCCGGTCGGGGCGCTGGCCTTCGCGGAGCTGTTGGGCGACGCGCTTCACTCCGAGCATGCGCCGCGGCAGGCGGAAGAAGTCGCGGGTCGTGAATTCGAAGATCTCGTGCACCTTCATGCGGTGCCAGATGTCGACGAGGCGCTCGCCGCGCTTTTCTGTCTCGTCGGCGGTCGCCGCGAGGAAGCACGCGTGGATCGCGCCGACGCTGGTGCCACAGACGATCTCGAAATCCGGTTGGACACCGGTCCGTCGAGGCATCTCGTCCAGGATGAAGCGCAGGACGCCGGCTTCGTAGGCGCCGCGTGCGCCGCCCCCGGAGAGGACGATCGCTCGCTTCGGCTTGTCGCCTCGCCGCTCCTCGGAGGGCGATCCGTGCATGCCGATTGCGGGTGCGTCGACCATCGATCGAGCGAGCCTTGCTAGGCGCTCACGCGCTCCGCGTACTCGCCCGTTCGGGTGTCGACGCGAAGGACGTCGCCTTCCTTGATGAAGAGCGGCACGTTGATCGTGGCGCCGCACTCGAGGGTCGCGGGCTTGTTCGCGCCGGAGCTGGTGTCGCCCTTCACGCCGGGATCGGACTTCACGACCTTCGATTCGACGTAATTCGGGAGATCGACGTTGACGGGGTTGCCCTTCCAGAAGAGCACGCCGACGATCATCTCCTCCATCATGAACTGTTCCTGCTCACCGATCACGTCCGGCGGGATCGGGATCTGATCGTAGGTCTCCTGGTCCATGAAGATCATCGACTCGCCGTCGTTGTAGAGATACTGCATCGACTTTTCGCTGATGTCGGCGACCTCGGCCTTTTCCCCGGAGCGGAACGTGCGCTCGACGGTCCGGCCGTTCAGCAGGTTCTTGATCTTCGTGCGGACGAAGGCGCCGCCCTTGCCGGGCTTCACGTGCTGGAAGTAGGTGATCGTGAAGGGTTGGCCGTCGAGCTCGATCTTCAGGCCGTTCTTGAACTGCGAAGTGTCGGTGGTCGCCATGGCGGAGTTCCTGTGACGCGCGCCGCGCGGTCGTTCGCGGCTGTCGCGGAAATTTCGGTCGTCTTGTCGGGGAGCGAACGCGCCCGGTCGGGCGGAACGGGCGCCGAGGATAGCGGAGGGCCGCCCCCTCGCTAGAAACCACGCAGATGGGGGTAGGATCGGTCGGTTCGGGGCGAAAGTTGAGCGCGAACGCGTACTTGGAAGGAGCCCGATCGAGTTCGGGGCGGCTCAGCCGTGCGTCAGCACCACGCGCACGACGTCCTCCCCCGGCACCTCCCGCTCGAGCAGTGCCATCGCGTGGTCGAGCTCGTCGAGGGTGCATGTCCTGCCAAGGAGCTCGGCTGCCGGGATGCGCCCCTCGTTGAGCAGCTGGCAGGCCTCGGCGCAGGACGCGCTCGTCGATCCGGAGCCGCCGTGGATCGTGAGCGAGCGGAAGATCAGGTGGTCACTCACGATCTCGACGGGCTGCTCGTTCTTGAGGCCGCCTAACAGGGTGTGGCCCCCATGGCCCGCGAGGGCGATCGCCTGGGGGACGGTCGAGGTCGCGACCGCGGCCATGTCCATCACGATGCGGGCCATGCGCCCGCCGGTCAGGTCGCGGACGCGCGGGATGGCCTCTTCCTTCAGGACGTCGATGCAGTGATCGGCGCCGATTTCTCGCGCGATCTCGAAGCGCGATTCGTCGGCGGTCGTCCCGGTCACGATCACCTGCGCGGCGCCGCGGAGCTTCGCCATCACGATGCAGGCGAGGCCCATGTGGCCGGGGCCCTGGACGACGACGGTGTCGCCTTCGCGCACGGTGGCGACGTCGACCCAGTTGACGGCGCTCGCGAGGCCTTCGAAGAGGGTGAGCTCCGCGGCCGAGAGGTCGTTGGTCAGCTTGTGGAGCCGGGTGTCGGGGAGCAGGCCCATGTACTCGCCGTACCCGCCCCACAGACCGTGCTCGTGTTCGACGCCGAGCGTGTACGAGTAGCCGGCGACGATCCCGGTCGGGTTCGTGGCGGTCGGCGGCTCCATGACCATGATCTCGACGGCTACGCGGTCGCCGACCTCGACGTCGAGATCGGCGTCCGGAGCGAGGGCGTGGATGCGGCCGACGATCTCGTGGCCGGGCACGATCGGCGCGACCTCGCCTGGCACGTGGTGGTGGCCGTTCAGCTGGGCCACGTCGCTGCCGCACATGCCGACCGCTTCGACCTGCAGGACTGCGCCGCCCGGGCCGGGCGTCGGGACCGGGAATCGGCGGATCGCGTAGGTGCCATCGCCCTGGAAGACGGCGGCGCGACAGTCGGACATCGGGGATTCACTCTCCTGGTTTTCGGGCACCCATCATAGGCGGCGCGGCCGCGGTTCGTGGACCCGATCCGGCGATCCACTGCTAAGTTCCCGGGCCGCTCGCCCGCGCCCCGGAGTCGTCTCCATGTCCTCGCCCGAAGCTCCGGGAAACGCTGCAGACGTCGGAAGCGGGGGCGCCGCCGCAGGCGTCACGCCTCTCGGCATCTGGGCGCTCGCGTGGCCGACCATGCTGGTCATGGGCGCCGGGACGATCGTGCGATTCGCCGACTTCGCGATGGTCGGTGACCTCGGTCCGGATGCCACCGCTGCGGTCGGAGTGGGCGGCGGGTTCTACTGGCTGATCGAGTCATTGACGTCGGTCGGGTCGATCGGAGTGACGGCGATCGTTGCGCGCGCGGTCGGCGCGGGTGACACCGCGCTCGCCGCGGCTTGTCACAAGCAGGGTCAGATCCAGGGGATCGTCCTCGCGTCGGTCGGATGCGCGATCGTATTTCCGTTCACCGACTCCGCGATCGGTCTCTACGGCGTCGAGCCCGAAGTCGTCGCCATCGGCTCGGACTACTTGTGGTGGCGTCTCTGGGGAACGATCCCTCTCTCGATCGCGATGGTCTTCGGCGCGGCGTTGCGTGCCGCGGGCGATGCGCAGACGCCTTTGTGGGCGGGGCTGGTCGCGTCGATCGTGAACGTGTTCATGAATTGGGTGCTGATCTATGGAAACCTCGGTGCGCCCGCGCTCGGCGTGACAGGGGCGGCGATCGCTTCGAACATCGCGATGGCCGTCATGATGATCCACCTCCTCGCGCTCTTCGCGACGCGGCGACTGGTGGTCTCACCCGACGGCGGCTCGTGGCGCCCGGATCTCGACCTCCAAACGCGGATCTTGCGCATCGGCGTGCCGGGCGGAATCGAGGGCGGGCTCTTCCAGACCGGTCTGATGCTGTTCCAACGCATCATGTCACCCTTCGGTACGAACGTGATCGCGGCCTACAACATCGGCGCCACGCTGCTGTCCTTCTCTTTCATTCCCGGCGTCGGGTTCTCCCTCGCGGCGTCGACGCTCGTCGGCCAGTACCTGGGCGCCAGGGATCCCGAGCGCTCGGCGCGACAGGGCTGGCGCGCGATGTCGAGTGCCGTGGTGACGATGACCCTGATCGGAATCGGTCTGGTCGTGTTCGCTCGGCCGATCGCGGACGCCTTCACGAACGATCCGGAAGTCATCGACCTGACGGTCGTGGTCCTCTCGATCTTCGGCTTCGCGCATCCCTTCATGGCAGTCGAGTTCGCGATCGGTGGCGCGCTGCGCGGGGCAGGGGACACGATCTTCCCGCTGATCTGCGTGTTCTCCGGGCTCGTCGTCGTTCGACTCGGCCTTGCGTTCGTCCTCGTCGAGGGCTTCGACGCTCCGATCGAGTGGGTGTGGTCGGTGCTGGTGGCCGATTACATCGTGAAGGCCGTCCTCTTCGTCGCGAAGTTCCGCGGGGGATCCTGGAAACGCCGCCGGGTGTAGCGCTTCGACACGAAACTCCGGGGTCGCAGGGAGCCCTCACGAGGCCGGCCGCGAACCTCTAAGATCCGCTCCGACACGATCACGGAGCATTCCATGTCCCTCGACCCCACCCACACCCCCGTCCTCGTCGGCCTCGGCCAGAGCATCGAGCGCGACGACGTCATCACCACCGTCGAGCTCGCCGCGCGCGCCGCCGAGGCCGCCTTCGACGACGCGCCGGGTCTCCGCGAGCGCCTCCAGCGCTTGACCTTCGTCTCGGTGATCTTCTCGCCCGCGAGCGCCGCGATCGCGAGCGAGGCCTGCGAGCGGCTCGGGCTGGGGGAGGTTGCGCGCGAGACGACGAGCCCCGGTGGCAACACGCCCCAGTGGCTGATGAATCGGGCGTGCGAGCAGGTCGTGAACGGGGAGCTCGAGACGACGCTGATCCTGGGCGCGGAAACCACGCGCTCGATGAAGCTCGCGGACCCCGACCGCGACTTCATGCGTGCGGCCCTCGAGTCACGCGAGAAAGACGGGCCCAAGGACGAGGTCGTAGGCGCGTCGATGCGCGGCATGCTCCACCAGGCGGAGATCGAAGCGCAGCTCGTGCGCCCCGCCGACACGTACCCGGTCTTCGAGAGCGCCCTCGCAGCGAAGCTCGGGAGCGACCTCGAGGGCTCCCGCGAGCGGATTGCCGGCTGGATGTCGCGCTCGAGCGAGGTCGCCGCGAAAAACCCCTTCGCGTGGTTCCAGCAGGTGCGCTCCGCCGAGGAGATCGCGACTGCGAACCCGGCCAACCGCATCACCGCGGAGCCCTACACGAAGTGCATGAACAGCTTCGCGAACGTCGACCAGGGCGCCGCGCTGATGGTCACGACCCTCGCGATCGCCCGGGAGCTCGGCCTCGCGGACCAGGCGATCTTCCCGTGGGCCGGCGCGAATAGCGCGGACCTCGCGCCGAGCGAACGCGAAGACCTGGGCGACTCCCCGGCGCTTCGCGCCGCCGCCGAGGCGACCTTCGCTGCAGCCGGAGTCGGGCTGGACGACATCGACTACATCGACCTCTACTCGTGCTTCCCGATCGCGGTCGAAGTCTCGGCGAACGCGATCGGCCTCGCCTTCGACGACCCGCGCGGGCTGACCCAGACCGGCGGCATGTCGTTTTTCGGAGGCCCCGGCAACAACTACACGACCCACGGCATCGCGGCGACGGCGCTTCGTCTCCGCGAAGGCGGACGCCTCGGCTACGCGACCGGCAACGGTGGGGTGCTGTCGAAGCACTCGATCGGCATCTACTCGAACCAGGCGCCGAGCCAGCCCTTCCGCGTCGCTGACACGACTGCTGCGCAGGCCGCGATCAAGGCATCGGCCCTCGACGTCGTGCTCGAAGCCGAGGGCGAGGCCGTCGTCGCGGGGGGGACCGTCGTCTACGGACGCGACGGTGCCCCGGCGTCCGCACCGATCATCGCGACCCTCGCCGACGGCCGCCGGGTCGTCGCGACGCCGAAGCCCGAGATTCTCGCTTCCCTCGCCGGGCGATCCCTCGTCGGCGAGACGGTGCGCGTCTCGGGTGGCCACCCGGTCGAGTACGCGCTCTAGCCGTCGCGCCCGTCCGCCGCATCGAACGCGCGTGCGTGCACGACGTAGCGGAGCGGCCCGCCCGGCCGGACCGTGTCGAAGGGAAAGCACGTGATGAGCGTGAGCTCGCTCGCGCCCGTGCGTTCCATCAGGTCGGTGCGGGACTCGTGCACCACGTGCGCCGCGACGACTTCGTAGTCGGTCCGCGTGGCGAGCGTCTCGAGGCGCAGTCGATCGCCGGGAGACAGTGAGCGCAGCGCGGCAAAGTGGGTGTCGCGATGGCCCGCGATCACGACGTTGTCCAGCTCCCCGGGACGCGCGCTCGACGACACGTGCGACGGCCCGAAGGCCATCGCCTCGCCGCTCGCGCCTGCGAGCACGTAGAGCGGAGCGGCGTCCGGAGCGAGGAAGAGTCGCGCGATCGGGCCCGTGTCCGCCCAGGGCCAGGGCTTCGGCGCGGCGGCGTCGCCGTCTCGTGCCTCGTTCCACGCGCGCGCGATCAGATGTTGGGCGAGCACCGCCTTCGCCGGGATCCACAGTCCCTGGGCGAGGGCGAGCGCGCCGAGCAGGGTGAGCGCGAGGGCGGCCGACCGCAGCCGGCCGCCCCGGTCGAGCACCCTCAGCGCCCAAGCTCGAAGTCGGCCGCGCGCGGGCCCCGACTTCGGTGCCGCCTCCAGGCGAGGAGCCCCGAGCCCAGTCCGAGTCCGCTGCCGCCGAGTGCGATCAGAAGCGCAGCAGGCGTACCGCCCTGGGGCAGCGTGCCGATCTGCACGGAAGCGACTGGCTGCCCGATCGCGACGCGGCTGCTCGCGCTCGCGAGGTCCATCGGAGGACCGACGAACCCCTCCGACCGGCCGCCTGCGGCTCGCGGAGCCTTCGGCACCTCGTTCCCGAACACCTTCGAGAAGTCCCAGTCCTTCGGGAGAAGCGTCGGGACGGCCCGCGTGTCCGGGTCGACATCCGGCGGCGCAGTCGGCGTCACGTCGACCGCGACGAGGCTGCTCCAACGCGTGACGAGCTGGTGCCGCACTCCGAGCGCAGCGACCTCGGCGGAGACGTCATCGATCCCGCGACCTTCCTGCAGCGTGTCCATCAGCGAGGCGACCTTCCGACGCGCCCAGAGCCGGGACACCCCCGAGTGGGCCGCGCCGCCGCCGAGCGCGAGGTCCATGCGCACGACCTCGCCGTCCCGTCGCCCCTCGAGCACGACGCGGTCGACGTCCTTCGGTAGGCGCGCGGCGACGATGACGGGCTCCCGGACGTAGACGTCGGGGATGCGCGAGGGCCAGGCCTCGACGTCGGCGTCGCCCCAGTCGACGCGCAGGTCGTGGAGGACGGGACTGTCGATCTTCTGGAAGAGCGCGTTCATCTTCTCGGTCACCTCCTCGGGGCGACCGATGTACGTGAAGGTCCCGCGCCCGAATTCCGCCGCCTTCGACATGAAGTGCGAGTTGGGCGCCGAGCCGATTCCGACCGTGTAGAGGCGGCTGCGACCGAGCTGCTGCTCGATCTCCTGGAAGAGCGTGCGCTCGTTCCCGACCGCGCCGTCCGTCACGAAGACGACCTGGCGGACCGCGCGCGTCTCCTCGCTCGGGCGAAGCGCTTCGGCCAGAGCCGGGAGCATGTTCGTTCCGCCGTCGGCGGCGAGCCCGGCGACCCAGGTCTTCGCGTCGGAGATCGCCTGCGCGGTCGCCGGTCGGGACGTCGGGAAGAGCTTGCTCATGGTCGAGTCGAACTCGATCACGTTGAAGGCGTCTTCGGGTCGGAGGGTCCCGAGCGCGTGCTGGACGGCGTTGCGCGCCTGGACGATCGACTCACCGGCCATCGAGCCGGAGGTGTCGATCACGATGATCGTCTCGCGAGAGACGCGCGAGCGTTGGGCGGCCTCTGCGCGCGGGGGCATCACCATCAGGAGCACGTACTCATCGCCCTGCCACGTCTCGCGGAAGAGGGCGGCGCCCGGGGCCGAGCCGACCGCAGGCGTCCACTCGAGCACGAAGTCGCGGTCGGCCTGGGCGCGCGCGTCGTCGAGGCGGACGGCGTAGACGTCGTCCTTCTGGGCACGCACGTGAAGGGGATGCGACGGACTCGTGACCGATTGGAGCGGGAAGCCGGCGTCGATCTCGGCGTGAAGGGTGAGGGGGTGGCTACGGGGGTCGCCGGGCTGGCTGACCGGCGGGGTGATGCGTGCTGCGTCCGGGACTTCGTCGGTGTTCGGAGACCAGCCCGTACCGTCGAATCCCGAGACGATCTGCGTTCCTGGCACGTAGCGCGGCCCGACGACGAGCGGGAAGCGCAGCTGGAAGCGACCCTGGTCGTAACGGGCATCTTCCTGATAGGTGATCGAAACCTCGACCGTCTCTCCCGGTCCGAGGTTCGCGAGGGAGGTCGTGAAGACGTTCGGACGTTCCTGTTCGACCAGGCTCGCCTTGCGTCCCTCGCGCTTCGCGGTCTCGTAGGTGCGTTTGGCGCGGGCGCGTTCTTCGACGCGACCCTCGATCACGCGCTCTCCGATCCGCATGCGCAGGCCGTCGACCGCCGCGTCGTCCGGGAGCGGGAACACGTAGACGCCCTCGACCCAGTCGGGGGTCGGATTGGTGAAGCGCTGGGTGACGCGAGTCCGCGCGATCAGGCCGGAGACCTCGATCGCCACGTCGGTCTCGACGAGCGGAGCTTCGCGGAGCCCCTCGTCGGTTCGGATGAGGAGCCCACCAGCGCCCATCTCGCCGGGTTTTCGGACGGCGCCCAGGCCGTCGGTCGCGAGCGCGAGGGAGGGGAGGGCGAGGAGCGAGAGGAAGACGAAGAGGAGGGCAGGGGTCGGAATTCGGGCGTGTGCGGCGCGCATCGCGTTCTCCGGGCGCAGCTCGGCCGTCGCGACCGGGTCGTCGCGCGAGCGAGGGCCATGCGGGTGCCGCAGGTCCGTCGCACGGATCGATGCGTGTTAGGCGAACGGGATCCCACGACACGGGGATCAATCGGGATTCGGAGCGATGGACCCCACGTGCGGGAGCGTGGTTCTGTGGCCGCGTCAGCTGGACGAGGCAAGCTCACCCGACGCGCGGCGCGCGACACGCGTCGGTGTCAGTCGGCCGGGTCGATCCGATGGCGCGCGATCGTCTCGCGGAGGAGCTCGTCGAGCACCTCGCCCGCCTCGTGGTCGATCTCGAGGAAGGAGAGGCCCGCGACCGAGAGCGCCGGGTTCTCGTCGATGGCCGCCCAGACCGTGCGGAAGGGCAGCGACAGGTCGTGTTCGCCGAGGGTCACATGGAGCGTGCCGGAGTCGCCTTCGTCGCCCAGCACGCCGCTGATCAGGCAGGCGCCACCGAGGCCGATGTCGCGAATCGTGGTTTCGGCCTTGTCGTCGCCGATCTCGAAGCGACCCGGCAGTCGGACGGGCACGCGTAAGTGGTACCGGAGCTCGAAGGGGTCGTGGTCGTGGAGTACGCCCGAGATCACGAAGCGGATCGCTTCGTCCGCGGGGTCGTCCCACAGCTGCCAACGCACGCCATGATGGTGGAGCGCTTTCACGACCCGGTCCGGCGGACGCTGGCCGAAGGGGATCAGCGCATCCGGTGCGACCCCGAAGCGCGCCGCGAGGTTCGGGACGCGTTCCATGTCGACCTGCGCGGTGAAGAGCACTGCGTTGATCTGACCGTCGCACTCTGCCGCGAGGAGCTGGGCCTCGTCGACGTCGGCGGCGTAGTGGACCTCGAAGTCGCGGCCGAGCAGGTCCATCGCGAGCTGCTGGAGCTCGCCCTCGGGCGTATCCACGATCAGGAGTCTGCGGTCGGCTTCCACTGGGGGGGTGCATCGGCAGGCGACGACGCCGACGTGAAGAACGTCGCTCGGATTGGGGCGCTCGCCCGAGAGCCGCGATCGGGCGTTTCGCCGAGGCACGCGCTCGTGCGTCTCGAAACGAAACGAGGCCCGCGGATCGCTCCGCGGGCCTCGTTCGATCAGCGCCGTCAGGCGCTGTTCCTGTTCCTCAGCCCTTGGCGGCGGAAACCGCCTCGGTGAGCGCCGGAACGATGTCGAAGAGATCGGCGACGACACCGACGTCCGCGACCTCGAAGATCGGCGCGTCGGGATCCTTGTTGATCGCGACGATGAAGTTCGAAGCCTTCATGCCGACCAGGTGCTGGATCGCGCCCGAGATGCCGGCGGCGATGTACAGCTTCGGGGCGACGATCTGGCCCGAGGAGCCGACCTGATACGGATGGTCGAGCCAGCCCGCGTCGACGACCGGGCGGGAAGCGCCCATCGCACCGCCGAGCGCGTCGGCCAGCGGCTGGATGACTTCCGGGAACTTCTCCGGGTCGCCGACACCGCGGCCACCGGAGACGATCACGTCGGCCTTCGTCAGGTCGACACCCGTCGCTTCCGCGACCTTGATCTCGACGAATTTGGCTCCCGCGGCGAGGTCTGCGGAGAGCGCCTCCGTGCCACCGTCACTCGAGCCCTCGAAGGCGGCCATCGCGCCGGGCTGCATCGTGGCGACCGTCGCGCCCGAGGTCGAGACCTCGGCGTCGAGCTTGCCGCCGAAGATGCGGCGCACGAAGTCGTAGCCGCCGTCGCCGGCCGCTGCGCTGATGCAGTCGCTGGTGAAGGCGCAGTCGAGGCCCGCGGCGATGCGCGGCGCGACGTCCCAGCCGGTGGGCGTGTTGGAGATCAGGATCAGGTCCGCGCTCGACGCTTCCGCCGCCGCCTTGATCGCCTTGCTCCAGACGTCCACGTTGTAGTTCTCGGCCGCGGCATCGTCGACGACGTATGTCTTGCCCGCGCCCTTGCTCGCGAACTCGTTCGCGAGATCACCGACACCGGAGCCGATGACGAGGCCGTTGACCTCGCCACCTTCGATGCCCTGCGCGGCCGCCACGAGCTCGTAGCTCGCCTCGCGGATCGCGCCCTTCTGGATTTCAGCAACGACGAGGATGGTACCCATCGTGTTCTCCTTTCTTCAGGCTGGTCTTCCGGCCGGGCGCCGAGCGCCTGCGGCCCAAGGGTGCGCACGCACCCGTTGGTTACAGAAGTCCGAGCTCCTTGATCTTCGTCACGAGCTGGCCGACGACTTCGTCCGTCGATCCGGAGAGGATCTCGGCGGTGTCGCCCTTGGCGGGCACGTAGATCTTGTTGACCGTGGTCTTGTTCTGCGCGGCGGAGGCCTGGTCGGCGAGACCGAGGTCGCCCAGCGTCTTCACGTCGACGGGCTTCTTCTTGGCCTGCATGATGCCCTTGAGCGACGCGTACCGGACCTGGTTGGCACCGGACTGGATCGCGATCAGGCAGGGCTTCGGCAGCTCGACCACCTCGAGGGCGCCACCCTCGAGTTCGCGCTCGACCTTCACGGCGTCGCCGCTGAAGTCGGTCGCGAGGACGCCGGTCGCGCTCGGGAAGCCGAGCAGCTCGGCGACCATCGGCGGGATCGCCGACGCGTTGTCGTCGTCCGCCATCAGGCCGGCGAACACGAGGTCCGCGCCTTCTTCCTTGGCGACGGCGGCGAGGATCTTCGCCGTGGCGAGGGCGTCAGCGCCCGCGGCCGCGTCGTCGTTCACGTGGATCGCGCGATCCGCGCCCATGCCGAGGGCCGTGCGGAGCGCCTGGGTCACGCGGTCGGGGCCGATGGACACGACGACGACCTCGTCGGCCGAGCCGGCGTCCTTCAGCCTGAGGGCCTCCTCGACCGCGTACGTGTCGTAGGAGTTGATTTCGAACTTGATGTTGTCTTCCTGGATCCAGGTTCCATCGGCGTTCACGTCGAGACGTGCGTCCTGATGGGGGACCTGCTTCAGGCACACCATGACCTTCATGGGGGCGAACCTCCTGCCACCTTCGGCCCGGCGACCAGAGGCTCCCGCAAGAGTGGAGGGCCGCGTCGGCAGGGCGAAGCGTGGCGAAAAACGAAATTGATTCGGTCGGGAATCCCGGCAGGGGATGACGAGCCGGGAAATCGAACGCGGCGGACTCTAACGCCCGGGGGTACGGATTTCAACGCAACGCAGCGCGTCAGGCGCCGGTTCCACGAACCTCGGAGTCGCGTGGAAGAACGGGCCTCGCGCCCGATTTCGGGCGGGAAACGCTGCGCGACCGTGTGCGCACTTCGGGGCCTACGCGTGCCCCATGAACGACAGGAACATGTCGACATCGGCGGCCCGGAGGTACGGATTCGTTCGCTTCTGCGCCTCCATCGAGTCGTGCCCTTCGGGGGAGTAGAGGTGGCCCGGGAACAGCGTCGTGTCGTCCGGCAGGCGCTTCAGCGTCTCCAGGCTCTCGTACATCGCGCGCGGGTCCGCGCCCGGCAGGTCCACGCGCCCGCATCCGTTCAGGAAGAGCGTGTCCCCCGAGACGAGATGTCCCGACTGGTCGCGCTCCTCGACGTGGAAGCACTGGCTGCCCGGGGTGTGTCCGGGGGTGTGGATCAAGCGCACCCCGACCCCGCCGAGCTCGAGCAGGTCACCGCCCTCGTGCTGGACGAGATCGCTCTCGGAGACGCCCGAGACCTTGATCACGCCCTCGGCCTCGTGCTTGTTCACGTGGATCGGCATGGGCGCGACCTCCATCAGCTTCGCGAGGCCTTCGATGTTGTGGCCGAAGATCTCGCCGCCGATGTGGTCCTGGTGATAGTGGGTGATCAGCGCGCCCACGACCGCGATGCCGTCCTGAGCCGCGAGGTCGATCAGGCCCTGGACGTTCCACGCGGGATCGACGACGAAGGCCTTGCGCTGCTCGCGGCTGCCGATCAGGTAGGCGAGGTTGGCCATGTCGCCGACCCTCTGTTGCGCGAAATACAGGTCGCTGGGGCTCGACAAGGGACGACCTCGCTAGCGCGTTCTTCGCGCGATCCAGTTGGAGAGCACGCCGAAGACCTCGCCGTGCACCTGCTCGTCGGTTCGACCCGACTTGCGCGGGACGTGGAAGGCGGAGTCCGCTTCCTCCACGTCGTAGAGCTCGATCGGAGCGCCGACGCGACGTAGCGCCTGGCGCAGAGCGCCCGCATCACAGCGCCGGTCGCGCGTGCCCTGCACGAAGAGCGTGGGCGCGGTCGTCTTGAAGAGCACCTCGGGGTCGCTCTTCTCCGGCTTGTCCTGGGGGTGGAGCGGAAAGCCGAGGAGGAAGAGCCCGTCCGCCTGCAGGCGATCCGCCACCAGGCCGGCGGCGACGCGCCCGCCGAGCCCCATGCCGCCGACGATGAGTCGGGCCGGTAGCGCCGTCGGATCCCGTCCGAGCGCGTTGAGGGCCGCGCGGTAGCCTCGCTCGAGCACCGCCGGCGAGTCCGAGGTCGCGCGCTTGCCCGCCTGCGCGAACGGAAAGTTGAAGCGGAGCGTCAGATAGCTGCGCTCCGTCAATGCGGTGCACAGGTCGGCGATCAGCGGATCTTCGTGGTTGCCGCCGCCCGCGTGGGCGAATACGACGGCGATCCGCTCGCCGGTCGGCCACCACTCGGGGATCCCGAGTACCCCGGAGAGGTGATCGAGCCCGTGGATCGGCTCGGGCAGGGGGATCTCGAGTTCTTCGAAGGTGGCGGAGGGCTCCATGGCGCCCGCATGCTACGCAATCGTGCCCCCCGAGTCTCCCCGGAGTGACCGTAAGTATTTGTTTATGAAAGACAAAAAGAATCGAAGGCCCGCGCTCGACACGACCGATCCGCTCCCGCATCGTTCCGGCACGCGTGGCCCCCGGCGGGCCCGGACCGGTGGGGGTGCGGCTTCGATGGACGGATGGGGAATAGCTCGACGGGCACGATCAGTGGGGTTCGCGGCGTGTCTGGCCGGCGTGATGACGGCGCTGGGCTGTGCGACTCCGACCCTCGAGGGGGATCGCGACCTCACCCGCGAGGAGGAGGATCCGCGACAGCAGGCCCGCTTCGGCGAAGGCCCGCCGCAGCGCGTGTTCCTGATCAGTGTCGCCGGTCTGCGATCCGCCGACTACCTCGATCCCTTCGGCCACGCGGCGGCCGAAGGTGCCCTCGTCCACATGCCGACCCTCGCGCGACTCGCCCGGGAAGGCGCGACCGGCCTCGCCGCGACCCCACCGGCCCCGAGCGCCTCGCGCGCAACCCACGCGACCCTCGTGACCGGCCTCGTTCCGCCGCGCCACGGTGTGATCGCCGACGCGACCCTCGACACCGACGGCACGCGTTCGCTCCCCTTCAACGACAGTCGTCTTCTCTCGGGCACGCCGCTCTGGGACGCGGCCGTCGCTGCGAGCGTCGTCTCGCTCGGGTGGCCGACGACCGCCGGCGCCCGGATCGAGCTGCTGCTGCCGGAAGCGAGCGACGGCCGCCTCGGGTTCGGCCGCCCGGGGACCAGCCCCGCGGTCGCGCGCGAGATCACGCGGATCGCCGCGGCAGCCCGCGAGCGTGATGAAGCCGCCGGTGTGGATCCGAGTGCCTGGCCGAACGCCGAGCAGGAGGACGCGGCCCTCGTCGACGTCGCCTGCCGCCTGATCGCGTCCGAGCGCGACGCCGGGCTCTGGCTGTTGCGCCTCGACCAGCCGCGCGTGCCGCTCGGCGTGTTCGGCCCGGGCAGCGTCGAAGTCGACGATGCCCTCGACCGCATCGACGCGGAAATCGACCGACTCATCGGCTGTCTGTCCGCGAACGGCCAGCTCGACGACACGGCGATTTTCGTGACCGGCGACGCGGCCTATCACCCGGTCCACACGCGCATCGCGCCGAACACCCTCCTGGCGCGCCAGGGCCTCGTCGGACGCGACCCGCGTTCGGCCACGGGCGTGCGCAGCTGGCTGGCCCTCTCGCGCTCCCACGGGCGCTCCGCCTACGTCTATGCGCGCGATGCCGCGAACGCCCTCGACGCGCGCAATCTGCTGCGCGCGGAGGCCGAGCGAACCGGCGCGTTCGAGGTCGTGACCGCGCAGGCGCTGAAGGATCTCGGCGGCGACCCGCAGGCGTGGTTCGCCCTCGTGACACCGCCCGGTGTCGTCCTGACCGACGACCTGACCGGCCCGCTCGTGGCTCCCGCGCGGGTGCGTGGCGCCGCCGGCGTGCTCCGAGGCGATCTCACCGAGACCGCCGTCGGCTTCGTCGCCTGGGGACGCGGCGTCCGGAACAACGTCCGCCTCCCGACCGTCGACCTCGTCGACGTCGCCCCGACCATCGCGAGCCTTCTCGGCCTCCGCCTCGGCCATGACCTCGACGGCGAGCCGATCCTGGGCATCCTGCGTGCCGCGGTCGAGCCGCCGCCGCCGGGCCCGAAGCGCCTCGGCCACGGCAACGACGCGGACGCGCGCCTGCGTGAGCTCCGGCGATCCCAGGAGGACCGGGGCGTGGGCCGATGAGCGCCTCCGGTCCGGAAATGAGCGGCCCCCCGGTCGTGATCGAGCTGAACCCGAAGGAGCAGCGCCTCTACGACCAGCTCCGCGAGCGGCTCGTCGCCTCTTCGGAAGTCGGCCGTTCCGGCATGGGCGACGTCCTGCTCCTGCTCCCGGACCTCACCATTCTCCTGGTCCGGTTGCTGCGGGACGACCGCGTCTCCCTCCTCGAGAAGGGCATCGCCCTCGCCGGCGTCGCCTACGTCCTCTCTCCGATCGACGTCCTCCCCGCGATCGTGATGGGCCCCATCGGCCTCCTCGACGACCTCTTCATCGTCGCCGCCTGCCTGTCCCGCCTGCTGAACCACGTCCACCCCGACGTCGTCCGCAGCCACTGGTCGGGGCAGGGCGATGCGCTGGACGCGATCCAGGGCACGACGGCGTGGTTCGAGCGGGAGCTCAAGCTGCGCGTCGGGGATTTGCGGCGGTTTCTGGCCGGGCGGGTGGGGCGTTAGGTGTTCGATCGGGCGCCTTGCTCTCGGTGTTGATGGGGGTGTTCGGGTGTTAGGTGGACGCTGTGCCTTGGGGCCCGGTCGCGGATCAGATTTCGCGTGAACGCTGGTTCCGTGCTCGATCCGGGGAACCATCGCCCCTGTCTTTGTTAGGCGATGAAAGACCCCCAACAGCTGTCGATCGATCAGTGCTTCGTGCACCGCCGCGCGCCTTCGCGGCGGAGAAAGAAGCCCGGGCGGAAGCCTGCTTCGCGCGCGCGGGTTCGACATCGGGAGCGCGCGGCGGTTAGGAAGGAGCACCCGGTTCACGTGACGCTTCGTATGCGTCGGGACGTCCCGTCGCTTCGAAACGGGCGCTGGCTACGCGCGTTTCGTGAGACGCTCGGGCGCGGATGTGAGCGAGGCGACTTCCGTGTCGCCCATTACTCGGTTCAGCGCGATCACGTGCACATGATCGTGGAGGCCACGGACAAAATGGCGCTCGCTTCGGGGATGAAGAGCATCGGCGCTCGCATCGCATTGGCGGTGAACCGCGTCTTCCGCCGGAAGGGACCCGTTCTGGACGGACGCTTCCACTCGGTCGTGCTCGCGACGCCGCGCCAGTTCCGGAACGCGCTCCGCTACGTCCTGCTGAATGATCGGAAGCACCGCCGTCAGCGCGGAGATCAGCTCGAGCGAAGCAACACGCCCGATTCGGCCTCTTCCGGCCGCTACTTCGCAGGCTGGAAGGAGCGGATCAAGGCGATCCCCAAGACCGAAGTCGCACGGCCGAGATCCTGGCTACTCGCCACAGGCTGGCTACGAGGCGGCGGCCCGATCTCCCTCTCGGAAGTCCCGGGCTAGCTCGGCCCCACGGCACGGCCCCCGAGCGCCCGAAGCGCAACCCACGAGCGAAAGCAGAGGAACCACCTCCCCCATCAAAACCGCCTGCACGGCGCCCGAGCACCCGACACCCCGCGCGAAAGCCGAAACACGAGTGAACCCCGTCGCCCCTCAGTCCCCCCGCCGATACTCCGCCACCGCCGATCGCCCCAACCGCTGGCGATCTTCCCGGGGCAGCCTCCGGACCCGGCCATCGTCGTTGATCGACGCGTGCTCGGTTCGCCCCGTTACGAGCAGCTCGCCGTCCCGCGAGATCTCGTACGCCATCGCGAGGGAGGCGCCGCGCACCCACTCCAGCCAGGTCGTCACGTCGAGGACGTCGTCGAAGCGGGCGGATTGGTGGTAGTCGAGGTCGACCTTCGTGACGGCGAAGTGGAGGCCCGAGTCGATCCAGTCGGAGTAGCTCTTGTCGTGGGTCTCGAGCCAGACGACGCGCGCGTTCTCGCAGTACTTGAGGTAGTTGGAGTGATGCACGATCCCCATCGCATCGGTCTCATGGAAACCGACCCGATGCTGCATCGTGATCGTCGTCGCCTCGTCCGGAATCATCGGGTAGCGAGCGCCTGCGGCCCAAGGGCGCGTCCGCGCCCGAGGTCAAAAGTTGTCTTTGAGTTCCCGGATGCGGCCGAGCTCACCGGCGTCCGGCGCGCGCATGAACGGATTCGTTGCCTTCTCCTCCGCGATCGTCGACGGGATCGTCATCTCGGCGGGGGTCGCGTTGTGCCAGTCCGCGGCGGCGTTCGCGCGCAACGCTACCACGTTGTCGTAGCGCTCCTTGATCTCGACGTTGTCGGGCTCGACGGTGAGGGCGAATTTCAGGTTGCCCTCGGTGTACTCGTGGCCGCAGTACACGAGGAAGTCGTCTGGCAGGGCCGAGAGCTTCACGCAGAGTGCGTCGTACATCATCTGCGCGTTGCCCTCGAAGAGCCGACCGCAGCCGGCGGCGAAGAGCATGTCGCCGGTGAAGACCGCCTTCGCGTCGTCGAAGACGTAGGCGACGTGGCCGGTCGTGTGGGAGGGAATGAAGAGCACGCGCCCGGACTGGTTGCCGACCTGGAATGTGTCGCCTTCCTCGATTCCGACGCTCTGGCCGGGCAGGCGGTCCTGCGCCTGGTCCGACACGTGGCCGTAGACCGGTGCGCCGTAGCGCTCGGCCAGCTGGGGGTTCGCCATCGAGTGGTCGAAGTGGTGATGCGTGGAGAGGATCAGCTTGACGTTCGCGCCGGTCGCTTCGACGCGCGCGACGACCGGATCCTCTTCCGGGGCATCGATGATCGCGGCGTCGTTGGTCTCGTCGCAGATCACCAGGTAGGTGTAGTTGTCACCGAAGGTCGGGATGCGTTCGATCGTAAGGGCCATGGCGCGAGGCTAGCAAAGCGCCGGGCCCGCTAGAGCAGGCTCAGCTGACTCTTGTCCTCGGCTTCGGCCTCCGCCGCGGCGTCCTTGGCAGCGCTCTCTTCGGCCTCGATCCGGGCGAGGGTCTCAGGCGTGGCCCACAGCGGACAGCGGTCCTTGTACTCGCACCAGCCGCAGAGCGAGATCTTCTTCGGGGGGAATTCCGTCGCGGCCTGGATCTCGTCGATACGCGCGATGGTGTCGGTCCGCAGCTGGACGAGCTCGTCGGCGGTGCGCGCCGAGACGCAGGTGCGGTTCTTCGCGACGTAGTGCCAGATCAGTCGGTACTCGGTGTCGGCGCCGTAGGTGCGCGCGAGGCCGATCTGGTAGAGGGCGAGCTGTCGGTCGTGGTCGAGGATGCGCTGCGAGGGGACCCGGGCGCCGGTCTTGTAGTCGTGGATCTCGATCGCGCCGTCCCGGGCCCGGGAGATGCGGTCGATGATCCCCTGCATGCGGTACTCGCCGGCGTCGTCGAGGGGGAAGACGACGCGCTTCTCGAGACCGAGGATCTCGCTCTCGTCGAAGGGGTAGTGGCGGAGGTAGTACCCGCGAAGGCAGTCCTCGCCGAGCTGCCGGTAGTAGGAGAGGGGCGTGTTCTCGCGAACGATTCGCACTCGCGCCGGGTCGTAGGTCTCTTCCCAGAGTTTGTGGTAGCGATCGACCACCTTCTCCAAGCCCGGAATCTGGTCCCGGCCGACGAAGATGTAGAGCCGCTCGAGCACCTCGTGCACGCGCTTGCCGACGAACGCCTCGACCCCTTCGGTCTCGCTCGGGACCTTCTGGATGTATCGGAACTCGAACTGCTTCGGGCAGTTCTCGAAGCTCGACAGGCGCGAGTGGCTGTAGATGGTGGACAAGCGGACCCCCCGGTGCCGTCAAGATAGGGGCTCACCCTGGCGGTTGCCGGCAATCTGCCGTCTGATTGCGTCTCGCGGCCGCCGGGTGGCCTCGGGCCGGATGTGGGGCATCCTATGGCCCGCATCGCGACCGGCTCCGCCGGCGCGGTGTCGCGCGCCTGCGACACATTGTTTCCCAGCCGCCCGCCCTGGTTTCCCAACCACCCGCCCTGGTTTCCCAACCACCCGCCCTAGTTTCCCAACCACCCACCCGGCGGATCCCCCCCCGACGCGCCCTCCGTCCGCATGACCGTGATCCACGGTGGTGCGGGCTCAGGAGTTCCGAGATGGCCAGCAACCCCACGTCCCGCGCGGCGACCCCGTCCCTGCGCACGATCCGAAACGACCCTCCGGGCTCGTTCAGCTGCCCCGAGGACGTACTCGAAGCGGCGATCGAAGGGCTCGCCGGGTGCGACGAGACCGTGCTCTCCGAGACCGTCTGCGGCGGCATCCTCGACCCGAACCTGGTCGTCGAGTGGGTCGACCGGACGAAGCGCCTGCTCCGGTTCCGCGTCGACCCGGCGGAGCTCCGCTCGGAGGTCCCGGTCGTCGCCGACGGGCTCTACAAGCTCCTCGAGCAGGTCGACCTGCCCGAGGACGGCCCGGATGCCGGCGAGCTGACGACGCGGTTCATCGCGAGCCTCGTCGGCTTGCGCGAAAGACTCTCCCACGACGTGGAAGCCGCGTTCGCGGGGGATCCCGCCGCCGCGGGCTACGACGAGATCGTCGTGTCCTATCCCTCGATTCGCGCGCTCGCGGTCCACCGGATCGCCCACGAGCTCTACGACTACGGCGTGCCGCTCCTGCCGCGCGTCATGAGTGAGTCTGCCCACGATCGGACCGGGATCGACATCCACCCCGGCGCGACGATCGGCGGTCATTTCTTCATCGACCACGGAACCGGCATCGTGATCGGCGAGACCTCGAACATCGGCGACCGCGTCCGCCTCTATCAGGGTGTGACGATCGGCGCGGCGTCCCTGCGCGACGCGTCGACGCTACGCGGGAAGAAACGCCACCCGACGATCGAGGACGACGTCACGATCTACGCCGGCGCGACGATCCTCGGCGGCGACACGGTCATCGGCCGCGGGAGCGTGATCGGCGGCTCGGTCTTCCTGACGGAGAGCGTGCCGCCGAACAGCCGCGTGATGGCGGAAGCGCCGCGCCAGCTCGTGCAGGGCGAAGACACCGAGGAGTCGATGCAGCTCCACTGGGACATCTAGAGGGGGTTTCTGATGGCACGCAGGGTGCGCATGCTTCTGGCCGTGCTCTTGCTCGGCACGCTCGCGACGGCCGCCGCCGCGGAGAACGAGGGATTCGCCTACGACCTGGCGTCGGAGCTGATGAGCCCGTTCTGTCCAGGACGTACGGTCTCTTCGTGCCCCAGCCCGCAGGCCGGGGAGTTGATCCAGTGGATCCAGGTCCAGGAGGCCGCTGGGGCGACGGAAGAAGAGGTCGTCGAGATGCTGATCGAGCGCTTCGGCGAGGAGATCCTCGGCGCACCGCCCGCGGAGGGGATCACGCTCTGGGCCTACGTGTTCCCGGTCGTCGGGTTCGTGGGCGGCGGCGGGATCGTTGCCGTGGCGCTGCGCCGGATCGTCGGGCGCCGGAATGACGACGACGACCAGGCCCAGCCGCCGCAGTCGTCCGGCTCCGCAGCGCCAAGCGTGTCGGCGGACGACGATGAGCTCGAGCGCCTCGTCGACGAAGAGCTCTCGAACCGGCGTTAGGCCCCGCGCGACACGGACACGATCCCGAGATGAAGATCTACACGAAGCGCGGCGACGCCGGGCAGACGGACCTCTTCGGCGGCGAGCGCGTCGGCAAGGACCGGCTGCGCGTGGCCGCCTACGGTGACGTCGACGAGCTGAATGCCTTCGTGGGCGTCGCAGCCGCCAGCGGCGCGGACCCGGTGCTCACGGACACCCTGGAGACGATCCAGAGCGCGCTCTTCGACCTGGGCTCCTCGCTCGCGACCCCGGACCCGGCCCATCGCGAGAAGGCCGGGATCGTCGGGGTCACCAGCGCCGACATCGAGGCGCTCGAGTCGCTGATCGACCGCCTCGAGGCGGACCTCGAGCCGCTCAAGACCTTCATCCTGCCGGGTGGCTCGCCTTCCGCCGCAGCCTTCCACGTCGCGCGCACGGTCTGTCGCCGCGCCGAGCGCGCGGTCGTGCGACTCGCGGGCATCGACGGCGAGTCGGTCGAGGAGACCTCGCTCCGCTACCTGAACCGGCTATCCGATGCGCTCTTCGTCGTCGCGCGACACGAGAACGCGCGGCAGGGTGTCGCGGACGTGGCCTGGGTGGGGCGGACGAGCGACTAGCGACCGGTCGGACGAGCGACTAACGCTCGCAGATCAGCTCGCCTGCCTGGATCACCGTCCGGACATTCGCGGCGTCCGCGAGCACCCGGACGTCGTCGACGGGATTGCCCTCGACGAGCACGACGTCCCCCGCGGCTCCAGGCGTCAGCCGCCCGATCTCCCCCTCGCGCTTCAACAGCTTCGGGTTCGTCTGGAACATCGACCGCAGCAGGTCCTTCGCGTCCTGCACTTCGGCGCGGATCGCGAACTCGTCGTTCTGGCGGTTCTGGGTCTCGCCGAGCAGGTCGGTGCCGTAGCCCATCTCGACCCCCGCAGCGGCGGCGAGCTCGATCGAGCGGAGGCCGGCGTCGAGGACCGAGCGGTTCTTTTCGATATTGGTCGCGGGCAGGCCGAGGGCCGCGCCGACGTCGCTCATGGCCTGATAGGTCACGAGGGTGGGCACCATGATCGTGCCGGCCTCGGCCATCACGCGCGCGGTCTCTTCGTCGATCAGGTTGCCGTGCTCGATCACCTTGACGCCGCTGCGCACGGCCATCTGGATCGACTCCGGGAGATAGGCGTGGGCGGTCACGTACGTGCGCCGGTGGTCCGCTTCTTCGACGGCGGCGGCGCACTCGGCGTCGGTGTACTGGATCGAATCGAGGGGATCCGAGGGGGACGCGACGCCGCCGGAGACGTGGATCTTGAGGAAGTCGGAGCCTTCCCGGAGCAGGTGGCGCGCGGCCTTGCGGACCGCGTCGGGGCCGTCGGCGACGATGCCGAAGGCGGTGTGGCGCATTTGGCAGGCGCAGTCCGGGACGGCCAGATGGCCGCCCTCCACGTCCCCGTGGCCCCCGGTCTGCGAGATCATCTGGCCGGACCGGACGATCCGCGGGCCGACGGTCTCGCCCTTCGCGATCGCGCTCAGCAGGCCGCGCAGCTCGCCGCCGGTGTCGCGGACCGAAGTGAAGCCGCGCTCGACGGTCTCGCGGGCGAGTCGCGACATGATGATCCCGAACTCGACCTCGGTCATCGTCGAAAGGCGCCGGAAGTCGAGGGTCGCCAGTCGGAAATGGACGTGGGCGTCGATCAGGCCGGGCAGGGCGAAGCGACCGCGCGCGTCGACCACGCGATCGGCGGAGGCCGGTCCGGCGTCGACGACCGAAGCGATCCTGCCGTCCTCGACGACGATCGTCTGCTCGCCGACGAAATCGAGCGAGTCGGTGTCGAAGACGTTCGCATTCTCGATCACGAGTCTCATGCAGGATCCGCCGCGGTTGCGTTCCCGTCGAGTGGTAGCGCGACGAGGAAGCGCGTGCCGCGGCCGATCTTGGTGTCGACGTCGATCCGGTCGCCGTGGTCCTCCACGAGCCGGTGGACGACGCTGAGCCCGAGGCCGGTCCCGCCTTCGCGGGTGCGTGTCGTGAAGAAGGGATCGAAGAGACGCGCGCGGTCGTCGTCCCTGATGCCGTGTCCGTCGTCGCGGACTTCCAGCCAGGCCTCGTCGTTCGCGCGCCGGGTGGTCACGGAGACGGTCGTGGCCCCCGATTGCGCGGCGTTGACGACCAGATTGAGGATGACCTGTTCCAGCTCGACGGGGTTTGCGAGCAGGGGCAGGGGCTCACCCGAGTGCTTCACCGCGAGCCGCCGGCCAGGAGTGCGCAGCGACGCGATGGCACGATCCACCGACGCGCTCAGGTCGAGGGACTCGTGGTTCTCGGTCCCGGAGCGCGCGAACCGGAGCAGGTTCCGCACGATCTCTCCGCAGCGTTTCGCATCCTCGACGTTCTGCTGAAGCGCTTCGCGGTAGATCTGCTCGCGCTCGTCACTCGGCTCGTCGGCGAGCGCGACTCGCGAGCCGAGCAGGATCGAGCCGACCGGGTCGTTGATCTGATGAGCGACCCCGGCCGCGAGGGTGCCGATCGACGCGAGGCGGTCCGCGTGGCGGAGCTGCTCGCGGGACTCCATCAGTTCGGCGGTGCGCTGCTCGACGAGGCGTTCGAGGTCGGCCCGGAAGCTGGCCTCGGTCTCGCGGCGCCGTGCGTGCTCGCGATCGGCGATGGCCGTCGCGGCGACGAGCCGCTCGACCGTTTGCGCCTGGAGTGATTCGTAGGTGATCGCGACGGCGCAGGTCCCCGCGATCCCGACGATGCATCCCCAGAACCCCCAGCGCGCGACCTCGTCCTGTTGCGGGAGGACGATCGGCTCCAGAGTCGTGCCGAACGCGAGCGCGGGGCTCGCCATCCCGAGCGCGCTCGTGATGGCCCAGCCTGCTCCGGTCCGGCTCCCGAGCAGCAGGATGGCAGGCAGAGGGATCACGATCGCGAGAAAGAACCCGCCGGTGTCGCGGCCGCCGGTCGAGGTGGCGAGGGACAGCGCATGACAGGTCATCAGCGAGACCAACCCATGGCCCAACCAGCGCAGCGGGACGCCCGCTTTCACCAGCAGCGGCGTGGCGACGAGGACAGTACCGAGGCTTCGCGTCAGGAATCGAATCGCCCAGGCGTCCGGTAGTTCGGCCGCGGCGATCAGCGCCGCCAGTACGGCGAAGCCGGCGATGAACGAGACGCAGATCGTGACGCGTGCCCGACGGAACGTTTCGTGCTCGCCGGATCGCGTCTCGTCGGGAATGAACCAGTCGACCAACGCGAGGCGGCGCGATTCGGACGTGCCGAGGGCGAGCGGGCCTGCGGGCGAGGTCGCAGGGTCGTTCGCCGCCCACCCATTCGGCGGACGAGAAGCCTCGTCGGGCTCGCCTCGATCGCGGTCCTTCAAGTCCCGTCCCCCGTGACGCTCATCGAGACACTCGATCGTGTCGTGCACCGCGCGTGCGGGTCCAGGGGAGCGTGCTTCCTTCGCCTGGTTGCAAGCCGACACGTCAATGCGACGCAAACCGCGTTCGCGACAAATGCGACCACCGCGCGCGGGGTGTCCGCCGGTCGTTCGGGTGATGCTAGGCGCGCGCGTCGGGGAACTGCGCGCGGGATTCGCTCGACGGCGAGTCTTTCGCGGCGATGACGACGCCGGTCGGCGGGGTGTCGCCGTAGTAGCGGACCGGCTCCTCGAGGTTGCGCCGGAGGAGGGTGCCGATCAGGAACCCGATACCGAAGGCGACGAGGAGCGCGATCAGGACCGTGCGCAACACGCGCCGAGCGAAGCTGCGGCGCTCCGGCGGGCGGAGCGGATCACGCGCCATCGGCGTCGCCGGGCGCGCCCGCGCCACGCAGGGCGTCCTCGATCTCTCTCCCGAGGTCGTCGACGATCCGCTCGACCGACACGTCGCCCGCCTGCTCGACCCGGGTGGCCAGGCGCTTCGCGGGGCCGAGCTGCGCGACGCCGTAGCGGCCGTAGCGTGCGAGGAGCGCCTGCTCGACCCGTGCGAGTCGCCCAGCGCGCCGCCGCGCGTCTCCGCCGCCGCCGGAGCCGAGATAGACCGTGTGCTCCTCGATCCCGTCGATCAGCGCGTCGATCCCGAGGCCGTCGCGCGCGGAGCCGCACAGGACCGGGGGCACGCGGTCGGGATCGCGACGGTGGCCGAGGTCGAGGCCGGCCCGGAGCTCCGCCGCTGCGCGGGTCGCGACGTCGCCGAGGTCGGACTTGTTCACGAAGAAGAGGTCCGGCCACTCCAGGATGCCCGCCTTCATGAACTGGATCAGGTCCCCCGCCGCAGGCTGGGCCACGAAGACCAGCGTGTCGACGACGTCGATCACCTGGGCTTCGGACTGGCCGACCCCGACCGTCTCCACGAAGACGTAGTCGAGGGCGGCGGACAGCACGTCGAGGCTCGGGCCCGTGATCTCGGAGAGGCCACCGAGCTGATCGCGCGCGGCGAGCGAGCGCAGGAACACCCCGGCGTCTCGCGCGGACGAGCCGAGTCGCATGCGGTCCCCGAGCAGCGCGCCGCCCGTGCGTTGGCTCGATGGATCGACCGCCAGCACGCCGACGGAGCGGCCCCGCGCGCGCAAGCCCGACACCAGAGCGTCGAGCAGCGTCGACTTGCCGGCGCCGGGCGCACCCGTAACGCCGACGCGGATGCCCGAAGCGTCGGGCGCGAGCGCATCGAGCAGGGCCAGCCGGGCCGGCTGGTGACTCGCGCGGTTGTCGTCGACGGCGTTCAGCGCTTCGCTGATCGCAGCGCGCTCGCCTGCGCGCACCCGCTCCGCGAGCGCGTGCGCCGCCTCGGCATTCGGTTCAATCGTCATGCGGCGAGGATAGCCCGGCGGCCGCGAAGGCCTCAGCCGGCATTCGACTCCGCGACGACGTCGACGATCTCGTCCATGATGCGAGTGAGGTCGAAGTCCTTGGGCGTGTAGACGCGACGAACGCCGGCCTCCTCCAGCTTCCGTGCATCGTCCTCGGGAATGATGCCGCCGACCACCACGGGCAGGTCGCCCATGCCCGCCGCCGCGAGCTTCTCGACGACGTCGGTCACGAGCACGCCGTGGGAACCGGAGAGGATCGACAGGCCGATCACGTGCACGCCCTCGTCCTGGGCCGACTGCACGATTTCCTGGGGCGTGAGCCGGATGCCGTCGTAGACGACCTCCATGCCCACGTCGCGGGCCTTGACCGCGATCTGCTCGGCGCCGTTGCTGTGGCCGTCGAGGCCGGGCTTGCCGACCAGGATCTTGAGTCGACGACCGAGCCGGGTCGAGAGGTCGTCGACGCGCTTGCGCACCTGGCTCACGTCCTCGCTGGCCTCGGAGACCGGGGCTGCGACGACGCCGGTCGGTGCGCGGTACTCGCCGAACACGTCGCGCAGGACCTGGGACCACTCGCCGGTGGTGACGCCAGCCTTCGCCGCCTCGATCGACGGCGCCATGATGTTGCCGCCGTTCTTGATCACCGACTCGAGGTTCGCCAGCGCGCGCTCGGCTTCGGCCTCGTTGCGGCGGTTGCGGAAGGCCTCGAGGGCCTCGATCTGGTCGCGCTCGGCCGACTCGTCGACCTTGAGGATCGATCCCGCGCCCTCTTCGACGAGCGGCGAGTCGACGGCTTCCTCGTAGGCGTTCACGCCTACGACCGTCAGGTCCCCGCTCTCGATGGCGCGAAGCCGGCCGGTCTGGCTCTCGACCAGCTTCTGCTTCATGTACGCGTTCTCGACCGCCGTCACGGCACCGCCCATGTCGAGCACGGCCTGCAGCTCCTGCCGCGCCTCGTCGAGGAGCTGATCGGTCTTCGTCTCCACGACGTGGGAGCCGTCGAAGAGGTCCCCGTACTCGAGCAGATCGGTCTCGTAGGCGAGGATCTGCTGCGTACGGAGGGAGAGCTGCTGATCCCAGGGACGCGGCAGGCCGAGGGCCTCGTTCCACGCCGGGAGCTGGAGCGAGCGCGTCCGGGCGCGCTTGCTGAGGGTCACGCCCAGGGCTTCGAGGGCGATGCGGATGATGTTGTTCTCGGGCTGCGCTTCGGTGAGGCCCAGGCTGTTCACCTGCACGCCGTAGCGGAGCCGGAGCATCTTCTCGTTCGTGATGCCGTAGCGTTCGCGACCGATCTCCTCCCAGAGCCGGTTCATCGCGCGGCACTTGCACATCTCTTCCACGAAGCGGATGCCCGCATTCAGGAAGAAGGAGATCCGACCGAACACGCGGGAGAGCGTGTCGTGGTCGACGTCGGGCATCTCGCGCACGACGTCGAGGATCGAGATCGCGTTCGCCATCGAGTAGGCGATCTCCTGGACCGGCGTCGCTCCCGCCTCCTGCAGGTGATAGGAGCAGACGTTCATCGGGTTCCAGTTCGGGACGTGGTCGACCGTGTACGAAACGATCTCGCTCGTCAGGCGCATCGACGCCTCCGGCGGGAACACGAAGGTCCCGCGACTCAGGTACTCCTTGATGATGTCGTTCTGGGTCGTGCCGCGGAGGGCGCTCTGGTCCGTGCCCTGGCGCTCGGCGGTCGCGACGTAGAGCGAGAGCAGCCACGCCGCGGTCGCGTTGATCGTCATCGACGTGTTCATCTTCTCGAGCGGGATCTCGTCGAAGAGGACCTGCATGTCGTCGATGTGGCAGATCGGCACGCCGACCTTGCCGACCTCACCTCGGGAGAGCGGATGGTCCGAGTCGTACCCCGTCTGGGTCGGGAGATCGAAGGCGACCGACAGGCCCGTCTGGCCCTTGGCGAGGTTGCTGCGATAGAGCGCGTTGCTCGCCTTCGCGGAGCTGTGTCCGGAATAGGTCCGGAACATCCACGGGCGGTCGCGTTCGGGTCGGGAGGCGATCGAGGACACGGGGGCTCCGTTCGTGGCCGGGGTCGGGCGTTCTTCGATGTTGTCGGAGGCTGGGGCGGGGCGGCGGCGCCGTCGCGCTCGGGGTGGATCCCGCCCTGGGGAGCCAAGCGGGAATGCGCCCCTAAGTGGCCGAAAAATTTAACGAAACCGCGCATTCCGAGCAAATCACGGCGCGGGGTATGCTCGGAACCATGAGTCAGCCCCCGCCGGATCTGAGCGAGTCGTTCTTCGGGCTCTCGCCGGATGAGGTGCTGGCCGCCGTCGAGGGCGCGGGCCACGCGCCCTCCGGGCACTGTTTCGCCCTCAATGCCCTCGAGAATCGGGTCTACGACGTCCGGCTCGAGGACGGGCGTCACGTCGTCGCGAAGTTCTACCGGCCCGGGCGCTGGCCGCGCGAGACGATCCTCGACGAACACCGGCTGCTCGCCGCCCTCGTCGAGGCCGAAATCCCCGTCTGCGCGCCGCTCGTGTTTCCGGATGGCGAGACGCTCTGGACGACCGACGACATCCACTACGCGCTCTGGCCCCGGACCGGAGGCCGTTCGCCGGACGAGCTCAGCGACGACCAGCTCGGCGTGCTCGGCCGCCTGATGGCGCGCATCCACGCGATCGCAGCCGATCTCGGCGCGCCCCATCGCCGCCCCCTCGATCCCGAGCACGGCCCGCTCGAGGCGCTCGACCGGCTCCAGGCCGGCGGCTGGATCCCCCCGGCCTGCGAGGCGCGATACGCGCGCGCGGTCTCGCGTCTCGTCGAGATCTATCGCGAACGAAGCGGAGGTATCGCGGTCCAGCCGATCCACGGCGATTGCCATGCGGGCAACCTGCTGAACGGCGACGACGGCTGGTTCTTCCTCGACTTCGACGACATGGTGATCGGGCCGGCGGTGCAGGACGTGTGGATGCTGGTGCCGGGGCGCGATGCCGAGGCGGACCGCCAGCGAAGGGTCCTCGTCGACGCCTATCGCGCGTTCCGGCCCTTCGACGACGCGAGCTTCGCGCTGATCGAGCCGCTCCGGGGCTTTCGCTTCGTGTTCTACGCGGGCTGGATCGCGAAGCGCTGGGACGACCCGGCCTTCCCGGACGCGTTCCCGCACTTCGGAACCGACGCGTACTGGGAAGACGAGACCCGGGACCTCGAGGAGCTCGTCGAACGGATCGAACGCGGGACGGACCTGCTGCCGCCCGAAGAGCGCGCCGCGGCGGTCGAGGGCGCAGAAGAGCTCACCAACGAGGACTTCTTCTGGGACATGTAGTCGCGCGAGCGGCTAACGCCTGGTCGCGTGAGCGACCAACGCCTGGTCGCGTGAGCGACCAACGCCTGGTCGCGTGAGCGACTAACGCGCGCGCAGGATCAGGCGATCCTTGAGGTAGGCCCAGTTGAGGGGGCGGAAGCGCAGCTCCCCGGCCTCGCCTCGGCCCGCCAGATCCTCGAAGCCGACGGTTCGCCCCGGATTCATGAGCCACGGCGTGGCCGGCGCGCCGCCTTCGACGTCCTCGTTGTGCGCGTAGCCGTCACCGCTCGACGCGTCGCCGGCGAAGAGACCGAGTCCGGGCTTGCCGGGCGCGACGAGGCCGAGGGCGTGGGCCGATTCGTGGGCCATGATCGTTCCGAGCGCGTCTCCGAGGACCTCGATCGCCAGTCCGAGGGCGCGTCCGCGCCCGCTCTCCGCGTCCGTGCCGAGGAGATTGGCGTCTCCGCTCAGGTTGCCGACCGGAGCGCCGCCTTCGGACGCGAGGAAGGGGCCGAGCACGCCCGTGTAGAGCGGGTCGTCGCTGTACGCCGCGAGGGCCCCAGGGAAGATGCCGGCGTCTCCGCCATCCTCGGCGGTGCCCCGACACTCCTCGTTGCCGCGCAAGGAGTTCTCCGGGTCGTAGCGCACGTAGCCCACGGACTCGGGGTGTGCGGCGTTTCGTCCCCCGACACAGATGCGTGTCACGAAGGGAGAGTCCACCGCCTCGAGCTGGAAGCGGACGAAGACGACGTCGCGCGCGGCGCGCGTGTGGTTCGGGTCGTCGGTCCGGTCGTAGGCGCGATGGACCCGGGCGAGTGCGCGATCTGCGACCGCCGCGGCGATCGCGCGAGCGAGCGTCGGCGACTCCAGCGCGATCAGCCCGAGTGATTCGAGATCCGATTCGATGTCCGGGCGCCCGTCGCCGTCCCGGTCGACCGAGAAATCGAAGTGGATGATCTGGCGATCGCCGATCGGCGGGCCGCCGAGCCAGGTGCGCACGCGCTGGCGCCGAAAGGCGTCGAGTCTCTGCCCCTCTTCGTCGACGAGCGCGGCGTGGACCGAGAAGAGCCCCACGATCAATCCGAGCTCCTTGGGGACGACGAGACTGCCGACGTCGCCGTCGAAGGCGAAGCGGTCGGTGATCTCGACGATCGCGCCCGTGCGCTCCTCGCGGATCTCGATCAGCAGGCTGTCCCGCACCACCTTCGGCAGACCCTCCGGCAGCTCGACCTGGAGCGTCCAACCGAAGGGCGGGACGAACACGTCGCGCCCCATGCGGGGGCCGATCGCGTTGATGCGAATCGCGATCTCCGCGCCACCCCGTCCCGCGAAGCGGTCCTGTCGCACGCCGAAGAACACGATCGCGAGGCCCACGACGAGACCGGCTGCGACGCCAACGAGCGTGCCGCGCCCCAGTCCCGCCGGTGCGGTCGGGCCCATGGGCCGCGGGCGGAGAGGGGTGACGCGGGGGTCGTCCGGCGAGCTCATCACGGGTCCTCCCGCGCACCTTCGGCGAGGCGGCGGGCGAGGTGGAATTCGAGGGAGGGGACCGGGCTGTCGCTGGCGAGCACGTCCCGGCGCCACGGTCCCGGGACGAGCCCGGCCGAGCGCGGCGCAGGATGGCGCAACGGGTCGGGCAGGGGAAGGGGGGCGAAGCGGGCATCGAGCGCAACGAGACTCTCCATCGGCACCGGCTCGCCGCTGCCGTCGATGATCGACTCGCGGCGCGAATAGAGGTAGGTCGCGGTCGCGAGGCCGATCGTCGCGTCGGGCCCGGGCGTGCCCAACAGGATCCGGCGCTCGTCCTCGGCCTCGGTCCCGCGCGGCGCGCGGGCGAGTCGCGCGAGGTCCCGCCCGCGCAGGGCCGCCGCCGCAGGGTCCGCGGTCGCCGTTCGCGTCTCGCCGGCGGCGCCGAGCAGGGTCGGCCAGACGTCTTCGAGACTCGCCAGCCGGAAGGAGACCCCGGGCGCGTCCGCGGGCGCGGGCGTCGGTGCGCGCCAGAGGATCGGGATGCGGTGGCGTTCGAGGGACAGGGGCGGATGGGTGACATCGCCGATCAGGGCCGCGACGAGGACGCCTTGCCGTGTTCGCCGACCGAGGGCGGCCTGGATTCTCGCGAGCTTGAGGTCGACGCTCCGGAGGTCGTCGCCGATCGTGACGTGAACCCACGCGAAGCGGGGAGACGGCGTCCCGCGGGCCCATCGCTCGATCGCGAGTGCGATGGCATCGGGGTCGCGCGGCGGAATTCCGTCTTCGTAGCGATCGAAGCCCTGATCGAGTCGGCGGGTCCGGTTCAGTCTCGGCGAGGTCATGAAGGCCGCGGTCCCGTAGCCGATCCGGGAGAGTCGCTCGGCGATCGTCTCGAAGCGATCAGCGAGAAAGCTCGCGCCGTCGTCGCGCATCGAATGGAGCTCGGGGGGCAGGCCCGTCTGGACGGTCGCGGCCGCCGATGCTTCGCCGCGCCCGGCGCTCACCGCCCACGCGAAGCGCACGCCGCCGTCGGCGAGTGCGCAGAGTCCGCTGCCCGGCGCCGCCACGCTGTCGCCGTCCGGCGTCCTGAAGCACTCGAGGTCGGCTGCCGGCAGCGCGTCCAGCGTCACCAGGAGCAGATCCGGTCGATCCGGCGCTTCCTCTGTGCAGCCCGAAGCCAAGCTACCGAGACCGAGGGCGGCGAAGACGGCGAGCGTCGCTCGGACGCCACGCCGCGCGCGGTGGCCAACGGGGCCCCGCGGAGCGAGCCCATCGGACGCGACCGGCGTTCCGCACATGCCGGAGGGAATAGCGAAAAAGACGTGCGATGTTCCGGACATGCTCGCCCGTGTCCACAGCGCGCTCGTCCAGGTCCCTGACTTCGAGGCCGCGCGTCGCGACTACGCGCGCATGGTCGGCTTCGAACCCGCGCGGCTCGAACGCGGCGAAGGCGGCGCGCGCAGCGCGTTCTTCGTGTTCCCGAACATCGCCCTCGAGCTGCGGGAGATCACCCCGGGCGGGGCCGAGACCCCGCGGCCCGGGCAGGGTGGGCTTCGTCTCGCCTGGGAGGATGGGGATCCGGCGCAGACTCTCGCGGATCGTGGCCTGGCGATCGGGCCCGGTCAGTCGCAGCGCGCGAGCGCGCTCGGGGGCGGGGCGGAACGCGTGTGGACGCGTCACGTCCTCGATCGGTCGGCTTCGCGCGGGTTTCCCGTCGAGCTCGTCGTCGACGAGTCGCCCGATTCGATCCTCGAGCCCGGAGAGCGGGTGGCGGTCGAAGGGGCAGAGGACCGCTCGGCGCAATTCCATGCCCTCGACCACGTGGTCGTGATGAGTCCCGCGCCCGACGAGACCCGCGCGTTCTACGGCGACGCCCTCGGCATCCGCCTCGCGCTCGACAAGACCTTCGACCAGCGCGGCGTGCGGCTGATCTTCTTCCGGCTGGCGGGCCTGACGATCGAGATCGGCGCGCGGGCGAGCGCGGATCCGGGCCCCGACCAGCCCGATCGCTTCGGCGGGCTCGCGTGGCAGGTCCCGGACATCGACGCCGTCCACGCGCGACTCGCCGCGGACGGGTTCGACCTGTCGGAGGTGCGGAGCGGGCACAAGCCCGGAACGAGCGTGTGTACGGTGCGGGACCCGGTGCACGGGGTGCCGACTTTGCTGATCCAGCCGGTGCAGCCGATCTGATCGGGTCGCGAGGCGGGCCCTGCGGCGCCGAGAACGTGTCCAAGGTGGATTCGCGCGTCCATGTCCGCGGGGGTTACCCTCTGGCCTCCTCAATCGGCGTCCCCCAGCCGGAGATCCCCGAACGATGACGACGAACGCCGTCCCCGGTTCCCGACCGGACGACCTCGAAGCAGCGATCCTCGAGCTCAAGCGCGAGAAGGGCGCCGTCCTGCTCGCCCACTTCTATCAGGAGTCCGAGGTCCAGGACCTCGCGGACGTGGTGGGCGATTCGCTGGCTCTGGCGCGAGCGGCCCAGGGCATCGACTGCGAGATGATCGTCTTCTGTGGCGTCCACTTCATGGCGGAGACCGCGGCGATCCTGAACCCCGGCATCCCCGTGGTCGTCCCGGACCTCGAGGCCGGTTGCTCCCTCGCGGACGGCTGCCCGCCGGAGGAGTTCAAGGCCTTCGTCGCGGACCACCCGGGCGCCAAGGTGCTCACGTACATCAACGCCTCGGCCGGCGTGAAGGCGATGAGCGATTTGATCTGCACGTCTTCGAACGCGGTCAAGATGGTGGAGCACTTCCAGGGCGAGAAGCTGATCTTCGCGCCGGATCGCCACCTCGCGCGCTGGGTCGCGAAGGAGACCGGGCGCGACGACCTGATCGTGTGGCCCGGTGCGTGCGTCGTGCACGAACTCTTCAGCGCCAAGGGGCTCGCGAAGCTCCGCGCGCAGCACCCGGACGCCGAGGTCCTGGCGCACCCGGAGTGCGACCAGGCGGTCCTCGATCAGGCGGACTTCATCGCGAGCACGACCGGCATCATCTCGCGGGCCGTCGCCTCCCCCGATCGCCCGTCGATCATCGCCACCGAGGACGGCGTCTTCCACTCGATCCTGAAGCAGGCGCCGGAAAAAGTGCTCTATCAGGCGCCCGGCATGGACGAAAGCTGCGCATGCAACCAGTGCCCGTTCATGCGGCTCAACACGCTCGAGAAGCTCTACGACTGCCTCGTCAACGAAGGGCCGACGGTGACCGTCGCCGAGGAACTCTCGAAGCAGGCACTCCTGCCGATCGAGAAGATGCTCGAGCTCTCTTAGCGCGGGCGCTGCTCACGGTCACGGCCAAGATACCTCCGGCGAGCATCGGGCGGACACGTACCGGTCTCGGCGGGAGCGGCGGATGCGAGCCCCGCGCTCGTCAGAGCGCGGCAATGAAGTCGGCGACGCCCTGGCCGATCTCGTCCGGCGAGTCTTCCTGGACGAAGTGGATGCCTTCGATCTCGATCACCTTCTGGTTCGGCCAGGCGAGGCAGAAGTCGCGGACGTCCTTGCGGAGGATCGCGCCGGGCTGGGCGTCGAAGAAGAGCTTCGGCACGTCGCTCGTCGAGAGCCAGTCCGCGTAGGACTGCACGATCTCGACGACTTCCGCCGGTTCGCCTTCGATCGGAATCTGTCGCGGCCAGGTCAGCGTCGGCCGTCGATCCTCGCCCGCGTTCACGAAGGGCCGTCGGTACTCGTTCATCTCGTCGTCCGACAGCTTGCGCTTGATCGAGCTCGGCAGGACGCCTTCGATGAACAGGTTGTTCTCGAGGACCATCTTCTCGCCCTTCTCGGAGCGGAAGCCCTGGAAGACCGGGATCACCGGCTTCGGCCATTGGTCCCAGCTCGGCACCGGCGCCACGATCGACTCCATGTACGCGATTCCCTTCACGGCGTCGCGATGGCGGTTGGCCCAGTCGAATCCGAGGGCGGAGCCCCAGTCGTGGATCACGAGGATGACGTTCTCTCGGACGTCGAGCGCTTCGAGGAGCGCGTCGAGGAATCGCCGGTGCTCGACGAAGGTGTATCGGTCGGGTCCCGGGTCGGCGAGCTTCTGGGAGTCGCCCATGCCGATCAGGTCCGGCACGATGCAGCGGCCGGAGCCCTCCAGATGCGGCACGACGTCCCGCCAGAGGTAGGACGACGTCGGATTGCCATGGAGCAGGACGATCGGATCCCCGGATCCCCGCTCGTGGTAGGCCATCTCGTGTCCGAGGACCTGGATCTTCTTCTTCTCGAGACCTGCGGTGGTGTGCGGCATGCGGCGAGGGTCGACGAGGGGCGCGCCGCGCGCAAGGGGTCAGGTGACGCGGTCGGGTGCGCTCGCCGACTCGGGACCGCGGTGTCGACTTCGCTTCCGAGCGGCCGCCGCGCCGCCGAGCGCGCCGAGGCCGAGGGCCGCCGGGAAGCCGGGCTCCGGCACCTCGGCGATGATGTGCGGGTCGATGTCCTGGATCGTGCCGAGGCTCTGCAGCACGCCGGTCGCGTCGAGGTAGCGCCCACTCACGACGGCGACGTAGCCGGTCGTCCCGGTCACCGAGATCGTGAGCAGATCCTGGCTCGACGCGAACTCACCCGGGAGGTTGTCGGCGCCGCTCGCGAGCAGCCAGGACCCGCCCGAGAACGGGAAAGGTGTGTAGAGGCATCCGAAGGTCTGACACGCGAAGCCGGTCGCGGAGAGCGTGAGGTCGCCGGTCGCGTAGACCAGGACCTCGCTGATGCCGTAGAGACCGCCGCCCTCGGCGGTCGTCGGGGCGTAGTCGATGTCGAGCGGTACGTCGTTCGCCGGGGAGGCCAGGGCGCGTGGGACGCCGGGACTCGAAGAACTCTCCCAGAAATCGAGACCGCCGGCGCGCGCAGGGCTCGCCAGGGCGAGCGCCGCCAGGAGCATCGCGGGCAGCGCACCGAGTCCCTCGTATCGTCGACGCGCGCTCATGGGAGGGCGTTCTCGCAGTTCTGGCCGAACAGGGGACTCACGCTGCCGGCGGCAGCGTGTCGGATCAGCAGGGCATCCATCCCGTCGCAGGTGCCGTCTCCGACGACGTCGCAGTTTCCGGGCTGCTGAAAAAATGGCGCAGCTAGGCCGATGGCCTGCCGTTTCACCCACTCGGCGTCGAAGCTCGTGACCTGGCCGTCGCCGGTCGCGTCGCCACACTGACACGCGTTGCCGATCCCGTCGGGCGTCGCGGTCCCGACTCCGCCGGTGTCCGACTGCGTGGGGTTCGCGGTGTGCATGCAGTTGTCGAACGAATCGAGGATGCCGTCGTTGTCGATGTCGCCGGAGCCCAGCGAAATCACGGAGTCGATCCACGCGATACGCGCCGAAATGCGCGTCGCGAGGCCGAATGACGGGAAGTTCACGGGGTTCTCCGCGTACCACACTTCGTTCCCGACCTGTCCGACCCAGAGCCCGCCGTAGTCGAAGAGCGCCGCCTCGAACGGGTTCCCGTCCGGTGAGCCGCCGGCGTCATACTGATACGGCCCCGTCCGCGCGAAGGAGATCCCGGCGAGCCGGATCGTCCCCATCGCATCGCTCAGGAACCAGGCGCCGCCTGAGTCGCCGAGGGTGAGTGCGGCTTCGTTCGGGAGGCCGATCGTGTCGAAGCTCGCGTAGGCGAGCTCGAGGCCGAAGGTTCCGCCGATCTGGTTCCGGCCCCAGCTGATTTGACCATCGGGGGACGCGGCCACCCAGCCCTTCAGCTCCGATGCGACGACGACCGTTCCGTTGGGCGCGCCGCCACGCCCGAAGACGGTCGCATCGTTGCCGGCCTCGTCCGGCGTACCCCAGAGCTGCGCAAACGCCGTGAATGATCCGTCGATCTCGACGATCCGGAGGTCGCTCGACGCGTCGTCCGACCAGCCGAGGATCGTGTATGAGCCGGCGTTGGGACCCTGATCGAAGATGATCGTGTCGCTGAGCGAGATGCCGATGTGCTGGGCCGTGATGAAGAAGTTCGCGGCGATCGGCGTGCCGAGGAATCCCCGGAACTTGCCCTGCAGGTTGTAGGCCGAGAGCTCGTCGGTGGAGAGTCCGCCCGTCGTCGTGTTGCGAACTGCGGGCGCGCCCGCGTTGGTCGTGATGATCGCCGACGAGGCGAGCGGAAGCAGGGCGAAGAGCAGGGCGGCGCCCAGAACGCAGAACACGCGGCCTGCCCGGGTGGGGCGACCGCGCCGTCTGGACGCGCTGTACTTCTCGACGCGCATGGTTCGATCTTCGAGTTCTCCGGGATTCGGCGGATTCGCTGTCCTGAAACGACAAACGCAGGGTGGGAGGAACGAGGCCCCCTGCCCTGCGTCTCGTATCGGGATCGCGATCGAAGCGCCGGGAGGCGCTTCGATCGCGAGATCAGTTTTCGCGACGGGCCGCGAGTCCGGCTAGTCCGAGACCCAGGAGCAGTGCGGTGCCGGGCTCCGGAACCGGGTTGCCCCCGTTGATGGTGATCGACACGAAGTCGGTGTCGCGCTTGCGGAGCCGAGCCTGGCCGGCGCCATCGTGGAACACCTGAAGCGTGTTGTCGAAGGTGATGCCGACCCGAGTCACTTCGCCCGAGCCGCCGGCACCGGTCAGGATCGCCTGGAGGTCGATCGTGGTTGCGCCGTCGATGATGCCGGAACTCTGGCCGAAGCCGAAGATGCCGTCGGCGTTGGTGGGCGTGAACGTCACCGGAACCACGGCGCTGATGTTGTTCACCGAGACCTGGTTGACCTCGTAGATGTCGACCGTGACGTTCGCCTGGACCAGGTAGCTCGCGAAGCCCGTCGGGCTGAACGACTGCAGGGTGAAGTCGAGCGCCTCGTTGATCCCGAGTTCCGTGATCTGCTGGCCCGGGACCGCGTCGATCTCGAAGGACAGGATGTCGTCGGTCGTGACGCCCGACGGACAGACCGAACACTGCGCTTCGTAGGAGAGCGGCGTGAAGTCCAGACTGTTGAGGCTGACCACCGGCGCGCCGAAGAGGCCGTTCACGTCCTGGACGTCGACGTAGGAGACGGTCCCGGTCGGATCCATGTACGTGCCGTAGAAGGCGGCCTGCGCGCTCGAAGCGCCCAGGGACATCACGGCCACGGCCACGAGGCCCGTCAGCTGGTTGCGAATCATCATCTTCATCCCTTTCCCAGAACAGCAGCTCAGCTTGTCCAGCACTGCATTTGAATCTTGTCTTTCGGCGCCGCTCTTCGCGTGTCGCCGGGTGTCCTAGTCCTTCCGGCCGGCGCGCACGGAGGCGAGTCCGGCGAGGCCGAGTCCCATCAGGAGTGCGGTCGCCGGCTCCGGCACGACCGTGATCGCGAGACCGTCGACGTCCTTCTTCTCGATGCGCGCGGTCGCGCCCGCATCGTTGAACGCGGTCAGCGTATTCGCGAGGCTGATCGAAACCAGCGTCGCCTGCCCCGTGTGGCCGGCGTCGGAGATCACCTGATCGACGTCGATCAGCAGCGATCCCGCCCAGAGGTGGGTGCCGTAGCCTTCGTCCGTACTCTCGAACTGGCCGCCCGCAGTCAGCGTCATGATCTGGTTGGCGTTCACGTTGTTGACGCTCACGCCGTTGATCGCGAGCACGTCGATGAAGACGTTCGCGGTGACCGACGTGGCCGCGAAGGCGTTGACGAAGCTCTGGAGCGAGGTGTCACCCGACTCGGTGAGCAGGATGTTGTCGATGAAGCTGCCGCCGTTCGCGTCGATCTGGAGCGAGAGCGTGTCGGTCGCCACGGCCTGCGGTGGGCACGGCGCGGGGATCCCGGCGAAGCAGTCCGCCTCGAACGCGGCCGGGCTGAAGTCGAGGGTGTCGACGAGTCCAGCGGGGTCGAAGGGCGCACCGTAGAGACCGTTCAGGTCCTGGACGCCGACGAAGCTGACCGTCGCGCCGGTGTACGTGCCATAGAAGGCAGCTTGCGCCGTCGAATCGAGCGCGAGCATCGCGATCAGAGAGAGGGGGAGCGCCGCGCAGAGCGCGCGCCGTGTGAACAGCCGAGACATCCGAATTTCCTTGTGCAGCTTTTTCAGCGTCGAGATCAGCTGGAGAGCTGGTACCGCTTCGGAGCTACGCGAGAACCGTCTTCCCAGAACCGGCTCGTCGTCGTGTTTCGCTCCTACTGGCCATTCCCTTCCCAAAGATCGGCCAGCGCGATGTGTGTCAATGCTTGTTGTCTTCTCTTGTCCCCTGGAACGTAATAAGGAGGGAGTCGGTGAAGAGGGTCGTCAGGCCGCCGCGTGGCTGCGGCGGATCGAAGCCAGACCGACCAGGCCGAGGCCCATCAGAAGCGCCGTGCCGGGCTCCGGGACCACCGTGATGGTCAGGCCGTCGACGTCCTTCTTCTCGATCCGGGCGGTGGCGCCGGAAGCGGCGAAGGCCGTCAGGGTGTTGTCGAGGTTCACGGTCACGCGCGTCGCCGAGCCGCTGATGCCCGCGTTCGCGAGGACGGCATTGAGATCGATGTTGATGCCACCGTTCCAGATGTAGGTGCCGTAGCCCTCGTCGAAGCTCTCGAACGAGTCGTTGTCGAACACGAGCAGCGCGTTGTGGTTGATCTGGTTGATGGCCACGCCGTCGACTTCGAAGATGTCGATGAAGATCGTCGCGCCGACCGAGGTCGCGGCAATTGCGCCGATGAAGCTCTGGAGGCTGACGTCGCCGGATTCGGAGAAGACCAGCTCGTCGATGCCGAAGCCGGGATCGGACTGGATCGTGATCGTGAGCGTGTCATCGATCGTCAGGATCCCGCCGGCGCAAGCCGGGTTCAGCGGGCACTCGGCCTGGAACGCGTTCGGGCTGAAGTCGATGGTGTCGCTGCCCGTGGACGTGAACGGAGCGCCGAAGAGCCCGTTCTGGTCCTGGACGTCGATCCAGGTGACGGTCGCGCCCGACGACGTTCCGTAGAACGCGGCGTGAGCGGTTGAGACGAAGCCGAGCGTCGCGAGGAGTGCAAAAACAACAACAGCGAGAAATCGCATGATCAACCCTTCCCAAGGTCTGAATGCAGCGGGTCCGCAGGTACGGAGAAATCCCGATGCAGGAGCATCCTATCATGAGGCTCTATCAGAAAGGGGAGATTTTTCGGGATTCCTTTTGGATGTCGCAGGTTTGTCGAATCCGACACCGGCCACCTGCGGGAAATTTACGATCCAACTGCGGGTGTTCTCGATCGGGGAATTCGCTGCGACTTTCGGCCGGAATCGGCTCGATCCGGGTGTGAAAACACGCATCTCGCCGCGCGTGAACGGACCGGCCCGTCCGCATTCGCGTCCACGATCCGCCGCGACCGGCCACAGATCCCGGGTCGATCGTTCGGCCGCTCGGACCGATCGGCGCGCCGGGCGGCGGTTTCGCGCCGCTCAGGACTCCTCTTCGCGACCGTAGATGTCGTCGAAGCGGACGATGTCGTCCTCACCCAGGTAGGAGCCCGATTGCACCTCGATCAGCGTGAGCGGGATCTCTCCCGGATTCTCGAGGCGGTGGGTGACGCCGAGCGGGATGTAGGTCGACTGGTTCTCCGTGAGGAGGATCTCCTCGTCGCCCTTCGTGACCCTCGCTGTCCCTTCGACGACGATCCAGTGCTCGGCGCGGTGGTGGTGCATCTGGAGCGAGAGCTTTTCGCCGGGCTTCACCGAGATCTGCTTGACCTGGAAGCGGTCGCCGGCCGCGACGCCTTCGTAGTCGCCCCAGGGTCGGAACACCCGCGGATGGAGGTCGGACTCGCTGCGATCGCGACGATCGAGCTCGCCGACGACGTCCTTCACTTCGTGAGCGCGGTCGCGCGGTGCGACGAAGAGCGCGTCCGCGGTCTCGACGATCACCATGTCCCGGACGCCGACGGCGCTGATCAATCGCCCCTCGGATCGGACGTAGGTGTTCTCGACGTCGCGCAGCACGACGTCGCCGGCGGTCACATTGTCGGCCTCGTCTCGTTCGCCGATTTCCCAGAGCGCGTTCCAGGACCCCACGTCGTTCCAGCCGATGTCCGCCGTCACGACCGCGGCGCGATCGGTTCGCTCCATCACGGCGTGATCGATCGAAATCGAGGGCGACTTCTCGAAGGCCGCGGCGTCGAGGCGTGTGAAGGTCAGATCCTGCGTCGCCGACCCGACCGCCGCTCGACAGGCCTCCACCAGATCCGGCTCGAAACGCTCGAGTTCGGACAGGAGAGGCCGAATCGGGAAGACGAACATCCCGCTGTTCCAGGCGTACTCGCCGCTCGCGACGAATTGCTCTGCGCGTTCGAGGTCGGGCTTCTCGACGAACTCCGCGAGCTCCGCCGCGCCCGGCAGGTCCGACCACGCCGCGCCCTGGCGGATGTAGCCGAGGCCGGTGTCGGCGTATTGCGGCGTGATCCCGAAGGTCGTGAGCGAGCCGCGGCGCGCGGCTTCGGCCGCCGTGTCGACGGCCGCGAGGAACGCATCCGCCTCACGGATGACGTGGTCCGACGGGAGCACGAGCAGGATCCCGTCCGGATCGTGCTGCTCGACCATCACCGCGGCGGCTGCGATCGCCGGCGCCGTGTTCCGCGCGATCGGCTCGAGCACGATCGCCTGGGGGTCGACTCCGACCTCCCGGAGCTGCTCGGCGATGATGAAGCGGTGCTCGTCGTTGCAGACGACGAGCGGCGGCGCGAAGGCGTTCGCGTCCGCGACGCGCAGGGTCGTCTGCTGGATCATCGTGTGCTCGCCGGTCAACGGCAGCAGCTGCTTCGGGTAGGCCCGCCGCGAGAGCGGCCACAGGCGGGTGCCGGAGCCGCCGGAGAGGAGCACCGGGTGGATGCGGCCCTGGCTCTGGCGATGGGCGGGGGGCGTCATGACGATCGAGCTTCCTGGGAACGAGGGGAGGGCGGACCCTACCCGAGTTATCGGTACCCGAAAAGCCGCGCTGGAGGCCCCTCTGGGCGCCCTAGGAGGTGAGCCCCTGCGCCCGTAGGCGCAGGAGGAACGGCAATGCGAGGCCCGCGCAGAGGATCTCGGCGACCCCCGCGACCCCGAAGGCCGCCTGGTAGCCTGCGGCGGCGCCGTGGCTCGCACGGACGGCCTCGCTGACCAGGCCGCCGGTCATCGGCCCGAGGATGAAGCCGAGGCTTCCTGCAGTATTGAACGCCCCGAGCGCGGTCGATCGGATCTCCGGAGGCGTCAGGTCCGTCGTCATCAACATGGACGGCACGAACATCACCGCCGCGGACATCCCGATCACCGCCATGCCCGGTCCGATCCACGCCGTCGGCCAGAAGCCGAGGCTCGCGGTGAGGACGCCATAGATCGCCGAGCCGCCGCACAGGAGCGCGGTCTTCGAGATGCGATCCGCGAGCACGCCGAATGGAAAGGAGAGCAGCGCGAAGGGCAGCATGAAGGCCGAGATCCACAGGCCTACTCGCGGCGGGTCCGCGCCGTGGAGGCCGGAGGCGAAGAGCGAGAACGTCGTCGTGTAGAAGCCGACGGTGAACCGGTCGGCGAAGGCGAAGACGAGCGGCGCGACCATCGATCGGTGTCGCTGGATCGCGCGCCAGATCTCGCCCGCGCCCGGTCGCGATTCGGCGCTCTTGGGATCGAGGAGCGCGAATCCGGCGAGCAGCGCCGAGCCGACGAGCAGCACGGCGCCGGTCATCAACGGCCGGAGTGGATCGACCCGGCCGAGCACGCCACCGACCGGCGCGCCGAGCGCCACGCCTAGCATCATGCCCGCGCCGGTCACCCCCATCGTGAGTCCGCGCCCATGCTCCCCGCCCAGGCTCGCCGAGATCGAGAGCAGCAGCGACAGCGCGAAGATGTGCGCGCAGCCTTCGACGAAGCGGATGCCCATGAAGACCGGGAAGGGCATGTCGAGGGCCATCGAGACGAAGCAGAGCGCATCGACCCCGAGCGCCGCGATCACGAGCGGCTTGCGACGTCCGATCCGGTCCGCGAGGGCGCCTGCCAACGGCGCCGCGATCGCTGCGCCGATCATGTTGATCGACATGAAGAGCGAAGTCGCGAGCTCCGAGACCGCGAAGCGCTCCCCGACCAGCTCGCGCAGGATCGGCACCGGCAGCGTCACCGGCATCATGATCGTCAGGGCCAGCAACCCCATCATCGCGACGCGCACGCGCGAGGCCCCGACCTCACTCGATTCGACGTTCATGTCCCGATCCGACCCCCGCGATTCTGCGCGCCTCCGTACGGTCGACGATCGCTGCGCCTACGGCAACTCGGGGGTGCGGGGGGGTGTGGCTAGAAGCCGCGCACGTGGCGGGACGGTGGCGCCTGCGGCGAATGGCTCACCCGATACAGCGAGGGTTGCGCCCCGGCGATCGGGTCGGGAGGGGCGGTGGCCGAGCTTCCGCGGGCGGCTATCGGGCTGCGCTTTATTTCGCCGCAGTCGCCCCCGACCCGCCACGGCGCTCGTGTCGGCACTTCGCGCGCGTCGTCCCACGCGAGCTTCGTAGGCGCGGCCCAACGTTCGCGCCCGACACCACCAGTCGCCCAAGCAAGCCGCCCCCCAACACGAACCCGCTACACCCGCATGCGTCCCCCAGCCCGATCCGACCAACGAAGCCCGCGAATCCAGCCCGCCAAAGACGGTCCTACCCGAACGCGAGCGCCTGAGCGGGTCGGGGCGTCCTGCGGCGAAATAAAGCGCAGCCACACTCCGCCCAAAGAGCCCACGCGATCCCAGCGATGCGCCCTCGCGCACCCCATGCAATCGCCAACGGGTGGCGAGCCATTCGCCGCAGGGCGCACCGTCCCGCGAAGCGCGCGACGAACGACCCGAACCGCCTCGCGACGCTAGAACCCGTAAGCTTCCGTCAGCTCCGCATCCCCTTCGCAGAGCATGCGAGCGAGCTCCACCATCACGCGACACTGCTTGACCGTCGCATCGTCCTGCATCTTGCCGTCGATCATGACCGCGCCGGTGCCGTCGCCCATCTCGTCGATGACCTTCTTGGCCCACAGGACCTCGTCGACCGGCGGCGAGAAGACCTTCTTGGCGATGTCGATCTGGACCGGGTGGAGGCTCCAGGTGCCGACGCAGCCCATCAGGAACGCGTTTCGGAACTGATCCTCGCAGGCGACGGTGTCCTTGATGTCGCCGAAGGGGCCGTAGTAGGGGAGGATGCCGTTCGCGTTACACGCGTCGACCATGCGGGCCATCGTGTAGTGCCACAGGTCCTGCTGCGCGGTCGGGCGCGGCGCGTCCGCGTTCGACGGATCGGGATCCGTTCGGACGATGTAGCCGGGGTGGCCGCCGCCGACGCGGGTCGTCTTCATGCGGCGGCTCGCGGCGAGGTCCGCGGGGCCGAGGGAGAGGCCCTGCATGCGCGGGCTGGCGGCGCAGATTTCCTCGACGTTCGCGACGCCGAGCGCCGTCTCGAGGATCGCGTGGACCATGAGCGGCTTCTCGAGGCCATAGCGGGCTTCGAGCTGACCGAGGAGTCGGTCGACGTAGTGGATGTCCCAGGCGCCCTCGACCTTCGGGATCATGATCACGTCGAGCTTGTTGCCGAGACCCTCGACGAGGGTCATCACGTCGTCGAGGAACCACGGCGAGTCGAGGCTGTTCACGCGGGTCCAGAGCTGGCAGTTCCCGAAGTCGGTCTCGTTGCCGATCTTCACGAGGCCTTCACGGGCGGCGATCTTGTTGTCGGCCTGGATCGCGTCCTCGAGGTTGCCGAGCAGGACGTCGCACTTCTTGGCGATGTCCGGGATCTTCGTCGCCATCTTGGCGTTGCTGGGATCGAAGAAGTGGATCATCCGCGAGGGCTTGAAGGGGATCTCGCGGAGGGGCTCGGGCGCACCGAGCGCCATCGGCTGGAAGAAGTCTTTCGCGCTTCGCATGACTGGGATCTCCTGATGCGGGAACGACCTTATTGGTCGTAGAGCTTGATGATCTGGATCTTGCCCTCGGGCGCCGCCTCGAGGCAGAGGTCGCAGAGCACGCACTCGTCCAGGTTGGTTTCGTCGATCCGGACGCCGTTCGCTTCGGCCGCGAAGATGGAGACCGGGCAGACCTCCTCGAGCTTCTTCGCGATCTCGCTGTCCTTGGCGACTTCCGCGTCGACGATGACGTCGATGAATTCTCCGGGCATGACGATTACCTCTTGTTCCGCGCGGGGCGCTCGGCCAGGCGCTTGCGGATCAGGTCGGGGATCTCTTCGATGCGCTCGGCGACGGAGATGCCCGCCGCCTCCATGCGCTTGATCTTCTCGGCGGTCGTGTCTTCCTTGCCCTCGACGATCGTGCCGGCGTGGCCGAAGCGCATGCCCTTCATCTCGTCCATGAAGCGACCCGCCATGAAGGCCACGATCGGCAGACGGGAGTGGTTCTCGGCGACCCACTCGGCGAGCTCCGCCTCCATCCGGCCTCCGGGCTCCGAGTAGATGGCGATCGCCTCGGTCTCCGGGTCGTCCTCGAAGAAGGGCATCAGCTCCGCGTAGGTCGTGCCGACGATCGCGTCGCCGCCGATCGACACGCAGGTCGATTGGCCGAGGCCCGCCGCCGTGAGCGTCGAGGCGATCTCGGTCGTCATGCCGCCGGAGCGGGACATCACGCCGATGTTGCCCTTCCTGTAGGCCTGGCGTGTGTTCGCGGCGGGACCGCCGACGCCGCCCATCTTGCACTCGTCGGGTGAGATGATGCCGAGGCAGTTCGGACCGATGATCCTCGCGCCGTGCATCTCGGCCAGCTCGACGGCCTGGGCGACCTGACGACGCGGGACGTTCTCCGTCACGACGACGATCAGCTTGATGCCGTTCTCGAGGGCCTCGACCATCGCGTCGTGGGTGAACTTCGGGGGCACCGAGACGATCGAGCCCTCGATCGTGCCGCCCTCTCTTCGGGTGTAGTCCGCCACGGCATCGCGCACGCAGTCGTAGACCGGCACGCCGTAGACGTCGCGGCCCGCACGGCCCGGCGTGACACCGCCGACGATCTTGGCGCCGTAGTCGAGGTTCTCGCGGGTGAGGTTGATCGCTTCTCGTCCGGTGATGCCCTGGATGATGAAGCGCGTGTCCTTGGTCAACAGGATGGACATGGTGTTCGCAGCTCCCTTCCTAGGCCTGCATCTTCGCGACGGCGCGGCCGGCCGCTTCGTACATCGAGACGCTGCGGTCGCAGTAGTCGACGCCGTACTTCTCGAGGATCTTGAACCCTTCCTCTTCCCAGGCGCCCGGGATGCGGAAGATCGCGATCGTCTGGGAGGGGTCCTTGCCCGCTTCGAGGCAGCCCTTGATCACGCCGCGCGCGACGATGTCGACGCGCGTATTCGAGACGACGTTCATCATGACGGCGATCTTCTCGACGCCGGGCTTCGAGAGGATCAGCTTCGTCAGCTCCTTGGCCTTCGACATCGAGGGGTTGCCGCCGATCTCGCAGTAGTTGGCGGGCTTGCCCCCGTGGTTGCGGACCGCGTCGAAGAGGGTGAGCGAGCCGCCGCCGGCGCCGATCACGAGCCCGAGGTCGCCGTCGAACTCGACGACGTTGCCGGCGACGCCGCGGTGGTCCGCCGCGTTCACCTTCGCGCCGTCGAGCTCGAACTGCGTCGGCGGTCGGGCCTGGCGGGTCTCGTCGTCCCCGATGGCGAGCTCCGCGAGCAGTGCCTTGTGGTCACCGCGGGCCTCGGCCTCCATGTCGATGTGGCCGTCGAGGACGATGAAGCGTCCGTCCTCGAGCTTCGCGAGCGGATTGATCTCCGCGAGGGTGAGGTCGTACTCGAGGAAGATCTTCATCAGGTTGAAGACGATCGGCGCGAGCTTGTTGAGGTCGCTGCCCGTCACGCCAGTGGCGGCGACGGCCTCCTTTGCGATCCGCGGAGTGAGGGGGCGGATCGTGGAGAAGTGGGTCTTCGACACGTGCTCGGGGTGGGTCTCGGCGACCTCCTCGATGTCGATGCCGCCCATGTCAGAGAACACGCAGACCGGGCGCTTGGCGCGACCGTCCCAGGTGATCGCCACGAAGTACTCCTGGGCGATCGGCGTCTTCTCCTCGACGAGGAGCGAGCGGCATTTCTGGCCGTTCACCTCGACCGGGACGATCGCCTCCGCCGCGGCGGCGGCCTCGTCGGCGGTGTCGGCGAACTTGACGGCACCGGCCTTCATGCGCCCGCCGGAGAGCACCTGGCTCTTCAGCACGACGGGGCCCTCGATCTTCGAGAAGGCCTCGCGGGCCCTCTCTCCTAGGGAAGCCGCGTCGTCGAGCCCGACCAACTCACTCTGGCCGAGCGGGAGGCCGTGGCGCCGAAACAGCGCCTTGGCTTCGTATTCGTAGAATCGCATCCGGTGCGTCCCTCGCTTCGCGCTGCGCCGAACGAGGAGCCCCCGCGGTCGGGCGACCGGCTCGCAACGACCCCGGCCATGCCGCCGAGGGCACGTAGTGAAGGGGGCGCGAGGGGTCGACCCGGACGCTCGAGGCATCCCTGGTCGGGTCTGGCTGGCAGTTCTCCGGACTTGGCCCTCTCGACCTTCCGACGAACCGGCAGCGCCGCGTCAGAGGGGTCGGAGGCGTCGTCCCGGGAGGGACGGCGAGCCCGTAAGGCCGCGGACTCTATGACTTTTCGTAATCAACGGCAACAAGGATGGCGCTGACCGGCGTTCCGCGCGCAAGCCCGGCGCAGGAGCATTCGAATCTCACGCGACGACCCTCACGGGTACTCAACCGAGGGTGGGGTCGCGACGAAGTACAGCGGCACGACTCGCGTTTCGGACACGAACCGAGTCTCGGAGGAAACGATGTCGCGGAAGATCAACGTCCTCTTGGTGGACGACAGCAGGACCGTGCTCGCGCAGCTCGAGCGCATCCTCGAGGAAGTCGACGATCTCGCGATCGTCGGGATGGCGCGCGACGGTGCCAGTGCGATCCGCATGGCGAGCGAGGCGAAGCCCGACCTCGTCCTGCTCGACATCGTGATGCCCGGGCTCGATGGCCTGTCGGCCCTCCGCACGATCAAGTCGATGCACCCGTGGATCGAGGTCGCCATGGTGTCTTCGGTGAGCGGCGACGCGCAAAAGGCCGAAGAGGCGTTCCGGCTCGGTGCCTGCCAGGTCCTCGGCAAGCCCTTCGACACGGACGTGATCGAGTCGCTCGTCGAGAACGTGCGGGTCGCCATCGCGAACCGACCCGAGCCCGAAGAAGCGGATGGGGAGGACGCCTGATGCCGGTCAAGTTCTTCGGACAGTTCCTCATCGACCAGGGCGAGGTGGACGCGAGCCATGTCCGCCAGGCGCTCGAGTTGATGGAAGACGAGAACCCCACGCTGGGCGAGCTCGCCATCAAGCAGGGCTACATGAATCAGCGCCAGGCGATCCAGGTGAGCGCCGAGCAGCGCTACCACGACCGCCCCTTCGGCGATCTCGCGGTCAAGATGGGCTTCCTGAATCGGGAGCAGCTCGTCGAGGTGGTCCAGCTCCAGCGCACGCAGCGGCTGCCGATCGGCGAGGCCCTCGTTCGCCTCGGACACATCGAGGGCGATGATCGCCTCGGCACCCTGCTCGACGCCTACAAGGCGGACCAGGCCGCCTACGACGTCGGCGAACGCGACCTGCCGGACGCGCTCGCGAACCACCGCGCCACGCGGTACGTGCTCGAGTTCCTGCCCCGCTTCCTGATGCGCGTCGCGCGCATCCAGGCGAAGCTCGGCGAGGTCGTGCCCTTCGAGGCGAAGCCGGACTTCGCGGAGATCTGCGTCTCCGTCCACATGAAGGGCGTGCGCGGCCTCGAGGTCGCGCTCGTCGCGGACATGGAGTTCGCGGAGGCGCTCGCCATGGCCGCCAGCGGTCTCCAGCCCTCGGACCTCGACCCCGAGATGGTCGCGGACGGCGTCGGCGAGTTCCTGAACGTGCTGGGCGGCAACGCCGTCAGCGCGGTCACGAAGGAAGGCCAGCGCGTCGAGCTCGGCCCGCCGGACTACGACGCGACCCTCGGTGACGGCTGGACGGTCGACCTCGCCGTGGGAACCGGTCGCGCGGCGCTGGTGCTCAGCACCTTCTAATCCCTGCGCACGTCCGGGACGCCCGAGCGCGTCGTGTTGCGCGGGCACGCGAACCGAGCCTGTGCGTCGTGTTACGCTCGCCGCATGACGAAAGAGAGCCAGACCGAGCACGCCGCGCGTCTCGAGAAGTGGGCCGTCGAGGGCAAGGAGGGCGCGCCGCCCATCCTCGCCGCGACGGTGATCCTGTTGCGCGACGGGCCGACCGGGCTCGAGACGCTGATGTTGCGTCGCAACTCGAAGATCGTCTTCGGCGGAATGTGGGTCTTCCCGGGCGGCCGCCTCGACGAGGCCGATTGGGCCGGCATCCCGGGAGGGGACGACCTGGCCGCATCACGCGTCGCTGCTTCGCGTGAGGCGATGGAGGAGTGCGCGCTCCCGGTCGACGCCCACGAGATGGTTCCCTTCTCGCATTGGACGCCGCCGCCGATCACCCCGAAGCGCTTCCTGACCTGGTTCTTCGCCGCGCGCGCGCGCGGCGGCGAGGTCGCGATCGACGACGGGGAGATCAAGGAGTCCGAGTGGATCTCGCCGGCCGGCGTGTTGGCGCGGCAGGCTGCGAAGGAGGTCGAGCTCGCGCCGCCGACCTTCGTCTCGCTCTCGGAGCTCTCGAGGTTCTCTTCGGTCGACGAAGCGCTGTCGGTCGTCGCCGCCCGGCAGCCCGAACGGTTCGCGACGCGGATCGGTGTCCGGGAGGGCGTCGGCCCCGTCGCCATGTGGCATGGGGACAACGGCTACGACGCCGGCGACCCCACTGGCGTGGGACCGCTGCATCGGCTCACGATGACCAAGGGCGGGCCCTGGACCTACGAACGGACGGGCTGAGCGGCGGCGATCAGCTCCCCGCGGTCTGCTTCTTCGCGTAGTCCTCGACGACCGTCCCCTCGAAGAAGTCCGGCCGCGCCCCCGCGAGCAGCGAGATCGCGTTGTCGCAGGTGAACGCGCGGAAGTCGTCGCGATCGACGTGGCCGTCGTCGACGAGCTCCCAGGCCTCGGGCAGGACCTCCCGGAAGTCCGGCACGTCCCAATGGCCGATGTCGCTCGCGAAGATCGCGTTCAGCCGTGCGCCCATCGGGATCTTGTCCCGGTCGAAGGCGATCGCGTTCATCGGGTCGTCCGCCTCGCATCCGAAGAAGTACTTCTGCTCGAACACGTCCCGGATGTCTTCCTTCGAGTCGATGCAGGCGCTCGCGAACTCGTTCGAGACGGACCGGTCTTCGTCCGGATCGCTCAACATCAGCAGCGCGTCGTCGAGGCGGTCGAGGGCGCCGCGGATGGGCTCAGGGGCGTGCTCCTTCAGGAGCTGCTCGATCAACCCGCGGTCGAGCTCCGCCGGGTCGTAGTGCGAGATCGCCTCGCGGTTGCGCTTCTCGTAGTGACCGAGGATGTCCGAGAAGAGGTTCGCCGCCCAGGCGACACCGCCTTCGAGGAAGCCGAAGCGCAGCTTCGGGAATCGCTGGGCCACGCCGCCGAAGAACATCGCGCGGCAGGCGGCTTCGCCCGCGACCGCGAAGTTCCCGATGTGATTGTAGACGTAGTTGCTGCGCGACATGCGCGAGCCCCAGCCCATCCCGCTCGCGTGGAACGTGACCGCGACGCCGAGCTCTTCGCAGCGCTTCCAGAGCGGGTCGTAGTCGAGGTCCGAGTCGTGGGCGAGGGCGTCGATGTAGCGCGCGCCGCGGATGTCCTCGGCGCCCGGGAAGGGCCGGGGGATCACCCCGGAGAACATCGCCGCCTTGAGTCCGAGCTCTCCCGCGGCGTGATCGAGCTCGGCGATTGCCTCCTCCGGCGTGAAGCAGGGGATCGCCGCGACCGGCTCCATGCGATCGCGGTACTCGCCATAACACTCCGCGTAGTAGCGGTTGTACGCGCGGGCGAGAGCCGGGCGCAGCGCATCGTCCGGCAGGGCCGTCACCGTCAGCCCGTAGGTCGGGAAGAGCAGGGCGTAGTCCAGCCCGAGCTCGTCGAGCCGTTCGTACATGAGCTTCGGCATCATCGCCGTCGCCCGGTCGAGCGTGTTCCGCGTCGGTACGCCCCACCACGCGAAGCGCGTCATCCCGAGCCCGCGCTTGGCTTCGAGCGGCACCTGCCGAGCCAGCGCGCTGCCACCCAGCATCTGGTCGAAGGCCTTGGCGACCTCTTCGCCGGCGATCCCCACGAGAAAATCCCGAACCAACGGGTTGTACTCGATCAGATGCCCATCCCCATCGATCACCGGATGATCGAGCGACTTCCGAATGGCATCGACTTCATCACTACGAACGAAATTCATCGCAGGCTCCCAGCTGAACGCTCCCACTCAGCATAGAGACCCGAAATGAGCGCCGCAGGCGCTCCCTCCCCTACCAGCAGCCCACTACGAGCTCCCCCAGCCTCGCCAACCGCCGCGAGCGCGCAGCGCCACGCAAAGCCTCGCGGACAGCGCCTGAGCGGCGCGGGGCGGATTTCGGCGAAATAAAGCGCAGCCGAAGGCGAGCCATTCGCCGAAATTCGCCCCGTGCCGTGAAGCGCGCGGCGCTCGAGCAGAAGCCTACGCGTAGTGCGACCGCCGCTTCACCACAATCTGCCGATCGAGCTCGAAGATCTGCACCTTCTTCCAGCCGTCCGGCGCCTCCTCCGACGTGTGCCCGTCCTCGCGAACGAACTTGTACCCGAAGAGCCGCGTGCTCACGATCCCGAGATCGTCACGCCCCGGGAAGTCGCACTTGTCGAGGACCTGCGTCGCCGCGAAGACCGTGTCGCCCGCCTGCAGCGGCGCCGTGTGCTTGCCCGTCGTGTAGACGAGGTCGCCGAGGGTGTTGTCTCCGACGTCCGGGCACGAGAGACCGAGGCAGAGCGTGAAGGGGATGCCACCGAAGATGATCAGCTGACCGCCGACGTACTGCTTGGGGTCGAGATCGATCATGTACTGGTTGCAGTGGACCTGGCTCGTGTTGTCGAGGATCGCGGTCATCGCGATGTGCTCGTCGGTCACCGTTCGCCCGCGCGAGTGCTCGATCCGGCTGCCGACCTCGAGGTCCTCGAAGTAGGAGTCGGGGCTCGTGAGGTGGGCCATATCCTTGAGCTCGGGACCGGCGTAGGGCGGGATGAAGAGCTCGCAGTCGATCTCGTCCGCGTCGATCTGGAAGTTCTCGACCGCCGCGTCGTCGTCGCCCTTGTAGACCTGCACCTTGCGCTGCCAGGTCGCCACGATCGCCTCGTCGCGCTCGCCGATGTTCTTGCGCGCGGTCGACTGGACGTGGACGACGCCGAGGTTCGGGCGGCTCTTCGAGAGCTTCACGCCCAGGACCTTGGTCTCGACCTCGAGGGTGTCGCCGATGTAGACGGGCGCACCGAATTTCATGTCGATGTATTCGAGGTTCGCGCGCGCGTTCTCGGAGACGTCCTCGACCGTCTGGCTGAAGGCGACCAGCATCACGACGCCGGGGGGGCAGAACATGCCCTCGAAGCCGTACGCCTTCGCGTACCGGGCGTTCTTCGCGAAGGGATGGGTCGTCATCGCGAACTCGGTGAAGGTCGTGAAGAGGCCCTCGGTGATCGTCTTGCCGCCCTTGTGGCGGAAGAGCTGGCCCGGCTGGAAATCCTCGAGGAAGTTGCCGGTCTTCTTGCGGATGATCTTCGTGGGTTCGGGCGTCTCGTCGGCCATCGGGGGTCTCCGGATGCTGTGGGCGGGGTGGGCGGGGTGGGCGGGGTGGGCGGCGGAACGCCGGCGCAGTCCAGCTGCGGCGCTCGAGAGAAGGGCTGCCGCGCATCGCGAGCCGGCCCGCTCGAGCAGGCCCGGTCGGGCGGCGCGCGAGTCTACTCGCAGGCCGAATCGGCTGCCAGCGACCGGGGGTCGGCACTAGACTCCGCGCGCAACCGACCGCGAGGACTCCTGATGCCGACAGAGACGACGAGCGAGGCCGTACCGCTCGGGCGATTCCACCGACCGAGCGATGCCGAGGCGCTTCCGGGGCTGGTCCTCGTCCACGACGTCTGGGGCCCGTCGGAACACAGCCACGACCTCGCCGCCGACTGGGCGCGCGAGGGATTCGGCGTGCTCGAGATCGATTTGTACCGAGACCTCGGTGACGTCGCGATCGAAGACGTGGGCGCCTGGATCCGCGGCCTCTCGGACCCGGACGTGATCGCCGACCTCGAAGCCGGAGCGGACTGGCTCACGAACGAGAGCACCGCGTGTCGCGGGCGGCCTGTCGGGATCACGGGCGTGTGCATGGGCGGGATGTTCACGCTGCTCGCGGCGTGCCACTCGGACCGCTTCACGGCGGCTGCGCCCTTCTACGGAATGCTGTCCTACGACGAGGGCATGCTCGCCGAAGAGGGCGGGCGGGACCTGTCGCGCAAGCCGGCGTCGCCGATCGAATGCGCCGAACGCCTCCGATGTCCGACCCTCGCATCCTTCGGCTGCGAAGACGGCTTCATCCCGGACGCCCACGTCGACGCCCTCGAAGCCGGCTTCGCGAAGAGCGGCCAGCGCTACGAGATCGACCGCCACGAAGCCGCCGGCCACGCCTTCCTGAACCGAACCCGCGCCGAGGCCTACCGAGAAGACGCCTCCGCCGCCGCCTGGGCCCGCGTCGTTCCCTTCCTCCACGAAACCCTCGCCTAGCACCAACGCGAGCCCTCAGCGCAAGACGCGCCCAAAAGGCGCGTCGAGAGGCGCGCAGCGCCGAAAAAACTAGACGAGTGCTTCGATGGGGGGCGCCGGGTGCGCGTCGACCAGCTCCCGGACCTTCTGGTCGGGGCGCGCGAGGACGAGCGCGAGGGTGCGGCTGCTGCTTCGGAGGTAGCGGGTCGCGGAGGCCTCGAGGCGCAGCGCGCGACCGTCGCGGTCCTGCATTGCCGCGGTGAAGACGATGCTCTCCTGCCCTTCGGCGACCGCGTCGAGGGCGGTCCACCAGGGGCCCTGCGCCTCGGCCGGGACGAAGGCGTTGAACTCGATGCCCATCAGTGCGTCGCGCGCGACCCCGAGCGCCGAGCCGGCGGCGGGGTTGGCGTCGAGGATCTCCCCGGAGTCGACGTCGATTGCGAAGTAGAGGTCGGCGACGCGGTCGATCGCCGCGGTGATCGCGCGTCGCGTCGCGCGCGGTCGCCCGCTGCTCTTGCGCTGGGTACCGGTCGTGCGGATCGCGAGTCGGAAGGCATCGAGAAGGGGTGCGAGCGCCTTCCCGACGGCCTCGGCGTCCGGCCCCGCCAGGGTCGTCGCGGCTTCGGCCCAGGTGCTGAGGAGCGCCATGACGCGGCGCTCGTTCGGTCGCAGGCCGTCGAGGACCGGCCGCGGGGCCTGTCCGCGCATGAGCGCGGTCGAGGCGAAGGTCCGGAATCGCCGCAGGGTCTCGGCTTCTGGACCCGCCGCGGCAGGGGCAGCGGCGCCGAGTCGCTCCTGCATGACGCGCTCGATCTCGAGCCGCTGAGCAACCAGCCAGGTGGCCAGATCCCGATTCACATCACCGATGACCGCGTCTTCCACGCCCACAAGCTAGCAGCGGATCGCCGAGGGCCGCGTGCCCCAACGAGAATCCTCGTCGGCGTCGGGCGGCGCCCTGGGCCGTTCTCTGCACGGTCCCACGGGGAAATCGAGCGCTTCGGGGCAGCAAACCCTCAATCCGTCCCGCTGGCCACCCGATTCTCAAGGCATGTCGGAATCTCCTCCCGAGCCGTTGGCCCAGGCCCCGTCCTGGAGTCGGACGATCGTCTACCACGCGTCGCGCGATGCGCTCGGTCCCAGGACGGACGTGATCCTCAGCCGTCTCGGGTACCAGATGCTGCTGCCGGAGACCTTCGCGTCGCTCCGGGAGGAGCATCCGGATCTCGAGGCCGAGCTGCTCGTCGTCGACGAGCGACGACTCGAGGAGGTGGAGAGCTACCGCGACGCCGGTCGCGCCGGCCCGCCGATCGTGCTGCTGACCGGCAAGCAGGGGGCCACGGGCGACGACCCGCGGATCGTCGGCGCCATCAAGCGGCCCGCCGGCATGCACGACCTCTATCGGCTGACGCAGCAGGTCTTCGAGGACGTGCCGCGGTCGACGCCTCGGGTCGCCACACAGCTCCGCGCGATCTGTGAATCCGACGGCGAAGCCTGGGAAGGGCGCGTGCTCTCCCTCTCGGAGAACGGCTGCCTGATCCGCAGTCCTGAGGCGATCCTGCTGGGCCAGACGGTGCAGCTCGAGCTGGTGCTCCCGCGGAGCGAGACGATCGCGCTGCGGGCGGAGGCGACGTATCAGCTGCTTCCGGACACCGGCCTCGTCTGGAGCGCGATCGAGGCGAGCAGCCGCGAGGCCCTGGGTCGATTCGTCACACAGACGATCCTGGCCTGAGCCACCCCGGGACCACGATCCCGTCGATCCGGCGCGCTGCGACGGCCTTCGCGCGCCGTACCCTATACTGCCGCGCCCGGATCCCTCCCCCGTGAGCAGCGGAACGAACGAGGCGGAAAGAATGAGCGACCGAGACGACCAGCTTGCAAAGGTGCGCACCCAGGACGGCTTCATCGCCGCCCTCGACCAGAGCGGTGGCAGCACCCCCAAGGCCCTCGAGCTCTACGGCGTCGACGAGAGTGCGTACGCGAACGACGAGGAGATGTTCGACCAGGTGCACGCGATGCGCTGTCGCATCTGCGAGAGCCCGGCGTTCACCGGCGAGCGCATCCTCGGCGCGATCCTCTTCGAGATGACCCTCGACCGCGACATCGCCGGCAAGAACGCAGCAGAGTATCTCTGGCAAGAGAAGAACGTCGCGCCCTTCTTGAAGGTGGACAAGGGTCTCGCGGACGAGGAAGGCGGCGTTCAGATGATGAAGCCGATGCCCGACCTCGCGCCGCTCCTCGACAAGGCGAACGCGCGCGGCGTCTTCGGTACGAAGATGCGCTCGGTGATCAAGCGCGCGTCCGAGAAGGGCATCAAGGCGGTCGTCGATCAGCAGTTCGAGATCGGCAAGCAGATCTGCGCCGCGGGCCTGGTCCCGATCATCGAGCCCGAGGTCGACATCAACGCGCCCGACAAGGCCGAAGCCGAGGCGATGCTCTCGCAGGAGATCCTGGCCCAGCTCGACGCGCTCGGGGACCAGGACGTGATGCTCAAGCTCACGCTCCCGGAAGAGACGAACCTCTATGCGGAGCACATCGCGCACGACCGCATCGTGCGCGTCGTCGCGCTCTCCGGCGGCTACTCGCGGGAAGAGGCGAACCGTCGCCTCACCGCCAACAACGGCATGATCGCGAGCTTCTCGCGCGCGCTGACCGAAGGTCTCTCCGCGCAGCAGAGCGACGACGTGTTCAACGCGACCCTCGACGCGTCGATCCAATCGATCGTCGACGCCTCGCGCACCTAGCCGCGCGCTGGCACCGTGCACACCGACAAGAGCCCCGACGAGATCCGGCGCGAGATCGCGCGCCGGCGCACGTTCGCGATCATCTCGCATCCGGACGCCGGCAAGACCACGCTGACCGAGAAGCTGCTCCTCTACGGCGGCGCGCTTCGCGAGGCGGGCGCGGTCCGCGCGCAGAAGGCGGCGCGACACGCGACGAGCGACTGGCTCGAGCTCGAGAAGCAGCGCGGCATCTCCGTCTCGAGCTCGGTCCTCCACTTCGAGTTCGGAGGCCACCGCGTCAACATCCTCGACACCCCGGGCCACGCCGACTTCAGCGAGGACACGTACCGAACGCTGATGGCGGCGGACAGTGCGGTGATGCTGATCGATGCCGCCCGCGGCGTGGAGCCCCAGACCCGTAAGCTCTGCGAGGTCTGCCGACTGCGGAAGATCCCGATCTTCACCTTCGTGAACAAGATGGATCGGCACGGTCGCGACCCCCTCGAGATCATGAGCGAGATCGAAGAGGTGCTCGGGATGGATGTCGTCCCGGCCAACTGGCCCGTCGGCGCCGGCAGCGACTTCCGCGGCATCTACGACCTGCTCGAGCGCCGGCTCGTGACCTTCTCCGGCGGCGACCACGGGACGCATCGAGTCGATGAGAACGTGATCGAGGGCGAGCCCGACAGCGAGGCGATTCGCGAGGCGATGGGCCCCTTCGCCGACGAGGTCGTCGAAGGACTCGAGCTGCTCGAGGGCGCTGGCGCCGAGCTCGACCCGGAGGCGGTCGCGAGCGGCTCCCAGACCCCGATGTTCTTCGGCAGCGCCCTGACCAACTTCGGCGTGCATCCCTTCCTGCAGCGCTATCTCGAGATGGCGCCGGGACCGGTCGCGCGACGCTCGGAAGGGACGACGATCGATCCCGTCGAGCAGCCCTTCTCGGCCTTCGTGTTCAAGATCCAGGCGAACATGGACCCGGACCACCGCGACCGCGTCGCCTTCGTCCGGATCTGCTCCGGTCGCTTCGTGAAGGGTCTGCAGACCCAGCACGCGCGCACGGGCAAGCCGATCCGCCTCGCGAACTCGACCCTGTTGATGGGCAAGGACCGCGCGGAGATCGAAGAGGCCTTCGCCGGCGACGTCGTCGGGCTCTTCGACCCCGGCCTGTTTCGGATCGGCGACACCCTCTCGGACGAGAAGGGCGTGGTCTACGCGGGCATTCCGATCTTCGCGCCGGAGTCCTACATGCGCGTCGAGGTCGCCGGGGTCGAGAAGCGGAAATCCCTCGAGAAGGGCATCGAGCAGCTCGTGCACGAGGGCGTCGTCCAGCTCTTCCGGGATCCGGAAGGCGGCTCGGCGAGCTGGATCCTCGGCGCCATGGGGCCGCTGCAGTTCGACGTGATGCAGCACCGACTCGAGACGGAGTACGGCGTCGAGCTCAAGCTCTCGAACCTGCCCTACAGCCTCGCCCGTTGGCCGCAGAAGGGGTTCGATCCGGAGGACTTCCGTTATTCGGAGCGCATCCGGGTCGTCCGCGATCGCGACGACAACTGGGCGCTGCTCGCCCACAGCCCCTGGGACTTCGACCGCGTGCTCGAGCGCAACGAGGCCCTCGAGCTGGCGGAGACCCCGGACCCGACGCTCTTCGAGAGCGCGAGCTAGGCGTCCGTCCGGCTAGGCCTGCGCCGTCAGCGCGGACTCGATCGCCTTCGACAGGTCTTCGAGGGCGAAGGGCTTCTCGAGGAAGCCGTCGATTCCGACGCGCGCCGCTTCGGCCTCGAGGTCCGCGGTCGGGAAGCCGGTCATCAACAGGATGCGCAGGTCCGGACGCTGGGCGCGCAGCGCTTCGCCGACCTCGATCCCGTGCATCTCGCAGCGGAGCATCCAATCGGCGAGCAGGATGTCGGGGGCGAACTCCTTGGCGACGTCGATCGCCTCGGAGCCGGTCTCGGCGGTGCGAACGTCGAGCCCGTCCCGACGCAGGAAGCGTTCGAGGTACTCGCGATACGTCGGCTCGTCGTCGACGATCAGGATTCGCGTTCCGGTGCTCATCCAGCTACCCCCAGCTCGTGCGCGCCCGACTAAGAGCGTACCACGCTGAGCTTTCCGACACCCTGACGTTTGTCGCTCGCGATCTCGAACGCTCGCCCGATCTCGTCGAGCGACAGGCGGTGGGTAACGAGGGGCGCGAGGCGATCGGCTGACTCCGCCAGGATCCGTGCCGCGGTCGAAAAATCCGACGACTCCGGCGCGTCCGTCTTCCCTACGTGGTGGCAGTAACAGTTCGACCAGTGGAACGAGAGCTCTTTGGTCAGCGCCTCGAAGGGCGCGAAGGGTGGGGACGGGTCGAAGAGTCCGAGAACGACGACGCGAGCCCCCGGCACCGCCGCGTGGGCGGCCTCCACGAGCGTTTCGCTTGCTCCACCCACGCTTTCCATCACGACATCGAAGGCCGACGAGAGGCCGTCGGCCTCGATCGAGGTCCCTGCGTCCCGCGCGTCCGCGCCGGCGACCGCTCGAGCGAGCTCGCGTTGGTGAGGGTGGCGCGCGCGGACGACGACCTCGCGTGCGCCGGCGCGTTGCGCGGCGAGCGCGGTCAGGAGGCCGATCGTGCCGCCGCCGAGGACGAGCACGCGCTCGTCCTTCTGCAGGTGGCCGCGTTCGAGTCCGTGGAGTCCGACGGCCAGGGGTTCGGCGAGGGCGGCGACCGCGGGATCGAGATCGTCCGCGATCGGGTGGATGCGCTCGGCCGGGAGGACGATGGACTCGGCGAAGCCGCCCGCACGCGAGACGCCGGCGAGCCGGAGCTCCGGGCAGATGGAGCTGCGGCCGGCGCGGCACGGGGCGCAGGTGCCGCAGCTCTCGATCGGCTCGACGACGACCGTCGATCCCACCTCGAGGCCGCGACCCGCGACGACGGCGGGCGGTGCATCCCCGATCGCCTCGATTCGTCCGGTGATCTCGTGGCCGGGGATCAGGCCCGGATCCCAGGAGTGCGCGCGAAAGAAGTGGAGGTCGCTGCCGCAGAGTCCGCAGGCGTCGACGCGCACCCGGATCTCGCCCGGGCCGCACGCGGGTCGCGGGACCGACCGCACGCCGATCCGGCGGTCGTCGTCGACGACCGCCGCGCGCATCGTGTCCTCGCTCAATCCGGGGTCCGTTCGAGCCGCTCGATCACCGCGCGCACGATCACCGGCCAGGCGATCGTCGCGTCCGCGTGCACCTCGACCTGCCGGCCGCCTTCGCTCTCCGGCACGAACTTGCCCCAGGACACGCCCTCGGTGTACGTGCATCCGGAGAGTCCGCCCCAGTGTTCCGGCTCGGGGCAGACGCGGATGGCGTACTTGTAGCGGCGCACGGGCTCGCCGGTCCCGAGGCGGTCGGCGGTGATCTCGAGGTAGGGCGCGATCTGCTGGGCCCAGTTGCGCGGGACGCCCCCGCCGATCGTGAAGATGCCCAGGGTCTCGTGCTGCCGAACGCGGTCGGCAAAGTCCTCGAGGTCGAGGAAGGGATCGTAGGCGAAGGGTTGTTCGCCGCCTTCACGCCTTCTGCGATTGTGGATCGCGAAGTCGAGGCCGAGCTCGGAGTCGGTGAACGCGGGCACGTAGATCGGGACCTCGTGCCGCACGGCGCTGCGCAGGATCGCGCGGCCCGCGTCGTTGCGGTCGAGCATGTGGCCGACGCGCGCGAGCAGGTCGTGGCTACAGATCGTCGTGTGGGGCGGGGTCTCCGAGAGGACCGCGTCGAGCAGCGCCTCCGCGTCGTCGAGATTCTTCTCGAGCTCGATCGTGTCGTAGACCCGGTTGTAGCCCTTCTCGAAGAGCTCCTCGTCCCGCATCGACGCGCGATGCTTGAAGTGGAGCATGCCCGCGCCTTCGACGAAGCCGTGGGTCATGAGCGCGCCGGTCGCGACGACCGCCTGGACCCACCCGCGCTCGATCATCTCGCAGAGCACCAGGCCTTGTTTGGCGATCGTCATGGCGCCCGAGATCGTCACGACCCGGAAGCAGTCCGGATCGCGAACCATCGCCTCGAGCGCATCCCCGGCCTCGCCCAGGCGTCGCCCGCCGAACGCGGTGTTCGCCATCGCGGATACCAGGGCGTCCACACTGTCGAGCTGTCCGACGTCGAGGGGCACCAGCGGCTCGAGGCCGTCGTCGTGACCGGTGCCGTAGCGTGCAGCGTCTCGCTTCTTCGGAGTCGGGTCGGACATGCGTCGGCGTTCCTTCGCTCAGCCCTGGCCGGGCACCAGCTCGGCGACGAGCTCGGCGGGATCCTGGACCGGCAGCGAGCACATCGTGCCCAGACAGACGTAGGCGGTCGCTCGGCCGTCGACCGCTTCGCGCCCTTCGAGCCAGTCACCCGCGATCTCGGGCGGCGCCGGGCTACCAGGCGGCGCGACGACGACTGCGTCTTCCGGTCGCAGCACGCGGCGGGCGCGGGCGGCGAGGGCGGAGGCGCCCGGGTCGTCCGCGTCGCCGACCACGACCGCGACGGACGTGCCGCGGGCGCGCAGGGCGATCGCGCGCAGCAGGGTCGGGAAGGCCTGGGGCGCGCGTTCGAGGAAGAGGTTCTGCTCGGCGATCGCGCGGGTCACGAAGTCTTCGAGGTCGGCGTCGTGGGAGAGGGCGGCGAGGCGCGTGAGGCCGACGAGGGCGAGGCCCGAGGCGTCCGGGGTCGCGCCGTCGTGGTCGGAGCGCGGGCGGTGGATCAGTCGGCCCCCGTCCGTGGGCGTGAGGTAGAGCACGCCGCTCTCGCGTTTGGCGAAGCGGTCGAGGATCTGGTCGGCGAGGCGCCGCGCGTGGCCGAGCCATTCGTTGCCGGCGCCGGCGCGCTGGAGGTCGAGACAGGCACCCAGCAGGCCCGCGTAGTCGTCGAGGAAGCCGACGACGTGCGCGCGCCCCTCGTTGTGCACACGCAGCAGACGTCCGTCCGCATCGAACATCTCGGCGAACACGAACTCCGCCGCGCGAACCGCGTCTGCCAACATCGTGTCGTCGCCGGTCGCCGAGGCCGCCCGTGCGAGGCCGGAGATCGCGTAGCCATTCCAGGCGGCGACGTGCTTCGGGTCGGTCGCGGGTGGGATCCGTTCGCTGCGGGCCGCGAGCAGCGTCGCCCGGGCCTGCGCGAGGTCCTCGCGCGGCCCGCGCGCCTCGTCGATCAGGTGCGTCGTGCCGTGCTCGAAGTTGCCGGCGAGGCGAACGCCGTAGGTCGTGCAGAAGGGGTCGGCGTCGTCACCGAGGAGCTCGGCGATCTGCCCCGGCGTCCACACGAAGAACTTGCCTTCTTCGCCTTCGCTGTCCGCGTCCTGGCTCGCGAAGAACGCGCCGCTCTCCGCGCGCATCTCGCGCCGTAGATAGTCGACCGTCTCGCGGATCGGCCAGAGCAGGTCCTCGGCTTCGTGGGCGCGGCGGGCGAGTTCGGCGTAGAACGAGAGCAGCTGGCCCTGGTCGTAGAGCATCTTCTCGAAGTGCGGAATCGTCCAGTTGCCGTCGACGCAGTAGCGATGGAAGCCGCCGCCGAGATGGTCGTAGAGACCGCGTCGCGCCATCTCCCGGGCGGAGAGGGTGAGGAACTGCGCGATGCCGTTGGCTTCTTCGCGGGGCACGAAGTCGAGACTCGCGACGAGGAACTCGAGGCTGGTCGGCGTCGGGAACTTCGGTCCCTGGCCGAAGCCGCCGTGCACGTGGTCGGCGCCGCGCATCACGAGTCGCGCGCCGGCCACGACCGTCTCGGGCCCGGCGACGCCCTGTGCTTCGCCCTCGGGACGCGCGACCAGCGCTTCGGCGATCGTGCCCGCGTTCTTCTCGATCTCCTCGCGCTGCTCGTTCCACGCGCGGGTGACCGCGTCGATCACGTCCGGGAAGCCCGGCATCTGCCCTCGCGGCTCGGGAGGAAAGTAGGTCCCGACGTAGAAGGGGCGGCCGTCCGGGGTGCAGATCGCATTGAGGGGCCAGCCGCCCTGGCCGTTCAGCTTGAGCGCCGTATCCATGTAGATCTGGTCGACGTCCGGGCGCTCCTCGCGGTCGACCTTCACGCACACGAAGGCCTCGTTCATCCGCGCGGCGATCTCGGGGTTCTCGAAGGACTCGCGCTCCATGACGTGGCACCAGTGGCAGGCGCTGTAGCCGATCGAGACCAGCAGCGGCCGGTCGAGGTCCCGGGCGCGGTCGAGGGCCTCGTCGCCCCACGGATGCCAGTCGACCGGGTTGTACTGGTGCTGTCGGAGATAGGCGCTCGTCTCGTCGCCGAGGCGATTCGTCGGGCGGTCGGGGTCGGGGGGCTGGGTCGTCATGCGTGGAGGCGGAGCTTAGCCGCTCCGCGCGGTCGGCGGCGTTCCCGGGCGGATCCGACTACGTTCCCGCGCGTGAGCATCGTGACCCTGGATACCGGAGATGGCGAGGGCGGCGGCGAAGACGACGCCGCGTTCGTCGAGACGCTGCGCCTGCGCGCGGCCGAGTCCCTCGAACGCGCCTATCGCTTCCTCGAGACCCAGCCCGACGCATTGGCGCTGCTCAGGGCGCAGGTGCTCTGCCAGGCGCGGCCGGCCGCGGATCTCGCGCGCAAGCTCGGCGAGACCCAGGCCGCGGACGGCAGCCTGCCGCTCGGCGGCTTGATCTCCGGCGGCGAGGTCGGGTTCCCCGCGCTCGACGTCGCGGGTCTGCCGGATGTCGAGCGCGCGATGCTCGGGACCCTCGAGGCGATGCTGATCGCGGGCGACGCGCGCGCGATCCACGCCGGATGGGTCGAGCCGGCGGTTCGCTTCCTGGAGGCGCAGCAGCGCGACGACGGCTCGTACCGGATCGAGGTGCCCGGGGACGAAGCCGCCCAGGCGGCGGCCGACGTCTTCTTCACGGGCATGATCACCGGCATCTGTGGCCGCACGCCGGTCTCGAAGACCGCTCATCTCGAAGCGGCGGGGCGCTGGCTCGCGGACCGATTCACGCCGGACGCGGTCGAGCACGACGCCTACCCCGCGCTGATCGCCTACGCCCACTACTACACGAACGTCCCGGACGAGGAAGCGGACGAGGCGTTGCAGTGGTGCGGGCGGGCCCTCGAGAAGGGCTTCCGGAGTCGCCACCTCGATGCGGTATCGACGCTTCGGGTGTTGCTCACCTGCGACGCGCAGGCGATGCCCGGCGCGACCTTCGACATCGTCGAGCTCCTCGAGCGATTGATGGAGGAGCAGGCGGGCGACGGCGGATTCGCGGAGCTGTCCCTCGACGGGCCGGAGTCGCGCACGTCCCAGACCGTCGACGCGATGATCGCGATCGTGCGGCTGTGCGCGGTGCTCGACGTCGAGCCCGACTAACCCGACTAGCCCTCGATCGCGTCCAGCAGCGCGTGGATCCGCGTGGCGTTGGCGCCGAAGTCGCCCTGGCCGTCGCGCGACTTCGACCGCACGTCGATCTTCGATCCGGCGCCCTCGGGCCGGATGCGCACGACGACGTCGTCGACGAAGCGGAAGAGGCCCGTGACGTCCCGCGCATAGAAGGCACCGGCGGCGCCGTCCTTCGCGAGGACTTCCCAGCCGAGCCCCTCGGCGGCGGCGACGGCCTGGTCGAAAGCGGCGTTCGGCGCGGCGGCGACGCGCAGCGGCGAGAGATCCGGGTAGCTCTCCCGCACGATCGGCACGTAGTCCGCGGGATAGCTCATGTCGCGGTTGCGGTAGTCCGGGACGAGATCCGCGTCGGCGAAGCCCGGCGGATCCTCGAGGTCCGTGGAGATGTCGTTGATGGGGGGCGCGTCTCCGCCGATCAGGGTGGCCGGCGCGAGCACCGCGATCGGCAGCGCGAGGGCGATCGCGAGTCCGATCAGCGCCTTGTTGCGACCCTCCGGGTCGCGACCGCCGCGCGTCGTGTAGAGCGCGATCAGCGCGACGAGCGTCGAGAAGAGCCCCCCGCCGAGACCGCCGAGGGCGTAGGTCATGAAGCCCTGCATGGGAGCGACGATCCCGAGATTGGCGGCGAGCACGCCGACGACGAGCAGGCCGAGGGCGACGAGGCTGATGATCGGAGAGGCGGCGGCCATCGCGGGTTCCTTTCGCGAGGAGGTCGGTTCGGCGCCGACGTTAGCTCGCTGGCCCGAGGTCCGATTTCGGGACCGGAAACCGACAGTCGACGCGATACCCTCCCGCGCTCGACGAGACCCGCCCGGCGCGGCGGCAGAGGAGCACCCCACCATGGCAGACGTCGTCCGACTCACGAAGCAGGGAGCCGTCGCGATCATCACGATCGACCGCTCCGAGGCGCTGAACGCGCTCAACAGCGAGGTGATCGGCGCGGTCGGAACGGCGATCGACCAGATCGAGGCGGACGCCTCGGTTCAGGCCGTCGTCGTGACCGGCGAGGGGCGCGCCTTCGTGGCCGGGGCCGACATCGCCGAGATGAAGGACATGACCCCCCTCGAAGCTGAGGCCTTCTCCGCGCGCGCACACCGCATCTTCGGCCGCCTCGAGGAGCTGCCGATTCCGACGATCGCGGCGGTGAACGGATTCGCGCTGGGGGGCGGCTGCGAGCTCGCCCTGTGTTGTGACTTCATCTATTCGTCGACGAAGGCGAAGATCGGGCAGCCAGAGACGGGCCTCGGCCTGATCCCGGGCTTCGGCGGGACGAGTCGACTCGTGCGTCGCGTCGGTCTGGCGTGGGCGAAGGAGCTCGTGCTCGTCGCGGATCCGATCTCCGCGGCCGAGGCGCAACAGATCGGCCTCGTGAACCGCGTGTTCGAGCCGGACGAGCTGCTGCCTGCCGCGATCGCGGCGGGGGAGCGGATCGCTTCGCGCGGTCCCGTCGCGACGCGCCTCGCGAAGGAGATCATGCAGCAGGGGCAGGACGCCGATGTCCGCCTCGCCCACGCTCTCGAACAGCGCGCGTTCGGTCTCTCGTTCGCGACGGACGATCGCGTCGAAGGAACGACGGCGTTCGTCGAGAAGCGGGATCCGAAGTTCAGCGGGAAGTAGCGGCGCCGCGAGCGGGCGCGGCTGCTAGGCGGGCAGGTCCACGTAGGGGAGCGCCGCCGCCGTCTGCTCGATCAGGTCGCCAGCGTCCAGCAGCACGCGCGTTGCATCCCACGAGCCCTCGAGGAGCATCTGCCGCGTGCCGGCGGGAATGCCCGCCTCGAGCTCGCCGGCGCGGGAGCGCACCTTGCTCGCCCGCACGTCGATCTCGATCGACTGGGTCGGGTCCAGCTCGATCGAGTCCATCACGCTCGCGAGGTCGGCGTCCGAGAGCGTCACGCAGGGCAGCCCGAGCGCCGTGCAGTTGCCGAAGAAGATCTCGGCGAAGCTGCCGCCGATGAATCCGTTGAAGCCGAAGCGCATCAGGGACTGCGGCGCGTGCTCGCGGCTCGAGCCGCAGCCGAAGTTCTGGCCGACGACCAGGATGGAGGCGCCGTGGAAGCGCTCCTGGTCGAGCGGGTGCTCGCCCTTCGCCGCGAGGCGCGCGTCCTCGAACGCGTGCTCGCCCATCGTGTCGAAGGTCACTTCCTTCATGAAGCGGGCGGGGATGATCCGGTCGGTGTCGACGTCGTCTCCGCGGACCACGCAGCCGCGGCCCTCCACGCGCTCGATCTTGATCAGGGTGTCGTTGCTCATCTCTCTACTCCCGTTTCCCGGTCGCTCAGTCTTCGGTCGATACAAAGCGCACGTCGACGACTTCGCCGGCGATCGCCGCCGCGGCGACCATGGCGGGGGACATCAGCAGCGTTCGCCCCGAAGGCGAGCCCTGCCGGCCCTTGAAGTTGCGGTTGCTCGACGAGGCGCAGACCTCGCGGCCCTGCAGCTTGTCGGGGTTCATCGCGAGGCACATAGAGCAGCCCGGCTCGCGCCACTGGAAGCCGGCGGCCGTAAAGACCTCGGGCAGGCCCTCTTCGATCGCCTGCTTCTGGACGGCCATCGAACCCGGCACCACCAACGCACGCACGCCGTCCTTCACCTTGCCGGTCTTCGCGACCTTCGCCGCCTCGCGCAGGTCGGAGATCCGACCATTCGTGCAAGAACCGATGAAGGCGACGTCGATCGGGATGCCGGCGACCTTCGACCCCGCGGCGAAGTCCATGTACTCGAGGGCTTCCTCGACGCCGGCGCGATCGTCGTCGGCGACTTCGGCAGGGCCCGGGATCGCTTCGGCGACGCCCAGATTGTGGCCGGGGTGGATGCCCCAGGTGACGGAGGGCTCGACCTTCGACCCGTCGATCGTGACGACGTCGTCGTAGTGGCAGCCCTCATCCGAAGCGAGCGCGAGCCACTCCGCCGCTTTCTCGGCGAAGACGTTCGACGGAGGCGCGAACCGCCGGCCTTGGAGATAGTCGACGGTCGTCTGATCGGGGTTCACGTAGCCGCAGCGCGCGCCGCCCTCGATCGACATGTTGCAGACGGTCATCCGCTCTTCCATGGTCATCGCGTCGAAGACCGGGCCGGCGTACTCGTAGGCGTATCCCACGCCGCCGTTCACGCCGAGCTCACGGATGATCGCGAGGATCACGTCCTTCGCGTACACGCCGGGCTGGAGCGCGCCGGTCACCTCGATGCGCCGGACCTTCAGCGGGGCGATGGCCATCGACTGGCTCGCCAGCAGGTCGCGGACCTGGCTGGTGCCGATCCCGAACGCGATCGCGCCGAAGGCGCCGTGGGTCGCGGTGTGTGAGTCGCCGCAGGCGATCGTCATGCCGGGCTGCGTGAGCCCGAGCTCCGGGCCGATCACGTGCACGATCCCTTGCGCACCCGACTCGGGTCCGAAGAACTGGATGCCGTGATCGCGACAGTTGCGCTCGAGCTCGGTCATCATCGCTTCCGCCAGCTCGTCCGAGAAGGGGCGGCTCTGGTCGTCGGTCGGGATGATGTGGTCGACGGTCGCGAAGGTGCGGTTCGGGAAGCGCACCGGCGCGCCGAGCTCGCGGATCATCGCGAAGGCCTGCGGGCTCGTGACTTCGTGGATGAGGTGCGTGCCGATGAAGAGCTGGGTCTGGCCCGAGGGCAGCTCGCGGACGGTATGGGCGTCCCAGACCTTCTGGAAGAGACTCTTGGCTTGATCGCTCATGACGTTCGTTCCTGACGTTGGACGGGCAGGGCCCGCCGGCGGGCCGCAGGGATAGCACGGCGCCCGGGGGCCTGTACCCTCCGCCGCGCCCCCTCCCGAACTTCCCGCGCTCGTGTGCGTGGAGCGCGGCGAGGCTTGGCCAGGTGGCCAAAAGAATCGCCACGAAGTCACGAAGTCACGAAGAGAGGACGACCCGCCCCATGGAGCTGATGCACACCGCGCACGTACCCGCCGGGTCCGGGCCCTTCCCGACGATCCTGGCGCTGCACGGGTTCGGCGCGAGCGCGCACGACCTGCTCGGGATCGCGCCCCTGGTCTCACAGGTCGTCCCCGGCGACGAGGTGATGTTCCTGTGTCCGCAGGGTCCGGTCGTCCTCGAGCCCCAGCCGGGTCAGCGCGCCTACGCCTGGTTCCCGCTCTCTTCACGCGGAGAGATTGAGGCGCCCGCGCTGGTTGCGGCCAGGGGCGTGCTCGAAGGCTTCGTCGAGGACGCGCGCAAGGAGTACCCGATCGACCCCGAGCGCTTCGTGGTGATGGGCTTCAGTCAGGGCGGCGTCATGGCCTACGACCTCGTGCTCGGCCAACCGCAGAACTACAGCGCGCTGATCGCGCTCTCGACCTGGCTGCCGAACCTCGTGCTCCACGGCCTGCAGCCGAACGACGCACGGGAGAAGCTCGCGGCGCTGCTGATCCACGGCACCGAGGACCCGATGGTCGCGATCGACAACGGCCGCGAGTCCCTCGAGAAGCTGAAGGGGATCGGCATGGAGCCGGCCTGGGGCGAGTATCCGATGGGCCACGAGATCAACCAGCACGCGCTGCGGGATCTGCTGCAGTGGCTGGCGGCCGGCCCCTTCGCGGTGGGCGGCGGCGAGGGCTGAATCGCCCCCGGACCGGCGCCGAGCGCGGTGCCCCGATCCGGTAGACTCGCCGGACGGCCGCGGTCGCTCGGGGTCGCTCGGGGTCGCTCGGGGTCGCTCGGGGTCGCTCGGGGTGTAGCTCAGTGGTAGAGCCTGAACTTTGGGGGTTCAGCGTCGTGGGTTCAAATCCCACCACCCCGACCACCACCCCGACCACCGGCCTTCTCACCGCGTGCGAACCCGAAACGGAGTATATGAAGATGAAGCTGCGAGTGAACGGTCGAGACCATGAGCTCGACGTGCCGGCGGACATGCCGCTGCTCTGGGTCCTGCGCGATCGGCTGCGCCTCACGGGAACGAAGTTCGGCTGCGGGATCGCCCAATGCGGCGCGTGCACCGTGCACGTGAACGGCCGCGCCCAGCGGGCCTGCGTGACGCCGGTCGCCGCGGTCGAAGGGCAGGACGTGCGGACGATCGAGGGCGTCGAAGGCGAGACCGCCGAGGCGGTGCAGGGCGCCTGGGTCGCGCTCGACGTGCCCCAGTGCGGCTACTGCCAGTCCGGTCAGGTGATGTCGGCGATCTCGCTCCTCGAAGCGAAGGCGGACCCGAGCGACGAAGAGATCGAGAACGCGATGTCCGGCAACCTGTGTCGCTGCAATTGTTATGCGCGGATCCGCCAGGCGGTGCGGGACGCTGCCGAGACGAAGGAGGCGACGTCGTGAGTGGCGCGAATCCCGACCTCTCCCGCCGCAACTTCCTGAAGGGCAGCGGCGCCCTCGTGATCGGCATCGGCCTCGGCGCGTGCGCGACCGGAGACCAGCCCGTCCCCGCGATCGTGAACGCGAGCGCCGATCCCGGCCCCACCTTCGAGCCGAACGCCTTCGTCCGGATCGCGAGCGACGACACCGTCACCCTCGTGTCCAAGCACATGGAGATGGGGCAGGGGCCGTACACGGGCCTCGCGACCCTCGTCGCGGAAGAGCTCGATGCGGACTGGGCACAGATGCGGGCGGAGGCCGCGCCGGCGGACGACGCGCGCTTCGGCAACCTGCTCTTCCGCGGGATCCAGGGCACCGGCGGATCGACGGCGATCCGGAACTCCTACATGCAGATGCGGACCGCGGGCGCCGCGGCACGACAGATGCTCGTCGAGGCGGCGGCCGAGTCCTGGGGCGTGCCTACGAGCGAGATCGACGTCGCGAAGGGCCGCGTCACGCACGCGAGGAGCGGGCGCGAGACGGGCTTCGGTGCGCTGGTCGAGGCGGCGGCGAAGCGGCCGGTGCCGGAATCGCCGACCCTCAAGGATCCCGCGGACTTCGTGTTGATCGGGCACGAGCTCCCTCGGATCGACACCGTGGACAAGACCACCGGCGCCGCGAAGTTCACGATCGATCAGTTCCGCGAAGACATGCTCGTCGTGATGATCGAGCGGCCGCCGGCCTTCGGCGCGAAGGTCGCCTCGTTCGACGCGACCGAGGCGCTCGCCGTCCCCGGGGTCGTAGATGTTCGCGAGGTGCCGCAGGGCGTCGCGGTCTACGCCGACGAGACCTGGTCCGCGCTGCAGGGGCGCCGGGCGTTGCGCGTCGAGTGGGACGACGCGGAAGCCGAGACGCGGTCGAGCGCGACGATCAAGGCGACGTTCCGCGACGCAGTGCAGCGACCCGGTCTGGTGGCGTCGGAGCAGGGCGACGTCGAGACGGGGCTCGCGGAAGCGGCGGGTCGCGATGACGTCGTGACCGCGGAGGCCGAGTTCACGTTCCCGTTCCTCGCCCACGCGATGATGGAGCCCCTAGACGGGCTGATCGAGAACGATCCGGAGAACCCGGGCGGGGTGCTCGTGACGAACGGGTCGCAGGGGCCCGGGCGCGAGCGTCCGCACCTCGCGCAGGAGCTCGGACTTCCGCAGGAGCAGGTCCGCTTCGACGTGCAGATGGCCGGCGGGAGCTTTGGTCGCCGCTCGACCTTCGACGCCCACTTCGTCCACGAGCTCGGCGCGACGTTCAAGGCACAGCCGGGCGCGCCGGCGGATCGCCGGCCGATCAAGCTGCAGTGGACGCGCGAGGACGACATCCGCGGCGGGTACTACCGACCGATCGTCGCCCATCGCGTGCGTGGCGCGATGGACCGGAGCGGCGCGCTCGTGGGTTGGGACCAGACGATCGCCGCGCAGGACTTCGTCGGCCGGACGGGCGAGGTCGTGACCTCGGTCGTCGAGGGCGCGAGCAATCTCGCCTACACCACGCCCAACCTGCGCGTCTCGCAGCACCTGCTGAAGACCGGCGTCCCGGTGCTCTGGTGGCGCTCGGTCGGCCACACCCACACGGGCTTCGCGGTCGAGGTCTTCATCGACCGGCTCCTCGAGGCCACGGGACAGGATCCGGTCGAGGGTCGACTCGCGCTGCTCGCGGACCGGCCGCGCCATCGCGGCGTGCTCGAGCGGGCAGCCGAGCTGGCGAACTGGGGACGCAAGCCCGCGGGAGGCACCGCCTTCGGCGTCGCCGTGCACGAGTCCTTCGGCAGCTTCGTCGCGCAGATCGCCGAGATCGAAATCGCGACGGTGCCTGTCGAACGCCCGAAGGTGCGGCGCGTGTGGTGCGCCGTCGATTGCGGCGTCCCGGTCAATCCGAACGTCATCCGGGCGCAGATGGAAGGCGGCATCGGCTTCGGCCTGGGTGCCGCGCTCTACAGCGAGCTCCATCTCGACGAAGGGGGCCGTCCGCGCGAGAGCAACTTCGATCGCTACCAGAACCTGCGGATCGCCGACATGCCCGAGGTCGAGGTCTCGATCATCCGCTCGAGCGAGGCGCCGACCGGAGTGGGCGAGCCGGGCGTTCCGCCGATCGCCCCGGCGGTCGCGAACGCGTGGCGGCGGCTGACCGGCAAGGCGGTCGACACCTTGCCCTTCGTGCGAGAGGCCTGACGCGCGTCGCTAGACCAGATACCCGCCCGAGACCTTGAGGTGCGCGCCGGTCACGTAGGCGGCGGCGTCGCTCGCGAGGTAGAGCACGGCGTTCGAGATGTCGTCGTAGGTGCCGTACCGGCCGGCCGGGATGCGATCGAGTCGCGGCTTCTTGGGCGAGTCCTCGAGGGTGCCCGGTGACACTGCGTTGACGGTCACGCCGTGCGCGGCTTCCTCGACCGCCATCGTCTTCGTCAAGCTGAACGTCCCTCGCTTGCCGATCTTGTAGGCCGTCGCGAAGGGCACCGGGTCGGTCGAGTCGGCGTCGGCATCGAGGATGTTCACGATCCGCCCGTGCCCACTCGCGCGTAGCGCCGGCAACGCGGCCTGGCTCGAATGCAGCGTCGCCAGGAGCGTCCCTTCGAGGCACATCTTCCAGTGCTCGGACGTCAGCTCGCCAAGCCGCTTCCACACGATCGTGCCGACGTTGTTGACGAGTACGTCGAGGCCACCGGCGGTCTCGATCGCCTTGCCGAATGCGTCGCCGACCGCGTCCGGGTCTCCGAGGTCGACCGACACGGCCCAGGCGCGGCGCCCCGTGGCCTCGATCTCGGCGACGACGGATTCCGCTTCCTGCTTGCTCTGGTGGTAGTGGACGATCACGTCCGCGCCGGCTCGCGCGAGAGAGAGGGCGAGGGCGCGTCCGGTGCGCAGCGCGGCACCGGTCACGAGCGCGACCCGACCGCTGAGGTCGGGCGTTTGCGCACGGGCGGCAGGCCCGTCGGATCCGGGCGTCTGCGAGGTCGATTCCGTCATCACGGGCTCCCTGCTTTCGGCCGACGCTCAACCTATCACGGACGCGGACGTCGTGGCGCCCCGAATTCCGGGCGGGCCCGTGACGTGCCCGCCCACGGGAACCGAGCGGTGGCTAGACGTCGCTCCCGTGCAGGCGCCAGATCATCTCCGGCGTGTGGGTGCGAATCCAGTCGGCGCGGGCATGAAGACACGCGGACGCGGTCATGATCCGCGCGAGCCGCTCGGGCTTGCGGGCCGCGTAGAGCAGGATCGGGCAGCCGAACGTCCGCAGCTCCTCGAGCCGCCAGATGATCTCGAGCTGTTGGTGGATCTTCGCGTGGTCGTCAGTCGTCGGATGGATGATCCCCAGGTTCGGGTCGATCACGACCTCCCGGATGCCGGCCGCCCGCGCCGCGTCGACCTTCGGCCCGAGGTGATCGAGCACCGCCTGCAGGCCCATCGCGGCGGGCTCCGCCGTTCGCATCGCGTAGGCATCTTCGTAGGGCATGAAGGTCACGAAGACCGTCGCGTCCCGCGCGGCGACGGCGTCGAGGAGCTCCATCGGCAGCGCCCCGCCCGTGTAGTTGACACCGTCGGCGCCGTGCTCGAGGGCGAACCGGCCCGTGGCCGGGCTCCAGGTGTCGACCGACACGCGGTAGTGGAAGCGATCTGCGCCCGGTGCCTTGAGCAGCGCGAGCGCCGGCGCGAGGCGCGCCTGCTCGGTGTCGTCGCCGATCAAGGGCGCGTCCGGCGTGATCGAGCGACCGCCGAGGTCGATCCAGTCCGCGCCCGTACGTGCGAGGAGCGCCGCCCGTTCGGTGATGGCGCCTTCGCCCTCCGCGATCGACTCGCTGACCATCGACTCGGGCGAGAGGTTCAGCACGCCGAGGATCCTGGGCACGTAGGCGTCGTCCTGTGCGGCGGGCGGCATTCGGGGGAGCATCCTTTTCGAGCGAGATCCGGTCAAGCCCGTCCTCTCGGGGAGCGGAGGGCTTGTGTCATACTCGCCGCATGCCGAACGAGCGCTGGGCCATCCACATGCACAAGGAGTACTTCAAGTTCTCCTGCGCCCATTTCCTGATCTTCCCGGACGGGTCGAAGGAGCGTCTGCACGGCCACAACTATCAGGTCGACGCGAAGATCGAGGGCCAGCTCACCGACAAGGGCATCGTCATCGACTTCATCCTCGTGAAGCCGGTGATCCGCGAGCTCTGCGACTTCCTCGACGAGCACTGGCTGCTGCCCGGCGAGCATCCGGAGCTGAAGATCGACGCGCGCGACGATGGCCATACCGAAGTCGTCTACCGCGACGCCCGCTACCTCGTGCCGAGCGACGAAGTCATCGTCCTGCCGATCAACAACACGTCCGCCGAGAACCTCGCGGCCTGGATCGGGCGTGAGCTCGTGGGGAGGATCAGCGAGCGCTTCGGCCGCACCCAGATCCAGCGCCTCGAGCTCGCGGTGTCCGAGACCGCAGGGCAATGGGGCGTCTATCACTACTCGGACCAATACTCCGACCACTACTCGGACCACGACTCCGACGACGAAGAGGACGAACCCCCCAAGTGAACGCGCCCCGCTCCTGCCTCGGTGCTGTCCTGCTGTCCCTCCTCGTTTCGTTCGCCGCCCCCGCGCTCGCCGAATCAGGCGGCGAAGAGGAAGACGGTGTCGTCGGCGACGGCTATGTGCTCTTTCCGGACGACGAGTTCTTCGATCCGCTGATCGCCGACCTCCGTTGGCCGCGCTTCTCGGCGGCGCATCAGTGGCGCCTCGGGACCGACGAGTTCAATCGCGTCGCGAACGTGAGCTTCGGAGAGACCTTCGCGTTCGTGCAGAGCCCGGAGTACGACTGGGGTCGCTGGGAGTTCGGCCTGCATGCGATGGTCGACGCGATCTTCGACATGACGAGCCAGTCCTTCGATCTCGCCAACGAGGACTACTTCGTCGCCTGGGCGTTCACCTATCACGGCGAGCACGTGACCGTGCTCGCGCGACTCTCCCATACGAGTTCGCACCTCGGCGACGAGTATCTGCTCGAGAACACCCTCGCGCGGGAGAGCGTGTCCTACGAGGTCATCGACTTGACGGCCTCGAGGGACGTCTACGAATGGCTGCGGCTCTACGGCGGGATCGGCATCTACCTGAACGCGACCCCGGACTTCGATCCCTTCCTGTCGCAGTGGGGCTTCGAGCTGACCAGCCCGGTCTCCTTCGGCGAAGGGGGCCTCGTGACCCCGATCTTCGCGACCGACCTGCAGATCCGGCAGGAGAACGACTGGACGCCCGAGGTCGCGGTCCTCGCGGGCGTGCGTATCGCGGAGACGCCCAAGGCCGTCCGGAACCTGGAGTTCTTCGCCCGCTTCTATCACGGCCAGTCCCCTGACGGTCAGTTCTTCGAGAACACCATCGACCTGGTCGGCGTCGGCTTCCGGATGGGCTTCTGATGCGGCGCGCGCTGGCCATCTGCTTCGCGGTCGCGCTCCTCGCCCCCGGCCTGGCGCGTGCCAAGAGCGGTCTCGAGCTCTACGGCGACATCGCCCAGTTCGCGATCCCCGGCCTCGCCGGCGTCACCTCGCTCGTGAAGAAGGACTACGACGGCACCGTCCAGCTGATCGTCGGCACCGGCGTCACCCTCGGCCTCGTCCAGGGTCTGAAATACGCGACGGATACCGAACGCCCGGACGGCGGCTCGCGCTCCTTCCCGTCGGGCCACACCGCGGCCGCTTTCGCGGGCGCCTCGTATCTCCACTACCGCTACGGCTGGGAATGGGGCCTCCCGACCTACGCCGCGGCCGCCATCGTCGGCTACAGCCGCGTCGAAGCGGACCGCCACTACTGGTACGACGTCGTCGCCGGCGCCGCGATCGCCAACCTCGTCGCCTACGTCGTGACCGATCGATTCGACGAGAACGTGGTGATCGTGCCCGTGCTGGATCTCGGAAAGCACGACTTCGGGTTGTTGGCGAGCTTTCGGTGGTAGGGCGGGGGTTTCCGCTTTCGCTCGTGGGTGGCGCCTGGCGTGGTCGGGGACCGTGCCATCGGTTTTGATGGGGGAGGTGGTTCCCTCGGCTTTCGCTCGTGGGCGGCGCTTCGAGCGCTCGTGAGCCGTGCCGTGGGGCCGAGCTAGCCCGGGACTTCCGAGAGGGAGATCGGGCCGCCGCCTCGTTGCCAGCCTTTGGCCAGGAGCCAGGACCGCGGCCTCGCGACTTCGATCTTTGGGATCGTCCTGATCTGCTCCTTCCAGCCTTCGAAGAAGCGACCGGAAGAGGCCGAATCGGGCGCCTTGCTGCTGCCGAGCGGCTCGCCACGCTGGCGGCGGTGCTTCCGATCGTTGAGGAGCACGTAGCGCAGCGCGTTCCAGACCTGGCGCGGCGTCGCGAGCACGACCGAATGGAAGCGTCCGTCCAGGACGGGTCCCTTCCTCTTGAAGACGCGGTTCACCGCCAGGGCGATACGAGAGCCGATGCTCTTCATCCCCGACGCGAGTGCCTGCTTGTCCGTGGCCTCCACGATCATGTGCACGTGATCACGCTGGACCGAGTAGTGGGCGACTCGGAAGTCCCCGCGTTCGCATCCTCGCTCGAGCGTCTCGCGAAACGCGCGAAGCCAGCGCCCATTCCGAAGCGACGGGACGTCCCGACGCATCCGAAGCGTGACACGGGCGGGGTGCTCCTTCCGAACCGCCACACGCTCCCGATGACGAACCCGCGCACGCGGAGCAGGCTTCCGCCCCGGCTTCTTCCGCCGTCGCGAAGCCACACGGCGATGCACGAAGCACTGATCGATCGAGAGTTGCTGGGGTTCCGTCATCGCCTAACAAATATAGGGGCGATGGTCCACCGGATCGAGCACGGAACTCGCGTTCACACTGAACCTGATCCGCGACCGGGCCTCAAGGCAGAGCGTTCGCCTAACACCCACTCACCCCGATCAAGACCGAGGGCAAGGCCTCCGCCCAACCCCTACCTCCGATCAAGCAGTAGCGTCGCCGAAGCCCGCCCAACCAACCCCTCGATGTCGTACACCGCCGCATCACTCTGACCGATCCCGTCCGACGCCCGCGAAGTCACGCCACGTAGGCCGATCCAGTCCGAGCGGGGTTCGCGGGTCACGTGGATCGACAGGTCCGGGTTGATCGAGGTGAAGCGTTCGTAGTCCATCGCGTTTCCGGTGCCGCTCGCGAAGTCGACGATGGCCGCCATTCGGACGACGGCGCTCTCGGGGTGGCCCTCGACGACCGGGCAGCGCAGGCGGGCCCAGGTGGTCGCGGGGATGCCGCAGGCTTCGGCCCGTTCGACCATGATCTCGCAGGCGTGGGCGAAGCCGGGGATTTGCCCGATGCCTTCGCGGATGCCGAACTCGGGGACGGACGTCGGCGGTTCTCCGAGCTTCGGGTCCATGGGGAGTGGCGCGTCGAGCTCCGCGAGGGTGTCGTCCGTCCGCAGGCGGAGTCCGCTCGCTTTGGCGACCGGTCTGTCGCCGGCGAAGAGGGTGGTGTCCAGCGCCTGGATGCGTCGGCCGCCGCGCGTGATGCGGGTCTCGACGCGGAGGGGGGTGAGCGGGACGCCGCGGAACATGTCGAGGGTGATGCGGGCCAGGCGCATCGGGCCGGGGCTCGGCATGCGATCGAGGGCGAAGGACAGGAGCGCTGCGACGGCTCCGCCGTGCTGGTGATCGGGACTCCAGGGCCCGCCCGTAAAGGGCGTGCACTCGACCGCGAGGACTTCGTGGTCTTCGCGGGTCGTCACGTCGGTCAATCGAAAGAGGGCGTCGTCGGGTCCGGCTGCTCGCATGGCGGCCAGAACGTAGGGCTTCGGCGAGCGGTTCGGGCGCGCACGCGGCCACGCTTTCGCCCCCCGCTTTGGGGTAGACTGCGCGAGTCGTCCCCGCCGGAGTCCCCCGTCTTGAGTCCCGAATCGCATGGCATCGTGCGCGCGCTCCTCCGCCTACAGGAAGAGGAGGGGTGGCTGCCGCCCGACCGACTCGAAGCGTTGGCCGGAGAGCTCGGGGTTCCGCTACACCGGCTCGAGAGCGTCTCGACCTTCTATACCCACTACCGGCGGGAGCCCCCGCGCGGTGCGGTCGTCGAAGTCTGCCGCGATCTGTCTTGCCGACTAGGCGGCGGCACCGAGGCCTGTGCGCGACTGCGCGCAGCGGCCGAGGCGCAGGATGCGCCGGCGTTCGAGGTTCACGAGGTGTCCTGTCTCGGGCGATGCGATGGCGCGCCCGCGGCCGCGATCGGGGATCGGATTCTCGATGCGACGGACGTGGAGGCGGTCGTCGCCGCGGTGGGGGAGGGGACTCGCGACGCGATCCCGCGACCGACGCGCCAATGGGCGGCTGCGGATCCCTACGCGGACGGGACGCTCGAGCCCTTCGCCGTTTTGCGCGGCGTCCTGGCCGACGGGTCCCGAACGGAGCCGGTCGAGCGCCTCGAGTCCGCCGGGTTGCGGGGCATGGGCGGGGCCGGCTTCCCGACCGGTCGCAAGTGGTCCCTGGTGGCCGCGGAGACGAACACCCCGAAGGTCGTCGTGTGCAACGCCGACGAGAGCGAGCCCGGGACCTTCAAGGATCGCGAACTCCTCCACGACGTCCCGCACCTCGTGCTCGAGGGCATGGCCATCGCGGGACATAGCATCGGCGCCTCGCGCGGGATCGTGTTCATCCGGCACGAGTACGGCGCCGAACGCCTGAGGCTCGAAGCGGCGATCGCCGCGGCACGCGCGGCAGGCGCCCTCGGCGCCGACGTGTTCGGCTCGGGGTTCGCGTTCGACGTCGAGGTCTTCGTCTCGCCCGGGGGCTACATCCTCGGCGAAGAAACGGCCCTGCTCGAGTGCATGGAGGATCGGCGGGGCGAGCCGCGCAACAAGCCGCCGTTCCCCGGCAACGCTGGCCTCGATGGGCTGCCGACGCTGATCAACAACGTCGAGACCCTCGTCCACGCCGTCTCGATCGTCTATCGCGGAGCGGACTGGTGGCACGGGCTCGGGCGCGGGGACTTCTCCGGTCACAAGTTCCTGTCCGTCAGCGGCGACGTCGCCCGCCCCGGCGTCTCGCTCTTTCCGACGGGCACGCTGCTCTCCGACGTGCTCGCCGAACACGGCGGGATGGCGGACGGGGCGACGCTCGGGGCCGTCGCGCCGGGCGGCGCATCGAGCAACTTTCTCGGCCCGGAGGCGCTCGACCTGGCCCTCGACTTCGACGCCCTCGCAGAAGCCGGGACCATGCTCGGCTCCGGCGCGGCCGTCTTCGTGGCCGCCGAGCGCGACCTGCTCGACGTCGGACTCTCGATCACCCGCTTCTTCCGGAACGAGTCCTGCGGAAAGTGTGTGCCGTGCCGCGTCGGTTCGCAGAAGGCCGTGGCGATCCTCGAGCCGAACGCCGACGCCGGACGCGGCGTCGCGGAGGAGGACGCGAAGCTCGTCCGCGCGCTGCACGAAACGATGCAGCAGACGAGCATCTGCGGGCTCGGTCAGGTGGCGCTCGGTCCGCTGTTGTCGATCCTCGATCGCTTTCCGGACGTCGCTGACGCGACAGACGCGGGCTGAGCCCGTGTCGACCGGGCGTGGCGGGCTCGTGTTGTGCGGGGGGCGTTCCTCGCGCATGGGGCGGCCGAAGGCGTGGCTGCCGTGGTTCGGAAAGACGATGATCGAGCACGTCGTCGACACGCTCCGGCCCGTCGTCGACGAGGTGATCGTGGTGACGTCGGAGTCTCTCGATCTGCCTTCCCTCGACGCCACGATCGTGCGCGACACGGAGCCCGAACGCGGACCGCTCGCGGGTCTCCGCGACGGTCTCTTGGCCGCGACGACCGCGCGGGTGTTCGCGACGAGCACCGACGCGCCCTGGCTGCGGGCCGCGTTCGTGGAGGAGCTCTTCTCACGCGAGGGCGCGTGTGCGCCCGTTGCGGACGGCCACGTGCAGGTGCTGTCGGCGGTCTATCCCGCAGTCGGAGCAGCGCTCGCCGCCGACCTTCTGGACGTGGGAAGGTCGCGCCCGCTCGACTTGCTCGAAGCGCTCGACTACCAGGCGATCGATGCTGCGTCGCTCGCGAGCGTCGAGGCCGGTGCGTCGGCACCCTGGGACGGGTTCAACACGCCCGGCGCGTACCTCGATGCGGTGCGGGCGGTCGACCCCGCGGCGCGATGCGAGGTCGAGCTGCTGGGGCGCGCTGCGCTGCGCGCAGATGTGCCGGTGGTCGCGCTTCCGGTCGGATCGCTCGGGGACGTCCTCGCGGCGCTGGCCGCCGGCGCGGATCTCGTCGAAGGCGAGCGGGTCGCGCGCCGACATCTGGTCTCCCTCGGCGGCCGCGATCTGGTGCGCGACCTCGCGCTCCCGATCGGCCCGGGCGAACGCATCAGCGTGCTCGACGCCCAGGCCGGAGGTTAGGCGGTGCACGGGTGCCACGGGCGCTACCTGCGAATCGACCTGTCGGCCGGCACGGCGGAACACGTCGCCATCGATTCCGCGATCTCACGTGCGCTGCTCGGCGGCGTCGGACTCGGGACGTGGTTACTCGCGCGCGAAGCGCCCGTTGGCGTCTCCCCGCTCGCGCCGGAAGCGCCGCTGGTCTTCGCGTTCTCGCCACTCGTCGGAACGGGGATCACGACCAGCGCCAAGTTCGCGGTCGTCGCGAAGTCTCCGCTCACCGGCCTCGTGTGCGACGCCCTCGCGAGCAGTCACTTCGCGATCGCGGGCAAGCGGATGGGCGTCGACGCGATCGTCGTCGTCGGTGCCTGCGCGGAGCCGTCCGAGTGGGTCGGCGGTCGCCTCCGCCGGACGACGTGGTGGGGACGGTCCGCCGAGGAGACCGGGCAGGGGCTCGCGGGCGAAGGCAGCGTCGCGGCGATCGGCATCGCGGGTGAGCACCTCGTTCGTTATGCGACGATCTCGGCGGACGGCCGACACGCGGGCCGGGGCGGACTCGGGGCGGTGATGGGCGCGAAGCAGCTCAAGGCCCTCGTCGTCGCCGGCGACCGGGAGACCCCCGTCGCGGATCCCGAGGCGCTCGCTCGCCGCGCGGCCGATCTCCGTGCACGTGCCGCCGGTCCCGCGACCGCCAAGTACCGAGAGCTCGGGACCGTCGGGAACCTTCTCGCCTTCGACCGGCTCGGCGCGCTCCCGACGCGGAACTTCCAGGCCAGCCATTTCGAGGGCGCCGCCCGGCTCGCGCCGGAGCGATGGAGCGGAGAGCGGACCCACCGCCGTGCCACCTGCGCGCATTGCACGATCGGTTGCGAGCAGCGCTATGCGAGCACCCGCGATCGGGATCGGCCGATCCGGATCGAGTACGAGAGCCAGTTCGCGCTCGGGCCGCTCTGTGGCGTCGACGATCCCGACGCGGTGATCGAGGCTTCGGCCGCCTGCGACGTGCTCGGGCTCGACACGATCTCGACGGGCGGGACCCTCGCGTTCGCGATGGAGTGTGGTGAGCGCGGCGAGCTCGAAGGCGGTCCCCGTTTCGGCGAAGACCTGCTGCCCTGGCTCGACGCGATCGCGCGCCGTCGAGATCTCGGAGATCGCCTCGCCGAGGGATCCCGACGGCTCGCGCAGGAGATCGGTGGCGATGCGCTCGCTCGCGCGCCCCAGGTGAAGGGGCTCGAGATGCCGGGCTATGAGCCGCGGTCGCTCCAGACGATGGCCCTCGGGCTGGCGGTGGGCACGCGGGGCGCGGATCACAACCGCAGTGGCGCCTACGAGGCCGACTTCTCGGACCAGGTCGACCGATTGCGGGGCGACGCGCGCTCGGTCGCGGCGGCGGTCGCTTCCGAGGATCGCGCGGCGCTGCTCGACTCCCTCGTGCTCTGCAAGTTCGTTCGCGGGGTCTTCGACGATCTAGAAGACGAGACTGCGGCGATCCTGCGGGAGGTCGTGGGCGGGTCCTTCGATGCGGACGAAGTGCGGGCCATCGCGCGGCGCGTCGTCGATCTTCGTAAGGCGCTGAACATGCGCGAGGGCTGGCAGCCCACCGACGACGGCCTGCCCGCGCGATTCACGGACGAGCCCCTCGCGAGCGGGCCGGCGAAAGGCGTTCGCCTGCCCGGGGAACGCCTCGCCGAGATGATCCGGAGCTACAATCGGGCGCGGGATTGGGAGGACGACGGACGTGTGCCGACCGAGCGCCTCGCTGCGCTCGAACGCGAGCTCGGCCTTCGTCTCCAGGCAGGATGAAATGAAGCTCACCATCGACGGCATCGAAATCGAAGCGGACGAAGGACAGACCATCATCGAGGCGGCCGCCGACGCGGGGATCGAGATCCCGACGCTCTGCCACGCGCCGGGGCTCGATCCAGTCGGGGTCTGCCGCATGTGCGTGGTCGACGTCGGCGAGCGGGTGAAGGCCGCCGCCTGCGTGCGTGAATGCCAGCCCGGGATGCAGGTCACGACGGACTCCGAGGAGCTCGAGCGCCACCGGGCGATGCTGACCGACCTGCTGATGAGCGACCAGCCGAACGCCCCCGCCGAGGATCGCCGCGAGGTCGCGCTCGAGGACAACGAGCTCGTCGCCCTCGCGCGCCGCTACGACGTCGACGGCGCGCGTTTCCCGAAGCCCGAATCGTCGCCCCGCGGCGTCGATGCGAGCTCGCGGGTGATCGACGTCGACCACCAGGCCTGCATCCTCTGCGACCGCTGCATCCGCGCCTGCGACGACGTCCAGAGCAACGAAGTCCTCGGCCGGAGCGGTAAGGGCTACGGCGCGCGGATCGCCTTCGACCTCGATGCACCGATGGGCGACAGCACGTGTGTCTCCTGCGGCGAGTGCGCGGCGGCGTGTCCGACCGGCGCGCTCGTGGATCGCGCGCTCGGTCTGCCCCTCAAGCCTCGGGCGGAGCTCGAGCGCGTCGACAGCGTCTGCCCCTATTGCGGCGTCGGCTGCGCGCTCACCTATCACGTCGACCGCGAGGCGAACGCCATCGTCTTCGCCGAGGGCCGGGAGAGCCCGACCGGCAACCAGCGACGGCTCTGCGTGAAGGGGCGCTATGGCTGGGACTACACGGTGCACCCGCAGCGCCTGACGCGCCCTCTGATCCGTCGGGACGCCGCCTATCCGAAGGGGGCGCTCTCGAAGGACGTTCGTGGCGAGCACGACGGGCGCCGCAAGCCGGGCGGCATCGTCGACGATGCCGAGGTCCTGCCCGCCTTCCGCGAGGCGAGCTGGGAGGAGGCTCTCGATCTCGTGGCGACCCGGCTGGCAGGGATCCGCGACCGCGAAGGGGGCGACGCCCTGGCGGGCTTCGGCAGCGCGAAGTGTTCGAACGAGGAGGCCTACCTCTTCCAGAAGCTCGTGCGCGCGGGCTTCGGGACGAACAACGTCGATCACTGTACGCGACTGTGTCACGCCTCGAGCGTCGCCGCGCTCCTCGAATCGATCGGGAGCGGCGCGGTCACGACGACCTACGGCGACATCGAGAACGCCGGCGCTGCCCTCCTCGCCGGCACGAACACCACCGCGAACCACCCGGTCGCGGCGACCTTCTTCAAGCAGGCGCGCAAGCGCGGCACGAAGCTGATCGTCGTCGACCCGCGTCGCGAGACGATCGCGGACCACGCGGACTACCACTGCCGGATCAAGCCGGGGACCGACGTCGCCTTCTACAACGCGATGATGCACGTGATCATCGAAGAGAGGATGGTCGACGAGGCCTTCGTCGCCGATCGGACCGAGAACTTCGACGCGCTGCGTGAGACGGTCGCCGCCTACGACCCGGAGCGCGCGTCGAAGATCTGCGGCGTCGAGCCCGACACGATCCGCGAGGTGGCGCGCGTCTTCGGCGAGGCACCGAACGCGATCCTCTTCTGGGGGATGGGCATCTCCCAGCACGTCTACGGCACGAACAACGCCCGCTGCCTGATCTCCCTCGCGCTGCTCACCGGCAACGTCGGCAAGCCCGGCGCGGGCCTGCATCCGTTGCGGGGGCAAAACAACGTGCAGGGCGCGAGCGACGCCGGCCTCATCCCGATGGTCTATCCCGACTATCAGCCCGTCGGCGATCCCGACGTGCGCGCGAAGTTCGAGGCGGCCTGGGGCCGCGACCTGTCCCCGGATCCGGGGCTCACGGTCGTCGAGATCACCCGCGCCGCCCTCGAGGGCGAGGTCCGGGGCATGTACATCATGGGCGAGAATCCCTTCCTCTCGGACCCGAACGTGAACAAGGTGCGCGAGGCGCTCTCGAGTCTCGACTTCCTGGTCGTGCAGGACATCTTCCTGACGGAGACCGCCGAGTTCGCCGACGTGATCCTCCCGGCGAGCGCCTACCTGGAGAAGGAAGGCACGTACACGAATACCGATCGCCGCGTGCAGCTCGGACGGCCGGCGCTCGATCTGCCGGGGGAGGCGCGGCTCGACTGGCAGATCGTGCAGGACATCTCCAACCGGCTGGGCTTCCCGATGGACTACACGAGCCCGTCGGAGATCTTCGACGAGATGGCGGCGCTCACGTCGAGCTATGCGACGCTGACGCACGAGAACCTCGGTGAGTACGGAAAGCTCTGGCCGAATCCGGATCCCCAGAACGAGGAAGGCCCCGTGGTCCTCTTCGACGACCGGTTTCCGACGCCGAACGGCAAGGCGAAGCTCGTGCCCGCGGAGTGGACCGCCGCGCCGGAGCTGCCCGACGAGGACTATCCCTTCGTCCTCAACACCGGACGTCTGCTCGAGCATTGGCATACCGGCGCGATGACCCGACGGGCGAGCGCGCTCGACGCGATCGCACCCGAGGCATTCGTGGCGATCCATCCGGAGGACGCCGAGCGTCTCGGGGTCGGTGAGGGCGACCGGGTGACGATCGAGAGCCGACGTGGGCGCATCCAGCTCGCAGCCCGGCTCACGACCCGCGAGAATCGGGGCGCGGTCTTCGTCCCCTTCCATTTCCGCGAGGCGGCCGCGAACCTGCTGACGCTCGATGAGCTCGACCCGGACGGGAAGATCCCGGAGTTCAAGTTCTGCGCGGTGCGCGTCGAGCGCGCGGCGGACTGACGGGAGCCGCGCACGTGGCGGACGCTTTGCCGGATCAGGCCCGGGTCGTCGTGATCGGCGGCGGCATCGTCGGGGCCTCGATCGCCTATCACCTGGCGAAGGCCGGCGAGCCCGACGTGCTCGTCCTCGAGCGCGACCGCTGGACGAGCGGGACGACCTGGCACGCCGCGGGCCTGGTCGCGCAGCTGCGCGCGACCGAGAACCTGACCCGTCTCTCGCGCTACAGCCTGGCGCTCTACCGCGAGCTCGAAGCGGAGACCGGGCACGCGACCGGCTTCCGCGCGCCCGGGGCGATCTCGCTCGCGACGACGCCGAACCGTTTCATCGAGCTCAAGCGAACGGCATCGATGGCCCGGCATCTCGGCGTCGACGCGTTCGAGACCTCGGCCGAGGAGGTGAAGCGGCTGTGGCCCGACGTCGACGTCACCGGGGTGGTCGGCGCGATCCACCTCCCCGACGACGCGATGGTGGGGCCCTCGGACGTGACCCACGCGCTACTCGCCGGCGCACGAGCCGGCGGTGTCACGCTCCGCCAACGCACGGCGGTCACCGGGCTCGTGATCGAGAACGGGCGCGCCGTCGGCGTCGAGACCGCAGAAGGTCTGGTTCGCGCCGAGCACGTCGTGCTCGCCGCCGGCCTCTGGTCCCGGGACTTCGCCGCGCGTTACGGCGTGACGATCCCGCTCCACGGCGCCGAGCACTACTACGCGATCACCGAGGCGATCGACGACCTGCCGCGGGACGTGCCCATCCTGCGCGACCCGGATCGCTCCGCCTACTTCAAGGAGGACGCCCGGCGGCTGCTGATCGGGCTCTTCGAGCCGGTCGCGAAGCCCTGGCCCGAAGCCGAGGTGCCCGACGACGCGTTCATCGAGCTGCCCGCCGATCTCGACCATGTGATGCCCTGGCTCGAGCGCGCCTTCGAGCGCGTGCCGCGCCTGCACGAGACACCCATCCGCCAGATCTTCTGCGGCCCGGAGAGCTTCACCCCCGACGACCAGTTCCTGTTGGGCGAGACGCCGGAGCTGCCCGGGCTCTTCGTCGCCGCCGGCTTCAACTCGATCGGAATCCAGGCGGCGGGGGGCGTCGGATGGGTCGCGGCGGATTGGCTGCTCGAAGGCCAGCCGCCGATGGATCTGTGGGACGTCGACATCCGTCGCTTCGAGGCCTTCGCGGGAGAGCGCGACTACCTGCGTAAGCGCACGGTCGAGACCCTCGGCCTCCTCTACGAGATGCACTGGCCGACGCGCCAGCCCGAGACGGCCCGGGACGTGCGTCACTCGCCACTCCACGACGCGCTGGCGGCGCGGGGCGCTTGCTTCGGGGTCCTGGCGGGATGGGAGCGGCCGCTCTGGTTCGCGCGCGAGGGCGAGCCTCCCGTCGAGGTCCACTCGTTCCACCGCTCGAATGCCTTCGAAGCGATCGGCGAAGACGTGCGGGCGACGCGCGAACGCGTCGGGCTCTACGACCAGACGTCGTACGCGCAGTTCCTCGTCGAAGGGCCGGAGGCGCTCGCGGTGCTCGATCGTGTGAGCGCGAACGCGATGGACATGGACGAGGGGCGCGTCGTCTACACGCAGTGGCTGAACGAGGCCGGCGGGATCGAGGCGGACCTGACGGTCACGCGCCTCGCGGAGGATCGCTTCTGGGTCGTGACCGCGCCGGCCACGCGCACGCGGGACCGCGTGCATCTCGAGCGGGCACTCGCGGGCCGGCGGGCGAGGTTGACCGACGAGACCGAGCGATGGGCGACGCTCGGGTTGATGGGGCCACGCTCGCGGACCGTCCTCGAGGCGGCGGCAGCGCGCCACATCGCGAACGACGACTGTCCCTTCTCGCATGCGGTCGAGCTGGAGATCGCCGGCGTGCCCGTGCGCGCGCTGCGCGTGACGTACGTGGGGGAGCTCGGCTGGGAGCTCTACGTGCCGATGGATCGCGCGCGGCCGGTCTTCGACGTGCTCCTCCGAGAGGGCGCATTCGAAGGGATTCGTCCGTGTGGCTTCCGGTCGATGCTCGCGTGTCGGATCGAGAAGGGGTACCGGCACTGGGGGCACGACATCGGGCCGGACGACGATCCGCTCGCGGCGGGTCTCGGCTTCGCGGTGGCCTGGAACAAGGCGGCGGACTTCGTCGGCCGCGCAGCGCTCGAGAAGGAGCGGGCGAGGCCGCGCGCGCGACGACTGCTGCATTTCGCGATCGACGACCCGGCCGCGATGCTCCATCACGACGAGCCGATCCATCGCGACGGCGAACGGATGGGGCTGATGACGTCCGGCGCGTGGGGCTACACGCTCGACGCGGCGGTCGGGCTGGGCTGGGCCCGACGCGAGGGTGACGCGATCGATGCGGCCTGGGTGCGCGAAGGCCGGTGGGAAGTCGAGATCGCCGGCGAACGCTTCCCGGCGCGGGCGTCGCTGCGCGCGTTCTTCGACCCGAAGTCGGACCGCGTAAAGAGCTGAGCCAGGCGAATCGAGGGTCGCGTCCGGATCAAGGCGCCTGGATCTCGTGGGCGACCATCGTCGTGCCCTCGATCAACGCCTTGTCCTCGACGTGCGGTCCCCCGTCGACGAACACGAAGTCGAAGGTCTGGTCGTCGTCGGTGTCGCTGTGGAGCATGGCGATGAAGGGCGTACCCGTCGCGGGCTCCGGTGCGGTCTGGACGTCGACGGTGACGTTCGCGTGGGTGCCGGCCGGCAGGTACCGGGCGCCGACGTAGATCTCACCGCGGGGCTTGCCGTCTTCGAAGGGGTGCAGAACGAGCCAGCCGCCAGCCTCGAGATGGACCTCTTTGAAGGTGAACGTGCGACCGGCGCGCGTCACCCCGTCGACGAGAATCCAGTTCTTTTCGCCGTTGCCCCGGGTGATCGCGCTCGCGGGCGCGTCCTCGGCGGGCGCGAGGCTCGGGACGAGGAGGAGGGCGAAGGCGAGGGCCGAAGCGAGGCAGATGAGCTTCACGGGATTCTCCAGGGCGGTTCTGTGCGGTGTCATGCAGTTCTATGCGGTTTGTGCGCGGCGCGCGCGGACGCGAGCCCAGTACACGTCGAGGTCCTTGCGCAGACCGGGGGCCAGGAAATACAGACCGATCAGGTTCGCGAAGGACATGGCGAAGATCATCGCGTCCGAGAACTTGAGGATCGCCGCGAGGGTCGTCGCGCATCCGACGATCGCACAGAAGCAGTAGAAGAGATTGAACACGAGTCGGATCCGGCGCGAGGGGCCGAACAGGTACACGCAGCCCTCGAGGCCATAGTAGGACCACGAGATCAGCGTCGAGTACGCGAAGAGGAAGACGACGACCGACAACACCGGCGGGAACCACGACACGGCCGACGCGAACGCCTCGCTGGTGAGCTCGACGCCGCTGACCGCCCCGGTGCCGAGGGCGTCGGGCTTGAGCCCGGTCGTGATCACGAGGGCGGTGATCGAGCACACGATCACCGTGTCGATGAAGGGCTCGAGCATCGCGACGAAGCCCTGGGTGAGGGGCTCGTTCGTGCGCACGGCGGAGTGCGCGATCGACGACGAGCCGATGCCCGCTTCGTTCGAGAAGGCGGCGCGGCGGAAGCCGAGGACGACGACGCCGAGGACACCGCCCATCGCGCCGGCGGGCGAGAAGGCCTCGGTCACGATGCGCACGACCGCGTCGGGAAGTCGGTCGGCGTTGCTTCCGATCACGTAGAGCCCGGTCGTGATGTAGAGGAAGGCCATGGCCGGGACGAGGCCGGAGGTGACCCGCGCGATCACGCGGATACCGCCGAGGATGACTGCGGCGACGGTGACCGCGAGGAAGAGGCCGAAGACCCAGCCCTGGCCGTGGGCGAAGCTGTCGGTCTCGCCGGTTGCGGCGACGAACTGCACGAAGGCCTGGTTGGCCTGGAACATGCCGACGCCCACGCTGCCGAACACGACACACACGCCGTAGTAGAGTGCGAGGCCGCGTCCGAGTCGACCCCAGCCGCGCTCCGCGAGCCCGCGCTCGAGGAAGTACATCGGCCCGCCCGAGATCGTGCCGTCCGGGTTTTCGCGCCGGTACTTCACGCCGAGGGTGCACTCCGCGAACTTCGAAGCCATGCCGAGGAAGCCGGCCACGATCAGCCAGAAGGCGGCGCCGGCCCCGCCGACCGAGACGGCGACCGCCACGTGCGCGATGTTGCCGACGCCGACGGTGCCCGAGACCGCGGTCGTGAGCGCCTGGAAGTGCGAGACCTCACCGGGATCGTCGTCCTCGTCTTCGAGGCCGCCCACGATTCGCAACGCGTGACGGAAGCCGCGGACGTTGATGCCCCCGAGATAGACGGTGAAGAACGCCGCGCCGGCGATCAGCCAGACGACGATCAAGGGAACGTCGACGCCCCCGATGGGCGCCTCGAACATGACGATCGTGTCGGCGACGTCGGCGATGCCCTGGAAGGCGCGATCGATGGCCTGGTCGAGACTGTCGGCGCCGTCCGGCGGGGAATTGGGGTTGGGCACTGCCGCATGTTAGCTTGCCGAACGGAGGAATCGCCCGTGCCGATCGAGACCCTGGACCTCGTGCTTCGCACCCACGCCGCCGAACGTCCGGATCAGGTCGCGCTTCGCGCCGGCGAGCGCGTGTGGACCTATCAGGAGCTCCAGGCCGAGTCGGCACAGGTCGCGCACGGGTTGTTGGCGGCGGGTGTGGACCCCCAGGAGCGCGTCGCGTTCCTCGACCGGAACGTGCCCGAGTACTTCACGCTCTGCTTCGGCGCGGCGATGATCAACGGCGTGACCCTCGCGGTGAACTGGCGGCTCGCGGCGCCGGAGATGGAGTACATCCTCGATCACGCCCAGGCGAAGGTGCTCTTCATCGGCGCCGAATTCCTCGGACACCTGGCAGAGATGAAGCTCGAGACCGTCGAGCAGGTCGTCGTGCTCTCCGGCGACCCCGGCCAGTACGCCGGCTACGCGGATTGGATCGCGGGTCGATCGCGAGAGGACCCCGCCGTCGGCTGTGCGCCGGACGAGGTCTGCTACCAGCTCTACACGTCCGGCACGACCGGTTTGCCGAAGGGCGTCGAGCTCACCCATCGCAACCTGATGTTCACCTTTGCAGAAGGCGCGAAGGGCTGGTCCATCGACCGCGACAGCGTGACCCTCGTCCCGATGCCGCTCTTCCACATCGCGGGCAGCGGCTGGGGCCTCACGAGCTTCGTCCAGGGCGCCGAGCAGGTGCTCGTCCACGAGATCGACCCGCCCGAGATCTTTCGCCTGATCCAGACCCATCGCGTGACCAACGCGCTCTTCGTGCCCGCGGTGCTCCAGGTCCTGTCGGGCTTCCCGGGCGTCGAGGACGTCGACTTCGGCTCGATGCGCTCGATCGTGTACGGGGCGTCGCCGATCTCCGAGGACGTGCTCGTGCGATCGATGGAGGTGTTCGGCTGCGGCTTCGTCCAGGCCTACGGGCTGACCGAGACGACGGGCGGGATCACGAGTCTCGCCGCAGAGGATCACGATCCCGGTGGGCCGCGCGCCCATCTGTTGCGCTCGGCCGGCAAGCCCTGGGGCGACGTGAAGATCCGGATCGTCGACCAGGAGACCGGTCAGGACCTGCCGGACGGCGAGGTCGGCGAGATCTGGTGCGAGACCGAGCAGAACATGAAGGGCTATTGGCGGAACGACGAAGCGACCGCCGAGTCGTTTCCGGAAGGCCGCGAGGCGAACCGGACCGGTTGGTTCCGGACGGGCGATGCGGGCTATCTGCGAGACGGCTACGTCTACATCCACGATCGCTTGAAGGACATGATCGTGTCCGGTGGCGAGAACGTGTATCCCGCGGAGATCGAGAACGTGTTGATGGCGCACGACGCCGTCGCCGACGCCTCGGTGATCGGCGTGCCGTCGGAGAAGTGGGGCGAGACCGTGAAGGCGATCGTCGTCGACGCGGCGAACGGCGGCGCGAGCGACGAGGCGCTGATCGCGTGGTGTCGCGAGCGCCTCGCACACTACAAGTGTCCGACCTCGGTCGATCGGATCGACGCCTTGCCGCGCAACCCGTCCGGCAAGATCCTCAAGACCGAGCTGCGTGAGCCCTACTGGCAGGGCCACACGCGCCGCGTCAGCTGACGCTGGCGCGCAGCCGTTCGCGGATCTCCGCGACGCCGTCGATCCCGGCTTCGACGCTCGCGGCGACGGGCATCACGTTGAAGTGTCGGCAGCCGACCTCGGCGTAACCCGCGAGGAAGTCGGCGACCTCCTTCGGCGATCCGTGGGGGCTGTACTTCTCGAAGGGATCGAAGGGGATCCGATAGAAGTCCGACATCCCCTTCGCGAGCCGCCCGCGCGCCCGCGCGCGGTCGTCGTCGAGGCCGACCCAGACCTGCAGACCATGGTCCCAGGCGGCGGGCCGCGGCAGCGTGCGCTCGCTCGCGATCCCGTCGATCTCCTCGACGACCGAGTGGTAGCGCCGCGGGGAGCACCAGACTCCGAGCCACCCATCCGCGAGCAACGCCGCACGGCGCACGGCGGCATCGGCTCGGCCGCCGACGACGATCGGCACCGCAGGGTCCGGCGCCGGGACGATCCGCGCTTCGTCGAATCCGAAGAATTCGTTCGACGCGCTCACCGGCTCGCCGGAGAGCAGACCGTGCAGCGCCAAGAGGGACGCGTCGGTCCGCCGGCCACGGGTCTTCGGGTCGACGCCGCAGATCTCGATCTCGTGTCGGTCCTCGCCGCCGACTCCGACGCCCAGGTGCAGTCGACCCGGCGCGGACTCGCAGATCTGCGCGATCTGCCGCGCCACCGGGACCGGGTGCCGCAGCGCGAGCAGATAAACGCCGACGTGCACGGCGAGCTCGGGCACGGTCGCGGCCAGGGTGGCGGCCATGATCAGGCCGTCCATGCCGATGCCGGTATGGAAGCTCACATGATCGGCGGTGAAGACGTGATCGAGGCCGGAGCGACGAACGCGTTCGAGCATCGTCCGGCGTCGTTCGAGGTCCCCCTTCACCATCGCGTCGTCGGCCTGGGTGCCGACCCGGAGCGGCAATGCGGCGGCCTGGCTCACAGCGTACTCACGTCGGCGTCGAGGCCTAACAGGACGCGCCCGGTGAGCTCCCACGTCGCCGGCCCGACCATCATGTGCTGGGTCGCGACGTGGACGTCACGGAAGTGGCGCTGGAGGGGCGAGCGCTGGTAGACGCTGGTGCCGCCGGCGGTGTGGTACATGCGGTCGACGGCCTCGGCTGCGGCGTGGGTCGCGTGGGTGGTCGCGAGGCGCACTTCGCTGCGTCGGTCGAGGGAGACGGGGCCTTCGAGCGCCTCCTGCCAGGCGGCGTCGATCGCTTCGTAGAAGAACGCACGGGCGGAGCGGAGCATCGCCTCGGCGCGGGCGGTCTCGGACTGGGCGCTGCTGCGGGCGGCGAGGGGGCGCGTGCTGCCCGCCGGCAGCTTGCCTTCGGCGACCTCGACGAACTCGGCGATCGCTGCGCGGGCGATGCCCATCGCGACGGCCGCGATCGACGTCGCGAGGAGCCCGAACTGCGGGAATCGATAGAGCGGCCGGTCCAGGGGAGCATCGACGAGGCTGCCTGCGGCGTGGGTGTTCGGCACGAAGCAGTCGTGGACGGCGAAGTCGGTGCTGCCGGTCCCGCCGAGGCCGCTGACGTACCACGTGTCCAGGTGCTCGACGGCGGAGCGGGGAAAGAGCATGAGCCGGGTCTGGGGTGCGCCGTTCGCGTGGCGCGCGAGCTCGCCGTCCTCGTGGATCATGCAGCCGCCGAGGATCCAGTCGGCGTTCTGGGTGCCGCTGCCCCAGGCCCAATGCCCCTCGACCCGGAAGCCGCCGTCGACCACGTCCGCGCGTCCTTGCGGGGCGTACACGCCCGCGACCATGGCGAGTGGATCCGCGAAGACGGCGTGGCCGGTCTCCGCCGGCAGGTTCGCGAGGACCGAGCCCGAGGTCGCGCCGATGAACGCGACCCACGCGCTGGCGGCGTCGGCGCGCGCGAGGGTCTCGATCGCCTCCATCGCCTCGCCGGGCGGCGTCTCGAGCCCACCGTAGGCCTCGGGGACGAACATGCGATAGAAGCCGCCCTCGGCGAGCTGCTTCGCGATGTCGTCCGGCAGTCTTCGTGCTCGCTCGATGTCCTCGCTGCGCGGAGTGAGCTGCAGGGCGAGGGCGCGGGCGGCCTCGCGCGGATCGACGACGCCCCGGGTCATCGCGCGGCTCCCGTCGAGAGCGGCGCACCGAACTCGTCCTCGAAGGCGAGCTGGTCGAGGGCGCGCCGGCGCAGCGGGCCGTGTCCGCCGAGGACCGGGTAGCCGATCGGAATGGCGGCGGCGGTGCCCCACGGATCCGGGATCCCGAGCAGCTTGCGCACCTCGGGTTCGACCTGGCAGAGCAGGGTGGTCAGCACGCATCCGAGCCCCTCGGCGCGGCACGCGAGGAGCACGTTCTGCACGGCCGTATAAATGGAGCCGCCGCCGACGACGGAAATGCGGTCGAGCTTCGCGTCCGTGATCGCCATGTTCTTCGGGTTGAAACAGAAGACGAGCAGCGCCGGCATCTCGGCGAAGTGGTCGGCCAGGTAGTTGCCGGCGTCGAACATCTTCTCCTGTCGCTCGATCTCGTCCGGCGGCAGGCCGTCGAAGCCCCGGCGGCGCGCCTCGGCGTAGCCGGCCCAGATCTCGCGGTAGAGCTCGCCCAGCCGACCGAGCTTCGCGCGGTCGCGAACGACGATGATCCGGAAGGGCTGGACGTTGCCGCCGGTGGGCGCCCAGGACGCCGCCTCGAGCACGCGGTGGAGCGTCGCCTCCGGAATAGGGTCGGGCTTCAGGCGCCGCACGGCGCGCAGGGTGCTCATGGCCTCGTAGAGATCGATCGTGCTCACGCGGGACAGTCCTCTTTCTACCTTCTATCTACCTACCGAAACCCCACCGGCGCGGGCGCGGGCTGGGGAAGCCGACGATAGCCCCGCTCGGCGCGTCGTATGGGCTGAGTCGCCGTCAGCCCGCGCGACGCGCATTCGCCCAACGCCACGGCCATCTGGGGTATGCTGCGGAGCGCCCAGCGATTCGTGCCGGGCGCCCAGCCCCTCGAAAGGTCCTCCCCATGACGCGCCCCCGTCTCCTCGCCGCGACCCTCGCGACCAGCTTCGCGTTGTCCGCCGCTCCCGCCTCCGCGGCGAGCTTCCTCGAGAACCTGAACACCGCGGTGAGTACGACCGTGGATCTGGTCCTGCTGCGTCCCCTCGGCGTCGGTCGCCTGATCTTCGGCGCGGGCGTCGCGATGCCCTTCTCCTCGACGCTCAACCTGGTCGGGCTGCCCTTCGGACAGGATCCGAAGGTCTTCGTCGAAGACTGGGATCGCTACGTCGTCGAGCCCGCCGAGTACACGTTCAAGCGCCGCGTCGGCAAGGACCTCACGGGGCTCTAGCCCTCGCGCCTCTCTCTCTACTCAAACAGTCTCACACCCTGAAAAGAAAAACGGCCGACGATCCCGAAGGATCGTCGGCCGTTCTTTTTCGTGTCGGTCGATCCGGGCGAGGCCCGGATCCGTCCGATTCCGCTTTCAGGTCGGGAGCCGGCTCACGCTCTCACGAGGGTGAGCCGGCTCCGTTCCTGGAGTCTCGGAATCAGCCGTTGCGACGGCGACCGGCGCTGAGGCCGACGAGGCCCATCACACCGAAGCCGAGCATCGCGATCGTTCCCGGCTCCGGAGAGGGGATGATCTCGATGTTCAGCTGCGAGATGCCACCGAAGCCGAGCTGCGGCAGCGGGACGCCGAAGGCGCCGACCGTCTTGATCGTGGCCGACCAGGGGGCGACGACCTGGAGGCGGCGGGTCGCACCCGGCGCCGTGGCCACGGCCGTGTCGAAGCCCGCAGCCTTGCGGACCGTGCGGAAGTCACCGACCTGATCCGTGTGCGTCACGGAGCCCGTGGTCCACTTGCCGAACTGGCCGGTGAACGCGACGGGGGTGATGATGCCGATGCCGGGCGGGAAGCCACCCGTGATCGGGGTCACCGTGTTACCACCGTTGAGCGTCTGGATCGCACCGTGCTGGTTGATCGTCGAGCCGCCCGGCGTACGGAACGCGTAGGACAGATCCTGGCGACCGTTGATCAGACCGAGGCCGTAGGTGGCCAGGGGCGTGAAGATCGACGTGGTCACCTGACCGAGGTGGTTGACGCCCGTGGCGTTGGTGCCGAAGAGCGTCGGCGAGGTCGGCAGGAAGCCGTTCGCGTAGTTCACCTCGCCGAAGTTCGGACCCGGGACGAAGGTCGGAACGAGGGTCGCACCGCCCGGGGTCATCGTCGTCGTGTTGACGCCGAGCTGCACGCCGCCACCGCCCGAGAACGGGACGCCGCCGCCGTAACCGCCGGCGGGCTGGAAGCGCTGCGCGCCGATGCCCGTACCGAACATCGGGACCGAACCCTCGAGGGCGGAGCCCATGAAGGTGTTCATCACGGTCGGAGCCGGGGTACCCATCGTACCGGGCGGGCCCGCCTCGTCGGTCGTCGTCCACGTCATCACCGTGGCGGCCGTGGTGTAGCCACCACCCGCCATCAGAGTGTACGTCGCGGTCGGCGTCGCCGGAACCGGCTGGTTGATGATGTTGGTCGTGAACGGACCCTTTCGTCCCGGCCAGGCAACCGCACCAACCTGGGTGCGGGAGCGGAGGCGCGGGTTCGCGAAGGGCGGGATCACCACGTTGCAGGTCGAGTTGACGTAGATCTCGGATCCACCGTTGCCGTTGTCGGCCGCGTTGAACGTGATCGTGCCACCGACGCCCGCCGTAGCCGTACCGACAGCGTTCACGAGCAGCGTGCCAATCGTGGTGCCGATCGTGCCGGGGTTCACGAGCGAACCCTTGCCGGCGCAGATCGGAACCGCGTTGTTGGATCGGAAGCCGGTGATGTTGTTCTGATCACCGAATCCGGCCTGAAGCTTGCCGCTCATGTTCACTGCCTGGCCGAAGGCCGTGCCGGCCATTAAGGCCGACGCGAGCAGCGCCACGAGGGCGATATTCATCTTTCGCATCTTGCTGAATCTCCAGTTGCGTTGTGGGCCGCGAGGGATCCGATCGACTCGGACTCATCCATTGAGTCCAGGCTTCACGAACCCAGCGTGGGGACATCTCGAATCCGCTTCACGACCGTCGTCACTCCCAGTGAGCCGGCTTGCCTCTCGTCTCGGTGGTCACCGATTTCGAGAAGCGTCCCCAGCATGAGGAGCACCGGGCCCAAAGACACACAGATGAGTGCCCCGTGACTCGGGATGCGTGATGCGGGCATCGACAATTCCACGCCGACCCCGTTACATTGCGCCCATTCTACGAGGGGCCCTTCTCCATTGTCTATTGAAAAGTCGGCTTCGAGCCGGAACCGTGGCCGGACTGCGCGTCACTTGCCCCACAATCGTGCCCCGAAGGGCACCGAACTCCCCACGGGACCAGCCACTCTTTCCCAGCCTCCGACGATCTTCCCGATTCTAATGCTGTGCGCGCTGTCGATCGGCCTGGCTGGCTGCGCCGAAGAAGAAGACGCGCTCGGGCTGAAGCAGCTCGAGATCACGATGTCGATCGACGAGGCCGCGGCGCTCGGTCACCAGGGCGACTTCGCCGCCGCCGTCGAAGCCCTCCGACCGCACGTGTCCGTGCGCAAGCCGGAAACCGGGGCGCTCGCCCTCTACGGAAGCGCGCTGCTCCAGAACCGACGCCCAAGCCTCGGCGTCTGGTCTCTGGCCCGCGCGGCGGAACGTGAGGACGCGGGGCCGAAAGCGAAGCTCGCCTTCCTCCGCGCCCTGATCAGCGGCGGCGACAGCCTCGCCGCGATCGATGTCGCGAGTCGCTACCTGGAAGCCGAGCCGGACGACGACAGCCTCCTCGACCTGCGCGCGCAGGCGTACAACGCGTCGCTTCAATACGAGCTCGCCCTGGCCGATCTCGAGATCATCGCCGCCGAGAACCCCGGCGTGCCGGCGCTCGTCGAGCGCATCCTCAACCTGCTGATCCTGATCGAGGACTGGGACGGCGCGCGCGAGCGGATCGCCGAGCTCGGCGCGCTGCTCGAGTCCGAAGGCGCCAGCCAGGAAAATCGCACGAGCTTCTGCGCGACGGCCGCGCAGTTCGAGCAGCAGCGCGGCGAGTTCGACGTCGCCGAGGAGACCCTCCGCGGCTGTCTCGAGGAGAACGAAGCCGACAACAACCTCGTGTCCGCGATGATCGGCCTGCTGGACGCGACGGATCGGACGGACGAAGCGACGCAGTTCCTGGCGGATCTGACCGAGCGGTTCCCGCGCCGGCAGGCGCTCAATCACGCCTACGCCGACCGGCTCGTGCTGCTCGGAAGACTCGACGAGGCGGACGCGCTCCTGCTCGAAGTGGCGGAGGCCGACCAGCACGTCAATTCCTGGATCGCGTTGGCGAATCTCCGGCTCGACCGCGGAGACATGGACGCCACCGCCGCGGCCGTCGACAAGGCCGTCGAAGCCGCGTTCGGCAAGCCGGTTACGGACCCGACCCTCGAGTGGGGAACGATGCTGGCCGAGAGTCGGTTCGGGATCGGCGAGGTATATGTCCGCGCCGGGCACTACGACCGGGCCGCACGGATCATCGACTCGCTCGAGGACGAGCCCGCCCTCGCGATGCTGCTTCGCGGGCGCATGCTGCTCGAGCAGGGCGATCCGCAGGGGGCGCTGGACGAGTTCCAGGAGGCGTTCAAGACCTACCAGTCGAATCCGGCCGCGCGCTACCTCGCCGGCCGGGCCGCCGTCGAGGTCGGAGACTTCGAGCTCGCCCTCGAGTCCTACCAGGACGCCCTGCGCGCGGAACCCACGGCGACGGATGCAGGGTTCGTGTTGGCGCAGATGCTGGCCGCGGAGGGGCGCCTCACCTGGGCGCTCGACTCCCTGCTCTTCAAGCTCGTTCGGACGCCCGGGTCGGACCCGCGCGCGATGCGCGTGCTCGCGCGACTCGCCGCGGCGTCGGCGCTCCACGAATACGCGGAAAACCTCCGAGCGGCGATGGCGGAGACCGACATCGCTTGGGCGGGCTTTGCCCTGGCCGACCAGGCGCGGGACGTCTCGGTCGTCGCCAGCCCAGCGGAGGCCATCACCTACCTCGAGGCGTCGGACATGCTCGAGGCGCCGACGCACTACGAGGCGTTCTACGCCTGGTATCGGCTGAAGCGAAGCATCGAGCAGATCGACGAAGCCAACGCGCGTCTGGATGGATGGATCGCGGCGAACCCGGACGTGGCGGGCGTTCGCATGGTCGAAGGACGCGCGCGGTTCGCGGACGATGACTACGCGGCCGCGCGGGCGGCCTACGAGCGCGCGCTCGAACTCAATCCGACGATCGCGGCCGCCCACTACGAGTACGGCCAGGTCCTCGCGAAGATCGGCGAGGTCGACGCGGCGGTCGCGGCATTCGATCGCTCGACGGAGCTCGACTCCTACGAGGCGGCACCGAGCTACGAGGCCGCGAAGGCGCTCTACGACGCCGGTCGCCTGGACGAAGCGGCCGAGCGGATTCGCGCGATGCTGATTCCCCACCCCTGGCACGGACAGGCCGCGCTCCTCGCCCTCGACATCCTGAAGAAGCAGGGCAAGTCGGGGACCGACGAGGCCTATGCGATGGCGCGTCGCGCCAATCGGTACCACCAGAATTCGGGTCCACGGGGCCACCTGGCGTTCGGCGACGAGGCCCTCGCGCGGGACGAATTCGAGACCGCGCTCATCGCCTACGACGCCGCGCTCGCGAAGGGGTACGAGGTGGCCCACGCACGATACGGGCGTGCCAAGGCGCTCGTGGGACTCGGACGGGGCGCCGACGCGATCCCGGAGCTCGAAGCGCTGCTTCAGCTGGACGAATTCGACGCGCCGGTGGAGGCCTCGGCCCTCCTCGAAACCCTGCGCTCGCAGGAGGAGGGATGATGGCGGGGATGCCGCGACGGGCGCGATGGACGCGTCTGGATGCCTTGATTTCGCGCGCGCTCGTCGCCGGTGTGGTGTGCATCGCGCTCTCGGCGGTGGCCTGCCAGGACCCGTCGGCGCTCGACTTCTCGTTCGACAATCGGCCGGTCGGAAGCCTCGCGGACGTGGAGGGTCTGAAGGACCGGGACGACCTCAACGTCGTCATGATCCTGATCGACACCCTGCGCGCTGATCATCTCAGCAGCTACGGATACGAGCGGCCGACGTCGCCCGCGATGGACTACTTCGCGGCGACGGGCGTCCGGTTCGCGAACAACCGCGCGCAGTCGACGTGGACGAAGACGTCGATGGCGTCGCTCTGGACGAGCCTCTATCCCCAGCGCATCGACGTGTTGGACCATCGTGACGCGGTCACCGACGAAGCGATGATGCCGGCGGAGGTGTTCTCCGCGAACGGCTACTACACGGCCGGCGTGTGGCGGAACGGGTGGGTGGCTCCGAACTTCGGCTTTCGTCAGGGCTTCGAGATCTACCTGACGCCGGTGCCGCGCCAGGCGCCCGACGCGATGCGCACCCGCCCGGTCGCGGGACGCATCGACGGAACGGACATCGACGGCATCTTCGCCGCGACGGAGTTCCTGCGCGTCAACCAGGACAGGAAGTTCTTCTTCTACCTGCATCTGATGGACGTCCACCAGTACATCTCGACCGAGGAGACGGCGATCTTCGGCACATCGTTCGAAGATTCGTACGACAACGCGATCCGCTGGCAGGACGAGCAGGTGGGCGAGATCTTCGCGCAGCTCTTCCGCCTCGATCTGGCGAAGAACACGCTCGTCTTCATCGTTGCAGACCACGGCGAAGCGTTTGGTGAGCACGGGGTCGAAGGCCACGCCCGCGACATCCATCACGAGGTGACGAACACGCCCTGGATCATCGCCTTTCCGTTCAGGATGGAGGAGGGCGTTGTGTTCGAGCAGGGGACCCAAAATGTCGACGTCTGGCCGACGATCTACGAACTCGTGGGCTTCGACCCCCCGAATCCGACCGACGGCAAGTCACGTGCACCCTGGCTGATGGGCGACTTCGCCCCGGACTTCCCGGATCGGGACATCTCCCACCTCGATCGGAGCTGGGGCAAGACGAAGCAGCCCCCGGACCCTGTGGTCGCGATCCGCGACGGGGGATATCGGCTCATCCACGAGGTGAACCATCCCGATCGCGACAAGCTATATGACGTCCGGTCAGACCGCGTCGAATTGGTCGACATTGCGGCCGAGACCCCGGGTATCCTAAATACTTTGCGAGCGACGGCCCTGGAGTATCTGGGGCAGGAACCCGCCTGGGAGGGCGGTGCGCCCGAAATCGAAATCGACGAGATGTCGCTTCGGCAGCTACGAGCGCTAGGCTACTCGATCGAAGAGTGACCCCGATCCCCATTCCCGGAGGCCCCCCTTGGTGAACGCGCCCTTCACCCTGCGCGTACTGCGTGCGGAGATCGCCCGCCCGTCTCTACGTGCGGCGTCAGGCGAGGTGTGTGCGGGTCGGAACGCGCACGCGCTGTTCGCCATGCTCGTGTGTCTCGTCGTCGCGACATCCGGGTCCATCGCCTTCGCACAGGGCGCCGACGATGATCCGTTCGCGGGCATCGAAGAGATGGTCGTCGTCGGCACTGCTGCGTCGAGCCTCTTCCAGAACCAGGAAGTGTCGGCCATCGCGTTCGACGAGGACTACCTCGAGGCGATCGGCGCGAGTGACATCTCCGACGTCGCGACCTTCACACCGAACCTCGAGATTCGCACGCCCTTCGCTGCGTCGAACCCGACACTCTTCATCCGCGGCGTCGGCATCCGCGACTTCAACGCGAACTCCTCGTCGTCGGTCGCGGTGTACAACGACGAGATCTACATGAACTCTCCCGCCGGTCAGCTGGCGCAGCTCTTCGACGTCTCCAACATCGACGTGCTCCGCGGTCCGCAGACCACCATGTACGGTCGGAACGCGAACGCGGGCGCGATCCGCGTGATCGCGCGCAAGCCGACGGGCACCCCCGGCGTGACGGGCTCGGTCACGGTCGGCCGCTTCAACCAGTTGGAGCTCGAAGCCGCCATCGAGAACGTGATCGTTCCCGACGTGCTCACAATGCGAACTTCGGCGCGCTGGAACCAGCGGGACGGTACGACGAAGAACCGCTGCGCCGACATCGACTACTCGCAGCTGCCTCCGCCGCCGCGGAACAGTCTGGACGGGCGAACCGACATCGGGCGTCAGAACGGTCTTCGTCGTCGCGTCTTCCTGCAGTGCTTCGACACGCAGAACATCGAGCCCACGCTCTCACCGCCCGGAAACGGTTGGACGCGCGGGGTGGTGCCCCCCGTCAAGGAGTGGGTGAACGACACGAAGAACTGGGCGGCCCGCACGATCATCCGCTTCCAGCACGAGTTCCTCGACATGGACTGGCAGCTGAACCTGCACGGCGGCCAGAACCGCGGTGACGCTCGGCAATTCCAGGTGATCGGTGCCGACCAGCAGCAGATCGAGACGAGCCCTGGCTCCGCCGTCGGCAACTTGGACGCGGATGAATACGTCGACAGCGACAACCGGCACGCGTTCCGCAACCGACAGCAGTCGGGTCAGATCTACTCGCCTTTCCAGGGCAATCCCTTCGAAGGCGACTACAACAACGTCGAGAAGGAGAAGATCGACCTCTTCGGCGGCAGCCTCACCGGTGAGATGCAGATGGGCGACTACACCCTGAAGCTGATCAGCGGCTACGAGTGGAACAAGCGCGCATCCACGATCAATCTCGACGGCAACCCCTACGCCTCCCTCGAGCCCTTTCTGTCCAACACCGCCTACCAGCTGACGAACGAGGCGCGACTGGACTTCGACGACGGCGGCGGCTTCACCTGGCAGCTCGGGGGGATGTTCCTCTACGAGTCGCTCGAGGTGCGGAACCGGTTTCGCCTGTCGCTCCCGCTCCCGGAGACCCATCAGAGCTACACGTTCTTCACCCGGTACACGGCGGTGTGGGCCAAGTTCGAATGGAACCCCATCGAGACGTTCAAGCTCCAGGCGGGTGGCCGGTTCAACTACGAGAACAAGGAGCTGAACCTCGACAGCCAGCGATTCATCGTCCAATTCGGTACCGGCGTCCTGACTCCGGAGGGCCCCCCGGGCAGCCCGTTCCCGCCCCGCGAGGCCTTCGGCCACGCCGAGGAATTCGGATGGGCGGGTGACGTGATTGCCACCTACAGCCCCGCGGCGGACGTGAACTTCTACGTGCGGTACGCACGCGGCTGGAAGGGGCCCCACATCAACGGTGGCGTCGTGGCCCCGGGCCAGGCAGGCACCGATGCCGGCAACCTGACCACACCCGTGAAGTCAGAAATCGTCGATTCGATCGAAGCCGGCCTGAAGGGCGAGTTCTGGTCGAACCGGATCCGCTGGAACTGGGCCTTCTTCTACTATGACTACCAGAACATCCAGGTCTTCCAGCTCAAGAACAGCGGCGGCCAGGTCCCGGTCCAGGAGCTGATCAACGGCGAGGATGCGGACGTCCTCGGTGTCGAGATGGAGCTCGACGTGAAGCCCTTCGAGGGCTGGGCCCACCCGATCATGGAAGGCCTCTGGTTCCGCTTGACCTTCGCCTGGCTCGACAGCAAGTACACCGACTTCGTGAACACCTTCGAGGTGCAGAACGGCGGCGACAGCCCGTCGGTCACGACCGTGAGCGAGGTCTTCACGGGCAACCAGCTGGTCAACTCGCCGAATCTCTCGTTCATCGGCTTCGTGCAATGGCCGCTCCCCGTCGGCGAGGCGGGCGTCATCGTTCCGCGCTTCGACTGGTCGTTCAAGGACAAGGTCTACTTCAATGCCAACAACTCCGAGCGCCTGAAGCAGGATCCGCTCTGGCTCCTCAACTTCCGCGTGACCTACCAGAGTCCGAGCGAGACCTTCTCCGTGTCCGGTTGGATCGAGAACCTGACCGACCAGGCCTACACGGTCGACGTGTTCAATCTCGCCCGCCTGCGTAGCGCGATCCTGCACGCGATCGGCGACCCTCGGACCTACGGTCTGACCTTGAGGGTGAATTTCTGATGCGGCACCTTTTGCAATGCGACGTGCCGGTCCAGGGCGACTTGCCGGTCCTGCGGCGCGCAGCCGTTCTTTTCCTCCTTCTGCCGGCGATCCCGTGGTTGCTCGCTTCGTGCAGCGGCTCGGGGGATGGCGGAGACGCCTGCGCCCCCCTCGATCTCGATGCCGACCAGATGCAGGCACGCATGATCGAGATGCTCTCGACGGCCGACACCCTCGATCGCCATCGCCTGGCCATCGCCCTCGCCGACGCGCTCGACGAAGACAACCTGTCCGGCGCGCTGGCAGGTCTCGACGCGAACCTCGACAAGATCGATCCCCACGAAGTGCGGATCATCGCGCACGCGTGGGCCGACATCGACGCGAAGGGTGCGCTCGACCACATGCTCGAGAACTGGAAGTTCCCGCGCATCAACAACCAGGCCGTCGAAGAGGTCGTCTACGTGTGGGCCGCTTCCGGAGACGGCGCGAGCGCCCGCGCCTACGTCGATCCGAGCTTCGACGGTCCGATCGCCTCGCCGCGCTCGCCGACGAAGTTCATGCAGCTCGCGGTCCTCAAGGCTCTGGCGGTCGCCGAGGACTGGGAGCAGCTGACCGGTCTCTTCAGCTCGATCGAGGACGACGGCGATCGCGCGTTCTGGCTCACCCGCGTCGTGGTCGAGATGAGCCGCGTGAACGGCTTCGAGTCGATCCGGTCGTGGGTGGACTGGATCCCGTGGAACGCGCCAAACGGCCTCAAGGTCGACGCGCTCAAGCGCGCGCTCGACTGGCGAGCGCGCCTCGACTACGCGGACGCACAGTCCTGGTACGAGTCCTTCGAGGACCACCCGAAGGCCTACGAGACGCTGTCCGAGGCGGTGCGCGCTCAAGGGATGCACGAGCCGGCGAACGCCCTCGCGTGGTTGCGCGAGCGCCAGGACGGGAACACGCGGGATACGCTGATCCGCGAGATCGTCCGCGGATGGCTCGGGCGTGAGTCCCCCGAGATTCGTGACGCAGGGCGAGCCTGGGTCGACGAGAACGCCGACGATGAATTCTGGCAGCCGATGATCGTCGGGGTCGCCGTTCGGCACTACGCCGACACGGTCGAGCACCGGAAGGCGGCGGACCTCGCCCGGAAGTACCCGGAGGCTTCGAACGCGTCGCAGGTCGTCCCGGCCATCCTGGCGGCGTGGTCCACCTACGACCCCGACGCGGTCGACGAATACATCGAGCAGACCGGTCTCGGCGACGAGATCGTCGAGGACTACCAGGCGCGGCTCGAGCGACGGAGCCAGGGCATCCGGGTCTCACGGACTCGCGTAGAGAACGATTCGGCGGAGAACCAAGGAGAGGAACGATGAGCTGCAGAAACACAGCGCGTCGGGGCCTCGGAGCGATCTTCGCTGCGATCCTTATGACGGCGACGGTCGCGATTGCGGACGATCAGATCGCGGACGATCAAGAGACCAATGAGCAGGAGGAGCGCCGCGAACGCTTGCGCGATGCGGCGTGGATGCCTTCGGGTGGCTTCAGCTTCGGTGCCTACACCCAGTCGATCAGCGGCAACACGGCCTCGTCGACCGCGACGATCACCCCCGGCTCGGGCGACTCCTACATCTCCGAGATCCTCGGCTTCGAAGGCAAGCTGTACACGCCGCTCCGACTGGAGGACGCCCCGGCGAAGCCCCGGATCTTTCTGACCGGGGGCGTGCACATTCCGCTCGCCGACGGTCTGATCGGTGAACGGATCGAGGCGAACTTCGACCGTGCGCCCTCGGGCGGTCCGAACCCGAACCCGGCGTTCCTCCAGAACTGTGCGGTCACGATTCCGGATCTGAATGGCAACCCGTCGGATGGCCAGACCTGTTCGCTGCGCATCCGGAACCGGGCCACGATCAATGCGCTCTGGTTCGCCGGCTTCGGCGTCGATCTGACCCTTCCGATCTGGGAGGACCAGTTCCACATCATGCCGTCGGTCGAGTACTACGGCATGTCGGTCCAGAGCGTCGGCGAGTTCCGTCGCACGACGGCCGGCAACCCGGGCGTGAACGACTTCATCGAGATCGCTGACTCCGTGGGCGACGCCGAGACCTACCACGGGATCAGTCCCTCGATCACGTTCCTGGTCGACGTCTACGAAGACGGTCCGGTCCGCTGGAGCATGTTCATGCGGGCCCGCTACATCTTCTACCTGGACGACCCGGACGTGACGTCGTCGTCGAGCCTCGGCACGAATACGATCAACTTCACCGCCGGCATCGACGACAAGGCGCCGGCCGCCACCGCGGGCTTCCAGGTGACCTGGACCGGCAAGCGTCGGCGAGGCGGGCGACGCTAGTCGTCGCGGCCTGACGGCGATGCGCCCGGGAGAGGCGCCGCGCGCACCCGGGCCACGCCTTCGGCGCGGGTCTCCATCAGGGTGAGGTTGTGCTCTGCGGCCCCGAAGGCCGTGTCGAGTTCGACGGCGCGCTCGTACATGACCCGCGCCTCGTCGAAGCGCCCCCTGCGCGTGAGGGCGATCCCCAGGTTGTTCCACGCACGGCCGAGCTTCGGCTGCAGCTGCGTCGCGAGCTCGAAGCCCTGGATCGCCGCATCCCAGGCGGCCGCGTCGGGCTCCCCGTCGGCGAGCATCACGCGCTGGGCCGACAGGTTGTTGAGCACGTGCGCGTAGGCGGTCACGTCGTCGATCACGTTGACCTCGAGCAGCTCATCGTCCACGCGGCCGGTGAAGTCGACGATCCGCGTGTAGGACTCCACCGGGATCAGGACCGCCATGTGGTCGCTGACGGTGCGGATCCCGACGAAGTCCTTCGTCTCGGGGCGTCGGGAGCGCACTTCCACGAAGTACGCGGGCCAGCCGAGGCCTCGCGCGATCCCCACGAGGAGCATCGCGAGGGAGACGCAATTCCCTCGTCGGCGCTCGATCGTGGCTTCGGCGGACCCGGTCGCCGCGAAGTCGTAGACGATACCGAGACCGTCCGGTTGCGGTTCGCCGAGGAACGCGACGAGTGCTTGGATCCGTTGGGGACCGCGTGGCAGTTGACGGAGCATCTCCCGGCTGCGTTCGATCACCGCATCATCGACTTCATAGGGCGCCCCCGCCAGTCGCTTCGGGAGCCCCGGGACACGGCGATCGACCTCCGCCGCGAACTCCTCCGGCGGATACGCGAGGCGCGGCTTGTCCGGCGAGGTCGTGCTGCAGGCCGCCGCTCCGAGGAGCGCGAGCAGGAGAGGCGCGCGGTACGCGCGAAGACTACGGGCGCGACCCATGCCCCATCGTACCACTCGTCGGCCGCGTCCCCCGGCGCGAGCCCGACTGGGGCGACCTCACCGCGTCCTCGGGTCGTTCGACGGGACGGAGTGCCGACCCTACCGTCTTCGTCATGCTGGTCCGCTCCCTCCTCGCGCTCCTCGGCGCGATCGTGCTCGGTCTCGTCGCGACCGCGCTCTACCTCTTCAACAGCTACGAGGATCTTCCGGTCGATCCGGCGTGGGAGCTGACGTCGGTGGACACCGTGCCGCCGGGCGCGGTCAGCGTCCGCTTCACCGGCACCTCGACTCTGCTCTTCTCCGACGGCGAGACCAGCTGGATGGTCGACGGCTGGTTCACGCGCTTCGGCCCGCTTGCGATGCTCGGGGGCGAGATCGAGCCGGACGTCGACGCGATCGTGCGGGGCCTCGAACGGAACGAAGTCGATCGCCTGGCGGTGGTGATTCCGGTGCACTCGCACTTCGACCACGCGATGGACGCGCCGGAGGTCGCCAAGCGGACAGGCGCGGTCCTGCTCGGCTCGGAGTCGACGGCGAACATCGGTCGCGGCTGGGGGCTCGACGAGTCACGGATCCGCGTCGCGGTGGACCGCCAGCCGGTCCGGTTCGGTGCGTTCACGATCACGCTGATCCACACGCGTCACTTCGAGTTCCCGGATGCCGAGATCCGCGAGCGCGCTCTCGCAGACCCGCTGATCGATGCCCCCCTCGTGCCCCCGGCCGGCGTCTTCGAGTACAAGGTCGGTCAGCCCTACGCGATCCACGTCTCGCATCCGAAGGGGCGGTTCCTGATCCAGGCCAGCGCCGGCTTCGTCGAGGGCGGACTCGCGGACTTCCCGGCGGAGACCGTCTTCCTCGGGATCGGTGGGATCGAGACGCAGACCGAGGCCTACCGGGAGACCTACTGGCGCGAGACCGTGGAGGCGATCGGTGCGACGCGCATCCTGCCGATCCACTACGACAGCCTCTTCGGCCCGATCGACGGACCGCTCACGGGGGAAGTGAAGGCGGGCGCCTTCCTGTCCGACGGGGGCGACACCTCGTTGTCGTTCCTGCGCGAGAAGATCGCGTCGACCCGGGGCATGCAGATCGGGACGCTGCCGCGTTATGCGCCGGTGGTGTTGTTTCCGTGAGACGTGGACCGAAGAATGCACCTGCCTGCGGCTCCAGCCTTGCGTGGGTGAGATCCGGCCTGGACTCGACGATTCGAGAACGTGAGTCCTCGCCGAACGGCAAGGGTTGTGAACTCGTCTACTCGAACCGAGCGGACGATCCGAACGATCCGGCCAGGCGCAATTGTCGGTCCACCTCTGTTTCCGTGAAAGGAGTTCGCATGCGTGGATCGTTCGTCTTCGTCGTCGTCCTCGGCTCGCTCCTCGCGTCGTTCGGCATCGGCTGCAACTTCGATCCCGGGCTCGAGGACTGGCCGAGAGAGATCGGCCCCGCGAAGTCGGTGCCGATCGCGCCCCGCGAGCCTTGCGCGGATCGTGACGCGCTCCGCAGGCCCTTCTACGGCGACCTCCACGTCCACACCGGCGTGTCGATGGACGCGCGGATCCTTGGCACGACCACGACACCCGACGACGCTTACCGCTTCGCCAGGGGCGAGAACGTCGCGCTCTCGCCCTTCGACGCCGAGGGACGCCCGTCCCGGATGGCGAAGCTCGCTCGCCCGCTCGACTTCGCCGCGGTCACCGACCATGCCGAGTGGATGGCGGAGAACGCCATCTGCCTCGACCCCGAATCGGGCGCCTACGACACGCGATCGTGTCGGATCTACCGATCGGAGGAAGCGTCGCTGCTGGCCTCGCTGCTCGGGCTGCCCGGCTTCCGCGCGAAGGTGCTCGGGGTCGTGGATTTCGATGGCCGCAACCGTGAGGTCTGCGGCGACGACCTCGAGCGGTGCCGCGCGCGTCTCGGATCGGTCTGGGCGGAGAACGGCCGCGCCGCCGAGCGTCACTACGACCGCAGCGCGGCGTGCTCGTTCACGACCTTCCACGCCTGGGAATACAGCCGATCGACCGCGAGCACGAAGATCCATCGCAACATCGTGCTCCGGAACGAGATCGGCCCCGAGCTTCCGTTTTCCTGGATCGACACCCCCAACGAGGACCTGCTGCGTGACCGCCTGCGGGATCTCTGTCTCGACACCGGAACGGGCTGCGAAGCGATCGCGATTCCGCACAATCCGAACCTCTCGAACGGACACCAGTTCGCGCTGCCCTATCGCGAGCTGCCCCTCGAGGATCAGCGCGACAAGGCCGCGCTCCGGGCGCGCCTCGAACCGATCGTCGAGATGATGCAGGTGAAGGGCGAGTCGGAGTGTCGAAACGGCTTCGCCGGGGTGCTCGGCGACGAGGACGAGTTCTGTGGCTTCGAGAAGATCCGCGACTGGCAGACCCCGGCGGAGGATTGCGGCGACGGTGTCAGCCAGGGCGCGCAGAAGGGGGAGGGCTGTACGTCGAAGGTCGACTTCGTGCGCTATGCGCTGACCTCTGGGCTCGCGGAGCAGGCGCGGATCGGGGTGAATCCCTTCGCGTTCGGCTTCATCGGCAGCACCGATACCCACCGCGGCACCCCTGGCGCCACCGACGAGTTCGACTTCGTCGGGAAATACGCCTACGACGCCGCGCGGGACATGCTCTCGATTGGCGACCAGGTCCGTCCGCGCATCTTCCGGAACCCGGGTGGCCTGGCGGGCGTCTGGGCCGAAGAGAACAGTCGGGACGCGATTTTCGACGCGATGAAGCGGCGGGAGACCTTCGCGACCAGCGGCCCGAGGATCTCGCCGCGATTCTTCGCGGGGTGGGACCTGCCCTCGGATCTCTGTGCCGGGGCCGACGGTGTGGCCCGGGCCGACGCCGCGGGCGTCGCGATGGGGTCGGATCTGCCTATGCTGCGCGGGGAGGGCGGTCCGTCGTTCTTCGTCTCGGCCCTAAGGGACCCGGGCACCCCTGACCATCCCGGCTCCGCGCTCCAGCGCATCCAGATCGTGAAGGGCTGGGTCGACGAGGAAGGGGCCTTCCATCAATCCGTCGTCGACGTCGCGGGGGGACCGGATCCCGACGCCGGCGTCGATCCGCTCACTTGCGCGCCGCGTGGGACGGGCGCAGCGGCGCTTTGTTCGGTCTGGCGGGATCCGGACTTCGATCCGGATCGTGCCGCGGTGTACTACGCACGGGTGCTCGAGAATCCGAGCTGTCGCTGGTCGGCGCGGCTCTGCCTGACGCTGCCCGAGGCAAACCGCCCGGACGGTTGCACGGATCCGCGGGTGCCGAAGACCATCCAGGAGCGCGCCTGGACCTCGCCCGTCTGGTACACACCGGCGTCGTCGGGGAGCTGAGGCGCCCGACGGCGCGGATGCTTGGGCGTCTCGCCGCGCGTAGACTCTGCGAATGCCGAACTCCTCGTTCCGCCCTGTCTCAGCGATCCTTCTCCTGGCCGCTCTCGTTGCGGCCTCGCCGCTCGCGGCGTCCGACGTCGCGACGGAGCGTGGGTACACGGAGGAGCGGGCGCCGTGCGCCGACCACGACCCGCTGCGAACGCCGATGTTCGGCGATCTCCACGTTCACACGGCCTACTCGTTCGACTCCTATATCTCGAGTCAGCGGAACGAGCCGGACGACGCCTATCGCTATGCGAAGGGCGAGGCGATCACCCTGCCGAACGAGGATGGCGAACAGCTGATCCAGGCGCAGATCCAGCGTCCGCTCGACTTCACGGCGATCACGGACCACTCCGAGTACCTCGGTCCGATCGACGTGTGCACCCGGGACTCGGGCCGTCTCGGCTACTGGTGGCCCCATTGCGTCATGACGCGCGCGAATCACTACTGGACGCAGCTGCTCGCTGCGAGCTGGTGGACTTCGCTCGGGGGGATCCAGACCGAAGAGGTCAGCCAGTCCTTCGCCTGCAGCCTCTCCGACTGTGACGAGGCAGCGGTCGATGCCTGGGGCCGGATCCGGCAGGCCGCGGAGACCCACTACGACCGGAGCGAAGACTGCGCCTTCACGACCTTCGTCGGCTACGAGTACACCGACGCCCCGAACGCCGCGAACATGCATCGCAACGTCATCTTCCGGAACGCGAACGTGCCGGCCCTGCCGGTCTCGACCTACGACACGGGCACCTACAACTTCCCGATCCTGTGGGAGCTGCTGCAGGAACGCTGTCTCGACGCGGGCTCAGGCTGCGACGTGATGGCCATCCCGCACAATCCGAACCTGGCCGCCGGGCTGATGTTCCGGGATCCGCTCACCCCGCGCGAAGCGAGCGATCGGATCAAGTTCGAGCCCGTGATCGAGCTGACCCAGCACAAGGGCGCCTCCGAGTGCCGCTTCGATCGACTCGAGGGGCGCGGCGTGCTCACCGAGGACGAGCTCTGTACCTACGAGCAGGTCGTCGCCGACAACCTGAGCATGCTGGGCTCCGTGCACGGCGAGGTCATGACCGAGCAGGCGGCCGCGGTGCCCCTCGACGAGTTCCACCCGCGCAACATGGCGCGCAACGTGCTCAAGGCAGGTCTCGAGCTCGAGCAGTCGACGGGCACGAACCCCTTCGTCTTCGGCTTCATCGGCAGCACCGACTCCCACAGCGCGACCCCCGGCAGCGCCGAAGAGGACAACTACGTCGGCCACCTCGGCCGCCGCGACGCCGGCTACCGCAACGTGCAGGACCACTTCTTCTCCAATCCGGGCGGTCACGCCGTCGTGTGGGCTGAAGAGAACAGCCGCGACGCGATCTTCGATGGCATGCGCCGGAAGGAGACCTACGCGACGAGCGGCACCCGCCCGATCGTGCGCTTCTTCGCCGGCCCGGACCTGCCGGAGGACGTATGTGGCGCACCGAACATGATCGCCCAGGCGTACGCGACCGGCGTACCGATGGGCGGTCGCCTCGACGTGCCCGCCGGAAGCGCTCCCCCGCGCTTCCTCGTGAGCGCGCTCAAGGACCCGGGCTCCCCCGGCCATCCTGGAACGGATCTGCAACGCGTGCAGATCATCAAGGGCTGGATCGAGGCCGACGGCTCGAGCCACGAACACGTCTACGACGTCGCCGGCGACCCGGACAACGGCGCGAGCGTCGACCCCGACACCTGCCAACCGACGGGTTCAGGCGCCGGCAGCCTCTGCGCGGTATGGACCGATCCCGCGTTCGACGGCTCCCAGTCCGCTTTCTACTACGTGCGCGTCCTCGAGAACCCGACCTGCCGCTGGAGCACGCTGCATTGCCAGGCCGTCGGCGTGAATCCGTTCTCGGACCAGTGCGCGAGCCAGGCGGAGGCCGCGACTGCTGCCGCGCACGAACGCGGTGCGCAGGGGGATGTGTACGGGAAGTGCTGCATCGATCCGGAGGCCGAGCCGTTCTATTCGCCGGTTCAGCAGGAGCGGGCTTGGACTTCGGCGATCTGGGTGGGGGAGGGGCGTTAGGTCTCTCTCGTAGGTGACGCCTTGGCCTCGGTATTGATGGGGGCGGTTGGGTGTTAGGCGGACGCTCCGTCTTGGGGCCCGGTCTTGGATCGGGTATCGAGTGAACGCCAGTTCCGTGCTCGATTCGGTCAACCATCGCCCCTATGTTTGTTAGGCAATGGCAGACCCCCAGCAGCTCTCGATCGATCAGTGTTTCGTGCATCGACGCGCACCTTCGCGACGGCGGAGGAAGCCCGGGCGGAAGCCTGCTCCGCGTGCGCGCGTGCTTCATCGGGAGCGCGTGACGGTTCGGAAGGAGCATCCTGTTCACGTGACGCTCCGCATGCGTCGAAACGTTCCGTCACTTCGGAATCGGAAGTGGCTACGCGCATTTCGCGAGACGCTCGCGCGGGGATGCGAGCGTGGGGACTTCCGCGTCGCCCACTACTCGGTCCAGCGCGATCACGTGCACATGATCGTGGAGGCAACGGACAAGAAGTCGCTCGCATCCGGGATGAAGAGCATCGGCTCTCGCATTGCACTAGCGGTGAACCGCGTGTTCCGGAGGAAGGGACCCGTCCTGGACGGGCGCTTCCACTCGGTGGTTCTCGGGACGCCTCGCCAGGTGCGGAACGCGCTGCGCTACGTGCTCCTCAATGACCGGAAACACCGCCGCCAGCGAGGCTTGCGGCTCGACCGAAGCAGCACGCCCGATTCCGCCTCTTCCGATCGCTTCTTCGAAGGCTGGAAGGAGCGGATCAAAGCGATCCCAAAGATGGAAGTCGCCCGCCCACGCTCCTGGCTACTCGCCAAAGGGTGGCAACGAGGCGGCGGCACGATCTCCCTCTCGGAAGTCCCGGGCTAACCCGGCCCCACGGCACGGCAGACGCCCGACCGAAGCGCCACCCACGAGCGAGAGCCGAGGGCACCACCTCCGCCATCAATACCGCCTGCACGGCCCACGAGCGCCGGAAGCATCGCGATCGAACCGCGACGCCAGCGAACCTGAACGGCCCCCGCTGCTAGGCCGGCCGCTTCTCCCCCCACGGCTGCGCCCCCTCGAGCTCGTACGCGAGCTCGATCAGGATCCGCTCCTTGCCGTAGCCCGCGATGAACTGGCTTCCGATCGGGAGGCCATTGCTCGACCAGCCGAGGGGCACCGACATGCCGGGGTGGCCCGTCGCGTTCCAGACCGGCGTGTAGGAGACATAGTCGACCATCCGGTCGAAGACCTGGTCGAAGGGCAGGGTGCCGGCCTGCTCGCCGATCGGGATCGGCGGGCGGCGCAGGACGGGCGACAGCAGAACGTCGAACGAAGCGAGCTGCGCGTCGATCCGGGCGCTGTAGCCCTCGAAGAAGTCGACGGCTGCCGGGATCGCGTTGGTGGGCGCCTGGGTGAACCGCTCCGCCATGCCGAGGGTGACGGGTTCCAGCACGTCCTGCGGATCGAGGCCACGAGCGCGCGCTTGCTTCACGATGCCCGCCGGGATCGAGGACCACAGGTTCAGGAAGTGATCGAAGAACACCTCGCCTTCGAAGTCGACCTCGGTCGCTTCGACTTCGTGGCCGAGGGACGCGCAGAGGGTGGCGGTGTTTTCGATCGAGGCCTTCACGTCGGGATGGGCTTCGGTCCCGAAGGCGTTCTTCGTGAAGAAGCCGATCCGAAGTCGGCGATCCGAGGGGCCCTCCACGAAGTCGATCGGAGTGTAGGGTGCGGACGGGTCGGTGCGTTGGGCGATGACAGAGTAGGCCGCGGTGTCGCGGACGGAGCGGCTGACGCAATGCTTGACGCTGATGTCCACCGCACGTTTCTGCGTCGCTGCGCGGTTTCGACCGCGGCCGGGCTTGAGGCCGAGGACACCGTTGCACGACGCTGGCACGCGGATCGAGCCGCCGCCGTCCGAGGCCTGGGCCATCGGCATCATGCCCGCGGCGACCGCCGCGCCGGCGCCCCCGGACGAGCCGCCGGCGGAGTAGTCGAGGTTCCAGGGGTTCCGGCAGACGCCGAGCGCCGCGGACTCGGTCGTCGCGACCAGTCCGAACTCCGGGGTGTTGGTCTTGCCGAGGACGACGAATCCCGCCTCGAGGACCGCGTCCGTGTGGGGCGAGCTCTTCTCGGACACATAGCCTTCGAAGAGGCGCGACCCCATCGACTTCGGCGTGCCCTCGAGGTCGTTCAGGTCCTTGAGCAGGAAGGGCACACCCGAGAACGGACCCTCCGGAACCGGACCGGCGGCTTCCGCGAGGGCGCGCTCGTAGAAGGTCGTGACGACGGCGTTGATCGGGCCGTTCAGCGCCTCGATCCGCTCGATCGTCGCCTGCACCATCTCGACCGCGGTCGCCTGGCCGCTCCGGATGCGCGCGGCCTGGTCGAGGGCGTCGCCGTCGAGCAGGTCGTTCGCGGGGACCGCCGGCGCGCCGGCCGGCGTCGTCTTGCAGCCGGCGAGGCTGAGCGCGGTCGCGCCGATCGCTCCGCCCAGGAAGCCGCGCCTCGAGATGTCCCGTGCTTCGCCCAACGTCGATCCTCCCTACACGCCGGATCCGCGGCGCGCTCCGAGCCTAGGGAGATGCCGAGCGTCTGGCTAGGCGTCGAAGTGGACCGGTCGTCCCGCCAGCCAGAGTTCGCCCCAGAGCTGATGGCCGCCGTCGACGATCAGGGTCTCGCCCGTGATGAACTTACCGGAGCTCGCTGAGAGGTAGACGCATGCCTCGGCGATGTCCTGCACGTCGCCGAGGCGCATCATCGGATTGCTCGCCGCCATCTTCGCCTGGGCCTCGGGCGCGTAGACGTTCATGCCCTCGGTGTCGATCGGACCCGGCAACACCGTGTTGACGCGGATGCGGTCGGGGGCCCACTCGACGGCGACGTTGCGGGAGAGATGGTCGACCGCCGCTCGGGCGGCGACGGTGTGGGCGAGGCCGTACATGCCGCGGATGTAGGGGGCGATGATGTTCACGATCGAACCGGCGCGACCCGCCCGCTGCCAGAGCCTTGCTGCGCGCTGCATCATCGTCCAGGTGCCGTTCAGGTTCGTGTCGATCACCGCGCGCCAGCCCTTGTCCGAGAGCACGGTCGACGGTTGAGGAAACTGCCCCCCGGCGTTGTTGACGAGGACGTCCGGGATCTCTCCGGCGGATTCGAGCGCCTCGAAGAGGGCGTCGATCTGCTCGGGTTCGCGGATGTTCGTCGGGACGACTCTGTGGGGTGTATCGAGCCGCTCGAGCAGCGCCGCGGTCGTCGCGAGTTTCTCCTCGCTCCGGCTCGCGAGGACGAGCCGCGCTCCGAGCCGCGCGAAGAGGACCGAGATGGCCTTGCCGATGCCGGTCCCGGCGCCGGTCACGAGCACGGTCCGGCCCGCGAAGAGGTCCGGCCGGTAGACCGTCTCGAGGGTCAGCAGCTCGTCGTCGGGAATTCCGAACCCCATCGGGTCAGAGCCGCAACACGCCGTAGTGCGGCTCTTCGATCGGCGTGTTGAGCGACGCGCTGATCGCCATGCCGAGCGCATTCCGCGTGTCGACCGGGTCGATCAGGCCGTCGTCCCAGAGGTGCGAGGTCGCGTAGTAGGCGCTCGACTCCCGCGCGTAGGACTCGATGATCGGGTCGCGGATCGCCTCGATCTCGGCCTCGCTCGGGGTCTTCCCGGCGCGTTCGAGCTGGCGGATCTTCACGTCGGCGAGGGTGTTCGCGGCCTGCTCGGCGCCCATGATCCCGATCTGGTGGTTCGGCCACGAGAAGATGAAGCGACCATCGTAGGCGCGGCCGCACATGCCGTAGTTCCCGGCGCCGAAGGAGCCGTTCACCATGACGGTGAACTTGGGCACGGAGGCACCCGCCTGCACCATGATGAACTTCGCGCCGTCCTTGCAGATGCCGCGCGCCTCGTATTCGCGACCGACCATGAAGCCCGTGATGTTCTGGAGGAAGACCAGCGGGGTCCGGTTCTTGTCGCAGAGCTCGATGAAGTGCGCGCCCTTGAGTGACGAGTCGTTGAAGAGCACCCCGTTGTTGGCGAGGATGCCGACCTTCTGTCCCCAGATGTAGGCGTAGCCGCAGATCAGGGTCTTGCCGTAGTCCGGCTGGTACTCGTGGAAGTAGCTGCCGTCGACGATGCGCGCGATCACCTCGCGCATGTCGAACTGGATCTTGATGTCGTCCGGCAGGATCCCGTAGAGCTCCTCGGGGTCGTAGGCGGGCGGCTCGGGCTCGCGCCGCTCGATCAGGGCCTTCTCCGGCCGGTGCCATTGGGAGACGATCTCCCGCCCGAGCAGGATCGCTTCGTCCTCGGAGTTCGCCGCGTAGTCGGCCACGCCGGACACCTGGGTGTGGACGTCGGCGCCGCCGAGGGTGTCGTGATCGACGATCTCGCCGGTCGCGGCCTTCACCAGCGGCGGACCGCCGAGGAAGATGCCTCCGTTCCCGCGCAGGATGATCGAGTAGTCCGAGAGCGACGGGATGTAGGCGCCGCCGGCGGTGCACTGTCCGAACACGAGGGAGAGCTGGGGCACCCCCATCTTCGACAGGATCGACTGGTTGCGAAAGATGCGCCCGGCGTTGTCCCGGTCCGCGAAGATCTCCGACTGCAAGGGCAGGAAGCCACCGGCGCTGTCGCAGACGTGCACGACCGGCAGCCGGTTCTCGATCGCGATGTCGAGGATGCGCACGTTCTTCTTGACCGTGAGCGGATACCACGCGCCGCCCTTGATGCTCGGGTCGTCGGCGCGGACGATCACCTCGCGGCCGCTGACCACGCCGATCCCGCAGACGACACTCGCGCTCTTCGCGTCGCCGTCGTACTCGGTATTGGCGGCGAGGGACGACAGCTCGAGGAAGGGCGTGCCCGGGTCGAGCAGCTTCTGGATCCGATCGCGCACGAACATCTTGCCGTGATGCTCGAGGCGGTCGAAGTCGCGCTGGGGGCGCTCGAAGCGCGCCGCGTCCTGCATCGCCTGGAACTCGGCGACGCGGTCGAGATTGGCGGCGCGGAAGCGCTGGAAGTCCGCGCTGCGGGGGTCGATCCGGCTCTCGATGCGGCGCATCATCGGCCTTCCTCCTCTTCGTCTTCGCCCGAACCGAGTCGGACGAGGGGGTCTCCCTGGTCGAAGGTCGCGCCGGCGGAGACGAAGACCTCCGCGACGGTGGCGTCGTGGGGGGCGGTGATCGCGGTCTGGAGCTTCATGCTCTCGATCGTCATCAGGACTTGGCCGACCTCGACGGTGTCACCCGCGGAGACGGCGACCTCGACGACGGTGCCGGGCATCGGCGCGCGCATCTCTTCCGCGCCACCCGAGGGTTCCGCCGCGCGGCGGGCCCGCTCGAGGGCGTTGATCGCCTCGATCCGGTGGACGCGTCCCCGCCAGTGGACGAAGTGCGTCTCCCCGCGCACGGCGATGAAGAGGCGCTCCTGCCGGCCGTCGATCTCGAGGACGTGCTCGCCCTCGGCGAGTCCCGGGAAGAGTTCGGCGGCGAAGGCGCGCCCTTCGATCGAGAGCCGCCCGCGTCCGGGTGCATGGACCGGGTGCACGGCGTGGGCCTCCCCGGCGAGTTCGAAGTGGTATCCCATGGTGACTGTCTCTCCGGGGCTCAGTTCTGCCAGACGCCGATCGACGCGGCGGGCTCGGGGACGGCGCCGACGCGCTCGACGAAATCGCGGTTCGAGAGCGCTGCCGCCGCGAGGACCGTGTCCCGCTCTTCGGTCGTGAGCACCGGAGTCGCCAGGTCGGCCTCGTTGCGCGGGATGAACCCGGTCTCGACGCGGCCAGCCACGAAGTCGTCGTGGCCCAGGACGCGCTCGAGGTAGGCGGCGTTCGTCGTGCAGCCGAGGATCACCGTCTCGGCGAGCGCTTTTCGGGCGCGCGCGATCGCCTCTTCCCGGTCGCGCCCGTGCACGATCAGCTTTGCGAGCATCGGGTCGAACGCGGTCGTGACTTCCTGGCCCTGTGAGATTCCGCCGTCGAAGCGGACCCCGGGACCCTCGGGCGGGCGGACGAGCAGGAGGGGGCCGACGGCGGGGCGGAAGTCTTCGTCCGGATCCTCGGCGCAGAGTCGGCACTCGATCGACGCGCCTTCGAAGCGGATCGCGTCCTGATCGAGTTCGAGGGGCTCGCCCGCGGCGACGCGAACCTGCTGCTCGACCAGATCGACCCCGGTCACCATCTCCGTCACCGGATGCTCGACCTGCAGGCGCGTGTTCATCTCGAGGAAGTAGAACTCGCCGTCCGGGGCGAGGACGAACTCGACGGTGCCGGCGTTGCGATATCCCGCGGCGCTCGCGATTCCGACCGCCTGTTCGCAGATGCGCCGGCGCAGGCCGTCGTCCATCGCCGGCGCCGGGGTCTCCTCGACGAGCTTCTGGAAGCGTCGCTGGATCGAGCAGTCGCGTTCGCCGAGATGCAGCACCTTGCCGTGGGCGTCGGCGAGGATCTGGACCTCGACGTGGCGCGGAGCCTCGACATAACGCTCGGCGTAGATCCGATCGTCCGCGAAGTACCGGAGCGCCTCGGAGCGGGCGAGGTCGATCGCCTGCGGCAGCTCGCCTTCGCTTTGCACGATCTGCATGCCCTTGCCTCCGCCGCCCGCGCTGGCCTTGATGAGGAGGGGGAAACCGACCTCCGCGGCGCGGGTCACGAACGTGTCCGGGTCGTCTTCTTCGCTGGCAGAGGGCGTCAGCGGGTAGCCCGCTTTCGCCACGAACCGGCGGGATGCGATCTTGTCGCCCATCAGGCGGATCGCCTCGGAGGTCGGCCCGATGAAGCGGATGCCCGCAGCTTCGACCGCCTCGGCGAAGGGCGCGTTCTCCGCGAGGAAGCCGTAGCCGGGATGGATCGCGTCGGCGCCGATCTCGCGCGCGATCGCGACGATCCGATCCGCGTCGAGGTGGGCGGCGACGGGCGTCTCGCCGTCGATGGGGCAAACCTCGTCGACGGCCTGCGCCGCCGGGGATTCCGCGTCCGCCGCGTGCACGACCGCGGCGCTCGCGATCCCGAGACGCCGCAGGGTCGTCGCCACCCGCAGCGCGATCTCGCCGCGGTTCGCGATCAGGACCTTCTCGATCCCCGGTACGCTCGTCATGTCTGCTCCTCGCCCTCGCGCCCCGGCGTCCGCCGATCGCGCGTTCGTTCAGTTCGCGATCTGCGACTCCAGTCGCGCCACGGCGCGCTCGAGTCGGATCACGGTCGCCTCGGTCGTGTCGGTGCTCACCGCCGGCCGCGCCAGGATCCCCGAGAGCAGCGCGTCCGCGAGCTGATCCGCGACCGCTGCGGCGTCGAGGGGCGCGCCGGTGAAGACGAAGCGCCAGACCGCGTGCTCGATTCCGCCGTAGAGGAGGTCCCGGATCACGCTCGGCACCAGGTCTGGCCGCAGGGTGCCGTTGCTCACGCCCTCTTCGAGCACCCGCAGCGCGAGCCCCGTGTAGCGTCGATTCAGCTCCAGGATCGCCTCGTCGTAGAGCGCGACGTCGGGGCGTGCCTCGGAGACGATCACGCGACACAGGCCCAGGTCCCGGGCGAAGGTGTCGAGGTGGTGTCGGATCACGAAGCGGAGCTGGTTCTCGGTCCCGCGGACCGCCTGGAGGCCTCGCTCGGTCTCCGAGATCAGCTCCTCGTAGAATGCCTTCATGACCGCGATCAGCAGGGCGCGCTTCGATTCGAAATAGCTGTAGACGGTGCCTTCGACGACGCCTGCGCGGCTCGCGATCTCCGCGACCGCGGCGGCGGCATAGCCCTGCTCGGCGAACACCTCCCGCGCGGCGGCGAGGATCTCGGCCTCCCGCTCGGCGCGGGGGCGCCGCGTGCGTCTGCGTTGGGGGGAGGGCGCCGACATGCTAGTTGCCTCGGAATTCCGGGGGGCGCTTCTCGCGGAAGGCCCGGAACCCCTCGATCGCGTCTCCCGTGCGCGCCATGTTCGGCAGCGCCAGCTGCGCATACTCGAAGGCTTGCGCGAGGGTCATGTCCTCGAGCGCGTGGAAGCCCATCTTGCCCAGGCGGATCGCCGAGGGCGATCGCGTGACGATCACGCCGAGCAGCTCCTCGACCGCCGCGTCGAGCTCGTCCTTCGGGACCACCCGATTCAAGAGCTCTGCCTCGAGGGCCTGGTCCGCGCTCCAGCGCTCACCGGTGATGCACCACTCGAGCAGCCGGCGGCGCGGCATCGCGCGCAGCATGTAGGGCAGGATCATCATCGGGAAGAGGCCGATTCCGGACTCCGGCACACCGAAGGTCGCCGTGTCCGCGGCGACCGCGAGATCGCAAGCGCACATCAGCCCCATGCCGCCGGCGAGGGCGTGGCCGTTCACCCGGGCGATCGTCGGCTTGGTCGTCTGCTCGAAGGTCTTGAAGAGCCCGATGATCGGGTTCTCGGGATGGGCCGGATCGACCTCGAAGGGCGAGTCGCTCGAGTTCGCCGCCAGGTCACCCCCCGCGCAGAAGGCCTTGTCCCCGGCACCGGTCACCACGATCGCGCGAACATCTCGGTCCGCCTGGCCGCGCCGGAGGCCCGCGGCGATCAGCCCCGCGACCTCGTCGTTCAGCGCGTTGCGCTTCTCCTCGCGGTTGAGGGTGATCGTCTGGACGTGACCCCGGACGTCGACGAGCACGAGGTCGGAGGCGGAGGGCATGCGATGGGTCTCCTGGCGCCGAAACGGTCTGAGCGCGACGAGAGGGGTTCCCGAGCCCCCTCTTCGACCAGTATTGAGGAAGACTCAATAAAAAAAGATTGGCTGTCAAGCAATTTGAGTGGACTTTCGCCTGTGAAGACGCTGATATTGAGAAGTTCTCGACCACTCGTGGCCCGGCCTCAGCCGGAGCGGGCGGCGATTCGATGAGCTGTGAGGGCGTCCGCGCGGCGCCCGGTATTCGAAGGAGCGACACGTCATGGGCGCCGGATTCAGCTTGAGCGAAGACCAGCAGGCGATCCTCGAGGCCGCGGACCAGTACTGCCGCGAGGAGCTCTATCCCCTCGCCAAGCGCATGGACGACGAGGAGTGGTGGCCGGACGAAGCCTTCCGCGCGCTCGGCAAGCAGGGCTACCTCGGGATCACCGTGCCCCCGGAGCTCGGCGGGGCCGGCCTCGACCTCTTCGCGAGTGGTCTCGTGGTCCAGGCGATGGCGCGCTGGAACTACGCGCTGTCTCTCTCGTGGATCGCCCACGAGAACCTGTGCATGAACAACATCCTGCGGAACGGCTCGCCCGAGCAGGTCGAGAAGTGGGTGCCCGGCCTGTCGGACGGGACGCTCATAGGCTGCCTCGGCCTGACCGAGCCGGGCGCCGGGTCCGATGCGCTCGGTTCGATGGCGACGACGGCGGTCCTCGACGGCGACCACTACGTCGTGAACGGCCGCAAGCTCTACATCACGAACGGACCCGTCGCGGACCTCTGCCTGCTCTACGTGAAGACCGACATGGACAAGGGCCCGCACGGGATCACCGCCATGGTCGTAGACATGCACACCCCGGGCGTCACCGTCGCGCAGAAGATGATCAAGATGGGCTTCCGCGGTTCCCAGACCGCAGAGCTCGCCTTCGACGAATGCCGCGTCCCGGTCGAGAACGTGATCGGCAAGGTGAACGAGGGGGTCAAGTGCGTGATGAGCGGGCTCGACCTCGAGCGTGCGACGATCGCACCGATCTGCGTCGGGATGGCCGAGCGGGCCCTCGACTTGTCCGTCGCCCACGCGAAGGAGCGCAAGCAGTTCGGGGAGCCGATCGCCAACTTCCAGATGATCCAGTCACGGCTCGCGGACATGGTCGCCCTCGTCGAGACCATGAAGGTCTACAACTACTACGCGCTCGCGGCGCTGAACGATCTGGCGCCGGGCGAGGGCGGTCGCGGCTCCGTCCACAAGATCGCCGCGACGAGCGTGATGTACTGCGCGGATGCCCTGAACAAGGTTCTCGACAACGCGAGCCAGATCCACGGCGGTGTGGCGTACATCTGGGAGACCGAGATCAACCGGCTCTACCGCGGGATCAAGCTCCTCGAAATCGGTGCTGGCACGACCGAAGTCCGCAAGATGATCATTGCGGAGGAGCTCTTGAAGGGCTGACTCTCGGCATTGCGGTAGCGGTGGTTTCGAGCTGAACTCCCGCGCATGATCGCGGAAGCCGAATTCGTGGGCGCGCGTCGACGGGTCGCCTACGTCTCGCTCGGCATGCTCGTCGTCGTCAACGTGATGAGCCAGCTCGATCGCCAGATCATGAGCGTCTTGATCGAGCCGATCCGTCAGGATCTCGAGCTGTCGGACGGCGAGATGGGCTTCGTCGTCGGGATGGCCTTCGCGGTCTTCTACACGCTGGCGGGGCTGCCGCTCGGACGACTCGCGGACCGGGTGAACCGGCGCAACGTGATCGTCACGGTGCTCACGTTCTGGAGCGTGATGACCGCCGCCTGCGGCCTCGCGCGCGGGTACTGGACGCTCTTCGCGGCGCGGGTCGGCGTCGGGATCGGCGAAGCCGGCTGCGCGCCGGCGGCGCAATCGATCCTCGCCGACAGCTTTCCGCCCGAACGCGTGGGTCGTGCGCTTGCGAGCTACCAGATGGCGATCCCGATCGGGATCCTCGTGGGGCTCGCGGGCGGCGGGTGGCTCTCGGATCACTACCCCTGGCGCCAGGTCTTCATGATGGTCGGTCTGCCCGGGGTGCTCGTTGCCGTCGTCGCGTTCTTCGTGATCCGCGAGCCGGGGCGCAACCCGAAGGATCCGGTCGAGCCGATGTTCGACGTGCTGCGCGACCTGCTTCGGTTGCCGACGATCCGGCAGCACGGCATGGCGCTCTCGATCCAGACCCTCACCCTGGCCGCGACGGCGAGCTTCAACTTCCCGTTCATGATCCGCGTGCACGGCTTGTCAGGCAGCGAGGCAGGAATCCTGATCGGCCTGATCACCGGGATCGCCGGCGGGCTGGGGACCTACCTCGGTGGTTACTTCGGCGACTACTTCGCGCTGCGCGACCCGCGCTGGCGGATCGGTTGCCTCGGCGTCGGCGCCGTCGCGTCCATTCCGTTCACGATGTTCGCCTACCTGACCGACGACCTCACTCTCTCGGTGATCGGTCTGACCCTCGGCGTGATCGGCAGCTACATGTACGCCGGCGCGGGGCACGCCGTGTCGCAGTCGCTCGCGACGCCGCGCCGGCGCGCGATGACCGCCGCGGCGATGCTCTTCGCGATGAACCTGTTCGGCTACGGAGGCGGACCGGTCGTGGCGGGCATGCTGTCGGACGCGTTCGGGGGCGAGGAGTCGATCCGCTACGCGCTCGCGATCATGCAGGTGTTCCTGGTCTGGGCCGCCGTGCACTACTGGCTGGCGATGCGGACCTATCGCGAGGATCTCGCGGCCACGAGCGCACTCTCACGCTAGTCGCTCGTCGCCGGATCCCAAGGCGATGCCGCCACGCTCTTCAGCCTAATCGCTCGTCGCCGGATCCCAAGGCGATGCCGCCACGCTCTTCAGCCTAATCGCTCGTCGCCGGATCCCAAGGCGATGCCGCCACCTTCGACGGGTCCTTCGCGAGGGCCGGATAGATCGTCTCGTCGCCGACGCAGCCGGCTTCGAAGAGGGCGTCCGAAGTCGCTTCGTCGAAACCGAGGTCCGTGAGGATCTCCCGCGTGTGTTCGCCGACGAGGAGCGGCGGGCCCTGGATGGCGGTCTGGGTGTCGCTGAACCGGCAGGCGAGGCCCGGGTGGCCGAGGTGACCGACCATGCGGTGGTCGTAGGCGGCGACGAGATCATTGTCGACGAGTCCTTTCTCCTGCCAGAGCCCGATCGCGGCGTCGCCCATGGCGAGCTCGCACGGCACCCCCGCCCGGTCGAGGGTCGCGAACACGTCGATGCCCTTTTCGTTCGCGACCGCGGCCTCGATCAACGCCGCGACGCCGTCGTCGTCTGCCCGCCGCGCCGCAGCGCTCGCGAACGCGCCATCGCCCTGGAGCGCCTCGATCCCGAGCGCGTCCCCGAGCGCCGTCCAATGCTCGTCCGTCAGCAGAGAGAGGCAGAGCCATTCGTCGGCTGTCTGATAAAGGCGCACGCCCGCAGAGAAGCCGAGGTGCATCGGGTCGAGCAGAGGCCGATCGACACCGTTGCCGTCGGGCTTCGCGACCGCATAGCTCGTGTTGAAGAGCTGAGCGTTCACGATCGCGGTCTCGCACCACTGGCCCTTGCCGGTCTTCTCCCGCTCGTAGAGCGCCTGGCAGATGGCGATGGCCGAGAGGAAGCCGTTGCCGGTGTCGCCCATGTTCGTGAGGGACCACATCGGCTTTCCGCCGCGATGGCAGGCTCCGTCCTCCCACTCGACGCCCGCGAGGCAGGCGCCGGTCTGGTCGTTGCCGGGCAGCGCCTCGCGTGGGCCGTGCTCGAAGCCGCGACTGTGGCAGTAGACGAGGCGCGGATATCGCTCCTTGAGCGCGTCGTAGTCGATGCCCAGCTTGATCGCCGCGTGGTAGCGCATGTTGTGCATCAGGACGTCGGCGGACTCGAGCAGCTTGTCGAGGATCTCGCGCGCGCGTTCGTGCTTGAGATCGATGGCGAGGCTCTTCTTGCCGCGATTGCAGCACATCGCGACCTGGCTCGAGTGCCAGTACCAGTCGTAGAGCGCGTTCACCTTGATCACTTCGGCGCCGAGGTCCGACAGCACCTGGGTGGCGTAGGGGCCGGCGACGGCGAGGCCGAAGTCGAGGACGCGGATGCCGTCGAGAGGGCCCTTGGGCAGGGTCGCGCCGGTGTCGGTCGCCGCAGCGGGCTTCGCCGCGGCGGCTTCCGCGCGGACCTCGTCCGTGTGCGCGCCGAGGAGCGGCGCGGGGCCGCGGACGGCGCCGGGGGAAGTCTCGAGGTTGTAGAGCACGCCCGCGCCCCGGATCGGACCGAGCTCGGGGTCGTCGAGCTCGGTCACGATCCCGTCCGCCAGGAGCAGCGGATCGGTCAGTCCCTCTTCGGGGGAACAGACCTTCTGGATGCAGACGCCGGCTTCGGCGCCGGCGGCGGTCCACTCGTCCGCGGTGAACTTCTTGACTGCCTCGGCCATCGGCTGCCAGTAGTGGTCGAGGACGAAGAGCTCCTCGACCCCGAGGCCGATCCGGTCGGGATCCTCTCGGAGAGTGAGGTCCGGGGTGGCGTTCAGGGTGTCGCCCTCGGCGGCGGAGAGGATGAAGCGCGGGTTGGGCGGCCAGGCATGCACCCAGCGTCCGTCGCTGCATTCGAAGTGGCCCTTCGGCGCGCGACTGTCGCCGATCCACGACATGAAGAAGGGCGCCTCGAGATCGTCGGCGACGCCGTAGGCCATTACGCCGGCGGCGAGGGCACCCTGGAGGAGGGACGTCTCGACGTGTTGGCCGCGGCCCGTGACCTCGCGAGCGCGGAGCGCGGCGCTGATCCCGACGGCGGCGGCGTAGGCCGCGCCGAGGCTCGGGAAGCGCGAGCCCGAAAAGAGCGGTCCTTCGCGCGCCGGGCCTTGCAGCTTCTCGTAGGGGACCTCGAAGTCGGGGTGGAGCGGGGGCTTGCCGGCAAGGTGCGGCGCGGATCCGCCGACCCAGCCGCGCTGCTCCCACATGAGGCCCGTGCGCGCCGCGACCAGCGCGTCGTAGCCAGGGCGGTCGGCGTGGGCGTTGTCGCGGCCGTAGCCGGTGATCGAGCACTGGATCAAGCGCGGGTTCGCGGCGGAGAGGCTGTCGTAGTCGACGCCGAGCGCCTCGGCGGTCCCGGGGGCGAAGCTCTCGATCACGACGTCGGCGCCGACCGCGAGCGCGAGGAAGGTCGCCTTGTCGTCCGCGTCCTTCAGGTCCAGCACCGCGCTGCGCTTGCCGCGATTCCAGACCTTGTAGCCGGTCTGCTCGCGAAGCGGATCGTCGCCGGGGGCTTCGATCCGGACGACGTCCGCGCCGTGGTCGACGAAGAGCATCGTCGCCATCGGGCCGGAGATGCCGCGGGTGAGGTCGAGGATCCGGAGTCCGTCGAGTACGCCAGCCATGATCGTTCCTTCCTTGGGTCAGCCGCGCTGCGCGCCCGTCGCGTCGTGGGCGACGAGCCAGTCGGTGACCGCGTTCCAGAGTCGTTCGTGGGTGTTCGCGACGAAGTGGCAATGCCACGCGTCTTCGAGACACCAGGTCGTGAGGTCGCGGACGAGGGGCAGCTCGCGCGCGGTATGTCGGTCGTCGTGGAGGTCGTGATCGCCGAAGACCATCAGGGTCGGCACGTCGATCTTCTGCGCCGCGGGCGCATAACCACCGGGGATCATCGACGTGAGCCCGCCGACCGCCAGCAGATTCGTCGCGGCGGCCTGCAGCGCCTCTTCCGCCTCGGACGGCGCCGTCCCGACCCCGAACGCGGCGCGCCGATCGTCCTCGACGCCATTGGCGCGAGGCGGATAGGGCCCGCCCATCGCCTTTCGCGCGACGTCGGGCATCTCGCGTCGCAGCCGCTCCGGCTGATCCGCGTACCCGCGCAGATGCTCGTCGATGAAGCGCGGCGTCCCCGCCGTCGAGAAGGAGAAGAGCACGAGCCCGTCATGGGGCCGCGCGAGCGCCTGCTGCTCGACGGTCAGCATCGAACCCATCGAGTGGCCGACCCCGATCGAGCGCGAGATCTCGGGCGGGGGTGTTCCACCGTCGGGGTCGCCGGTCTCGATGCGTTCGCGGGCGAGCTCGAGGGCGCGCTGATTCGCGGCGGCGATCGCATCGACGCCGAGCGCGAGCCCGGCTTCCTCGGAAGAGGGCTTCGAGCTGTCGCCGGTTCCGACGTGATCGAGCGCGAGGACCGCGTAGCCGCGGGCCGCCATCGCCTCGGCGAAGCTGTACCGCCGCGAACCGCCGATCTCGAGATCGAAATAACGCCGCGAGAGGAAGCCGCCAGGCAGGCAGACGAGCAGGGGGACGGCCGCTCCGGGTTGCAGGCCGGGCGGGACGATCCAGGACGCGGCGATCGAGAGGGGGCCTCGCACGGCGAGCACGTCGCTCACATCGAGCGACCACGTCGCGCGCAGGGGCGCGGCTGTGGAAGACGATGTGGAGGACGATGCGGGGGCGGTCTCGGGGGGCAAGGTTCTTCCTCTTCGGCGCCGCACGCCGAGGCGGGCAGACCTCGAAAATACTAAAGGGACTTTTCTATCTTGGCAAGCGCTACGTTCGGACCCGCCGCGGGTCGGCCTTGCGGGGGGTATCGATGGCGAGCGGCGGCGGATCGGGGGCGGCCGGCGCGGGGCCCGATCGGCGCTTCGCGATCGGCTTCATCCTCGTCACGATCCTGATCGACACCCTCGGTTTCGGGATGATCGCCCCGGTGACGCCCGGCCTGATCGCGGAGCTGACCGGCGAGGAGATCCCCGGCGCTGCGATCCACGGTGGCCAGCTGATGTTCCTCTTCGCCGGGGTGCAGTTCCTGGGGGCACCGATCCTCGGCAACCTCTCGGATCGCTTCGGCCGGCGCCCGGTGCTGCTCGTGTCCCTGGCGGCGCTCGGCGTCGACTACGTCCTGATGGCGCTCTCGCCGTCGATCCCCTGGCTCTATGTCGGCCGCGCCCTGTCTGCGGTCGCGAGTGCGACCTTCGCGACCTCGAACGCCTGGATCGCGGATACGACCGCGCCGGCGGATCGCCCGCGGAATTTCGGATTCCTGTCCGCGGCCTGGGGCCTCGGCTTCATGATGGGACCGGCGATCGGCGGCATGCTCGGCGCATACGGCCCGCGCGTCCCGTTCTGGGCAGCCGCCGCGCTCGCGTTCGTGAACGTGCTCTACGGCTGGTTCGTCTTGCCCGAGTCCCTTCCGCCGGAGTCACGCCGCCCCTTCGATCCCCTGCGCGCGAACCCGATCGGGGCGCTGATGCAGATCCGTCGCTTTCCAGAGCTGGTCGGGCTTTTCGTCGTGTTGGTTCCCTTCCAGATCGCGCACGACGCGAACCCCGCGGTCTGGAGCTACTACACGATGCACAAGTTCGAGTGGACGGCGTCCGATGTGGGCTGGTCGCTCTTCGCCGTGGGGGCATCGATCATGTTCGTGAACGCCGTGCTGGTCCAGCCGGCGATCGCGAAGCTCGGAGAGCGCGGGGCCGTCGTGACCGGCTTCTTCGGGATGGCCGTGGGCTTCGGGATCTTCGCGTTCGCGACCGAGAGCTGGATGATGTTCGGTGGGATGCTGCCCTTCGCGATCATCGGGATCGCGCAGCCCGCCCTGCGCGGCATGATGGCGAACCAGGTCCCCGCGGACGCTCAGGGCGAGCTGCAGGGCGCGACCTCGAGCCTGATGAGCCTCACGATGATCGTGTCGCCGCTCGTGATGACCGGGCTCTTTCACGAGTTCAGCCGACCGGATGCACCGGTCGTGTTTCCGGGCGCCCCGTACTTTGCCGCGAGCGTGCTCGTGTTGGTGGCGCTCCTGCTCTTCGTGGCAGCGACCCGAGGGATGAGGGAGCGGACGACGAGCTGATCCGGCTCGGGTCAGTCGGTCTGGCCTTCGGTCCGGACGCAGTTGCGCCCCGCGTCCTTGGCGTCGTAGAGCAGCCGATCGGCGGCATCGATCAGCTCGCGCTCACCGCGCCCCTTCGCGAAGGGGGCGACGCCGATCGACGCGGTGACCGAGAGCGAGCGCCCCGCGAACGGGAACGCCGCGCACTCGATGGCGCCGCGCACGCGCTCGGCGATCCGGGCGGCCTCTTCGAGGGGGCAGTCCGTGAGGACGAGGGCGAACTCCTCGCCGCCGAGGCGTGCGAGGCAATCCTGTCGTCGGACCGGGAGATCCTCGAGCACCCGCGCGACGCCGCATAGCACTGCGTCGCCAGCGAGATGCCCGTCTCGATCGTTCACGCGCTTGAAGTGATCGAGATCGATCAGGAGCAGCGCGAGGGCATGCCCTTTGCGCTCGCAGCGCGAGAGCTCGCGTCCGATGAAATCCTGGAACGCACGCCGGTTGGGGATCTGGGTGAGCCCGTCGATGATCGCGAGTCGATGGATCTCCTCGAGATAGAGCTGCTCGACGTTGTCGCTCCCGAGGAAGCGGAACAGGGCGCGGCCGATCTGCACGACGTCCCCGTCTGCGAGGAAGTGCGGTTCAGGAACAACCGTTCCGTTCAGGAGGGTGCCGTTCGTCGAGCCGAGATCCTCGAGGACATAGCGCTCCCCGTCGCGGCGTACGCAGCAGTGGACGCGGGAGACGGCTTCCTCGTCGATCGGGACGCCACATCCCTCCGATCGGCCGAGGGTGGTCTCGTCCGCCTCGAGCTCGAATCGTCGACCGAGGCCCTCTCCGTGGATCTGGACGAGGAGGCCGGGACGTTCCGAGGTCTCGAGCACCGCCGGGACCGGCTTCAGGAGATAGGTGGTGTCGTCGCTCATCGATCTCTGGGATCCGTTCGGCTGGCTCGAGACGTGTATCGGCCGATCGCGCGATTCCGCTAAGGAGAATCCGCGGCCGAAGGCGGCCCGGGCGCGGCGCTTATGCCAAGCTGCCCTCATGGAGAGGGCATCGAAGGAGCTCGAGCGGATCTTCGCGGACTGCTTCGAGGAGGCGCACGCGACGGTGCTCGAGGGCGGTGGCGACGAGCCCCTCTACATTCCGTCCGAGCAGCCCGCGAGCGCGCCCCATCGGATCGTCTATCGCGAGGACTACTTCGCGAGCGCGCTCCATGAGATCGCGCACTGGTGCCTCGCGGGAGCCGAGCGACGCCAACAGGAAGACTACGGCTATTGGTACGCGCCGGATGGCCGCGATCCCGAAGAGCAGGCAGCCTTCGAGAAGGCCGAGGCGCGCCCGCAGGCCCTCGAGTGGATCTTCTCCGAGGCCTGCGGCTTCCCGTTCAATCTGAGCGCCGACAACCTCGACGGCGGTGTCGGCCCCTCGCCGGACTTCGTGGTCGCGGTCGAGCGGGAGAAGAAGCGCTTGCTCGAGGACGGCCTGCCGGGGCGTGCCTCGGGCTTCCATGCGGCGCTCGAATCGGCCTTCCGTGGTGTCGGCGGCGTCGCCGAACGAGACCGCTAATTCGTGGACGTCTCGCCCGGCACGTCGAGGTCCGGCTTCGCGGCGTCTTCCGGCTTGAAGACGAGCCGGATCGCCTGGCGCTCGCTCTGGGTTCCGTCGGAATCCACCGCATAACGCCACTCGCGGATCGCACGGACCGCGACACCGTCGAAGAGCAGGGGCGGCTCGGAGTCGACGACCACCGGGGCATCCGTGTCGCCCCGCGGCGTCACGCCGAACTCGACGACCGCGTAGCCGCCGATCTGGGCGAGCTGTGCGAGCGGCGGGTAGCTGGCCGGGGTGCGCTCGATCGGCGCGCGGTCGGTGCTGCCCTGGAGCGCGCGGATCTTCGCGGCTGCGACCCACTCGTCGTACTCGGGATCGTTCTCGCGCAAGCGCAGGATCCGGAGCCGATCGCGGGCGTCGTCGGCGGCGAAGGAGAGGGGCGATTCGCGGAGCAACTGCCGATAGGTCTCGCGGGCGCGAGTGATGTCGTTCTTCTGCTCGGCGCAAAAGCTCGCGAGCAGCAGGAACGAGGAGCGAGCCTCGTTCGGCGGCCAGTCCTCGAGGTCGGCGTCGTCGAAGCGCTCATCGACCGTGGCGCAGTCGCCCGCTCCGTAGGCGCGATAGGCGTGCGTCGCGGAGTCGAGCGGGGCGCCGTCCTGGACGATGTGCGAACGCGGGGGTGACGAGCATGCCGAGAGGCACACGACGGTGGTCAGCAGGCTCAGACAGAGGATCAGATCAGGGCGGCGCATCTCACGGTCTCCGGGCTTTCACTCGAATCGCGAGAGGATACCGGAATCCGGCCGTCGGCGGTCGTTCGACGAACGGGACGTCAGGTTCCGTCGGGTGCGCGTTTCGGAAACGCCGGCCGGGGCCTAGCCGGCGGCGGCAGCCGCCCGCTCGCGCACGCGCCGGAGATAGCTCTCCGGCGGGAAGAAGCTCAGGCTGAGCGCGATCGCGCCGATCGGCGCGCTGAGCACGAAGACGGCGCGGACGGCGACGAACACCGCGGGCTCCTGGGAGAAGTCCGCGCCACCGTAGAGACCGAGCGCGTCGGCGACCCGGGCGAGTACCCGCAGTCCGAGGGTCATCGCGGGCAGGGCGGTGAGCGCCCCCGTCCATAGCGCCCAGAGCAGGAAGCGGTTCGTGACGACCGGATCCGCGAGGCCCAGCGCCTGGCGGCGCCGCATCACGCGCCAGTAGCGGCTCGACTCGAGGAAGGCCCAGACGAGGGGGACGATGCGCGTGGCGTTCGTGAGCAGGATCGAAATCGAGCGTTCTGCGCTCACCGCGCCCGTCGCGAGGGTCCAGACCGTCATCCCGACGATCGACGCGATGGAGAGCGGTGCGAGCCGATTCGCCCAGCGAGCGTGCGGTCGGAAGACACGCCAGGTGAAGAGGGCGAGGGCGCAGGTCGAGCCCGCGAAGAAGACATGGCCCCAGGTGTTGAGGTCCGCTGCGAGGGCGGGGTCGTCGATCGCGACACCGTTTCCGACGACGCGCAGCGGAATGCCGATCGCGGTGCCAGCGAAGTAAAGCCCGCCCCAGACCTCCGGCGCCTGTCGCGTGCGGCTCGCGAGCAGGAGCAGTCGCAGCGCGGGCGCGGCGAGCAACACGAAGATCAGAATCGGGGCAACGACGGTCATGGAAGGGGACTCACGCGGGGCGTCGGCGGGCGGGTTCGGGCATCGCGCCCATCCAGGGATTCGGATCGTAGCCGCGCGCGCTTGAGTTGCGCGCACCTCTTGCCGGTCCGGTGCGCGTGTCTTGCGGAAGGGCTGCGCGCTAACGTCGATCGACCGCCTCGCGGAGGAGCGCCGATTGACTCGCACCCCTTCCTTTCGGCCCGTCACGGCCTGTCTCGGCGCCGTCGTAGAGGGCGCGGACCTCGCGCGCGGGGTCGATGCGGAGACGATGGCGGCGCTCCGCGAAGGTCTCGCGCGGCACCACGTCCTGTTCCTATGCGACCAGGGGCTCGATGACGCCGCGCATCTCGCGCTGGCCGAGGCCCTGGGCGAGCCGCTGATCCATCCCTTCGAGCGGGCGATGGGGCGGACGGACCCGATTCACGGGATCGTCGACAAGCCGGATCGCGCGCCGGCGAGGCCGGGCTGGCATACGGACGATTCCTACCTCGAGCGCCCGCCCGCCTACGGGATCTTGCGCTGCGAGGTGGCGCCGTCGTCCGGCGGCGACACGATGTGGGCAAACATGGCGGCGGCCTGGGACCGGCTCTCGAAGCCGATGCAGTGCTTCGTGGACGGGCTCGTCGGAGTCCACGAGACGGACGGTGCGTTGCTCTCCTACGTGGAGGATCACCTCCCGCCGGAGCGCGTCGCGACCGCACTCGCGGAAGTCGGGACCGGGGCTCCCCATCCGATCGTGCGCACGATGCCCGAAACCCTGACCCGCGCGATCTACTTCGAACCGAACTTCGTCTCTCGAATCGAAGGCCTCACAGCCGCGGAGTCCCGCTTCGTCCTCGCCTTCCTGCAGCGCCTGCCCGAGCAGGTCGGGCTCCAGGTGCGATTCCGATGGCGCGCGGGCGACGTCGCGATCTGGGACGAGCGCACGACCCAACACACCGGAACGGCGGGTCACACCGGAGAACTCCGCGTGATGCGCAGATGTACCGTAGTCGGCGAACGCCCGGTCTGATCGCGTGCGTCAGCCCGCGAGCTTTGCGTAGACGTCGTTGACGTCTTCGCTCATGGGGCCGACGTCTACGTGGGCGGACGCGGCGACGTTCTCGAAGGACTGCTGGAAGCGCGCCACGAATTGGTCGACGTCCGGGACGATGTCCGGGTCGCAGTTGAAGCCGATGCCCATGGTGCCGGCGTAGCTGGTGAGGGCGATGCCGATGCCCATGCCCTGCATGAGGGGCACGGCGGGGTAGATCGCGCGGATGCGCGCGCCGTGGAAGTAGAGCGGCACCTGCGGGCCCGGCACGTTCGTCACGATCGTGTTGATCGGTCCGCTCATGGCCTGGGCGCCCAGGGAGAGCAGTACGGACGGCGTCCACTCCTGCACCTGGTTCATCATCTGCACGCCGATCGCCTGGTTCGTCTCCTTGAGCTCTTCGGTCAGCTCGTGGATGTGCTCCAGCTGGCGGCGCGGGTCCGCCTCCTCGATCGGGAGGGGGATGATCCAGGACGAGACCTTGTTGCCGAGCTCTCCTCGCTCCTCCTCCTTGCGGACGGACACGGGCGTGGAGACCTTGAACTCGATCTCACCGAGCGCGACGCCCTTGCCGCGCAGGTACTCCCGCACGGCGCCGGTCACGATCGTCAGCACGACGTCGTTGATCGAGCAGCCGAGCCCCTTTCGAATCGCCTTCAAGTCGCCGAGGGCGCAAGACACCCACTCGAAGCGACGGTGGGGACCGAGGCGGCCGTTGAGCGGCGTCTCGTCGGCATTCATGCCCATCCCGAAGAGCCGCGTCAGCGCGTTGAGTCGCATCGACACGTTCTCGCGCAGGTCCTCGGTTTCGTCGACGAAGGTGCGGAAGTCGCGCACGACCTCGAGGGGGATGCCGAGGGTGCGCTTCGTCTCGTCGAGAAAGAGCTCGAGCCGACGCGGTGCCGGTCGGGGCTGGAAGGGGACGGGCGCCGGTACCGGCTCCGGTTCCGGCGAGATCGAGAACAGGATCTGCGCGAGATCGACTCCGGACGATCCGTCGATCATGCAGTGGTGCATCTTCGTGATCATCGCGAACTGCTCGCCGCCCTCGAGTCCTTCGACGATCCAGGTTTCCCAGAGCGGCCGGTTGCGATCGAGGGGCTGGGCCTGGACGCGCGCGACGAGGTCCTTCAGCTGATCGAGGGTGCCCGTCTTCGGGAGCGACGTGTGCCGGACGTGATAGGTGAGGTCGAATCGCGGGTCGTCGACCCAGACGGCGTGGTCGAAGCCCGGGATCTGGTACAGGCGCTGTCGATAGCGCGGCACCATGTGCAGGGAGCTCTCGGTCGCGCGCCGGACCAGGTCGATGTCGACGCCGCCGCCTTCCCGTCGCAGGCCGCCGATGTCCAGGATGTTCGTCGAGGCGACGTGCATCCGGACGTGGCCGGTCTTCTCCCAGAGGAGGAAGGAGTTGTCCTGGGCGGACAGGCGGTCGTAGTGCCACTGGGCCATGGTCGGGGGGGCTCCGGTCGGGGGGACTTCTCATTCTGCCCGAGGAGCCCGTCGAGAAGCAAGCGGAGCGTTCCGGAGCGCCTCAGGCGGCGCTCTGGGGGCTCGTGTCGGAACTAGCGCACCTGCGAGAGCCCGAAGGTCATGCCGCCGATCGCAGCGGTGTCGAGCAGGGCGAGGCCGAGCTCCGGCGCGCGCCAGGTCGTCGCGATTCCGTCGGCAGCGAACTCCGCCACGCTCGCGTCCAGGTCGGCGACGCCGAGACACAGGTGATGCATGCCCTCGCCTCGATCGGCCAGCTGCGCGGAGAAGGGTGATTCGCCCTCCACGACTTCGAAGAGACGCAGGCGGCACTCGCCGAGGTCACAGAAGCTCGCGCGGAAGCTCGTCTCGATCCGTTGGTCGCGGAAGAAGGCTCGGGGCATCGGGAACTCACCGGTCCGGAAGGGCGGCAGGCCGAGGGACTTCGTGTAGAAGTCGATCGTCCGCTGCGTGTCCTCGACGACGAGACCGAGATGGTTGTGGCCCTTCTTGCCGGCGTGGCCGCTGCCGACCATCACTTCGAAGGTCACGCCACCGACGGGCTCGCTCTCGACATAACAGAAGGAAGTGAAGGGGAGGCCCCAGAACGGCTCGACGCCCCGCCAGTACAGGTTCGAGAGCGTCGCGAGATATCCCTCGGCGGTCAGCTTGTCCAGATTGAAATGGTTCATGCCCTCGCCCCGGTCGTCGAGGAACTCGGCGTGGGGCGGACGTCCGCCGATCACCTCGATCAGCTCCATCTCGCAGACGCCGAGGGGCGCCGTCGCGATCCGCAGCCGGCCCGGCGTTTCTCCGCCGAGCTCGACCTCTTCGACCTCGAAGGGACCGAGGCCGAGGCCTTCGGTGTAGAGCGCGAGGACGGGCTCGAGGTCGCGGACCGCGACGCCTACGCTGCTGCCCAGGTCGAGATCGAATTGCATCGGGGTCTCCCTCAGGTCGCCGCGCTGCAGGCGCGGCCGGCGCGACGACCGAAATAAGTACAGTCCGAGAGCGACATGCCGCTGTTGTAGCCCTCTGCGGGAAGCCCGGACGCGACGCGCCCGGCCGCGAAGAGACCGGGGATGGCCTCGCCCTCGGGCGTCAGCACGCGGCCATCGACGTCCGTGCGCAGGCCGCCGAGGGTGAAGAACGGATAGGGGAAGGTCGCCTGCCGAAGGTCGAGCACCCGGAAAGGTGCCCGTTCGAGGGGCGTGATCCACTCCTTCGCCTTGTGGAAGAGGGGGTCCTCGCCCCGGGCCGCGCCCTGGTTCCAGCGCGCGACGGTCTCGACCAGCTTGCCGGGCGGCAGCTCGAGCTGGGATTCGAGTCCCTCGATCGTGTCCGACTCGGCGCAGACTGGGTAGGGCAGCTGCGGCTCCGAGAACGAGTTGGCGTCGAGGATCAGGTACCCCACCCCGTCCTGACGCTCGAGGGCGAGGGCGCCGTGGGTCGCCTGGTACACGTCCTCGTTCACATAACGTTCGCCGCGGCCGTTCACGATGATCCCGCGCACGAGGGAACGGGGCTTCGAGAAGGGGATCATGACCGAGCCCGCGGCCATCCGGATCGCATCGGCCCCCGCGGCCATCCCCAACCGGATGCCGAGACCGTCTTCGGCTTCGGTGCCCACCGGAGCGCAGTCGAGGAAGCGCGGCGCGTAGCGCGCGAGCATCTCGCGATTGAAACCGAACCCGCCGGTGCAGAGGATCGTGCCGCGGGTCGCCTCGACGAAGCGCTCTTCGCCGCCCTCGAGAACCCCGACCCCGGCGATCCGCCCCGCTTCGCCCTGGACGAGCCGCGTCGTCTCGACGCCGGTTCGGACCGGGATCCCCTCGCGTTCGAGCACCTCGAGCAGCACGCGCATCAGGACGTGACCGGAGTCGCCTTCGCACTCGACGTTGTGACCGCGCGGAGCGGGCTTTGCGAGAGTGCTCCACGGATGGGCCGGCTCGTTCCCGGTGTAGGTCAGGCCGTCCGGACCGGGTGGATTCGTCGCTTCGGTCGTCGCGACGAAGCTCGCGCGGAAGGGCACGCCCTGTTCGACGAGCCAGTCGTAGTGGGCGCTGGCTTCGGCGGCAAAGAGCTCGATCTTGTCCTCGGGCGCGCCGGGTCCGCAGGCGTGCAGCATGTAATCGCGCATCGCTTCGGTCGAGTCGTCGAAGCCGCAGGCGCGCTGGAGCGCGGTGCCCCCGCCCAGGTAGAGCTGGCCGGCGGCGCGCGCGCTGGTCCCCCCGGCCTGTGCCTGCTTCTCGAGCACGAGGACCCTGGCGCCGGCGCGATGGGCTTCGAGGGCCGCGCAGGCCCCGGCGGAGCCCCCGCCCACGACGACGACGTCGGCGGTCTCGGACCAGGCATCGACCTCGGCGGCCGCGCGCAATCGATCGGTGGCGAATCCGGCGTTCATGATTGAGAGTATGGTGCCCTGCACGTGGGTCGACGCGCAAGCGCGCGAAATGGCCCGCGGACCGCTCCCGAGGCACCTCGTGGTCGAGTTCGATCCCTTCGCCGAGTCCTATTTCGACGATCCCTTCCCGGTCTACGAACGACTGCGGAACGAGGCGCGCGCCTACCACCACGAAGCGCTCGACTGCTATTTCCTGTCGCGCTTCGAGGACATCTGGGAAGCCGTCGGCAGCGGCCACTTCTCCCATCGCAAGGGGACGAACACCCAGGACCTGCTCGCGGGCAAGCCGCCGAACCTGGCGCTCTCGTCGATGACGCCGCCCCGCCACACGGCCCTGCGCAAGGTCCTGTGGCCCTTCTTCTCGCCGAGCCGCACCCGCGCCCTCGAGCCGATGGTGCGCGACCATGCCGCCCGCTTCATCGACGAGTCGATCGAACGGGGCTCGGTCGACGCGAACGGCGAGCTCGGTCGGCGCATCAGCGTGCGCGTCGCCTTCGCCATCATCGGTCTGCCCGAAGAGGATGCCGACCACGCCGCGGATCTCGTCGGTCTCGCCTTCGACCGGTCCCCGGACGTGAAGGGGCCGAACGAGCGCGCGTTGGCTGCCCAGGCCGAGCTCCACGGATACCTGAAGGGACAGATCGAAGCGCGTCGGGCAGCGCGCGGCGACCGCGATCTGCTCGATGCGCTGATCGCGTACGACTTCGAGGGCGAGAAGCTGCCCTTCCAGCAGCTGCTCTCGAACGTCTATCTCTTCGTCGTCGGCGGGACCGAGACGCTCCCGAAGGTCTTCGCCGGCGGCGTCTACCAGCTCTGGAGGCACCCGGACCAGCGCGCCGAGCTCGCCGCCGACCTGTCGCTCGCGCCGGACGCGTTCTGGGAGATGCTCCGGTACGAGATGCCGACGCTGATGTTGGGCGCTTGCGCCGAACGAGACACGGAGATCGGCGGCGGGACGAAGATCCCGGCCGGCCAGAAGATCATGCACCTGTGGGTGTCCGCGAACCGCGATCCGCGCGAGTTCGACGACCCGGACACGTTCGACATCCATCGCCGCGCGCCGCGCATCCTGACCTTCAACCACGCGCGACATCGCTGCCTCGGGGCCCACGTGGCACAGATGGAGGGCCGGGTGTTGCTCGAGGAGCTGCTCACGCGCGCGCCCGAGTACGAGGTCGACGAGGCCAACGCCGTGAAGATCCGATCCGAGTTCTTCCGCGGCTTCGATCGCCTGCCGATCGTGTTCGACTGAGCCGCGCCGCGCCGCGCGAAGCGCGAACGCGGGCAGAAGAGGAGAGACCCATGACCGAGTCCAACGGCGCGTCGTCGCGTCACGGGAGTGCCAGGCCCAACGGGACGGCCCTCGGGACGGTCCGCATCTGCGACTTCACCGGCCAGCTCGCCGGCGCCGGCGCGACGAAATGGCTCGCGGCGTTCGGCGCCGAGGTGATCCGGATCGAGGATCCCACGAACCAGGGACAATGGGACGTGCTGCGCAGCATGCCGCCCTTCGTCGACGACTGCCGCGGTCCCGACTTCGGCGGCGGCTTCAACAACCACAACGTCGAGAAGCGTGGGATCGCGCTCAACCTGCGAACCGATCGCGGGAAGGAGATCCTGACGGAGATCATCGCGAAGTCGGACGTCGTTTCCGAGAATTTCGCGGCGGGCGTGCTCGACAAATGGGGCTTCGGCTGGGACCGCCTGCGCCAGATCCGTGAAGACATGATCTACGTCTCGAATTGCGGATTCGGGCACACGGGGCCCTATGCGAAGTACAAGACGTGGGGACCGATCGTGCAGGCGATGAGCGGCCTGACCTTCACGTCGGGCCTTCCCGACCACGAGCCGGCTGGCTGGGGCTACTCGTACATGGACCACACCGGCGGCATGTACATGGCCCTCGCGATCCTCTTCGCGCTCATCCACAAGCAGCGCACCGGGGAAGGCCAGTGGGTGGACCTCTCCTGCACCGAGGCCGGACTCTCCCTGAACGGTCCCGCGATCCTGGACTACACGGTGAACGGCCGGCCGAGCCGCCGCGAAGGGCGACCCGAAGGCAATCGATCGGCTTCGCCGCCGATGGCGCCCCACGGCATCTACGCCTGCGACGGCGAGGACGATTGGGTGTCGATCGCCTGCCGCGACGACGCGGACTGGGCGAAGCTCGCGGATCGGATCGGTGAGCCCTGGGCCAAGGACGCGCAGTGGCGGACGCTCGAAGGCCGACTCGCCGCCCAGGACGAGCTGGACGAACGGATCACGTCCTGGACGCGCAGTCGGGACAAGTTCGAGGTCCAGCGCAACTTCATCGCGGACGGCGTGCCGAGCGCGGCGGTCCAGAAGCCGCCGGAGCGGGTCGATCACGACCCCGGGACCGAAGAGTTCGGGCTCTGGCCTTTCGTCGAGCACGCGAAGATGGGTCGCGTCCGCGTCGACGGATTGCCCGCGCACTTCTCGAAGACGGACTGGAAGATCGAACGCGGCGGCCCTTGCGTGGGCCAGCACACGGACGAGGTGCTCGCAGAGCTGCTCGGATACGACGCGGACGAGTTGGCTCGGCTGCACGAGGAGGGCGTCGTATGAGTGCGCTGAACGGAACGCGGATCGTCGAGCTCGCGAACGAGCGGGTGGCCTGGGCGGGCAAGCTGATGGGCGACATGGGCGCGGACGTGGTTCTCGTCGAGCCGCCCGGGGGCGAGACCAGTCGTGGCCACGCGCCCTTCGCCGAAGACGCGCCGGAGGAGAGCCTCTACTTCTGGCACTACAACACGAGCAAGCGGAGCGTGGTGCTGGATCTCGACCACGCGCCCGCGCGCGAGGCCTTCCTGGCTCTGATCGCGACCGCCGACGTGTTGATCGAGTCCGAGGCGCCCGGGCGCCTGGCGGCCCTGGGCCTCGACTACGCCGATCTCGTGAAGACGAAGCCCGACCTGGTCCACGTCTCGATGACGCCCTTCGGACGCGCGACGGCGCGGAAGGACGAGCCGGCGACGGACCTCACGCTGCTCGCGGGGGGCGGGCCCGTCTGGAGCTGCGGCTACGACGACCACTCGCTCCCACCGATCCGCGGCGGCGGCAACCAGGGCTATCAGACGGGATGCCACTACGCGGTGATGTCCGCGCTCACGGCGATCTTCCACCACGGGGTGACCGGCGAGGGGCAATTCATCGACGTGAGCATGCACGCCGCCGCGAACGTCACGACCGAGATGGCGTCCTACTACTACCTGATCGAGCAGCAGACGGTGATCCGGCAGACCGGGCGGCACGCGATGCCGATGATGACGATGCCGGTCCAGATCGAGTGTGCCGACGGACGTTATGCGACGACGGGGATGCCGCCGCGAACGCCGGCGGGGTTCGGGGATCTCTACGACTGGCTGGAGCGCCTCGGGCTGACCGCGGAGCTCCCGGAGGCGATCTTCCTGGACACCGCGCGCCGCCGCGAGTCGATCGGCTTCGCGGACATCGGCGTCGACGACGAGGTCACGGCGGCCTTCGCGGCGGCGCGAGACGCCCTCGCCCTGATCGCCCGGAGCTCGACCGCGGACGCGTTCTTCAACGGCGCGCAGGAGATCGGGATCACCGTCGGCGCCATCCTGTCGCCGGAGGAGGCCTTCGACGATCCGCATTTCGTCGCGCGAGGCTTCCCGGTCGAGGTCGATCACCCGGAGCGTGACGAGCCGGTCCGCTACCCCGGCGCGCCCTACCAACTCCCCGCGAGTCCCTGGCAGATCAGTCGACGCGCGCCGCAGCTGGGCGAGCACGGCGAGGAGATCTTCGCGCCGCTCGGGATCGATGCGCGCGCCGTGGCCGAGGCGCCCTAGGTGGCGTCCGACGACGGTGGCGCGCGGCCGATCGAAGAGGCCGCGCAGGACTTCCTCTCGAAGAATCGCGCGCCGCGTGAGATCGAGGCCGATTGGAACGAGTGGATCGATCGCAACGGCAGCCAGGTCTGGGACCGGCCGGGCCTCACCCGTGCCCAGCGGAGCATCGCGACGATCTCGATCATGTCGGTCCTTCGCGACGAACACACCCTCCGCGTGCACGTCGAGGCCGGTCTCGCGAACGGGCTCTCCCGGCAGGAAATCGCCGAGGTGATCATGCACAGCGCGGTCTACGCGGGTGTGCCCCAGGCGCTGCGTTCGATGCACATCGCGCGGGAGGTCTTCGACGCACTCGACGCGAAGGCGTCGACGATCGTCGGCAGCGGGGATTAGTTCGCCACCGGTAGTCGGGTCAGCAGCGTCGTCCCGACGTCGGGCTCGCTCTCGATCGACAGTGAGCCGCCGTGCTCGTGAATGATCCCCGAGAGTGCCACCAACCAGATCTGCACTTCGGCGGCCTTCGAGAATGCCCCGGACTCGGCGAAGGGGCGCAATAAGGCGCGGGAGCGCCAGATCCGCCGCATGGAAACCGAACCACGCCGCGGTCGCGGCGAGCGCGACGGGCAGGGCGGCCGGATGCAGCGGCCGGCGGGCGAACGCGGCGGCGCCGCGATAGGCGAGGTAGCCCGCGATCGGTCCGACCGAGTCCATCGCGTAGGGCACGAGGGCCGCAGGCGAGTTCGTCAGTGTCACGAGGCCGTCGAGCGTCAACAGCAAGCCGGCGGCCGCCCACGCGTAGCCCGCCGATTCCTTGTGCGTCCGGCTGACCCAGAGCAGGGTGGCGAGCAATCCGAGTCCCAGCGAGAGGAGAACCGAGGCGCCTAGCCACGCCATGTGTCCGTCCATGGGGATCTCCTGCTCGATCGTGACGTTCCACTCAGGGGTGTACTGGACTTCGGGAGGCGCTCCGCGCGCGAGTGCGACGTCTGTCGGGCTCGGGAGCCTTTTACGTCCGACTCGCTTCCTCGCGCCAGGCGTCAGTCGGGCTCGATTCGTCGCTTCGCGCGCTCGAGGATCTCGCGTCCCTCGGGTCGGCCGGCGAGTGCCGGGCTGATCGTGCGGAGCGTGATGCTCGTGCGCGGGCCGGACACGTCCGGCGCCAGGAGGGCATGCTCCCAGGCATGGCGCGCCTCGCCGAACACGAGCGCGAGAGACCGCGCCGGAATCGGCACGCGTACACAGGCGGGAGTGACGTCGGGCGGATCGTCGACCTCGCCCGCGGGTCGCCCGCGATAGAACGTGAGCGTCGCATCGGACTCGAGCGAGAGATCGAGAATGAGCTCGCCGTAGGCGAACTCGTCGTCGACGTGGAAGTCGAGATTCGAGGATCGCGCCGGGGCGTAGCGCAACACGAAGGCGTCCGTGGCGACGAAGGTCGCGAGCGCTTCATGGACTGGATCCGCCGGCGCGAACGTCGCCGCAGCGAGGTCGCGCAGGCGCGTCTCGATCTCGAACGCATAGCCGGGCAGCCCGTCGAAACGATCCGTGTTCACCCGTCGGCGGTTGAAGTTCGCGCGCGGGCCGTAGTGGCATTTCTCGCGGCCGCTCTGGGAAGGAACGAAGGTTGCGCCTCGCAGCCGAGTGACGAGGGCGGCCGCTTCGTCGCGCGTCAAGAACTCGGGGAGCACGCGGACACCCTCGAAGCCCGCGAGCGTCGGCGCTCGGTTCGTGGTGGGGTCGAAGGCGTGGATGCCGTGACCGTCCGGCGTGAAGTCGCCGCTCGCGATCAGGGGAGGGAGGGGCAGGGGCGAACGCATGTTGCGCGCGCGGCGGTGCTCGGGGTCGAGGCAGGCCGCGCACCATCGCACGCCGGTGCAGGCGCAGCTTCTCTCGGTGGACGCGAGGGGCAATTCGGGGATTCCTGTCGGGGGCGCGGAACGGGGGCTCGCGCGAGCTTAGACGGTCGAATTCGGCTGTGCAGCGCCGTCTCCCGCGCGTTCGTTGGCCGGGGTGCCCCCGCCGTCGGACTCGAATCGGGTGTGTCGCGCGCCCCGGTTTCCGGCCTACAATTTTCCCGATCGCATCGGACAGGCCTGCGCGGCTTCGTCCACACCTGGAGGATCCCGCATGGCCGCCCCGACCCAGAACGGCTCGCCCATCGTCGATTGGGTGATCGACGTCGACACGCACATCACCGAGCCCCCAGACCTCTTTTCGAGCCGGCTGCCCGCGAAATGGCAGGACCGCGCACCGACGATCAAGATGAACGAGCAGGGCAACGAGGAGTGGGTCGTCGGCAACTTGAAGCCGATCACGCCGGTCGGTCACACCGCGACCGCCGGTTGGAAGGAGCCCTTCCCGTCCGCGCCGGCGACCTTCGACGAGGTCCCGCAGGCCGCGCACGACGCGAATGCCCGCCTCGAGTACATGGACGAGCTCGCCATCTGGGCGATGGCCCTCTACCCGAACGTCGGCGGCTTCGGGAGCCAGGTCTTCCTCGGTCTCGAGGACCCGGCGTTGATGCTGGCCTGCGTCCAGGCCTACAACGACTTCCTGACCGATTGGGCGAGCCCGGCACCCGAGCGCTTCATCCCGATCACCGCGCTGCCCTTCTGGGACGTGCAGGCTTCGGTCGCGGAGATCGAGCGCTGCGCGAAGAAGGGCCACAAGGGCGTCCTCTTCACCGGCGAGCCCCAGAGCCACGGCATGCCGGTCCTCGCGAACCCGCACTGGAATCCGCTCTGGGAAGCGGCGCAGGCCCACGACATGCCGATCAGCTTCCACATCGGCGCCGGCAACTTCACCGGCGAGGCCTACTGGACGCCCGAGCGGATCGAACACTACGGCGCCGGCGGCGTGAACGGGATGTTCACGACGGGGCTCTTCCTCGACAACGCGAAGCAGATCGTGGACATCCTCTTCTCCGGCGTGCTCGCGCGCTATCCCGAGCTGAAGGTGATCTCGGTCGAGAGCGGTGTCGGCTTCATCCCGTTCATGCTCGAGTCCTGTGACTACACCTTCGACTACGGACGCGTCCGGGAACAGCGTCCGGAGATGAAGCTCAAGCCCTCGGAGTACTTCGAGCGACAGGTCTACGCGTGTTATTTCTTCGAGGAGTACGCGCCCGGTCACCTCATGGATCGGATCCCCGTCGACAACATCCTCTTCGAGACCGACTACCCGCATCCTGTCTGCCTCTACGGCAACGTGCGGGAGAAGATCGACGCGGGGCTCGGCGAGGCGAAGCCCGAGACGCGCAGCAAGCTGCTCTTCGACAACGCCGCCCGGATCTACGGCGTGAGCCGACCCGACCGCGCGCCGTCCCTGGGCTGAGTCCATGCCGCGCACGCCTCTCGAGAAATTCGACGAGCCCGATCTCGGCACGCGCCTGATCCCGAAGGAGCGGTACATCTCCCGGGACTACCTCGAGCTCGAGTTCGAGCGCATGTGGTCCCGGGTCTGGATGCTCGCGGGGCCGATCGCCGACGTGGAAGAGGTCGGCGACTGGTTCACCATCGAGATCGGCCGGGAATCGATCATCGTCGTGCGCTCGGCGCCCGATCGGATCGATGCGTTCCACAACGCGTGCCAGCACCGCGGCTACCGGGTCTGCGAGGCCGACCGCGGTCATGATCGCGGCGGATTCGTGTGTCCGTACCACCGCTGGGCCTACGACCTCGAAGGGCGACTGCGCGGCGTGCCGGACCGCGAGGACTTTCCGCAGGGTCTCCCCGAACACGGGCGGATGCCCGCGGTGTCCGTCGACACCTGGGGCGCCTGGGTCTTCGTGAATCTCGATCCCGAGGGCGAACCCCTCGCCGACTATCTCGGCGCCGCGGGGGAGCACCTCGCCCCGTATCACTTCGAGCGCAACTACGCGCTGACCGAAGACATCACCTTCGAGTGGGCGTGCAACTGGAAGGTCGGGGTCGACGCCTTCAACGAGGTCTACCACGTCCAGGGGATCCACCCCGAGCTGCTCGAGATCAGCGACGACGTCGACTGCCCGATCGATCTCTTCGGCAAGCACAGCCGCTTCCTGTTCAGGATCGGGACGCCGAGCCCTCGCTGGACGGACGCCCGCGCGCGATCTGCCGGCTACAGCGGCCGGAAGCAGGTCTCGAGGGAGATGCAGGGCATGCTCGAAGCCTTCGGCGTCGACCCGACCGACTACGAGGGGCGCGCCGACGAGATCCGTCCGGATCTGATCGAACGCCTGCGGGAGATGGGCCAGCAGGCGGGCCTCGACTTCGACGAGCTCGACGACGAGCAGCTGATGATGGACGTGCACTACTCGTTCTTCCCGAACATCACGTTGAACATCAGCCCGGGCCATTTCTGGCTCTTCCGCGCGCGGCCGCACCCGACCGACCCCGACCGCATGTACTGGGACTACTTCAACTACGACCGGATCCCGCGAGGAGCCGAACCTCCGCCGCGCCCGGTCCATCGCCACGCAGTCTGGGGCGACGGGCAGGAGAAGGAGCTCCACCTCGCCCTTCGCCAGGACGGCGACTCCGCCGCGCCGATCCAGGCGGGCATGCACTCCGCGGGCTTCCAGGGCCTCCACCTCGCCTCCCAGGAACGACGCATCCGCCTGTTTCACGACGTGCTCGAGCAGTACGTCGGGCGTTAGGGGCGGCCATCGATGGACGGCTTCTTCCGCTCGCGACGCGCGTTCCTCCGGACGAGCGTGCTGGCGCTCTTCGGCCTCCAGGCCGTCCCGCTGGTCGGGTGTTCCGGGTCCGAGCCGAGCTGTGTCGACTCCGAGCTGCTGTCGACGCCCGAGCGAGCGCTCCGCGCTCGTCAGGGCTACGTCGACGTCTCGCCGCACGGCGACGAACAGCGATGCGGCGGCTGCCAGTTCTTCAGCGCCACCGACGGCGGCTGCGGCCGCTGTCGGATTCTCGACGGCCCGGTCGCCCGCACCGGTCACTGCAAGGCCTGGGCGTCGGCCGCGACGGAGCCGACCTGAACGATGGATCTCGATCTCGCGCTCGAGCTCCTGGAGGATCCGGCCTATCGCCATGTTCTGCTCAATCATCTTCCTCTGACCGCCCTGGGCGTGGCGTGGGTCGTGCTCGCCTGGGCGGCGATCGAGAACCGCTGGCGGTCGATCGTGTTAGGGCTCGTTCTCGTCGCGCTCTGCGCGGGCGCGGCCATTCCGGTGATGGAGTCCGGTGGCGACGCCTACCCCTTCGTGTTCGACCGCCTCGACGGGACCGGACAGGCCTGGCTCGACCGGCACACCGAGCTGGCGGATCGCTGGGGCTTCGTCTTTCCGGTGCTCGCGGTCGTGACGCTCGCCGCGATCGCCCTGGGACACGCCCGCGCGTCGCTGCGTCGGATCGCATCGGCCGCGGTGCTCGTGGCCACGCTCTTCGCGCTCGCGGTGGCGGTGACGATCGCGGAGGCGGGCGGGATGATCCGCCACGACGAGTTCCGGCTCGTCGACCCACCGCCCACGGAATCACGCTGAGGCGGCTCCCGAGGCGCGTTGCAGGGCAAGGCCCCTGACGTACTCTGTTCTGTGTCCCCGCGTGGGACCTGGAGACCGTCGTGTCTGGAGCCATCGCCGTCCCGTTTCGAGCGCCTGTCATCGCGGTTTCGATCGCCGCGATGCTGACGCTCGCGGCCGCTTGCGGAGGCGGCGCGGTCGACGACGCGACCGGCGGGCCGGTCGCGATGCGCCGCCTGACCGAGTCGCAGTACCGCGCGGCGATCGCCGACGTCTTCGGCCCGGAAATCGATGTGGTCGGTCGTTTCGAGCCGGACAATCGCCGCGAGGGCCTCGTGGCCGTCGGCGCCGCCTGGGTGTCGGTCACGCCGAGCGGCTTCGAGCAATACGAGAACACCGCGCTCGCGATCGCGAGTCAGGTCGTGGCGCTGGACGCACGTGACCGGTTCCTGCCGTGTGCGCCCCGGGACCCGAGCACCGCGGATCCGGACTGCGCCGAAGCGATCCTCCGCGCGATCGCGCCGCGCCTCCTGCGGCGCGCGCCGGTCGAGTCGGATCTCGCGGCTCGACTGGATGTCGCGAATCGCGCCGCGACCGAACACGCCGACTTCTACGTCGGCGTCGAGGTCCTCGTCTCGGGCCTGCTCGTCTCGCCCGAGTTCCTGTTCCGGGTCGAACTCGCGGAGCCCGATCCCGGCCGTCCGGATCGTCTTCGCCTCACGGACGAGACCGTCGCGAGTCGCATGAGCTACCTGCTCTGGAACGCGGGTCCCGACGAGGCGTTGCTCGAGGCCGTGGCTTCTGGCGCGATGTCGAGCGCGGACGGCCTCTCGGCGGAGCTCGATCGCATGCTCGCTTCGCCGCGACTCGAGGCCGGGGTGCGCGCTTTCTTCGAGGACCTCTTCCGCTTCGATGCCTTCTCGAGTCTCGGCAAGGATCCGATCCGATACCCGAAGTTCAGCAGCGAAGTCGCCGCCGATGCCCGCGAACAGACGCTGCGCGTCGTGGTGGACCACCTCGTCGATCGCCGCGCCGACTATCGCGACCTCTTCACGACCCCGCGTTCGTTCCTGACACGTCGGCTGGGCGCCGTCTACGCCGTTCCGGTCGCTCCGGAGTCCGGCTGGGCCGCGACGACCTTCGATGTGGGCGACCCTCGGCGCGGGCTCCTGGCCCACGCGAGCTTCAACATGTTGAACGCCCATCCCGGCCGGAGCTCGGCGACCCTTCGTGGTGTGTTCCTGCGCGAGGCGCTGCTCTGTCAGACAGTCCCGCCGGCGCCGGCCGACGTCGACTTCGGGCTCTTCAACGAGGATGACAATCCCGCCTACAAGACGGCGCGTGATCGGTTGGGGGTCCACTCCTCGAACGCCACCTGCCGGAACTGTCACGCCTTGTCTGATCCGATCGGCCTGGGGCTCGAGGTGTTCGACGGAATCGGCGGCGTTCGCGCGAGTGAGAACGGCGCGCCGATCGACACGAGCGGCGAGCTCGACGGTCGACCCTTCGCGGACACGCTCGAGCTGGGCGAAGCGTTCAGCGAGAGTCCGCTGGTCGGCGCCTGCCTCGTCGAGAACCTGTATCGATACGCCGTGGGCCGCGAGATCGTGAATGCCGAACGAAGGCAGATGCGACGTCTCGAGCGCGAATTCGAGGACGCGGACCATCGTCTGCACGCGCTGCTGCGGGCGATCGTGCTCTCACCGGGATTCCGCACCGCGGCCCCGACGCCCCGGGACGACCGCGCGCCTGCGAGCGTCGCGTCCTCGAATCGTGCTGGAAGGGAGGCAGTATGAGCAAGCAGGCCCCGATCGCGATCACCCGCCGCGCGGCCCTGCGCAGCGCCCTGCGCGGGACGCTCGGCGGCGCGGCGATCTCCGTGGGCGTGCCCTTCCTGGATCTCTTCCTCGACGACCACGGGGAAGCGCTCGCCGCCACCGGTGCGCCGCTCCCCCGGCGCTTTGGCACCTGGTTCTGGGGCTGTGGCATGAATCCGCCGCGCTGGAACCCGACGGTCGAGGGCAGGGACTTCGCGCTGCCCCCGGAGCTCGCGCCGATCGCGCCGGTGCGCCAACACATGAGCGTGCTCTCCGGCTTCAACGTCCTCCTCGGCGGCGAGACGAACTTCGTCCACCGCACGGGGGTAATCGGGACGCTCTGTGGCGGCGCGCCGCCCTCCAAGAACGACAACCGCGGACCCACCCTCGACGTCCTGATCAGCGACGAGATCGGTGGCGCGACGCGGTTCCGATCCCTCGAGATGGCCGCGACGGGCGTCGCGACCGACAGCTACAGCGGCCGGAGCGAGGACGCCAAGAATCCGAGCGAGACGACGCCGCTCGCGCTCTACACCCGGGTCTTCACGAACGGTTTCGCGGACCCGAATGCAGCGGAGTTCACGCCCGACCCGCGCACGCTGCTGCGCAAGAGCGTGCTCTCCGCGATCGAAGAAGATCGGAAGCGGCTCGAGGGTCGACTCGGCACGCACGATCGCGCGCGGCTCGACGAGTACTTCACGTCGGTGCGTCAGCTCGAGCGCCAGCTGGAGCTGCAGCTGTCCGCGCCGCCGCCGCTCGAAGCCTGCGTCGTGCCGGAGGCGCCGCACGCGGGCCCGGTGTCCAGGGACGTCGCCCACGTGCGGGAGAACCACGACGCGATGGCCCGCGTGCTGGCACTCGCGCTCGCGTGCGACCAGACCCGGGTGTTCAACATGGTGTTCTCGGAGGGCGCGTCGCGCCTCCACCTGCCCGGGAGCAGCGACAACCACCACACGCTCACCCACGAGGAAGCGGTCGACGAAGCGCTCGGCTACCAGGTCGAAGCGACGAAGTTCGTGATGCACTCGATGGAGGCGTGGGCGACCTTCGTGGCGGCCCTCGAGGCCGTGCCGGAGGGCGCGGGGACGCTCCTCGACAACTGTGCCGTGCTCGCGCACTCGGAGACCAGCGACGCCAACAGCCACAGCGTGACCGGTCTTCCCCTGATGATCGCCGGACGCGCCGGGGGTCGGCTGCGCACCGGTCTGCACGTCTTCGGCGCGGGGGATCCGACGACTCGCGCCGGGCTCACGCTGCAACAGGTGATGGGCTTGCGTACGTCTCGATGGGGCCTCGACGCGAACGCGACCGATCGGCCGATCGAAGCGCTGCTCGCCTGACGAAACCGCGGGGTCCGGCCGACGCGCCGGCAGGAAGGCATCTTCGATGAACCGAATTCGACTTCAGCTCTCCATCCTGGTGTCCGGCGTCGGCCTCGGAATCGGCGCTCTCGCGTGCAGCGAGGTCGAGACCCTGCCCGCCGTCTCGGCGTCGCCGAGCGAAGCGGGCGTACGCGGCTTCGTGGTCACCCGGTGGCACGAAGAGATCCCCTCGCTCGAGAACGCGGGCGAGTGCGAAGCGGGGTTCAACCCGACCGAGGAGGAGTACTTCCCCGAGCAGTGGGCGGATTGGCTGGCCGAACGGCTCCGCCTTCGGGACGCCGGCGGCTACCTGCCCTGGGACGACGAACGCTTGCCCCCGGATGCGTGTCAGGATCCGCTCGCCCAGCCCGATCCCGGCTTCCTGACGCTCGATGGGCCGGCGGTCGTCCACGGGCTCGACCTCGACGGCGTCGCTTCGACGCAGCACGATTCGGGCGCCGCGTGCGCCCACGACGACTTCGCGGGACACGGCGGGGCGACCGGGATCGACAACCAGTTCTGGCGCCTGATGGGCTGCGTGCGGGGCTACCGACCGAACGACCTGATGGACCGATTGCACCAGGCCGGGACGACGATCACCGAAGGCGGCTACGCGCTGTTGATGGAGATCAGCGGCGTCGACGACCTTCGCAACGACGACGCGGTGGAAGTCCAGCTCCTCTCCGCGAATCACGGCGTGACGGTCGACGCCTCGGGCGACCTGATGCGCGACGTGAGCTACACCGCCCACGCGGATGCGCGCTTCCACGCGCCGGTCGCTCGCGGGCGGATCGAAGACGGGGTCCTGACGACCGATCCCGTCGACGTCCGCTACAAGGTCAAGCAGCAGACGATGGACAACGAGTTCTGGCTACGGTCGGCGCGATTCCAGGCGGAGATCCAGGAGGACGGCACGATCGTCGGCCTCGTCGGCGGGTACTGGGATGTCGACAACCTCTTCTCGACCCTGAACGAGCAGTGGATCGGGAAGTACCATCAGGGGCGGAACGCCGCGCGGAGCCGCGGCTTCATGTGCGCCGGGATCTACCATGCGATGCCGCGGGTCGCGGACGGCCATCCGGATCCGGAGACCGGCCGCTGCACGTCGATCTCGACCGCGTTGCACTTCCGCGCGGTGCCGGCCTTCGTGATCCGGTCTTCCGAGATGGTCGCGAGCGCGGACTAGCCCCGCGCTCAGACGCTCGGACGCGTCAGTAGTCAGCCGCGTCGGCGAGGCAGCGCCACGTGCAGATGATCGGCGGTGCCCGCGTGGCGGAGCGTGTCGAAGCCCAGGGCGAAGAACCACGCGTGGGTGAGCGCGTTCCGCACGGGCCCGCGGCCCCGCGTGCGCAGGTCGACCGCGTGCACCCAGCCGTCGCCTTGTACGTAGTGGAGCGAGTTTCGGATCGTCGGCAATCCCATCCGCGCATAGTCCGCACGTTCGCGACCGATCTCCGTGACGGTCACGCCGTCGTCGGCGAGCCGGGCGGTGCCGATCGCGAGGCGTAGCACGGGGTGCAGCTCGCTCCAGCTGGCGGCGACCGTCGGACTCTTGGCGGTCGCGTGGCCGAGCCAGCCGATCGAGTAGATCGAGAACGCCAGCGCCGCCGGGGCGACGAGCCAGCCCGCGATCGCACGCACGCGCGCGCGGGTCGGGCGGCGGCGTCCGAGACGCGCCGCGACAGCGGTCGCGCAGGCGCCGCCGAGTACCACGCCGAGGGCGACGGCGATCCAGCCGGGGGCGTCGAGATAGCGATGGGCGACGACCGCGCCGCGAACCAGCAGCAGGAAGGGCAGGGCGACGAGCACGACCGGCCGCACCCCGCGCCAGGCGAGGTCCAGTCGGTCGCGGGCCACGGTTCGTCCGGCGCGCCGTCGTTTTCTGCGGATTCGTCGCCTGGCCATGCGAGCGCGGGGTCCCTGGCGGATGCCTCGGGCGGGGGGTGGGGCGAGGATACCCGACCCGGTCCGGGACCCTCGCTCCGGGAAACGCCCTAGAGGAGCTAGAGGAGCGCGGGGTCGGGTGCGCGATCGCGAGTGGGCGATGGCGTCGTCCCAAGCGGCTTCTCAAGCGCTCCCGATCGCGCTCCGATACGCGGCGAATGGGCTGGCTGGCACGACGCAACGAGGAGACCTGGCGCAGGAAGCGCGTGGTTCCGCTACGCATGGCGCCGGTCGAGGTCCAGGTCATGGGCCGTGGCACCCTGGACGTGCTGCGCGCGCGCAACGTGAGTACCACGGGCCTCGGCATCTACGTGTCCCACGACTTCGAGGGGCTCGATCTCGCCGAGGAAGTCGAGCTGGTCGTCACCCTGCCCGGTCGGAAGCCCTTCCTCGCGATGGGCGTGATCAAGCACGTCACCGAGAGCGAGGACGAGGCCCATCACTTCGGTCTGCACTTCACCGCCCTCGCGGAATCGAATCGCGGGGCCCTCGAGCAGTACGTCCAGTCGCGACTCGGCTGAGCGCGGATCGTCCGGGCGCGCCGGCCTACTCCTCGCCGTGGCGCACGAAACGCCGGAACGCGGAGGCGCTCCAGTTGTCGTGATCCTCGCCCCAACCGCGCTTGCCGTCGTCCCATTGCCAATCGGTGAGGCAGTTCCAGGTCCAGAGGTTCGGGTTGAGGTGCACGCCGAACTTGTTATGCGGCTGCCCCTCCGCCTCGAAGCTGCGACCGAGCTCGTCGGTGCCGGTGATCCGGACGCGGGTCGGGCAATGGTCCTTGCGATCGAGGACCTCCCGGGTGCCGCTCTCGAGCTTCGACCACACGCCGTCACGGAGCAGGAACCCGTGGATGCCGACGTAGCCCGTGCCGAAGTTGGCCGTGATGATGTGCCACGCGTCCTGGTCGGACATCGTCGCGTAGGTATATCCGCCGTTGCGGTTGTCGGCACCGGGGTGCAGACCGGGTCCGATCTGGGATCGTGAACCCCAGGAGCGGTCGCGCATGCCGAACGCGTCGACGTCGATCGTCTCGTCGTCGATCCGGATCGTGCCCGTGTAGCGACCCGGCTGGTCGAGGTGGCCCCCGCCGAGGCGGTTCGGCTCGCAGATCGCCTCGTAGGTCAGGTGGATCTCGACCTCGTCGCGGTCGGGGTCTTTGTAGTGGAGTTCGTACTTCGAGAGCGGCTCGAGGCATTTGTAGTGGATGCCGTTGGCGAGCCGGATGTCGGAGAGGTCCTGATCCTCGGGAATCGGCAGGTGCCACAGGTTCTTGTGATAGAGGCAGTCGTGGAGCTGGTGGCCCGAGTCGTCCCAGAGGATCGCCGCGCCCGAGGTGACGCCCTGGTTCTTGCGGAAGAAGGGGTAGAGCTGCCCGGAGAGCTTTCGCTCCGGCACGGCGAAGGTGAACCAGCACGTCTCGGTCCAGAACGGGTCGTCGTTCTCGGGCCGGTGGAACTGGTCGTCGGGATGGATGTCCATGGGCGTGGCTCCGGATCAGGGTGGACTCCCGATCCTATCGCCCCGCCGTGGCGCTCGCCTACGAGTCGGCGCCTTCGCCCAGCCGGAACGGAATCGCGATCTTCATGCCCGGGCGTTCGACCGCCTGGCCATCGACGACCTTCGGGTTGTATTTCCACAGCTCCACGGCATCGAGCGCCGCGCGGTCGAAGATGCTCGGAGGCTCCGCGGCCACGACAAAGGCCTCCTTCACGTTCCCGACCCGGTCGATCGTGAACTGGATCAGGACCCGCCCTTCGACGCCCCGGGTCAGCGCGCGTTCCGGGTAGTGGGGCGGCACCCGGACGAGCGGGACGGCGTCGCCGTCGGCGGTGACGATGAGTGGGCCCTCGTGGGTGAAAGGATCGGGACCCTGCCCGGTCGGCCCGATCGGGATCAGGCTCCTGCCCGGGTCGATGCGAACGAGTTCCTCGACGGGCTCGCGCTCGATCTTCTGACGCTCCGGCAGTATCTCGGGCTCGGGGAGCGGCTCCCGTTCTGTGCGGACCTTCACGATGTCGATCGTCGGAACGACGCTGTGGTCGATGTCGACGAGGTCGGGGACCGCGATCAGGGCGGTCATCACCCAGAAGAGGACGAAGGTCACGCCCGTCGAGACGATTGCGGTCGGGAGGATTCGAACGGACATGGGCGCGGCCTCCGGTCGGCTCCGATCGGGACGGAGCGTGCTTCGAATCGGTCGATGCTCGTTGGGAACCCATGTCCATCGAATCCGTTCCGCGGCGGCGTCGCGTTCCATCGGCTCGCCTGCACTCGGGAGAGGCGAGGAAGGGCGGTCGACGATGAAGACGATGATTCTGATCGTGTTAGGCGGAATCGCGACGATCTTCGTAGCGATTTCCGCGGAGATCGCGCTCGGGCCGGTGTCGCTCCACCATCTTCAGTCCGCGCGGATGATCCACGCCGGCGCGGCCGATGATCCGCCGGACGTCGTATTCGACTACAAGGAGACGCCGACGCGCGTGCTGCGCGTGCATGCGTTTCGGGGCGTCCGGGGTCCCCAGGGCGACCGCGGCGGCGCGACCGTGGTGCTCTTCCACGGCGGCGGGTTCCGCGCCGGTTGGCCCGACGAGTACTTCCCGCTCGCCTCACGGCTGTCGGAGGCGGGGCACGCGGTCTTCGTTCCGGAGTACCGCCTTCACGGGCCCGACGGCGTCGCATTCCCGGACGAGCTCACGGACTGTCGGGACGCGATCGCCGCGGTCGTTCGGCGAGCGGGCGAGTTCGGCGGGGATCTCGTGCGGCTCGTCGTAGGCGGCAGCTCCGCCGGCGCCCATCTCGCCGCGGCCAGCGTCCTGATACCGGCGTCCGACCGTGGGCCCGCGCCGAGCGTCGTCGGCCTCGTGCTGAGCGCCGCCTACCTCGACTCGGCCGACGCCTTCGCACGATTGGTGAGCCATCCTCCGAAGCTCGGACCGATCTCCGGGCTCCTGGGCGGAGAGCCCTGGGACGTCTTCGAAGGTCGGAGTGCTGCGCATTCGAGACTTGCCTTCGTACGTCGGGGCATGCCGCCCGCCTTCGTCTTCGTCGGAGGGCACGATCCGCTCCTCACGCCGGCGCGATCGTTCTGCGAGGCCGTTCGCTGCGTGCAGGATGACTGCGATCTGCGGATCTTCGACGGCGCCGCGCATGGATTCGCCGTCGAGGGGCGACCCGGTCACGCGCGCGTCGTCGAAGCGGTATGGACGGCGATCGCCGGCTGGCCGGCGCCCAAGGAATGAACGCGCGCGACGCGCGGAGTCGCGCGACCTAACGGTCGAGGGCCGCGAGCGCGCGTTCGTAGTCGTCGAGCAGGTCGCGCCAGTCCTCGAGGCCGATCGAGATCCGCACGAGGCCGTCGCACACGCCCGCAGCCGCGAGCTCGTCGTGCGTCATCTCGGAGTGGGTGGTCGTCGCGGGGTGGCAGGCGAGGGACTCCATTCCTCCGAGGCTCACGGCGTTCTTCGTGAGCTCGAGGTTTCTGAGGAAGTCGAAGGCCGCCTTCTTCTCTCCCTCGAGCTCGATGGAGAACACCGCGCCGGGATGGTCGCACTGAGCCTCGACGAGGCGGCGTTGGTCCGGATCTTCGAAGAAGAGCGGGTAGTGGATGCGCCGGATCGCACGGTGCTCCGTGAGGGCCTCCGCGATCCGCGCCGCGTTCTCGCTCTGGTGCTGCATCCGGAGGCGAAGCGTCGGGAGTCGTGAGTCGAGGAGCCAGGACTCGTCGGGCTGCAGGATGTTCCCGAGCAGGGCTCGGGTCGCCTTGAGGGCGCCGATCAGCGCTGCGTCGCGTCCCGTGATCACCCCGCCGAGCATGTCGCTGAAGCCGGCGAGGTACTTCGTCGCCGAGTAGACACAGAGGTCCGCACCGAGCTCGAGGGGATGTTGGAAGACGGGTCCCAGGAAGGTGTTGTCGACGAGGACGCGCGCCGGCTGCTCTCGGGCGTGCGCGGCTCGGGCCGCCGCTTCGATGTCGGTCATGCGCAGCGTCGGATTCGCAGGGGTCTCGAGGAGCACGGCGCCGAGGTCGGCGGTCTCCCGGATGGCGCGTTCGAGGGCGTCGCCGTCGCCGGCGGGCACGCCGATCGGGCGCAGGCCCCACGGCGCGAGCAGCTCGTTCAGCAGATGGTGCGTACCGCCGTAGACGGGCACCGTATGGATCACCGCCTGGCCGGGCCGACAGAGCGTCATGAGCGCGGTCGCGATCGCGGCCATGCCCGAGTTGAAGACCGCCGCGCCGGTGGCGCCCCGGTCGAGCGGGACGATCTGGTCTTCGACGATCTCGGCGTTGGGGTGGGAGAGGCGCGCGTAGATCAGCTCGACGTCTTCGTCGGGGTCGGCGTGCTCTTTTCCGAGCGCGACCGAGAAGGCACGTTCCGCGGCCTCCGGAGTCGAGAAGACGAACGTCGAGCTGCGGAAGACAGCCGGCCGGACGGAGCCCACGCTGAGCCGCGGGTCGAAGCCGCGATTCAGGACCTGGGTCTCGGGATGCGCGGGCTCGCGGGCGCGCGCCTCGTCGGAGTCGTCGGAGTCGCCGGCTCGTGCCATCTCGAACCTCCCCTTGAAGGATCGGCGGGGGGCGGCGAGCGCTTGAGGTCGGGCGATTCGGCACCGGTCTTCGCCGAGCCCAGAAACGAAGATGCCCGCGACCGGGGTCGCGGGCATCGGGAATTCATCCCAGTCGATCGGGTTGACGGGGTACGCCTACAGTCTCAGGCGAGCTCTTCGTCGTCCTCGATCTCCGGGAACCGGTTGAGGCGATGTCCCACGACCGCCAGGCCGACCGCGAAGACGACCGCGGCGGCGGGCTCCGGGATCGGCGTCGCCGCGGTTCCGATGAACGTGAAGTCCATCTTGATCTCCATGTTCGGCGCGAGCGGATCGTCGATGCCGAACTGGTCGGGATCGATCGACGCCACGGTCACCCCGATCACCTGGATCATGATCTGGTCGCCGCTCACGAAGACGAGGCCCGAAGCGGAGCCGGTGTTGGCGGCCGACTGGATCGGCGTGGGGCCGAAGGGCGCGCCGCCCGGATACGTACCGGTCACGTCGGCCGACACCATCGTCGCGAGGGAGAACTGACCGAACGCGTTCAGATCGCTGCCACTGAGGGAGGTGATCGTCGGGGAGAACACGTTCAGCGTGTCGATCCCGGTGCTCCCCGAGTCGAGCACGACCGAGAAGTCACCGCCGACCAGGTTCAGCGAGTCGACGCGACCGTAGGTCGTGGCGTCGTGGTCGATGACCGCCGTGATGTCGACGAGGGGGATGTCGACCGTCGGACTGCCGAGGAAGATCGACTGGGTCTGGCCCTCGAGGGTGCCGCGCACGACGGCGGAGCCCGAGGAGAATTCGTAGGTGACCGGCACGGCCCACGCCGCGGGTGCCAGGGCGACTGCCGCGATCACGCCCAACAGCGCACGCCGGAGAATCCTGGAAGATCGCGATCGATCGGGAGATCGGGTCATCGACATCGTGTTCGACCCCTTTGGGATTCGACGTCTCGTACCGGCGCTCATCCGGTTCACGGGCCAACCCCGCACGACGTCGTCAGCTTCTGGTTCCTGCATTGCCGGACGATCCCAGGCCGATCTTCCAGCGTCCTCTGTTCTCGTCTCGGGATCCGCGTCGTCCGAAGGCTAGGCCCGTCGGCGCGGCGCGAGTCCCATCAATCCAAGGCCCATCAGGAGGGCCGTTCCCGGTTCCGGCACGATCGCGAAGGCATCCACGGTATGCGTGAAGTACCGGGTATTTCCGTTGACGTCCGCCGAGAAGTCCGAGAGCGGGCCGAAGATCAGGCCACACTGAAGGCTGCTGCCCGGAGTCCCCGAGCACACGCCCGTCACCAGGACCGTGCTCGCGTTGATGTTGGTCGGGGAGCCCGCGCCGTTGGGCGTGAGCGTGGCGGTCACCGAACCGGTCTGACCACCGTCCACCGTGTAGTTGTTGGAGCCGTCGAGCGTGACGGCGACCGAGCCCGCATAGGTGACGTTCGAGAAGTCGACGCTGGTGACCGGGCCGTCAGGGCCTGACAGGTTGGCGCTCGCCAGCGTGATGTCGAAAGTCAGGGTGCCCGACGCGATGTCGAGGGTCCCGCCTTCCATGAAGGCAGTTCCGTCAACCCCGAAGGTTGAAGATTTGGTCGAAGACTACATCAGTCCGTTTCCTTCATGGTCTCGCTGATTCGTCGGCGGCTTCATCGAGGGTGGGGCATCTGCCCGCACGACCTTCCATCCGTGTCGTCGTCTGTGCGACGAACACAAGAGCCTGTTTACGCCTTGGGCGTCGAAGCCGGGAACACACCACCCCTTCTAA
>Ga0209992_10000051_pt1 | contig 178507 bp, 146 predicted proteins | sample 2SBtaG_2_FD_182564 | JGI IMG/M metagenome (GOLD analysis project Ga0209992, IMG submission 182564) | Deep subsurface microbial communities from Kolumbo volcano to uncover new lineages of life (NeLLi) - 2SBTROV12_ACTIVE470 metaG (SPAdes)... | ecosystem: Environmental > Aquatic > Marine >... | reverse complement strand
GACCGCCAGACAGCCGTTCTCCCGGGTGCAGCGGTCGATCGCGGTCCACGTCGCGACGATCTTCTCGGGTGGACGGAGCGCGAAATAACGGAGGTCCTGGTGGAGCGGGTGCCGCCCGTCGAGGCCGGGGGGCTTGTTGAACACGTTCGACGAGATCGAGTAGAGCGCGTCCCCCACGATCGAGCGGACCGCCGCGAGGACGTCGGGGTCGACCGCGTAGGACCAGAGCACCGGGTCGCCCTCGAAGCTCAGCAGCTTGTTGATCGCGTGCAGCGGCGTCGGCGGAGTCGTCGCGCCCTTCACGACCTCGATGTCCTTCATCACGGTCATCTTGCTGGGGCGCGGCGCGCGCTCGAGTGCGAGCGCCTCGAATCGCTCGGACCAGGCGGCGAGCCGGTCCGTCCGGACGCGCTCGCGCAACAGCACGAATCCGTCGCGGTCGTACGCGGCGCGTTCGTCCTCGGACAGCGCTCTGGATCGGGCTTCGGTCATGGCCTGCGAGAATACCGGATCGATGGGACGGGTCGGGTCAGCGCGGCAGGTCGTCGGGGGATTCCAGGCGTCCCCCGCCAAGCGTGCCGTCCGCGTTGAGGGTGTACTCGAATCGTTCGCGTCGGACGATCTCGAAGACCCCGCGCTCGCCGTCGAGGACCTGGTTCGCGACGACGATGCGTAAGCCATCAGTCCCGAGCGCGTGGGCGAGGGTGCGGGCGAGGTCGTCGGGCTCGTGCAGGCGCCCGCGCGTGCGTCGGTACTCGACGAACTCCTCGATCGCTTCGAAGCTCTCGCCCTCTGGCCGGAGTCTCGGCCATCGGTCGTCGGCGGTGCGGTATCGAATCGCGACCCGAACGTCGAAGTTCGTCGTGTACATCGCGAGTCCCAGGTTCTTCCAGGGGTCGCTGCCGATCGCGTCCGTCAGGTAGTAGTGCGGCACGGGCCAGACGAGGAGGACCACGACGATCGTCGCGTAGAGGCGCTGCAGCCAGGCGTCGGTCACCACAGCAGGACTCCCGGCGCGAGGACCTCGGTCACGCCGAGCGCGAGATGCGCGCCGATCACGAACGCGACGACGCCGCGGCCGGCATAGGTCTGCGGCCGGAAGAGCAGCAGCATCAGGATGAACGTCAACCCGAAGCCGACCTCCCGCGCGACGACTTCGATCCCGATCACGGTGAGGACCGAGGCAAAGAGGCCGAGTCTGCGCGTCGACGGGATCGCGAGCAGCAGCGCGCAGCCCACCTCCGAGAGGTAGACCGCGTTCGAGAGCAGCAGGCCACCGACGCTCTCGAGGACCATCGGACCGAGGGGGTCCGCGCTCTGCAGCGCAGCGAACTCGGCCTTCGGCAGCGCCAGGTCGAGGACCCAGGCGAAGCGGTCATCGTGGATCCTTCGCGCCAGGAAACTCCCGTTGAAGTAGGCGCCGTAGACGATCTTCTGCATGCCCGAATGCAAGAAGAGCAGGACGCAGGACCAACGGAAGAGCGCCGCGATCGTTCCGGCGCGGGCGGCGGTCACCGGGACGGCGAGGGCGACCGCGAGGAGAAGGAGGGACTCGAGGGCGGCGTGGTTGCCGAGGGCCGGCTTGTGGCTGGCGAAGAGTGCGACGGTTCCCACCCCGAAAGGCAGCGACCATCGCAGCCGCCCACGTCGCGACTCGAATGCGCAGCCCGCGGCGACGGCGAGTGCGATCGCACCGCTCGCCAGGAAGATCGACTGGCTCTCGCGGAGACCGAGATGCAGATGCCGCAGCCCGACGTGCAGACAGAGCAGTGTCAGGAACGTCGCTATCGTGCGGAAGTCGTCCGCGCCGTCCCCGTCCATGAATCCCAGAATCCGGGCCGCAGGTCCCGGGCCGCGCTCTTCGGTCATTCGCGAGTCGGAGATGCTGGATTCCATGGCGACGGCGCTCACCCCCGGAGACCAGATAGCACGCGGCGGGCCGATCTCGCGTCAGAAGATCGAGTATCCGCCGTCGATGCACAGCGTGTCGCCCGTATGGAAGTTCGACGCGTTGCTCGCCAGGTAGACGGCGATGCCCTCGAAGTCCGCGGTCGTGCCCCATCGCCGCGCGGGCGTGCGATGGACCACCGTGTCGCTCAGCTTTTCGTTGGCCATCATCGGTCCGGTCGAGTCGGTCTCGATCCAGCCGGGCTGCAGGTTGTTCACCTGGATGTCGTGGCGCGCGAGCTGGATGGCCATCGATCGAACGATTCCGCCGAGGGCGGCCTTGCTCGCCGCATAGCCCGGCATGTTGGCCGCGCCGAATCGCTCCGTGATCGAGGAGATCGTCACGAGCTTGCCGCCGCCCCCGCGCTCGACCATGTGCTTCGCGACCTCGCGCAGGGTGACGAACGTGCCGTCGAGGTTCACGTCGAGGACCACGCGGAATCGCTCGCGGCTCACCTTCAGCGGATCGTACACGTCGCCGAAGCCCGCGTTCGCGAAGCAGGCGTCGATTCTTCCCAGCTCCTCGACGGTTCGCCCACAAGCCGAAACGATCGTTTCGTCGTCGGCGATGTCACAGGGCAGGGCGATCACGCGGGTTCCGAACGCCCGCAGCTCCTCGGCAGCGCGCTCGTTGTCCGCTTCGTTTCGAGCCCAGATCGCGATATCCGCGCCGGCTGCCGCCAGACCGCGGGCGAACCCGAGGCCGATGCCCTTGTTGCCGCCGGTCACGACCGCGACGCGACCCGTCAAGTCGAAGAGCGGGTTCGCTGCACTCATTCCTTGGATTCTCCTTCGCGGTCCCTGCCGCGGAAGTCGCCGAAGGCGCTGTCGCGCTCCTCGAGGGCCTTGTTCAGGTCTTCCGTGATCTTGCGCAGGTACTCGCGCGCGGACTTCTGGTGAAAGCCGAGGGCCTGGATCTCGGTCCCCGACCGGATCGCGGCGCGCATGCCCATGATCTCCATGGCACGGTGCACCGAGCGCTTGTTCAGCTGCTGCAGGTCCGAAGGGATCTTCGCGATGCGCTCGGCGATCTCGAGCACGCGGGTCTCGAGCTCGTCGTCGGCGTAGCAGCGATTCGCGAGGTGCATGCGGACCGCTTCGTGCCCATCGATCGCGTCGCCGGTGAGCATCAGCTCCATCGCGTCCCGCATGCTCGCGAGCCAGGGATGGAACTGGTTGTCCGGGGGGCTCATCAGGCGAACGGGCGGGTAGCCGATCTGCGCGCTCTCCCCGACGTAGGCGAGATCGCAGCTCGCCATCAGCTCCGATCCGCCGGCAAGGCAATAGCCATGGACCTGCGCGATCACCGGCTTCGCGAGATCCCAGATGCGGAACGCGCCGTCGACCACGTGCCTCGGCCAGAAGCCGTCTCCCATGGTGGACGCATAAGGCAGTGCGTCCCGGTTGTCGCCCGAGAGGTCGTAGCCCGACGAAAAGCACGGGCCGGCCCCCCGCAGCACGATCACGCGCACGTCGCGATCGGCGTCGGCGCGATGGAGCGCGTCGAAGAGCTCGGTCCGAAGGGGGTTCGAGAGCGCGTTGCGCTTCTTCGGGCGATTGAGCGTGAGGCGGCGGATCATCGGCCGCGGGTCGTCCTCGAGGACGAGCGCCGGTCGGTCATCGGAAGGGGGCATGGGCACCTCGTTGCGTGGGGCGCCCAAGCATACCGGTCGCTTCGGGCGCCGCGAGGGAACGCCGGGTCTGGGATTCAGACGGCCGGTGTGAATGCCGCCGCGAGTCGTGCGGCGTGGTCCTCGAGGACATCGTCGGCACCTCGCTTCTTGCCATGGACGCCGAAGGGCTCGCCTTCCATGCGAGGGATGAGATGCATGTGATAGTGGAAGACGGTCTGGCCGGCGGCGGCGCCGTTCAGCTGCACGACCGCGATTCCGTCGGGCTGGAAGACCGCGCGCAGCGCCTCCGCGAGGGCCTTCGACTGACGGATGACCGCGTCGAGATCTTCCGGTGCCACCTCGAAGAGGTTTTCGCCGTGACGCTTCGGGATGATCAGCGTGTGTCCGGCGTGCGCCGGGAAGAGGTCCATGAAGATCAGGACGCGCTCGTCCTCGTAGACGCGATGGGCGGGCGCATCCCCGGCGACGATCGAGCAGAAGATGCAGTCGTTCGAGGGGGGCATGGTCGTCCTTTTTTTGCGGCGTTCGTGGTGTGCGCGTAACGTCGCACAAGCGCGAAGGAGGCGTCGAGGATGACCACGCAGAGCAGCCAGCCCACCCCGGACGAGATCAAGGCCTTCTCCCTGAACGTCTGGAGCTACAAGAAAGGCGAGGTCGTCTCGCTCATGATCTTCATCGGCGATCAGCTCGGGCTCTACCGCGCCCTGGATGGCGCCGGGCCGATGTCAGCGACGGATCTGGCCGGCAAGACCGGACTCCAGGAGCGCTGGCTCCTCGAATGGCTTCGGGGACAGGCAGCCGCAGGTCTTCTCGACTACCACGCGCCCGACCAGTTCGAACTGACGCCGACGGGCTCGCTCGTGCTGGCGAACGAAGAGGAGAGTCTCGTCTTCGCCGCCGGTGCCTTCGGTGCGCCGATGGGACCCGAGATCGCGGAGCGCCTGGTCGACGCGTTCCGGACGGGGATCGGCCTCTCCTACGAGGACCTCGGTCCGAACGCCGCCCACCGGACGGAGCGGATGCTGGGGCCGTGGACGCGACAGGCTCTCGTGCCCCGGATCCTGCCGGCCCTGGACGGCGTCGAAGCGAAGCTCACGGCCGGCGCGAAGGCGGCGGACGTCGGCTGCGGCTCCGGGGTGGCGCTGCTCGCGATGGCCGAGGCGTTTCCCGCGACCGAGTTCCACGGCTACGACCCGTCGTCGATCGCGATCGATCGCACGCGCCAGAAGGCCGACGAGCTGGGGCTCGCAAACGTCGAGCTCCACGTCGCGGGGGGCGAGTCACTGCCCACGGACGGAAGCTTCGACTTCCTGCTCACCTTCGACTGCCTGCACGACATGACGAGACCAGGCGAGGTGATCGCGGCGATCCATCGCGCCCTCGCGCCGGAAGGCACCTGGCTCATCAAGGACATCCGCAGCCAGCCGCGCTTCGAGGACAACCTCGGACATCCGATGCTCGCGATGCTCTACGGATTCTCCGTGTCGGCGTGCATGTCGTCGGCGCTCTCCGAGCCGGGCGGCGCCGGGCTCGGCACCCTCGGATTCAATCCAGAGGTGGCGGGGCGGATGGTTCGCGACGCGGGGTTCAGCCGCTTCCAGCTGCACGACTTCGACGATCCGACCAACCTCTACTACGAGGTTCGTCCCTAGCGCGGCGACTTCAGACTGAACCTTCTGATTCCCTCGTAAGGGGCCGTCGAGTCAGGCGTTTTCCCACGTCTCGATCATCTCGTCGAGGGTCACCGTGTGGACGACCTTCAGGTCGTCGTCGAGGAGCTCGTACATCCGGCCATCCGTCGTGTGATGCCCGTAGAAGATGAGTGCGCCGTCGTCGCCGCCGCGCTCCATGTGCGGGTGGACGTCGCCGGTCGTCAGGTGGTGCTCGCCCGCGCGTCGGACCTTCCCGGCCGTCTCTCCGCCGGGCAGCAGGTCGGTCAGGTGTTGCTCGCCTTCGAGGACGAGGACGGTCGTGGTCGTGACGTGGCGATGACGATTGCAATGTCCGCCGTTGCCCTTGAAGCGCAGGATCATGTCGAAGGTCCCGGCGTCGCGGTCGTAGCCGAGGACGGTCTGTTCGTGATCGACGGTATAGAGCGGGGAGCTGTCGTCGAAGATGTGGACCCAGCGGTACTTGTCGGGGTCGAGACGTTCCGACATCGCGGCCTCCTCCTGTGTGTGATCAGTGCTCGGGGATCAGGCACGAGTGGATCGACTCGTCGCCCTCGATCTCTCGCGCGAGTGTTCGAATGGCCAGCTCGGCCTCGTCGAGGCCGAAGTCGTGGGTGTGCATCTTCCCGATCGGCGTGCGACCCGATTCGATCAACCTAATCGCCTTCGAGTAGCCCGTGCTGGTCACGCCGATCGCGCCCTTGATCGTCACTTCCTTCATCACGACCTTGTCCGAGATGAAGTCGGGGATCGGCTTGAAGCCCTTCACCCCGGCGAGCACGACCGTCCCACCCATGCGCACGTAGTCGATCGACTGTGCGACGGGCTCTGTCGCGTACGACGAGACGTCGACGACCACGTCGGCCCCCACGCCATTGGTCAGCTCTCGGATCCGGTCGCGCACGTTCTCGTTCTGGACGTCGATCGTGGCGTCCGCTCCGAACGTCCGGGCGAGGGCGAGCTTGTCGCGGTCGGCCTCGAGGCCCGTGACGATGATCTTCGACGCGCCGGCCTCGCGACAGGCGAGCACGCTCGCGAGACCGCGTTGGCCGGGGCCGAGGATGACGACGGTGTCGCCCGGGCCGGTGTCGGGCATCTCGACGGCCCAGCGGAAGCCCGCGCCGAGGGGGTTGAACATGACCGCCGTCGCCGGGTCGAGGGCAGGGTCGACCTTGTGCACGACCGCGTTCGGGTCGAGGTACATGTACTCCGCGTACGAGCCCCACAAGCCGGGCGCGTCCGAGAGCGGGATGTACGAGTAGATCCGGCGGGAGCCACACAGGTGGTAGGCGCCGCCGAGGCACGGGCCACAGTGGTGGCACGCGATCATCGTCTCGACCGCGATCCGATCGCCGACGTCGACGCCCCATCGCTGGGCCGCGCGATCCCCGAGCGCGGCGACGACGCCGAGGGGCTCGTGGCCGGGCACGACCGGCATCGGGGTTCGCAGCTGCCCTTCGTATTGTTCGTAGTCGCTGCCGCAGATCCCGCAGGCCTCGATCCGGAGCAGCCCCGAGTCGGCGTCGATCTCGGGCAGGGGCAGGTCCATGGGCTGGAGCCTGCGCGGCGCGGTCTGCACCATCGCGAAGCTCGTCTTCGGGAGTGTCATGGCAGGCCTCCTGACATCGGATGGCGTGCCCGGAGTCTAGAACCCCTGGAGCGTCGCGTAGCGGTCCCGGTGGAACGACTGGTTGCCGAAGGTCGCCTCCACCGCACGAGCGCGCTTGAGGAAGAGCCCCGCATCGAACTCGTCGGTCATGCCGATGCCGCCGTGGATCTGGATCAGCTCGTTCGACATGTGGTGGAGGAAATCGCCGGCCTTCGCCTTTGCCAGGGAGCAGAGCAGGGCGACGTCGTCGGCGTCGTCGTCGATCGCCTGGAGCGCGCCTTCGACGCAGGAGCGGGCCATCTCCATCTCGGTGAAGAGACCGGCGGCGCGATGGCCGAGGGCCTGGAAGGATCCGATCACCTGCCCGAACTGGACGCGGTTCTTGAGGTAGTCGAGGGTCATGTCGAAGGACTGCGCCGCCACGCCGAGCATCTCGGCCGAGAGCGTCGCCCGGGCGATGTCGAGAATGCGATCGAGGACGTCGGCGGCGCCGCCGACCTCGCCCATCACGGCGTCGGCGCCGACTTCGACTCCGGCGAGCTCGACGATCGCGTAGCCGCGGCTGTCGGCGAGGGAGAGGCGGGTTCGGCTCACGCCGTTCGCGTCGCCGTCGACGAGGAAGAGCGTGAGGCCGGCGGCCTCGCCTTTGGACCCGCGCGTGCGTGCGACGACGACGAACGCGTCGGCGGCGAGTCCCTCGAGCACGTGCACCTTGTTGCCGTTCAGGACGAAGCCGTCACCCTTGGCCTCCGCGGCGAGCGCGGTCTGGAGCGGGGCGTGGCGCGGGCCCTCGTCGATCGCGAGGGTCAAGATCGCCGAGCCGTCGGCGATGCGCGGCAGCCACGCGGACTTCTGGGCATCGCTACCCGCGAGCTCGACGGCGGTCGCGCCGACGACAGCGGAGGCGAAGAGCGGAGACGCCGTGAGCTGGCGGCCGAGCTCTTCGAGGACGACGCCGGCGGTCAGATGACCCATTGCGACGCCGCCGTGCTCCTCGGCCACGAGGATCCCGGCCCATCCCATCTCGCGGATGCTCTTCCAGGTCCCGCGATCGAAGCCCGCCTCGACCTTCGCGTCGCGCATCGCGCGGAAGCTCGAGACGGGCGCTTCTTCGTTCGCCCAGGACTTCGCCTGCTCCTTGAGGAGCTCCTGTTCTTCGGTCAGTGCAGCCATGGTGTCTTCTCTCGTCGTCGTTTCGCTGTCGGGATCAGCCGCGCTGGGTGGTCTCGGGCAGGCCGAGGATGTTCTTGGAGATGATGTTGTTCTGGACCTCGAAGGAGCCGCCGTAGATCGAGATCGCCTTGCCGGAGAGCCAGTCGCGGACCGCCGCGAGCTCGTGGTCCTCGAACTCGTCCCCGGTCCACCCGAGGCCCTGGTGGCCCATCATCTCGACGACGAGCTCGGCCCGCTCCTGGGCAACGGCCGAGGCCGCGTTCTTCAGGATCGAGACCGCGGCGCTGACCTTGGCGTTGCCGCGCGCTTCGGCGGTCACGCGCTGGATCGTGAGGCGCTGGGCCTGGGCCTTCATCATGTGATCCGCGAGGCGGCTTCGCAGCTCGGCGTCCGCGAGCTTGCCGTTCACATCGGTCCCGACGTAGTCCTTCGCCAGGTCCTGGAGGGAGCGCTTCGCGCCGGCGCCGCCCGCGCTGCGCGCCTGGGTCTGGCTGTTGCGCTCGTGCTGGAGGAGTCGCTTGCCGACCGTCCAGCCAGCGTTCAGGTCGCCGAGGATCTCGTCCTTGTCGGCCTTGGCGTCGTTGAAGAAGGTCTCGCAGAAGGGGGAGGCGCCGGCGATCAGCTCGATCGGGCGGGTCTCGATCCCGGGCTGGTCCATGTCGAGGATCACGAACGAGATGCCGTCGCGCTTCGGCTTGTCGAAGTCGGTCCGCACGAGGCAGCCGATCCACTGGGCCACGTCCGCTCCGGAGGTCCAGGTCTTCTGGCCGTTCACCAGCCAGTGATCGCCCTTGTCTTCGGCCTTGCACTGCAGGCTCGCGAGATCGGACCCGGCATTCGGCTCGGAATAGCCGAGGGCCCAGAAGACCTCGCCGCGGCAGATCGGCGGGATGTGCTTCTGCTTCTGCTTCTCGGTGCCGTACTCGAGGATCGTCGGTCCGACCATCGTGATGCCCATGCCGGCCTTCACGACCAACGGGTTGAAGGCCCCGACCTTGCGCATCTCCTTCTCGAGCGCCTGGGCTTCGAGCTGGCTGAGTCCGCCGCCACCGTATTCCGCCGGCCAGGTCGGCGTCGCCCAGCCCTTCTCGCCCAGGTTCTTGCACCAGAGCGCGAGGTCGTCGGGCATGTCGCGCAGCGTCTCGCCGCCCACGAGCTCGGCGCCCCGGCCGGCGATCGACTTGGGGAAGTTGTCGGCGAGCCACGCGCGGGCGGTTTCGCGGAAGGCTTCGAGGTTTGCTTCGTCGGACATGAGGGTCATCCTTCGTCGCGCTCGGGCAAGGCCGTCGCACGCGGGTTGGCGCGGAGATCCGCGACCGCCGAACGCGGCGAGCGCCGGCGCCGGACGGAGATCGAGCATAGGGCATCGCCTGGGAGCCGGGAGAACGCCGCGTTCGGTCGTGGCGACGGCGGAGGCGGGTGTTCGCGCGCTCAGCGTCGGCGCATTCGCGCGCTCAGCGTCGGCGCATTCGCGCGCTCAGCGTCGGCGCATTCGCGCGCTCAGCGTCGGCGCGCGAGCGCGGCCAGGGCGAGGGCACCGACGACGAGCGCGCCCGTCGGTTCGGGGAGGTGAACGGGCGACACCTGACAGTTGTTGCTTTCGTCGCCCTCGTCGACGAGGCCGAGCCCGTCCGCGCACGCGATCCAGTAGTAGTTGCCGGGGATGGCCGGGAGATCCGCGGGGACCGCAGCGTCGTTCGTCTGACATCCCGCCACGCCACCGCCCAGGATGGGGCCCGTAAAGCACTCCGAGACCGAGCGGTCGTCTTCGTCCCAGGTCGTGTCTTCGGAGAGGTAGAGACGAGCCTGCACGCCGGCGGAGTCGAGCACACCCAGATTCGTCAGCCCCGCCCAGAACTGCATGCGGGATCCCGCCGGCACGTTCGATTGAAGGAGGCTGAAGAGGGTCAGGTCGGGCATCTGGTCGGGATCGCACGGATCACCGGTTCCGTCCGAGTCGTCATCCAACTGATCGGGGTTCGGCACGAGCAGGCAGTTGTCGACGTCGTCGAGGACGTCGTCTTCGTCCGTGTCGAGCCACGTGGACTGGGTCGCGGCGTCGTGGAGCGCGTCGTCGATCCACGTCGACACCACGATCGCACCCACCCCGTGCGGAAATCGACTGCCGCTCGGCATCCGCAAGCCCGGATCCATCTCCACCATCCGCAGCAGCAGCACGCTGTCCTGGACGGCGCCCGGGGCGATCAGCGCCGGGTTCTGCGCGCCGAGGTTGCCGCGGACCGGGGGCACGTCGATCACGCCCATGTCGCCGAGGGCGGTGCTCGCGCGCAGGTCGAGGGTCGCTTCGCTCTCGCCAGGGCGATGACACGACGAGCAGTTCACGTGCAGATACTCGCGGGCCCGCCGGTCGACGGAGACGCTCGTGTCCAGGGCGTCGTGATACTTCGGAAGTGCACTCGGGTCCCCGAGATCCGTGTCGAAGAGGCGAAGGCAGTTTCACGCGTGGAGCTGGTTGTCGGTGATCGACGCGTAGTCGAAATCGCGATTCAGCTGGGCGACCCGCGGCCCCAGCGCAGGCCCGGCCGCGTCGGTATGACACGTCATGCAGTCTGCCGGGGACGGGTACTGCCACGTCTGCATGAACCCGCCGAAGCGTTCGACGTCTTCCTGGAACGCGGTCGTGAGGAGCTGCGCGTCGGTCTCTTCTTCGTTCCAGCGATAGGTGAGCCCCACCCAGCCGTCGTTCTGGTGCAGGAAGATCCGCGTCTCGAGCCGTCGTTGCACGAGGCCGACCGTCTGGATCTCGAAGTGCTTCACGAAGGCGGTGCCGATCGGGAAGCGCCAATCTTGCGCGTCGATCACGCGGATCTTCTCGGCGTCGGGCAGCGCCATCCAGCGCTTCTTCGTCGCCTCGTCGCTCCAGAGCGGCGTGACCACGTCGAATTCAATCAGGCCCGGGGCGGGCGTGAGGCTCTCGGTGTCGTCGAAGAAGCCGGTCGCGGAGAGCAGGCTCGGGAAGCCACTGCCACCGCCAGGGGTCGTCGCGGTGAAGCGCCGGATCGCGGGGAACGAGTACGACCACGTGAGGAGTTCGCCGGCTTCGTCCTCCGCGAAGGAACCGAGCCCGTTGAAGCTGCCCGTGACGCGCGTCTCGATCACGCCGAGTCCGGTGGAAGGGTCCCGGGTCGATCGATCCCAGGAGAAGACGGAGCCGTTCGCATCGCCGAAGATGTACTGGCCCTGGAGCGCCAGGGCGCTTCCGCGGAAGACGTACCCGCCGATGACCGCGTTGCCGAGGCTCCCGGTGGCGTACTCGAGCTCCGGACCGTGCTGGCCGGCGTGACAGCCGGTCGGTGTCAGGGATTCCGTGCCTTCGCAGTCGGGCCAGCCGAAGTTCAGACCCCCTGGTGTGCCGGCCGGCACGTGGCTCACTTCTTCGCGGCGATGACTGCCGACGTCGCCGATCCAGAGATCGCCGGTCGCGCGGTCGAAGGAGAAGCGCCACGGATTCCGGAAGCCGTAGTGGAAGACTTCGTTGCCGAAGGGATTGCCCGGCGGAATGCCCGGGGAGAACTCGCTGCCGCCGTCGACGTCGATGCGCAGGAGCTTGCCGCGCAGACTCGTCGTGTCCTGGACCTCCGCCAGCGCATCCTGATCGCCGATCGAGGCGTAGAGGTATCCGTCGGGGCCGAAGGCGAGCATGCCGCCGTTGTGGTGCTCGGCCACGCCGGGGCGTTCGATCTCGAGGACGACGTAGGCGGACCCGGGAAGGACCGTGTTCGGATCGGCGGGGTCGATCGTATAGCGGACGATCCGGGCGCAGCGCGCGTAATGCGTGCACACGGAGGCGATCGGCGTGAAGTGGACGAAGAGATGCCCGTTGGTCGCGAAGTCCGGGTGGACCGCCAGGCCCAACATGCCCTCTTCGGCGAAGCCCAGCTGCATCTGCGATTCGATGTCGAGCAGGACCGAGACGTCGTCGGTCGTGACGTCCGGGCGATTCGGGAAGGCGAGAATCAGTCCGCGTCGCTCGAGGGCGAAGAGTCGGTCGGTGCCGTCCGGCGGGAACGCGACGAAGGTCGGTTGGAACAGGTCGTAGCTGTTCCAGGTCGGGTACGGATTCTCGACTCCGAGGGTCGGCGCCACGAGTGCCTCGTCGAGGGGCAGCGCATGACCGGCGAAGGGCACGCGCTGCGTGAGGCCGCAGGTCTGCTGCGCGCTCGCAACGGGCGCGAGCGTCGGACACAGAAACAGCAGCAACAGGGTGAGCGGGAGCGAAAGGGCGCTCCTCGCCAGGCACGATCGGTCGGACACGGGAGGCCTCACGCGGGCGTCGGCGGAGGAGTCCGCTCGCTGCACGGACGGCTCCACACGGAGAACGCCCGAATGGGGGGATCGGGAACGCCTGCCCACGATGGTGCCCGAGCTGCGCGCCGTCGGTGCGACGGATCACCACTTCGCGGACCAATGATTCGAATCCTGCCGCTTGGTTGCGCGTGTGGGAAAGATTCCTGGCGCATGCGATACGGAGTTGCGAATCGGGTTGCGGATCTGACACGCGATCGCGTCGCGGAGGTCGCAGGATCGCGGGCGCTGGCGGCCCGGGCGCCGGATCAGAATGCGCGGGCCTCGCCGATCGCGAGGGTCCAGGCGTCGTCGGCGCGCACGCCGGCGGCTTCGCGGAAGCGCCTTGGCGGCTCGTCGGACGGCTCGTCCGAGAGATCGAACGTGCCGAAGTGCACGCCCAGCGCGGCGTCTGCACGAACGTCCAGCGCCGCTTGCCAAGCCTCTTCGGGATTCATGTGACTCTCGCGCATCATCTCGCGCGGCGCGTAGGCCCCGATCGGGAGCGCCGCCAGATCGAAGGGCCCGAGCGCTTCGCCGATCTCGGCGAAGCCCTCGAAGTAGCCGGTGTCGCCGCCGTAGTAGAAGCGCCGGGTCGGCCCGGTCACCGCCCACGAGGACCAGAGCGCCCGATCGTCGTCGCGAAGCCCGCGCTTGCTCCAGTGTTTGGCTGGCAGCGCGTGTACGACGACCTCGCCGATCCGAGTGGTCCCGGTCCAATCGAGCTCGATGACGCGAACGATGTCCGCATCCCGCAAGAGCGCGCCATTGCCGAGGGGGACGACGAACCAGGTCAGGGGGTCGCGCTCGGCGAGGCGCCTGAGCGTCGGGAGATCCAGGTGGTCGTAGTGGTTGTGCGAGACGACGACGAAGTCGACCGGGGGCAGCGCGTCGAGCGCCAGACCCGGTGGCGCGAGCCGAGGCGGTCCGATGAACGAAACGGGGCTCGCGGTCTCGGACCAGGTCGGGTCCGTGAGAAATCGCACGCCGTCCATTTCTACGAGGACACTCGCGTGACCGATCCAGGTGACGCGCGGCGTATCGGAGGAGGCGCGGAAGAAGGCGCCGCGATCGGTCGGGCGGACCAGGGCACCGGGGCGTAGGTCGAAGGCGGCGCGGACGCGACGCAGCATGAAGGGGAGTCGCACGCTCGCGCCGCCGTGGCCGAGGGGACCGATCGGGTTGGCGAAGCGTCCGTCCTCGAGCCGCGGCGCCGGTGCCAACCAGCGGACGTCGCCCTCTTCGTCGGCGGTGCCGTCGAACGCCACGAAGAGCGCGAGGGAGGCGAGGGCGGCACAGGCGGCGACGGCGACGTGTCTGCTTCGATGCATGACAAAGGGCCTCGAATGCGGGCGCGATCGAGGGACAGCGGCGAAGGCGCTCGCGGTCGATCCCGCGAGCGCAGCTCACCTAGCCGGCGGCTTCCGCCGTCACGCGCGCGACGCTCGGGCGCTCGGCGAGCCGCTTGAGGAGATCCGCCATCTTCGGCTGGTCCTGGAGCAGGTCGACCCCGACGACCGCCTGGGACAGCGTGTTCGCCAGCCCATAGCAGTAGTGGGCATAGAGGTCGGCGATCGTGAACTCGGTACCGGCGGCGAAGGGATCGGCCACGAGGAGTCGCGCGACGGCCTTGGTGCCCTTGGCGAGGTCCGCGCGCACCTGCTCCTTGGTCTCGTCGCTGACCGGCTTGCTGAAGAGCAGCTCCGGGAGACAACGGCGCGCGACGAGCTCGACGTCGAGCTTGATGTGGCACACGAGCTCCATGGTCTTGGCCGCCTGCCAAGGGTCGCTCGGCAGCAGCGCCGGCTCCGGCTGGATCCGCTCCAGATAGTTGAAGATCGCGATCGACTCGGAGAGATAGGCGCCGTCGACTTCGATCGCCGGCATCTTGCCCATCGGCGAACGCTCGAGGTAGTCGTCCTCCTGGGAGGGCGGCGCCTTCACTTCCTCGAAGTCGAGGTCCTTCTCGATGAGCAGGGCCTTGGTCAGGCTGTAGTAGTTGCTCATGCGCAGGCCGTAGAGCTTGATCATCGTGGTCTCCTTCGACGCGGGGCGCGTCGCGAATGCGGGTGCGGGCAATCGAGGTTCGCACACCCTCGCCGACATTGCGTCGCCCCGCGGCGGGACCGCGGGTCGGCGCGCGAAGGGATCGATCCGGCCCTCGGGGAGGATCGTGGACGCGCGGGAGACGCGACCGAGTTGCTACGGTGCGCGCGCCGTGCGCCGTCCCGCGCACAGGAGCCGGCATGAGCGGCGACGCCCGACGCATCTTCCTGACCTCAGCCCAGTTCGATGATCCACCGCCGCCGTTCCGGACGGGGGCGGCCGGGCTCGTGCGCGTCGACGCATCCGGAGAGCTCGAGCCCGAGGAGCGTCTGCGGATCTCCGCCAACTCGAGCCACGCGCTGATCGGGCACGGCGTGCTCGATCGCCTGAATGAGCTCTCACCGGAAGGCACCCTCGGCGAAGGCCGCCCCGTGTTGTTTCGCCCCGCGCTCGTCGAGGAAGCACGCTCGGTGCTCTACGCCGCGGATCGGACGACCTACGGCGGGGCCTGGGAGTTCGTGGTCGCGCGGGAGGAGGGCGACCCGCCTGTCGAGTACCGCGTCGCGGTCGCGAATCGCGAATATCAGGTGACGCTCGTGCGGCTCGTCGACGTCTTCAATCGCGCGAGTCGTCACGGCGAAGCGGTCTGGCTCTCGCTCTAGCGCCCGCGCGCTCGCCTAATCGTTTTTCATCCGCGCTGCGACGGCGCGCGCGTCCGGGTCGTTCGCTTCGGAGAGCGCCCGGCCGAGCGATTCACGATCCGCATCGGCGCGGTTCTGGCTGAGCTTCGCCTTCCCTTCGAACACCTCGATCTCGACGGCGAACCCGACGATCCCGCGCATCAGGCCGCGGATGCGCTCCTCGCCCATCTTGTCTGGCGTCCATGGCCGCTTGTCGAGTCGGCGTTCCTGGTCGGCGCTCAAGTCGTCGAGGAGGGCGCGTAGGCCGTCGTCGTCGAGGGGCGTCACTCGGCCTCGCGCCACCACGACTTCGTAGTTCCAGGTCGGCGGCAGCTTGCGGTCGGTGTACCAGTCGGGCGACACGTAGGTTTGTGCGCCGCTGAACACGAGGCTCGACGCGGCGTCGCGCGCCAGGATCTCGGCGACGGGGTTCGCGCGAGCGAGGTGGAAGCGGAGCCGACCGAAGGGGCCGACATGCTCGTCGAGCATCACGGGAACCGGCGAGAACTCCGGCGCTCCGTCTTGCACGACGACGAGCAGGGCGAGCGCGTTCTGGCGGATCAGCGCTTGCGCTTGCTCGGCCGTGTCGATCCGGAAGGCGTCGGGCAGGTACATGCGGACTTCCTTCCCTTTAGACGTCGTTCGTCATCATGCGGACGTCACGTACGCAGAAAGCGACGGCGGACGCGGTCAGCACGGTCGTGACCCCGATCCACAGCGTTCGGCTGGCTCCGATGTCATCAGAGAGATGGCCCGCGGCCCAGATGCCGATCGGCGCGAGCACGATCGATCCCAGATGATCGTAGGCGCTCACCCGCGACAGCATCTCCTCGGGGATCTTGCGCTGCAGGGTCGTGTACCACAGCACGGCGAAGATCGAGCCTGCGCCTCCATTCACGAAGGCGGTGAGCGCGATCAGCGGGACCGGCAGGGGAACGGCGAGCGCCGCAGGCAACGTCGCGAAGGCGAAGGTCAGGAGCGTCGCCACCCGCATCGGGTGGCGCGGTGAGATGCGCATGCTGAGGAGGCCGCCGGCCAGGGTGCCGGCGCCGAGTGCACCCGCGATCCAACCCCAGGACGTCGCGCCACCGAGGGACGCTCTGGAGACCGCCGGGCCGATGAGTCCCATCACGCTCTCGTGGACGCCCACGAGAAGCGAGAATTGCGCGACGATCACCCACAGCCACGTGTGGGAGAAGAACTCGCTCGCGCCTTCCCGCAGCTCCTCGAGGATCGACGACCCTTCGGAGGTGCGCTGTTCACGTGGAGTCAGGGTCGCGATGAGGAGCGCCGAGATCCCGAACGACGCGCCGTCGATCGCGAGGGTCCAGCCCGCTCCGACCGTCGCGACGAGCACGCCGCCCAGGGTCGCGCCGATCGCGAATGCGCCGTTGCGGGCGATGCCGAGCAGCGCGTTGACGGGTTGCAGCTCTTCACGCGGGACGAGCTGGACGATCAACCCCGCCGACGCCGGCGCGTTGAAGGCCATCGCGATCCCGTTCAGCAGCATCAACAGGAAGAGCAGCGGGAGGGTCGCCGTCTCCGTCAGGAGAAGCGTCGCGATCGAGAGCTGCGCGACCATCGCCAGGGACTCCGCCGAGACGATCACCCGCTTTCGCGACGTTCGGTCGGCGATGGCACCACCCAGCAGCAGGATGGCGACCCCCGCCAGCGGCTGGGCCATGACGACGGTGCCCGTGTCGGCCGCCGACCCCGTCATCTCGAGCACGCCGAAGGCCAGGCCGATCGGCGCCATCGCCGTGCCCGCAAACGTCACCAGATAGGCCACGAAGAGCCGCCCGACGTTGCGGCGTCCGAGCAGAGCGATTCCATCAGCGAAGCCGCGATCAGCCACGAAGGCTCCTCGGCGCGGGCGAGCGCGGGCCGAGGGTACGGGGACGTGACCGGAGACGCTAGTCGGGTCGTTCGGTCGCCAGCGCCGCCCGGACGCGATCGAGCACCTCGTCGACCCGCGCCGCTTCGCGCGCCCACGGTAGCGACGCGTTCGCGCGCATCGCGACCTGCCGGTCGGGCGTCGCCTCGGTGAAGTCCAGGAAGTGCTGGATCGATTCCTGGCCGTAGCCCTGGTAGCGCGCGTTCCCCGTGAGCGGATCGTGCACGCGCGAGAAGAACCAGGGGTTCTGCACGGCGACGCCTGCGTCGTGCCAGGTCTCGCTGCCTCGACGCATCTGGTCGAGGAAGATGCGGCCCTGGTCGCAGGCGACCTCGACGATCTGCAGGCTCTTGGTCGGGCTGCCGAGAGGATTCGACCAGCCGACCTCGAATTGCGCGGAGACCGGACGGTCGCGCCAACGCCCGTCGAGTCGCGCGAGCACCGTGTCGAAAGCCTGGCCGCCGTGGCGCGCGTGAACGGGCCCCCGGACGCCGTGCGCTTCGACGCCCTCGACTTCGAAGCCCGGCATCACGTAGAAGAGCTGGTCGACGTAGTGGCAACCGATGTAGGTGAAGGGATCGGTCTCGCCGGCCCAGTCGAATCCGTCGAGGGGCAGGTTCCGCGGCTGCGAATAGCGCACGCTCACGAGGCGCGGCGCGCCGAGCGCTTCGCGGTCGAGGGTGGCGCGCAGGTCGCGGTTCGAGACATCGAAGCGCTTGTGATAGTCGACCCAGACCGGGACGTCGTCGGCGTCGGCGGCCTCCGCAAGCGCGACCGAAGCGCGCCCCTCGCCGGTGAGGGGCTTCACGATCCAGACCGGGGTGCGCGCGGCGATGCCGAGCTCGACGTACTCCGCGTGGGTCGGGTCGGGCACGCACACGAAGAGCGCCTGGGCCGCCGCCACCGTGTCCGCGAGAGCGGCGTCGCCCGTCTCGAGGAATCGCAGGGAGGGCGCGTTCGGATTCTCGGCCTCGATCGTCTTCCACTCGCGCTCGAAGCGCTCGCGACCCGTGGCGGATCGGTGGACCACGACGAGGCGTCGCGCGCTCGCGTCCGCGGACTCGGCGCACCACTGCGCCAGGCTGCGCGCGATCACGCCGGGCCCGTGCGCATCGCGGGTCACGAAGGCGCCGGTGCCGACGAGGACGATGTCGCGGCTCGATGTCGTCATGCGCGCATCTCCTCGGCGGGGGCGACTTCGAGCTGCTGGGCGAAGGCACGCGTGATGTCGAGGGCGCGGGCGTCCGCCTCCTCACGCGTCTCCCCCGTGCAGATGACGTAGCCGAGTCGTTCGCGGTGGCTCGTCACGGGGGGCAGCACGCCCGACCGGAAGCGCTCGGCATCGAGGTACCAGTCGGTCACCCACGGCCGCGCGACGAGCTGCCGCAGCCTCGGCCACCGGGTGACCCGGCCTGGTGTGTCGTGCAGGAAGAAGCGCTGGGACACCCCGACGTCGCGCGTCGGGGTGAACCAGTCGCAAGAGAACGCGTCGCCCATCGCGAGCTCGATCAACGGGTAGAGGATGTTCACGCCGGTTCCGAGCGGGACCACCGTGTCCGCGAAGCGACCGCCGCTCGTCCGCGCCGCCATCTCGAGGACGTGGACGCGGCCCTCGGCGTCGATCAACAGGTCGCCCTTGAGGACGCCGCTCGAGATCCCGAGCACGTCGTAGGCGCGGTCGATCGTGGCCTCGACCTCGGTGCGGGTCGCCGCGTCGAGGGCGCAGGGAAGGGAATGACCATCTTCGATGAACGCCGGTCGATAGGCGGCCGTGGTGTCGTAGTGGCGCAGCGCGATCGCGTGGTGGAGCACCTTCCCATCGGCGGCGACACTCTCGGTCGAGAGCTCGAGCCCGACGAGACGCTCCTCGCAGACGAAGTGGTCGCAGGTGAAGCGGTCGCGGCGCTGGTGGTAGTCGCGGACGTCGTCGTCCCCGTCGATCCGTTCGACGCCGCGCGCGCCCGCCTGGTCGGTCGGCTTCAACACGCAGGGCTGGCCGACGTCGCGCGCGGCCTCGATCCACGATTCGACCCCCGCTGCCCGGTCGACGATCCGGTAGCCGGGCGTTCGTAGGCCGGCTTTCGAGAACCGGGTGATTCGACGCTCCTTGGCCGTCGCGTCCAGAGCCGCCTCGACCGGGATACCGGGCAGATCGAGGGCTTCGGCGATCGTCGCGGCCTCGACCGCCAGCTCCGCGGCGTGCACGAAGACGCCATCGGGCGCGACGAGCTCCGCCTGGCCGAGGAGGGCGGCCCGGTCCCGGAGATCGACGCGCTGGAACACGTCCGCGTGGGCGCGACCCACGGCTTCGGGATCGTTGTCGAAGGCGACCGTCCGATAGCCGAGCTCGTGGGCGATCCGGAGCGCTTCGATCTGCTCGATTCCGCAGCCGAGGAGAAGGAGCGTTCGTGCGTCGCTCTCGGGTGTGCGCGCGTGCGTCATCCCTTCCTCAATCGGCAGCGAAGCGGCGGGGGTAAGGGATAAGCTCGCGGAAACCCAAGGCACGCGGAAAAGCGGGCGTTCTCCCGAGGTGGAGCCTGCGGTGAAAACCCGGGATGCAGGAAGGAACGCGAAGTGCGAATAGCGGCGATGGCGTGGTGGCTCGGATCGATCGGAATGGGGCTCGCCTTCGCGGCGTGTGCGAGCCCGCCGGAGCGTGGAGTCGAAGCGACGGCGAAGACGGCGATCGAAGACGTCACGGTGATCGATGTCGACGGCGGCACCGACGGCGGCGTGGTCGTGCGGCGCCGGGAGCGCCATCGGGTGGTCTTCGCGGGCGACCGGATCGCGCACGTCGGGCCGATGGCGCAAGCAGCGCTGCCGGCGGACCGCGTGATCGATGGGGCCGGCCGATTTCTGATTCCCGGACTCTGGGACGCGCACGTGCACTTCGTCTACGACGAAGCCCTGACCGAGGCGATGCCGGGGCTCTTCCTCCGGTGGGGGATCACGAGCGTGCGCGATACGGGCGGGGAGCTCGACCGGCTCACGGCGTTGCGCGCCAAGTGGCAGGCCGAGGCAGCTGCACCGAGGATCTTCGTCGCGGGACCGCTGCTCGACGGTCGGCACGTCGTATACGACGGTGAGAATCCGTCTCAGCCCGCGCTCGGGACGAGCGTGCCGGACGCCGAGGCGGCCGCGGCGCGGGTCGCGGCGCTGGGTGCTGGGGGCGCGGACCTGATCAAGATCTACGAGCTCGTGTCGCCGGCGGTCTTCGACGCGCTCGTGCGCGCGGCGCGCGCGGAGGGGCTGCCGATCGCGTCCCACGTGCCGCTCAGCATGACCGCCGATCGCGCGGGCCCGCGCGTCGATTCGATGGAGCACCTGCGGAACGTCGAGCTCGGCTGCGCGCGCGACTGGGAGCGGCTGCACGCCGAGCGGCTCGCGGCGTTACGCGACTGGCCCGGGGATCGGGGCTACGCCCTGCGCCGGTCGCTGCATCGGGCCCAGCGGCTCGACGCGATCGCGGACTACGACGCGGCCCGTTGCGAGACGGTGTTGGCCTCGTTGCGGGGCACGATGCAGGTGCCGACGCTCCGGCTGAACGCCTTCAACGTCTCGCGTCCGGATCTCGATCCGAGGTGGCACGCCGCGAGCCGAGCCCTTCCCGCGGACGTGATCGCGCGCTGGGACGCGAAGGTCGAGGCGAACGCCGAAGACGAATCGTGGGAGGATCTCCGCTTCGGGGAGTGGAGTCTGTTCCTGGTCGGACGAATGCGCGAGGCGGGGGTGCCGATCGCCGCCGGCACCGACACGCCGATCAACCTCGCGATCCCCGGCGAGAGTCTCCACCGCGAGCTCGAGCTGCTCGTCCGTAGCGGCCTCTCCCCGGCGGAGGCCCTGGCCGCTGCGACCCGGGCGCCCGCGCGCTTCTTCGGGCTCGAGGGCGAGCTCGGGCGCATCGAGCCCGGGTTCCGCGCCGACGCGGTGCTGCTCGAGTCGGATCCGCTCGTCGACATCCGGCACACGCGGGCGATCCGAGGCGTCGTGAGTCAGGGGCGCTGGCTGCCGATCGGCGACTGAGGTGGCTGGATCGACCGAGCCGCCCCTCGCAGGACCCCGATCGCGTGTAAGCTCCCGCCGCCATGATTTCGATCTCGAATCTCGCCAAGCACTACGGGGACCGGACGCTCTTCGAAGACGTCTCGATGCAATTCAATCGGGGCGAACGCTACGGGATCGTCGGGGCGAACGGCTGCGGCAAATCGACCCTCCTCAAGATCCTGACCGGGGAGGAGGGCGCGAGCGACGGCGACCTCTCGATCCCGAAGCGGGCCGTGCTCGGGGTCCTCGAGCAGGACCATTTCCGGTACGAGGAAGAGCGGATCGTCGACGTCGTCATGATGGGGAACGAGGTCCTGTGGCGCGCGATGGTCGAGAAGGAGGCGATCCTCGCGAAGGCGGAGGATCACTTCGACGGGGACCGATACGCCGAGCTCGAGGACGTCATCGTCCAACACGACGGGTACGGACTCGAAGCGCGTGCCGGCGAGATCCTCGAAGGCCTCGGGATTCCGACCGCCGTCCACGATGCACCGCTCTCGACCCTCTCCGGCGGGTTCAAGCTGCGAGTGCTCCTCGCGAAGGTGCTCGCTGCCGAGCCCGATGCGCTGCTCCTCGACGAGCCCACGAACCACCTGGACATCCTGTCGATCCGATGGCTCGAGCAGTTCCTCGAGAGCTATCCGGGGGTCGCGCTGCTGATCTCCCACGATCATCGCTTCCTCGACACCGTCGCCACCACGATCGTCGACGTCGACTATCAGACCGTGAAGGCCTATCCCGGGAACTACGCGCGCTTCGTCGAGGCCAAGCGCTCCGAGCGGGAGCGTCGCGAAGCGGAGATCGAGAAGCGCGAGTCCGAGATCGCCGACCACAAGGCGTTCGTCGAGCGATTCCGAGCGAAGGCCTCGAAGGCCCGCCAGGCCCAGAGCAAGCTCAAGGCGATCGATCGGATCGAGATCGAGTCCCTGCCCGAGAGCTCGCGCCGCTACCCGAAGTTCTCCTTCCGGCAGAAGCGACCGAGCGGCAAGCAGGTGATCGAGCTCGCCGGTCTGTCGAAGGCCTACGGGGACAACGTGGTCCTCGATGACGTCGATCTCGTCGTCCAACGCGGCGAGCGCATCGCGATCATCGGTCCGAACGGGATCGGCAAGTCGACCCTGCTCAAGATCATGATGGGCGAGGTCGCACCGGACGCCGGCGAAGTCGAATGGGGCTACGAGGCACATCCCGGTTACGTCGCCCAGGACCACAAGGAACAGATCGGCAACGACCGTCAGCGCCTCGACGACTGGCTCGGCGAGTTCTGTCCGCAGCAGAGCATCGGCTACGTGAAGGGCGCCCTCGCCGCGGTCCTGTTCAGCGGGGACGAGAGCAAGAAGCGCCTCGAGGCGCTCTCCGGAGGGGAAGCCGCGCGTATGCTCTTCGCGAAGCAGTCGGTCACCCATCCGAACGTGCTGGTGATGGACGAGCCGACGAACCACCTCGACCTCGAAGCGATCGAGGCGCTCGTCGACGCCGTGAAGGCCTACGACGGCACGCTGATCTTCGTCTCGCATGATCGCTGGTTCGTGAACGAGCTCGCCACGCGCATCGTCGAGATCACGCCGGAGGGCGTCCAGGACTTCAGCGGCGGCTACGACGAGTACCTGGCGCGCGCGGGCGAGGACCACCTCGACGCGCAGGAGGTGCTCCGCCGGGCCAAGGAGTCGAAGCGCGCCGCGAAGAGCGGTGACGAGGCGAAGGGCAAGGCGAAGGGCAAGACGACGCCGCGCAAGAAGAAGGGCGCCGCCCCGGCATGAGCCGCCCGTGGGTCAGCCTCGACCAGCGCGAGACGGACGACGGCGTCCTCGAGCTCCGCAGGCGGGACCGCGACGACTTCCTGATCCTCGTCGGCGGTCGCGTGCTGATGAACAGCCGCGAGAACCAGTCGGAGATCGTGCTCGGACGCGATGCGTGCGCCGGGCTCGCGGCGGCAGGCGACGGGCGCGTGCTCGTGGGAGGCCTCGGCATGGGACTCACCCTGCGTGCCGTTCTCGATACCGTGTCCGAAACGTGTCGGGTCGACGTCGCCGAACTCCATCCGATCGTCGCCGAGTGGTGTCGCGGACCGCTTGCGGAGCTGACCGACGGTGCGGTGCTCGACTCGCGCGTCGACGTCCTGATCCGGGACGTTTCGGAGGTGATTCGCGAGGCATCCCCCGCCCACTACGACGCGATCGTGCTCGACCTCTTCGAGGGACCCCACGCGAAGACGGACGCACGAAAGGATCCGCTCTACGGGCAGGGCGCGATGGATCGAACGTGGAACGCGTTGGCACCCGGCGGCGTATTCGGCATCTGGGCCGAAGCGCCGGACGCGGGCTTCGAGAAGCGCCTGCGCCAGCGCGGCTTCGAGCTCGAGACCCGACGCCCCGGACGCGGTGGCTATCGACACTGGATCGGGCTCGCGCGACGGCCGGCCGCGTCGGCGTGACCGGGTCGACCGGCTCGGATCGCTCGCGACGTCCGGGGGTTGCTGGCACACTCGGTGCGGTGGATTTCCGATTCGTCCTGCTCCTCACGTGCTTCTTCGCGTCCGGATTCGCTGCGCTCCTCTACCAGACGGCCTGGACCCGCGAGTTCGGCTTCCTCTTCGGCACCTCGGAGCTGGCGGTCGTCGCGGTGCTCGCGGCCTACATGGCGGGGCTGGCGCTCGGGGCGGCCGCGGCATCGCGCGTCGTCGCACGCATTCGCCGGCCGGTCGTCGCCTACGCGTTGCTCGAGCTGGGGATCGGCCTGCTGGCGCTCGCGGTGCCTGCGATGCGGGACGCCGTGCAGGCCCTCTATGTCGCGGTGATCGGCGGACTGCCGGCCCTGCCGCAGGAGACGAGTCTCTGGACGGCGCTCTTTCAACTGGCCGGCGCGTTCGTCGTGCTCGTCCCGTGCACCGCGCTGATGGGCGCGACGCTCCCGCTGCTCGCCCATCACGCCGTCGAGTCCGACGAACAGATCGCGCCCCGCAGCGGGCTGCTCTACGCGACGAACACCTTCGGCGCGATCGTCGGCACCCTCGTCGCGGCCTTCGTCCTGCTTCCGTGGCTCGGCCTGCGGACGACGGTCTACGTGGGGATCGGCGTGAACGGGCTCGTGTTCGGCCTGGCCGCGCTGCTCGCCCGCGGCTTCGTCCCGCGCGACGGGCCGGTGCGCGAGACCGCCGAGGTGACGTCGCGGGAAGCGCGATGGGTCCTGCCCGCGATCCTCGTCTCGGGGGCGGTGTCGTTCACGTACGAGGTGTTGTGGACGCGACTGCTGGGGCAGGTCCTCGGTGGCAGCACGGCGGCCTTCGCCTCGATGCTCGCGAGCTTCCTGACGGGCATCGCGCTGGGCAGCGCGTTGGCGTCGCGCTTCGCCTCCTCGCGCGCCGCGGCGATTCGCGGCTTTGCAGGAGCCCAGGTCGGCATCGCCGCGTTCGGTGCGGGGGCCTTCCTGTTGGCGAATCGACTGCCGGCCCTCGCTGCGTGGGTCGGCGCGGATCGTTCGGATCCACTCCCCGGCGCCGCGGTCGGCGGTCTCCTGCTCCTGCCGATGACGTTCTGTATCGGCGCGACATTCCCCTTTGCGGTGCGCATCTTCGCGACCCGCGCGGATGAAGCCGGCGCCGTGAGCGGCGTCGTCTACGCCTGGAACACCGTGGGCTCGATCGTCGGCGCGCTCGTCGCGGGCTTCGTGCTCTTGCCGGGGCTCGGCCTGGAAGGGACCGCCCTCGCGGCGGTCGTCACGAGCCTCGCGCTCGCGATGGCGGCGCGGGCGGCGGGCTCCGAATCCGGGCGGGCGCGCGCGTTGGCCGTCGCGGCCGGGTTGATCGTCGTGGTCGGAGTGGTCGGGCTGCCACGTCCCGACGACCTGCTGCGGCACGCCATCGTCGGCGGCGCCGATCCGGGCGATCGCCTCGCCTACGTGGGCATCGGCCGCTCCGCGACGGTCACCGTCCTCGAGAACGAGTTCGGCTCGCGCCTTCTGACGAACGGCCTCCCGGAGTCCGGCGTCGACCGACCCGAGCTGCCGGATCGGCGGTTCAACGAGTCGGCGTGGCTCTCGCTCCTGCCGACGGCCGTGCGACCGGCGACGTCGTCGATGCTGTTGATCGGGCTCGGTGGCGGGAACACGTTGGCCGCGACACCGGAGACCGTCCGCGAGGTCGACGTGGTCGAGCTCGAGGAGGAGGTCGTTCTCGCGAATCGATTTCTGCCCCATCCGGTGGATCCGCTCGCTCGTGACGGGGTCCGGCTGATCGTCGGCGACGCGCGCGGGGCGATGATGCTCTCGGAGCGCAGATACGACGCGGTGGTGTCACAGCCTTCCCATCCGTGGACGTCCGGCGCCTCCCATCTCTATACCCGTGAGTTCTTCGCGCGCGTTCGCGATCAGCTGGAACCCGATGGCGTCTTCATCCAGTGGGTCGGCTCCGGGTTCGTGGACGAGCCGCTCTTCGGTTCGGTCATCGCGGCTCTGAAATCCGTCTTCGCGCACGTCGAGGTGTTCCGTCCGACGCCGGTCTCCCTCGTCTTCGTGGCGTCCCCTGTGTCGTTCGAGGTCGCAGAGACAGGCGCGGAGGCCATCGCCTCCGCTCGCCCGGCGTTCGCTTCCGCGGGGATCCATCGCGTCGAGGATCTCGTCGCCAGTCGGCTTCTCGACGACGCCGGGGTGTCCGCGCTCGCGTCGGGGTGGCCCCCGAACTCCGACGACCACAATCGCCTCGCGACGCGGCGGGCCGCGTCCGAAGAACGGGTCGAGGCCTTCGAGCGTCTCGAACGACGCCTCCGCGAACACGAGCCCCACGTGCCGGCGGCTCTGGCCTCGCTCGAGCCCGCCGCGGTCGTTCGTCGGATGGGCTGGAACGGCGAGGTGGATCGCGCTCACGCGATCGCCGCGACCCTCGAAGGGGCGGCGGGGGAGGCCGCGCGGGGTTGGCTCGCCCTCGACGGAAACCGCATCGCCGATGCACGCAGCGCGTTCGAAGCCGCGCTCCGACTCGACCCGGACGACGGCGCCGCTCGCGCCGGCCTCCTCACGTTGGTGATTCCGTCGAGGGGGGAGGGCTTGCCCGAGGCGAGCTGGACGCCGGACGAGCGCGCGGTCTACGACGCGCTCCGCGACGGGGCGGCGGGAGATTGGGAGGCGGTCGCTGCGAGCGACGCCGCACTCGCGCGATTCGGCCCCGACCATCTGCTCTTCTCGCGCGCCGCGAAGCAGCGGGCGCGCTGGCGCGTCGCCTCCGGCGATCCAGCGCGGGCGGCCGAAGCGATCGCGCTGCTCGACCAGGTGCTGTCGCGGCACCGTTCTCCGGTGAACTACCTCGAGCGGCTGCGGGCGGCAGTGGCCGCGGGCGAGCGCGATCTGGCGTGGATCGGTCTCCATCACCTGGTGCACTACCGGATGCCCCGCGACGCTCGGTTCGCGCGTCGCGTCCTGCAGGTCGCGCGTGCGCTGGGGGATCCCGGCGATGATCCGCTGCGGGGACAGGTGCTCCGGACGCTGGGTGCGGCGGCGCGCTAGGCGCGCCACGGGCCGTCGTCTCCGGCTAGGCGGGCGCCGGGCCCCAGTTCCCGTGGAAACAGAGCGGGATGCGCGTATCGAGCCAGAGCCGGGCGAGCGGCTCGGCGTCGACGGCTCCCGCGTCGAGGATCTCGACCGCGGTTTCGTCGCGGTTGGCATCGTGCACGAGGAAGAGCACGAAGCCGTCGTCCTCCTTGGCCGTCGCACTCCGCGGCACGAAGACCGGCTCGCCGGTCCACTGGCCGTCGACGGCGTCGCGGTGGATCGAGGCGGCCCCGGTCCGGTCGTATCTCGTGATCCGTCGGGAGAAGCCGAGCATTCCCTCGGCGGGTTCAGCGGTCGACGCATAACCGAAGCGGTTCTCGTGTCCGACGAGGCGGTCGTCGATCCGGGGGAACTCGGCCGTCGAATCGCCGTACTTCGTCTCCTTGCAGGTCCCGGACTGGAGATCGAATTCGTAGCCGTACGGGTAGGCGTTCAGACCGACGCCGCCTTCGCCCGCGCGCACGACGTTCAGCCAGTCGAGCAGCGCCTGCGGGTCCTCGTAGGTGCAGGCGTCCATGACGATGCGCCCGTCCTTCTCGTAGGCGTTGCCCGGGTGGAACATGTACGCGCTCGAGGGCGCTTCGAACCAGCGGACCTCGCTCCCCGGCGTGCGCTCACGGATGCCGAACATCATCGGTCGGTCGTTCGCGCGGACGGCTTCGTGGAAGCTCCCGCCGTGGAGCATCACGCCGAGATCGAACCCGACGCCGCCCAGCGGGAAGATCACGTAGTTCTCGGTGATCGCGAAGTCGTGCATCATCGACGCCCAGGGTGCGTCGTGGGCCTCGGCGAGGGAGACGCTGCCGTCGGGCTCGACGCAGTAGAGCTGGATGTGCGGCTCGAACGGCTGGTAGCCGTGGATCCACATCTGGCCCGTCTTGCCGTCGATCTTCGGGTGAGCCGTGGTCGACATCCCGAGCATCTTCCCGTCGTAGTTCCAGAGTCCCTTGGACTCGAGGGACGACGGATCCATCTCGAAGGGCGGCATGTTCTCGGCCAGGGCCCAGAGCTTGCCGCCGTGGGGGACGACGTTGGTGTTGGGCGAGTGGTTCGGGAGCGGAGGATCGACGGGTCGCTCGGACTTCGTCTTGAGTCCGCCCTGGGCGTACACGCCTTCCCGTTCGTTCAACAGGAAGCTATCGGTCCGCGCATAACGTCCGAGGTGATGGGCCTGGCCGTCGTCGAAGCGGATGGCCTGGACGAGGGCGTCGCCGTCGAAGAGGTGCAGCCCGCCCTGTCCGGCTTCGGGCAGGACGTTCTGGTTCGGGCCGTTCCGGTAGAGCGTGCCGTTCAACTCGCGCGGGATCTCGCCTTCGATTCGCGTGATCTTCGCGTCGGCCTCGACGTTGTTCGGTCGGGTCACGTCCGCGAACTGTGCGGCGATGGCGTCGGTGGAAGCGGTCATGGGGAGTTCCTCCTGTTCCTTGAAAGGGGTGGGGCGCGTGGCGGGTCAGGCGTTTCGGTCTGCGCCGAGCTCGCGCGCGACGAACGCATCGACGAGGGATTCGAGGTCGAGGCCCAGGGCCAGCATGCCGGCCAGGTGGAGCGCGACGATGCCATGGACGCCGGACCAGAGCAGGTGGGCGACGACGTTCGCGTCGCCGGAGAGGACGCCGGCGTCGATCGCGTCGGAGACGGCGCCCCGCATGATGAACCAGGCACGCGTCTCCTCGACCGTGATCGGGTCGGGGCGTCGGTCACGGTCGAGCTCGAAGATGATCCGGTACGCGTGGGGCTCTTCGAGCGCGAAGCCGACGTAGGCGTGAGTCATGGCGTGCAGTCGTGCGGCGTGGTCGTCGTGGGCCTTCACGGCGGCGTCGATCGCGTCTGCGAAGCGGTTCGCGGCCGCGAGTCGCACGTTCTCGAAGATCGCCGCCTTGTTCTCGAAGTAGCGGTAGGGCGTCATCGGGCTGCACCCGAGATCCTTCGCGAGGGCCCGCATCGTCACGCCCTCGTAGCCCTGCTCGGCGAAGAGACGGGTCGCGGCGGCACAGAGCGCGTCGCGGAACTCCTCGACCTGATCCTGGGAGAGGGCGGTGCGGGGCATGGCGGTTATGTACATCGTAAAATTTACGATGTCAAATCAACCTTCGGGTGCTGGCCGAGGCGCTCGCCGTCACGCAGGATCGAGAGGAGGGCGAATGCCCGACGGGAGGCCGCCATGTCCATCGATTGCCGCACGCGCCTGCTGAAGGACGTTCGCTCACTCTGCGCCGAGGAGGTCCTCGACCAGGTCTTCCCCGAGGCCCTCGCCGCGCACGGCGACCTGGCCGCTCGGGGCGCGACCTATCGCGAGCTCGCCCCCCTCGGATTCGTGACTGCGGGAACGAGCGTGACCCTGCGACCCGTGGCCGGCCACCTGGTGATCGATCGGGGGCTCGAGCACGCGGGGGTGATCGCCGAGCTCGACGCCGACGCGTTCTCCGATCTCGTCCAGGACTATCAATCGACCATGGGGCTCGCGATGACGGCGCGGGTCAAGGTCACGCGCGGGACGATCGACGACTGGGTCGCGTGGGAGATGGTGCTTCGCGCGCTCCTCGACGGGCGCAAGGTCTACGAGACCGGGGACGTCACGTTCGTCGACGGCGAGGGCGGCGCGCTCGACCTCGATCGCGTGTTCGGCCTCGACGACGATCGGGAGGAGATGGCGCACTTCCTGCGCGAGGCCGGGTTCCTGCACGTCCGCAGCGTGTTCGAAGAGGACGAGATGGCCGCCGTCGCACGCGACATCGACCACTGGACCGCGGCCGCGCGCCCGGACGACGGCGACTCGTGGTGGGCCGAGGACGGCGACGGAAGAGCGCAGGCCGTCCGCGTCCTCGAGTTCTACGACAAGTCGGAATCCTTGCGCGAGCTCGTGCACTCGGATCGCTACCAGTGGATCGGGGATCTGACGGGCGATGCGCATTATTTCCGGCGCTCGGCGGAGGGGCTGATCAAGCCGCTCGGGATCGCGAAGGGGCTCTCCGATCTGCCTTGGCACAAGGACTGCGGCCAGGGCCGGCACTCGATGATGTGCAACGCGCTCACCTGCGGCATCTCGGTCACCGGCGCCGGTCGAGTGAGCGGAGCGCTGGGGATCGTCCCAGGGTCCCATCGCGCGAACGCCAAGATCCCGGGGCGCGATCCGATCATGGACATGGCACCGCGGATGCTCGAGACGCGAACCGGCGACGTGACGATCCACTGCAGCGACACGCTCCACCGCGCCCATCCGCCCACCGAACGCCCGCGCAAGGTCGTGTATTCGGGCTTCCGGCTGCCCCTGCTCCCGGGCGACGAAGCGATCGCCGAGCCGCGCTATGACCGCGAGGCCCGGGCCGAGCTCACGGACGTGCAGGATCGGATCGCCGCGGCGGCAGAGGGCGGCGGCTGATCCCCCATCCGGATCAGCGCGCATGCGAGTGCGCTCAAGGCTGTGCCGTCGGCGCGACCGGGGCGTCGCCGAGGTCGAACTCGAGCACGATGTGTTCGAACTCGCTGGGATCGACCTCGCCGGACCGCTCGAGGCGGAGGCCGTCGGCTTCGACGCGGATCTCGAACGCCATCCGCTCGCTGCGGAAGCCACAGGCTCGGTCGTAGCTCACGCCGACACGGTAGCGACCGGGTCGCGCATTCTCGAAGCGCGCGACTTCCACTCGCGGGACCGCCGCGTCGCAGCGGCGGTCGACGTCGAGCACACCGCCTCCGACCGACGGGTTGTTGCCGAAGTAGAGCGCCTCCTGCCGCGGATCGCTCACGAAGAGATCGAGGTCGGCGCCCTCGCCGAAGATCAGCCGGACTTCGAGCGCGCCGTCGGGGCGGGGGCCGTCGAATCCGGGCGTGGGTGCGCGTGACGTCGTCGCGCAACCGGTCGCGACCGCGAGGACGACCCCCCAGGCCAGGCGCGCGAGCCCGAGGGGCGCGCTTCGTCGACGGCGGAGAATCGCGTGAGGCATATTGCTAGGGTATCGACGCGAAGCGGGACGGGACAGCATCGAATCGCGACGCGTGGGGAGCGAACCATGATCCAGGGACGCGCGACGGCCGGGCGGCTGGCAGCGATGCTCATCGCACTCTGCGTCGGATGGGCGGCGTCGCTGGCGCACGCCGACGACGCGAACCGCTTCTTCGGAACGGTCACCTCCGCAGCGGACGGGCGCGCGGTCGAAGGCGCGCTGGTCACGCTGGGTCACGGCGACCCCGGCCACTTCGTCACGGTCTACACCGACGAGCAGGGCCGCTACGTCTCCCCGGCGCTCACCCATGTCGGGGGGTACTCGATCCGGGTGAGGCGGATCGGCTGGGACGACGCGAAGCGGGGCGACCTCGCCGCGAGCGGCGCGACGCGTCTCGATCTCGTGCTCGAGCGCACGACCGACCCGGTCGACGTCGCCTATCAGCTGCCAGCGAACGTTTGGTACGACCGGGTACTGCAGCGGATCGACGATCCCTCCGAACGTGCGGAGCTCAAGCAGCAGTGCACGTACTGCCATCAGCAGGGCAACTGGGCGACGCGTCGCGAGCGGACCCACGACGAGTGGGAGAAGCTGATCCGCTTGATGGGCACCCGCGGCGCGATGATCAGCCGATCGTTGCGCGAGAAGCTCCCGGCGATCCTGATCGAGGCCTACGAGCACGACCGCGCCGTCGCGGAGCTCGTCCCCGCGGATTTCGATCCACACACCTATCAGCTGCCCAGCGCGGAAGCCCGGCGGGCGGTGGTCGAAGAGTGGCCCCTCGGCGGGCGCGGCTCGAACCAGCACGACGTGATGGTGCATCCCGACGGTCGTATCTACTCCGTCGACGGTCCCCAGGATCTGCTCCATCGGCTCGATCTCTCTACACCCGTCCCGGTACGTCGAAGCTGGACGGTGCCCCACGGCGACCTGCCTCTCGGAGGCGTCTTCGCGACGAGCTCGCGTGAAGAAGCAGCGGACAACAAGTACGTGGCGCCGCACTCGCTGCAGACCGCGCCGGATGGATCGATCTGGATCACGCTCGCGAGCGGCAACCAGCTCGCGCGCTTCGACCCGGCGACGGAACAGTTCGAGATCCACGACGTCGAGGACGGGATCTATCCCCATACCCTTCGCTTCGATCAGCGCGGCCGGATCTGGTACACGATGGCCGCGACCAACCACGTGGGCATGTTCGATCCCGCGACGAACGAGCAGACCCACCTGCGACTGCCCGCCCGCAACTTCTCCCAGGCGATCATCCTGCGGATGACGCCCTTCTTCCTGCGGCTCGGCAAGATCATCGACATCCGCGGCGCCGCGGCCGACGGCGACGGGATCAAGATGCCCGTGCCCTACGGAATCGACATCGCCCCGGACGGGGGCGTCTGGTTCAGTCAGCTCAACGAGCACAAGATCGGCCGCATCGACCCCGAGACCCTCGAGTACGAGATGATCGAGACCCCCTTCGAGACGCCGCGACGGCTGCGCTTCGATTCGAAGGGCGGGCTCTGGATCCCGAGCTTCTCGGAGAGCCTGCTCGCCCACTTCGATCTCGAGACCCGCGCTTTCCGGACTTGGGAGATCCCGATCGAGCCCCTCGGAACCGAGACGCCCTACGCGCTCGCCGTCGAACCGGCGACGGACGAGGTCTGGATCTGCGGCACCAACAGCGACACGATGATCCGGTTCGAGCCGGAGCAGGAGTCCTTCACCGTCTACCCCTTGCCGACGCGCGTGACGTACACGCGCGAAGTCGACTTCGATTCCGAGGGCCGGGTCTGGACCTCGAACTCGAACGGTCCGACCTGGCAGATCGAAGACGGCGTACCGAAGGTGGTGCGGATCGATCCCGACGCGGCGCCGGTCCCGGCCGAGAGCGGGCTCTTCCCGAGTGAAGGCGCGGCTTCGGGGGTTCCGGTCGCGACCCGGGAGGGCGCGTCGGCGCGATGACCGGACACTTCGCGTCGGTTCTCCTGGCGCTGGCCTGTGTGCTGTCGGCGGCGTCCTCGGCCGGGGAGGGGCCCGCGCCCCAGAGCGGCTGGCCGACCTACGGCGGCGATCCCGGCGGTACGCGTTATTCGGCGCTCGACGAGATCACACCCGCGAACGTCGACGAGCTCGAGGTCGCCTGGACCTATCACACGGGGGACTTCGACGGGGTGCGGCTCGGCGCCGAGAAGACCGCGTTCCAGGCGACGCCGATCCTGCACGGCGACACCCTCTACTTCTGCTCACCGCTCTCGAGGATCTTCGCCCTCGACGCCGAGACGGGCGAAGAGCGCTGGGTCTTCGACGCGGATCCGCAGCTCGAGAGCGACATGGCGCTCACGTGTCGCGGCGTCGCGTACTGGGCAGCGGTCGAGGACACCCCACCTCGCGCGGCCTGCACCGAGCGCATCTTCATGGGCACGCTCGACAACGGCCTCGTGGCGGTCGACGCGAAGACCGGCGAGACGTGCGCGGACTTCGGGAACGCCGGGCGCGTGGAGCTGGCGCTTGGCCTCGGGGAGATCGAACCGGGCGAGATCTACATGACGTCGCCGCCGACGGTGGTGGGCGACGTCGTCGTCACCGGCGCGATGGTGCGCGACAACCGCCGGGTCGACGCACCCGGGGGCGTGATCCGCGCGTGGGACGTGCGCAGTGGTGCGCTGCGCTGGGCCTTCGATCCCGTGCCGCCGGGCCTGGAACGGCTGCCAGACGAGGACGGCGAGCCGCGCTTCCACCGTGGCACGCCCAACGCCTGGTCGATCCTCTCCGCCGATCTCGAGCGCGGACTCGTCTTCGTCCCCTTCGGCAACCCGTCGCCGGATTTCGCCGGGGGGCATCGGAACGGCTTCGACTACTACGGCAGCTCGACGGTCGCCCTCGATGCGAAGACCGGGGAGCCCGTCTGGCGATTCCAGACCGTGCACCACGACCTCTGGGACTACGACGTGGCCTCGCAGCCGACGCTCCTCGAGGTCGAGAAGGGCGGACGCGTGATTCCGGCCGTCGCCCAGCCGACCAAGATGGGCCACCTCTTCCTGCTCGACCGGGAGACCGGCGAGCCGCTCTTCCCGGTCGAGGAGCGTCCGGTGCCGCAGACCGACGTGCCGGGCGAGTGGACCTCGCCGACCCAGCCCTTTCCGACTTTCCCGAAGCCGCTGCATCCGCATCACCTCGACCCGGATCAGGCATTCGGGTTCACGCCCTGGGACACCGGCGCCTGCCGCGAGCAGATCGAGACGCTCCGCAACGAGGGCATCTTCACGCCGCCGAGTCTGGGCGGATCGATCCAGTACCCGGGCGTCGCGGGCGGCTCGAACTGGGGCGGCCTCGCCCATGATCCCGAGCGCCGCGTCCTCGTCCTGAATCAGAACTACGTCGCGCAGGTCCATCGTCTGATCCCGCGCGAGTCCGGCGTACGCCCCGAAGAGGCGGATCTCCACATGGGCATCAGCGAGATGGCGGGCACGCCCTACCTGATCGACCAGTCGGTGCTGCTCTCGCCCTGGGGTGTGCCCTGTATTCCCACGCCCTGGGGCGTTCTGATGGCGGTGTCCCTCGAGAGCGGGGAGAAGCTCTGGGAGGTGCCCTTCGGTACGACCCGGGACATGATTCCCTACTTCCCGTTCGGGTTGGACTTCGGCCTGCCGAGCATGGGCGGCCCGATGGTCACGAAGAGCGGGCTGGTATTCATCGGCGCGAGCATGGACGCCTACCTGCGCGCGTATGCGGTCGAGTCCGGCGAGCTGCTCTGGAAGGATCGATTGCCGGCGGGCGGACAGGCGACGCCGATGACCTATCGCGTGCGGCCAGGCGGGCGGCAGTTCGTCGTCATCGCCGCGGGGGGACATGGGACGCTCGGGACCGTGCCGGGCGACGCGGTCGTGGCGTACGCGTTGCCTGAGACCGACTGAAGTCGGGCGCTAGGCGAGCCCCAGCTCGGCGCGCACCTCGCCCACGCTGCGGTCGAGGATCGCCTCGTCCCACTCGCCGTCGTAGAGGTTCTTCGTCGCGCGACCTCTGCGTGCGGCCGCGAGGACCGCTCGCGGCGAGAGGAAGATCCCGATCAGCACGGCGAGGCCGTTGAGGATCCAGGCCGCGTAGTGATCCGCGCAGCCGGACGCCAGCTCCCAGGCGCCGATCTCCGCCTCGCCGAGCCAGGTCGTGTCGTAACCGGCGACGACGTGATGGATGTCGTGGAGGCGGACCGAACGCACGCGCTGGGGCGGGTTCGGAATCGCACCGAAGGGGACCGAGCCGGCGCGAAGCACGACCCATTTGTCGTCGTAGCCGCCCTCGCCGAGGGCGTTCGTTTCGAAGTAGCGCGCGCGGGCGTCTCGCAGGGTCAGTTCCGGGGCGTATTCGGCGAAGGGCATCGGTGATTCGTCCGGTGGGGGGGCGACGCGGCGTCGATTCTAGCCGCGGACGCCTGCCGCGGGGAGACGTAGAATGGGGATGGCGCGCGGGCGCTCGAGGAGGATGGAGATGCCGGACGTGGCGATGTGGGGCAAGGCCCTGACGGCGATGCCGCGAATCGACAAGAACGACTGGGACCGGCTCGACCTCGTCTCTCGCTGGCTGATCGCGACGCGATCCGCGGTGATCGTGATGACGTTCACCAGCTCGGCGTTCGCGGGCGTGCTCGCCTACAAGGCAGGCGCCTTCGATCCGCTCCTCTTCGCCCTCGTGACCGCGGGCCTGTGTCTGGCGCACGCGACGAACAACCTGGTGAATGATCTCACGGATCACTGGAAGGGCGTCGACCAGGGCAACTACTTCCGAACGCAGTACGGGCCACAGACCGTGGAAGACGGCTTCCTGACCGTCCCACAGCTGATCACCTACGCGTCGATCACCGGCGGGATCGCCCTCGCGATCGGTTTCTACCTCGTGTTCGTGTCGGAGCGGGGCGACATCACCCTGGCGCTCCTCGCGAGCGGGCTCTTCTTCGTGCTCTTCTACACCTGGCCGCTCAAGTACATCGGGATGGGCGAGCCCGCGGTCCTGCTCGTGTGGGGGCCGCTGATGGTCGGCGGAAGCTATTTCGTGATCACCGGCGTGTGGAGCAACGAGGTCGCGATCGCGAGCCTCGCCTACGCCCTCGGCCCGACCGCGGTGCTCTTCGGCAAGCACACGGACAAGCTCTCCTTCGACGAGGGCAAGAAGATCCGGACCCTGCCGGTGATCCTCGGAGAATCACGCTCACGAAAGGTCACCGTTGGGTTGTTGCTCGCGCAGTATCCCGTCGTCGGGTACCTGGTCTGGACCGGGTTCTTCCACCCGGTGATGCTGGTGACCCTGCTCTCGGCGTTCTCGCTGCCGCGGGTCTTCCAGGTCTTCAGGTACCCGCGTCCCGAACGCGCGCCGAAGGCGTTCCCGGAAGGCGTCTGGCCCCTCTACTTCGTGGGCATCGCCTTCTGGTTCACGCGCCGCTACGGCGCGTTCTTCCTCGTCGGCCTCGTGCTCGACGTCGCGTTGTCCTAGGCAGGCTGCCTAACGCGCTTCGAGTCCGTTCTGCTGCATCCGCCAGATCAGCTGATCGAGCCGGTCCTGGCCGAAGAAGGGCTCGCCCTCGAAGACCATCGTCGGCACACCCCAATGGCCCGACGCCTCGAGGGCCTGCTGGTTCGCTTCGATCGCGGCTTCGTGTAGGTCGGGGTCGGCTTCGATCGCGGCGTCGAGCTCCGCGAGGTCACAGCCCGCGGCGTCGGCGGCCTTGGCGAGATGGTCCCCTTCGTTCCATCCGGCCACGCTGCCGTCGAAGATCACCCGGCTGATCTGGGTGATGAAGGGAAGGCCACGGCCGCGCTCGCAGGCCGCGATCCCGAGGCGGGTGAGCCGCCGGATGTAGGGCTGCTCCGCGGCGATCCGACGCGTTTCGATGTCCTGCACGATCGGGTCCGGTCGCGGCCAGCGGAAGGGGATGCCCTGCATCTCTGCGATCCGACTCGTGTCGCGCAGGAGGTAGGGCGGCCAGAGCGGATTCACCTTGTCGAAGAACTCGGGTGTGCGCACGGCGATCGGGTAGACCGGTCGCAGGTCGCATGTGACGTCGTGTGCCTCGACGAAGGCGACGAGGCGCGGGAGCACGAGGTACGAGTAGGGGCTGCGGAAGGACCAGTAGAGCTGGAAATCGAGGGACACGGTCGAGCTCCTAGAGAACCTGGAAATCGGCGAGGGTCATCTCGTCGCGCTGGCGGCAGAACGTGTCGATGTCGCCGGGGAAGAGGAAGGGCGTGTGGCCGGACGGCGTGCGGTAGTAGCTGTTGCAGGTATCGACGCCCCAGGAGAACTCGCCGCGCGCCTCGACGACCCAGTCGTTGTACCGCTGGTGCGCTGCCGGCGTGACGTCGATCGCGCGTGCACCGGCCTGCTCCTTCTCGGAGAGCAGCCGGACGATCGCCTTCAGGTTGATCTCGGCTGCATCGAAGAACGACGTCGAAGCGATCAGGGCGTTCGGCCCGAGGGCGAAGAAGTAGTTGGGGAAGCCCGGAACGGCGGTGCCGACGTAGGCCTCGGGGGCTTCTTCCATCCGCTTGGCGAGAGACGCCCCTTCGGCGCCCACGACGTCGATCCGCTCGAAGTCCATCACCTTGTAGCCGGTGCAGAAGATCAGGACGTCTGCGCCGAGCTTCTCACCCTCGGTGGTGACCACGCCGTCGGTCTCGATCGAGGCCGCGGCGTGAGGCACGAGGCGGACGTTCTCGCGCTGGAGGGCCGGGTAGTAGAAGTCGGACATCAGCGGTCGCTTGCAGCCGAAGCGCGATTTCGGCGTGACCTGCTCCCGGAGTGCCTCGTTCTCGACCGTGTCCGCGATGTGCTTCAGGCCCATGTCCTCGACGCGCTGCTGCACCTTGTGTCCGACGATGAACGCGCCGGTCGAGACGTGCATGATCTTGTGATGCAGCCAGCGGTGGAGCTCGCGAAGCGGCCCGACGCCGAGGAGAGTTTGGCTGAGGCCGGAGTAGGGCTTGCTGCCGCGGGGCAGGATCCAGTTGGGGGTGCGCTGCAGGACGGTCAGGTGACCGGCGACCTTCGCGATCTCGGGCACGATCTGAACCGCGGCGGCGGCGGAGCCGATCAGCACGACGCGCTTGCCGTCGAGGGGGACGTCGTGGTTCCACTCGGTCGAGTGCCAGGAAGGGCCGCTGAAGGCGTCCACGCCCGGGACGTCGGGGAAGAGCGGGGTGTGCTGATTGCCCATCGCGTTGATCACGACGTCGAACTCGTGCAGGTCACTCCCCGCAGTCTCGAGGTGCCAGGTGCCGTCCGGCTGGTAGCGGCAGCTCGTGATCTCGGTGTCGAGCCTGAGGTGCGGTTCGAGTCCGAACTCCGTGGCCATGCGCTGGAGGTAGGCCTCGATCTCCTGCTGCCCGACGAAGGACGCGCTCCACTGCGGGTTCGGGGCGTCCGAGAACGTGTAGGCGGCCGCCTTCACGTCGCAGGAGAGCCCCGGATACGAGTGCTGGTGCCAGGTGCCGCCGACCGCGTCCGACTTGTCGAAGATCGTGAAACGATCGAAGCCCGCGCGCATGAGCTCCCGGCCGGCCGTCAGGCCGGAGGGGCCGGCGCCGATCACGGCGACGCGAAGGGGCTGTTCGGGCGAGGTGGCGGGCATCGAGGCGGCTCCTGGTCGGGACACGACGATGAGCTACACGCCGCCCGCCGGCAACCCCGATCCGTGGACCTCGGTCCGCCGGCGCCGGTGGCGTCAGAGCTCCTCGACGTAGTTCTTCTGCACGGCCTCGTCGTAGCCGCGCGCGGCGGAGGCGTCGGCCCCGGTCCGCGCGGCGAAGATCTCGCCGAAGGACACGCGATGGGGCTCGCCCCACTTTTCGGGCTTCCACAGGTTCGAGCGGAGGAAGGCCTTCGCGCAGTGGAAGAAGACCTGGTCGACGCGGACCCGGATCGCGAGCGCTGCGGGCCGGCCGCGGGCGGCCAGGCGCTCGAGGAGCTCGGGGTCCCGGGTGAGCTCCGCCCGACCGTTGATGCGGAGGGTTTCCGGTGTGCCGGGGATCATGAAGATCACCCCGACCTGCGGATTGCGGAGCACGTTCAGGTGGCCCAGAGCGAGCTTGTTGCCCGGTCGGTCCGGGATCACGAGGGTCTGATCGTCCTCGACGAGGACGAATCCCGGCGCGTCGCCCTTCGGCGAGGCGTCGAGGGCCCCGGCCTCGTCCGAGGTGCCGAGCACGAGGAAGGGGCAGCGCGCCAGGAAGTCCTGCGCGAACGAATCGAGCGTGTCCTCGATCTTCGCTTCGATGATCGCGTTCGGGGAGCCGATCAGCTCCCGCAGCTCGGCTTCGCTCCGAATGAGATGGTCGTCGGACATGCGGGCTTCTCCTCGTTCGGGCGCGTGGGCGAGCTGCTTCGGCGCGCCCGCGCTCAGAGGCTGCCATAGCGGAAGCGGCTCAGCTCCTGTCGGCGCCGACCGACGTCCATGCCGCCCCCGCCAACCCCATGACGAGGATCGGCGTGAAGTGGAAGCGCAGCGCGTGCCCCGGGTCGTACATGCAGGCGAGCTGCATCGCGAGCGCCGGCAGTGCGCCGGCGGCGAGGCCGACCCAGAGCCCCGCGATCGGGTCGGGTCCGACCGTGCGCGCGCGAACCAGCCGCACGCCGTGGAGCGCCGGGACGGCCGCGATCGCGACGCCGTGGAGGAAGCAGTGCTCGCGCTTGCCGAGCATCGACACCGCCGGCCCGTCGAGGCCGAAGCCCCCGAGCGCCACACCGAGCCAGGCGGCGCCCAACAAGAGGCCGGGGACGAGGGCCGCCGCGCGCCGCGCGCCGCCCGGAAGCGCCGCCTCGAATCCCCCGATCCCGAGCGCGATCAGCGCGGAGATCCCGAGCACGAACTCGAGCGCGAGGCGGGGCGTCGAGAGGTCCGAGAGGACGCCGTCCCGGAGCGGGCCGCCGAGCGCGGTGAGGCTCGCGGCGAGGGGGACCGCGACGACCGCCCAGGTGCTGACCGCGCGGAGCGTCGACGGGACGGGCCGAACCGGGGACAGGTCCGCCACCAGCGCGGAGAGGAAATCCGGGCGCTGCGGGGGATTCGCTGTATCGGTCGTGTCTCGCATCGGCTCGGTCGGATCCCCGTTCGGTCTCTTTCGGCGGACTCCGGACGCGAACGTCCGGATCCGACTACGGCGGGGGCGGCCGGGGAGTTACGCCACGCTCGCGATTTCCCAGCGTTCCGATTGCACCGTCGGGCGGGCTGGGCGAGGGTGCGCCGATGGTCCCGACGGCGCCGTCCCTTCTCCATCGCGCGAGCGCGTTCCTGGTTCTGATCGGGGCCTTGTTCGGGGTGTCGTGCCTCGCGGGTTGTGACGAGCCGCAAACCGCTTCCGAAGCGGGGTTCGAGTTCGAGGGGGTCGCCGAGGCGCCTTCGGTCGCGACGGAATTCGTCGGATCGTCGGGATGCGCGATCTGTCATGCGCAGGAAGCCGCGCGCTGGCGCGGGTCCCAGCATGATCGCGCGATGGAGCCGGCCTCCGAAGACGCGGTCGAAGGCGACTTCACCGGCGCCGAGCTCGTCGCGCACCACACCCGGTGGCGATTCGAGCGCGAAGGGGAGCGGTTCGTCGTCTGGCACGATCCGGACGGGCGACCTTCCGAGCGACTGGAGGTCGTCGCGACGTTCGGGGTGGCGCCGCTCCAACAGCTCCTCGTCGAGCGTCCGTCCGGGCGTCGTCAGGCGTTGCCGGTGGCGTGGGGAACGCATCCGGATTCCGGCGAGCCCGCGCGTTGGTTCTCGCTCGACCCGGACGCGCCGGCGCCGGAAGGCGACCCGCTTCACTGGGACGGCCTCGCGTTCCGGTGGAACACCCAGTGCGCTGCCTGTCACTCGACCGCGCTCCGCAAGGGCTTCGACGATCCGAGCGGCCGTTATGTCACGACCTTCGCCGAGGAGGACGTCGCCTGCGAAGCGTGTCACGGACCCGGCGACGCCCATGTCGCGTGGGCAAAGGGCGGGGCGGGGTCGAGCGACCCGGGGCTGGTGGTGCGCTTCGATGCCTGGGACGCGTCAGCGTGGCAGCGGCCGGAAGGCGTCGCGATCGCCCGCCGCGCGGCCGCGCGCACCCACGACGCGCAGATGGACGTCTGCGCGCCGTGTCACGCGCGACGCAGCGAGCTGGTCGACGGTCCGGAGATCGGGGCGGCGTTCCTCGATGCCTACGCGCCGCGACTGCTCGTGCCCGAACTCTACTTCGACGACGGGGGAGTTCGCGAGGAGGTCTACGTCTGGGGCTCGTTCGTGCAGAGCCGGATGTTCGCCGCCGGCGTGCGCTGCAGCGATTGCCACGATCCCCACTCCGCGAAGCTGCGCCGCGAAGGCGACGCGCTCTGCACGACCTGCCACGCGCCGGAGCGTTATGCGGCGGACGCGCACTTCGGGCACGGCGAGGGCGAATTGCGGCGCGCCGAGTGCGTCGACTGCCACATGCCGGAGACGACGTACATGCAGGTCGATCCGCGACGGGACCATGCGTTCGCGATCCCGCGTCCGGAGCGCAGTCGCGCCCTCGGGAGCGCGGATGCCTGCGCCAGCTGTCATCCCGGGCGAAGCGCCGCGGACGCCGCCGCGTCGATCGCCGCCTGGCGCGCCGGCACGGCGCCGGCACCCCACTGGTCGGACGCATTGATGCGCGACGGCAGGGCGCGACTGGACCCGCAGCGCTGGCTCGACGTCGCCGCGTCTCCGCTCGCGACGCCCTGGGTGCGCGCGAGCGCCTGGGCACGCTTCGCCCAGGAGAGCCCGAGCGAGCCGACCAGCGCGCTGCTCGATGCGATCGGCCCGCCCTCGGTGCTCACCCCCATCGAGCGACTCGGGTTGGTCGAGCTGCTGCGAAGGCGACCGGTCCACGACCAGGCGCAGCGCCTCCTGCCGCTGGTCGAAGACGAGCGCCGCGCCGTTCGCGTGGCCGCGGCGGAGGCGTTGTCGGCGCTGCCGCCGGAGGCGCTTCGTCCCCCTGCGCGGTCGATCCTCGCGCGGGGGCTGCGCGAGTATCGCGCGGTCCAGGAGGCGAACGCGGATCGCCCGGAGGCCCTGGTGAACCTCGGCACCCTCGCCGCGCGGCTCGGCGATGCGGCCGGAGCTCGCGCGGGCTTCGAAAAGGCGATCGCGCGCGCCCCGTATTTCGTTCCGGCCCACGTGAACCTCGCGGACCTCGCCCGAGCAGAAGGCAACGAGGCCGAGGCGCTGGGCCACCTGCGGCGGGCGCTCGAGCTCGACCCGTCGAACGCGTTGGCGCGCTACGCCCTGGGGCTCGCGCTCCACCGCAGCGGGGATGCCGAAGGAGCGCTCGCGGCCCTCGCGAGGGCTGCCGCGGACGCCCCCGCCAGCCCGCGCCTCGTCCTGGGACACGCGCTGGCGCTCGCCGGCGCCGGGCGGACGGGGGAAGCCGACGGCGTGCTCTCGCGCGCGATCGAACGCGGCGTCGACGACCCATCGCTCCACCACGCGCGGGTGGGGCTCTTGCGGGACGCGGGTGCGCTGGATGCGGCGCGTACCGCGGCCCGGGACTTCCTGCGACGCTTTCCCGACGACCCGCGTGCGCAGGCGCTCGGGCGGGAGCTCGGCGCCGGCGGCTGACCGGCGAGCGGATCAGGCGAGACCGGACTGGCTGATCTCGGGATCGATGTTGGGCTCGATCTCCCGGCGCTCCGGCTCGGTGAGGAACTCGTAGGAGAGCAGGTCGATCCGCGGATCCTGTCCGTCGTCGGGCACGATCGAAAGGCTCACCCACGGCTGCTCGTCGAAGCCGCAAGTGAGGAGCGCAAGGATCTCGCAGCGATCGCGTGTGAAAGACTCGTCCTGGAGCTGCTCCGTCAGGACCCGCGTGAATCCGCCGAAGCCCTCGACGAAGTGTTCGCGCGCGCCGTCCATCGGGCCGGCCACACCACACACGACATAACGGATGCGATCCCGGGTGTAGGCGCGGACCTCGACCCCGCCGGAGCTGCGCGCCGCTTCGATCAGCTCGAGCGCGGTCACCGGCAGCGCCTGTCGGAGGTCGTCCGGGAAGGCGCGCTCGATGAAGTGATGGAAGGGGGGCGAGATCTCCGCCACGCGCGCGAGGTGGTAGTCGAGGCATTCGCCGAGCGGCGCGGCGGTCGGCGCCAGGGTCATCTCGCGGCGCCGCGCGGCCACGGTGCCGGTCGCCTCGCCTGGCTGTATCGCCGGCTCGTCGTCGTTGGTCTCCGGGACGGCTTCGTTCCGCGCCGGCTCCTCCTCGCGCGCACGCGCGACGGAGGCCAGGGGGATCTCGGTCGTAGCGTCGAGATCGATCGGTTCGTCGCCGGGCGTCGTCACTTCGTTCGCGAAGAGCTCGGTCGCCTCTTCGTCCGGCGTCGGAATCGGCTCGTCCAGCGTCGGCTCGACCTCGTTCGCGTCCGGCGGCGTCGTCACCAGCTCGAGGGTCGGGCGCTTCGGCGTCGCGTCCGGCGCCGGGGACGCATCGTCGTCGACGGCGGCGAGGGCGGACTCGGCCCGATCGACCGCCGTCGCACTCGGGTCCTCGACGGATTCTTCTTCGTCGGTCGGTGCAGCGCCCTCGAGCGCATCGTCGAGGTCGACGACCTCCGCGGGGTCGATCCGCTCGCGCTGCTCGGCGAAGGCGACCTCGCCGGAGGGCGCGTCGGGGTCCGCGGCCGAGGGCGGCGCGGCGTCGCGCGGCGTCTCGACGTGGGCCGCAGCGTGTCCGTCGATCGCATCTGCGAACACGGACCAATCCGCCGGCGGCGTCGTCGAGGAGCTCAGGTAGACGGTCGCGCCGCCGGGCACGTAGCCTTCGACCACGAACATCATGTCGACGTCCGCGAAGCGCACGTGGTCGCCCCCCTTGAGCGGGAGACGTTCGCCGTCCGCGAGGCGGCGGTCGCCGAGCCGCGTGCCGTTCGTGCTGCGCAGATCTTCCAGCCAATAGCGGCCGTCGCGGACCTCGATCGCGGCGTGCTCGCTCGAGATCGTGTCGTCGTCGAGCACCACGCCGTTGTTGGGATCGCGGCCGATGGTCGTCCGCGCGGTCGCGAGGGGCAGCGCGCGGCCGGCGTCGCCGGCTTGACCGCCGATGTCGAGGAGCTGCGCGGCCGGCGCCTTCGCCATCCCCGCGACGCCGAGGAGCGGCGCGCCCGCGCGCCGTCGCTGGATCGCATAACCCACGCCGAGCAGGAGCACGGCCACGGGCAGCCAGCCGAGGAGGCCGGATCCGCCTGGCTCGGCGTCGTTCGTCATCGGCGCCGCGGCGACGTCGGGGACGTCGGGCGTCGGGACCGCAACCGGTTCCTCGATATAGGCCAGCTCGTAGCCGGGCTCCGCAGCGATCTTGCCGAGCACGTCCTTGACCACCGGGGCGAGCTCACCGGCCGCGAAGGCGCGGTAGTACCGGGCGTTCGTGCGGCGCGCGAGCGCCTGCATCAGCTGATAGTCGGCATCGTCGGTGAACGCGATCCCGAAGATCCGGACGTCGCCCTCGGCGCTCTCGCTGGCGAGGTCCTCTCGCAGCCAGCGCGCGACTTCGACGTCATTGCGGGGGTCGCCGGTGTCGATCCGGCCGTCGCTCAGGAACACGATCGCCTTGCGCGCCTCGTCCCGGCCGCGTTCGCGCAGCTCGTAGAGGGCGCGCTCGATGCCGGCGGGGCTGTCGGTGCGTTGTCCCGAGTAGTCGAGACTCGCGAGGGTGGCGGCGAGGGCGCGGGTCGAGGCGATGTCGCTCGCGGGGGCCAGCGCCTGCGCGAGGCGCGCGCGGCCGTCGAAGAGGACGAGGGCCACCCGCCCGTCGAGGGTGGCGTCGGCGGCGAGCGCATCGACGAAGTTGGAGACGGCGCGCCGGGTCAGGAACTCCGGATCGTTCGCCTTCATGCTGCCCGAGTTGTCGAGCACGAACACGACGTCCACCGGCTGCGGCAGCGCAGGCTCGTCGGCGAGCGCGGTCTGCGCAGTGGCGGCCACGAGCGCGCACGCCAGGAGGCGCGCGATCGCGTGGGTCGCGTCTCGGAACAGGGGGCGTCGGTCGGAACGGAGCTCGTTCATCTCGGTCTCACGGTGGCGCGTCGATCGGTGGGACTTCGGGGCCTCGCCGAGGGTCGCCATTATACGGTGTCGGGTCGCTCTCCCGGGCATCGATCCGACGCGGTCGATTCGACGCATGCGTTCGGCCGGCGCTCGCTTCGCATCCGACACGCGCAGCGAAGGCAATCGCGTCACCCGGGTGGGTCGCCACGATGCAGGGGAGGGGTCGGGGCAGCGCGTCTTTTCTGCAACTTTTCCCGCGTACGGCGCATTCCCGCGGTTTCAGGACCTGTGGTATCCCCCGATGACCGTCGACGTGCAGGCGGCCGGCAAATCGCGCGCAACGCGAGTCGCCGAGGCCCGGTGCGAAGACCGGTCGAGGAGGAGAGGGGAATTGGAGGCACTGTTCACCGCCGAGAACGCGATCGCGCTCGCGACGCTGGCGGGACTCGAGATCGTCCTCGGGATCGACAACATCGTCTTCATCGCGATCCTCACCCAGAAGCTCCCCCTCGAGCGCCAGGCGGCGGCCCGACGAATCGGACTCCTCGGCGCGATGCTGATGCGGATCGGTCTGCTGCTCGCGATCGGCTGGGTGATGGGACTGACGGCGGAGCTGTTCCGGGTGCTGGATCAGCCATTCTCCGGTCGCGACCTGATTCTGCTGGTCGGCGGGCTCTTCCTCGTCGGCAAGGCCGTCTGGGAGATCCACGACAAGCTCGAGGGGGAGATGGATCTCGGGACGCCGGTCGCCGCCGTTTCGATGGCCAGCGTCATCTTCCAGATCATGCTGCTCGACATCGTGTTCTCCCTCGACTCCGTGATCACCGCCGTCGGCATGGCGGACGAGATCGCGGTCATGATCACGGCCGTGGTGATCTCCGTCGGCGTGATGCTGGTCTTCGCGGAGACGATCAGCCGCTTCATCGAGGACCACCCCACGATGAAGATCCTGGCGCTCTCCTTCCTGATCCTGATCGGAACCGTGCTGATGCTCGAAGGGCTCGGGAAGCACGTCGAGAAGGGCTACATCTACTTCGCCATGGCCTTCGCCCTCGGCGTCGAGCTGGTGAACGTCGCCGTGCGCAATCGGAGTCCGGTGCAGTTGAAGCAGACCTACGTCGTGCGAGACGACTATCGGCCCGACATTCCCGGCGTCGACGTCGACGCAGACGGAGGCGAGGTCTGAATGGTTTCGCGGCTACTCCGTATCGCGAGTCGAATCGTCGTCGTCGCGATCGTCCTGCTCCTCGTCCTCTGGATCGGCGCCTCCCTCGTGATCAAGTACACGATGATGGAGGAGGAGCCCCTCCCGATGATCATGACCGTCGTCGGGCAGGGGCTGGTGTCGTCGGTCAGCTGCGCCGTCACCGGCTGTCCGGCGGAGCTCCTCGAAGGCATGGAGAGCGTCCCGTTCGGAGAGGGCTGGGTCGAGAGCACCGTCGTCGCCCTCGACGTCGACGAGTACGGCCGCGTGCTCGTTGCCGAGACCGAGCGGCAGAACCGCGGTGCCGAGGACAACCGCCAACACATGTACTGGCTGGAGGACGATCTCGCGTCCCGGTCGGTCGACGATCGCCGCGCCTACTACCGCAAGTGGATCGCCGAAGGAAAGTTCGAGGACCCCGATCACTTCACGAGCGCGGTCGATCGCCTCGTGGTGTTGCAAGATGAAGATGGCGACGGCATCGCCGACAGTCGCAAGGTCATGGCCGAGTGGAACGAGCTCGCGTCGGGCCTGGTCGCCGGGGTCGAAGCACGGGAAGGCTCGATCTGGGTCACCGCGATCCCGTCGCTCTACCGGATCGACGATCAAGACGCGGACGGAGATCCGGAGGTCGTCGAGACCGTGCACACCGGGTTCGGAGTGAAGACGTCCCTGATCGGACACGATCTACACGGACTCGTGTGGGGCCCGGACGGGAAGCTCTACTTCTCGATGGGGGACCGCGGTTATCACGTCGAGACCCCCGACGGCCGCGTGCTCGAGCCGAAGCTCGGGCCGGGACGAGGCGCCGTCTTCCGGATGAACGCCGACGGCAGCGACCTCGAGGTCTTCGCGACCGGCGTGCGGAATCCGCAGGAGCTCGCGTTCGACGATCACGGCAACCTGTTCACCGGCGACAACAACGGTGACGGCGGCGACAAGGCGCGGATCGTCTACCTCGTCGAGGGGGGCGAGACCGGTTGGGCGATGCCGTACCAGACGCTGGTCGGGGACTACATCCGCGGGCCCTGGGTCGCGGAGAAACTCTGGGACTTGCAACACGAGACGCAGCCGGCCTGGGTGCTGCCCCCGATCTCGCACGTCGGGAACGGGCCCTCGGGCTTCCTCCACTATCCGGGTCTCGGTCTTCCCGATCGCTACGACGACGCCTTCTTCATGTGCGACTACGGCTATACGCCGGGTCGCAGCGGCGTCTGGTCGTTCCGTGTCGAGCCTTCCGGTGCGGGCATGGAGATGGTGGACCTCCATCATTTCGCCTGGTCCGTGCTCGCGACCGACGTCGACTTCGGCTGGGACGGGCGGCTCTACGCCACGCTCTTCGACCAGTTCGGCATGTCGTCCAGCCTCGTGCGCTGGTCCCACGAGCCGTCGCGCGAGGATCCGCAGGTGGCTGCGATCGCGAGCTACGCCCAGGGGCGGATGGCCGACCGCGACACCGCGACGCTCCTCGACCTGCTGCGCTTCCCGGATCAGCGCCTGCGCCTGCGCGCGCAATACGCGTTGGCCGAGCGCGACGCGGTCGCCGAGCTGTCGGCGCTGCTCGCGGACGAGGGCGCCGAGCTGATCCCGCGGCTGCACGCGCTGTGGGGGCTCGCGCAGATCGGGTCCGACGCCCTGGCGACCGCCTTGCCGGACGGGCTCGAGTCCCTGGGCGACGCACCGCTCGAGCTGCGCGCGAAGGCGGCAAAGGCGGCGGGGGATACCGGGTGGCGAGCCGTGCGGCCGACGCTGCTTCGCTGGCTCGGGGATCCGTCGCTCCGGCTGCGCTTCTTCGCGGCCGAGGCGCTCGGGGTCGTCGGGCAGGGCGCCGACGTCCCGGCGCTCTTCGACGTGCTCGAGGAGAACGCGGATCGCGACGTCTTCCTGCGGCATGCCGCGGTCTGGGCGATCCATCGCATCACCATGCGGGAAGGCGACCTCGCGAGCGTCGTCGCGCGGCGGGACGATCCGAGTCGCGCGGTCCGCATGGGTGCGCTGCTCGCGCTCCGGCACGCCGAAGACCCGCGGATTGCGCGCTTTCTCGCCGACCCGGATCCGCTGTTGATCGTCGAGGCGGCGCGCGCGATCTACGACGGCCCGATCGACGATGCGATGGCGGGTCTCGCCGCGCTCGCCCCCGCGCTCGAGCCGGCAGGCGAAGACGACCTGCAGACCGCGCAAGCGCTTCATCGCCGGGTGCTCGGCGCGAACGTGCGGCTCCGCTCCGAGGCAGGGGCTCGGGCCCTGGCACGTTATGCGGCGGACCCGGCACAGCTCGAATCGATGCGGTCGCTCGCTCTGGAACAGCTCGGGGCCTACGCCTCGCCTTCACGGCGAGATCTCACGATGGGCTTCTACCGGCCGCTGCCGGAGGCGGATCCCGCGATCGTGGCCGCGGTCTTCCGAAGCGAAGGTCGGGCCCTCGTCGAGTCGTCGCTCAGCGCGAGGGCGATGGAAATCGCGAGTGAAATCGGCGAATTGCCGCTGGAAGACGAAGAGCTGGTCGAACTCGCGCAGGACTCCGCGCGTGCCGTCGACGAGCGCGTCGCGGCGATGCGCGCGCTCGAGGTCCGGCCGGCCGAGGGCCTGGACCTCGTCGCCCTCGCGACGCGTGCGGTCGACGGGGCGGAGCCGTCGCTGCGGATCGCCGGGCGATCCCTGCTGCTTGCGGTCGATCCGAACGCGGCGACCGACGTGCTCGTGGCGGCCGCGCGAACGGCGCCGACGGCGGGCGAGCGGCGGCACGCCTGGGTACGGCTCGGATCGCTCGCGTCGCCGCGGGCGGACGCGGCCATCGCGGAGGGCCTCGACGCATGGGCGAGCGGCGAAGCGGATCCGGCGTCGGCGATCGAGCTCTTCGAGGCCGCGATCGCCCGGGGCGGTGAGGCGGGGGCGCAGGCGAATGCCTGGCTGACGCCGCCGCCGGTCGGCGACGCCGAGAGCCTGGTCGCGGCGCGACGATGGGCCCTCGACGGAGGCGATCCGCGACGCGGGCGCGAGGTGTTCCAGGGCAACGGCGATTGCCAGCGATGTCACGGCGCGGGCGGTGGTGGGCACGGCGGTGGTGTGGGCCCCGCGCTCGACGGGATCGCGGACCGCGGTGCCGTGCACGTCCTGGCGTCGATGCTCGATCCGCAGGCGGAGATCGCCGACGGGTTCGCGACGATCACGGTCACGCGTCGGGGCGGCGGGGCGCTGACCGGTCTGCTCGTCGGCGACGACGACGCCGGCATTCGCCTCGACGTCGGAGACGGGCAGATCGAATCGATCGCGCGCGACGACGTCGCGGCGCGCACCACGCCGACGACCGGAATGCCGGCGATGGGGCTCGTGCTTCCGGCACGGGATCTCCGGGACGTCGTGGCCTACGTGATGTCCCTGGCGACGCAAGGGACCGCCGATGAGTGAGCGTGCCGGGGCTCTGTTGCTGCTGCTCGTCCTCGTCATGGTCCTCCCACTGCCGATGGTCGGACTCGAGGGCTCCCTGGTTCCGGTGGCGCGCTTCGTTCAGCTCGCGGTCGGGCTGTCCGCGCTCGGCGTGTTGGAGGGAACGCAGGGGATGGTGGGGCTCTTTCTGGGCCTGCTCTGGGGACACGTGTTCGTGTACGGACTCCTGCTCTGCGCCGGCGTCGCGGTGCTTCGCCGAGTCGCTGGCGCGCTCGTTCCGAGCGAGCGGGTTGCGTGGGCGCTCGTCGTGCTCGCGCTCCTCGCGCTCGGGTGGGCGTTCGCGTTCGCCGAATACGACACGCAGTTCCATCACACGACGGCCCACGCGAGCTTCGCGGAGCTCTATCGATGAAGCGGGTCGGACTCGCCCTCGTCTTTCTGGTCGCCCTCGTCGCGAACGCCTCTGGCAGCGAAGATCGCCTCGCCGCTCCGGGCCAGCGCTTCGATCGTGCCGCGGTCGTGCCGCCGTGGGAGGTGACCGAAGAGCGGGAGCCCTGCGCGGGCTGGGATCCGGATCGGCGTCCCTTCTTCGGCGACACCCACGTCCACACGGCGCTCTCCTTCGACGCCTGGGGGCAGGGCACCCGGGGACGGCCCGACGACGCCTACCGCTTCGCCAAGGGCGGGGCGATCGGCGTGCAGCCCTACGACGATGCCGGCGAACCCCTGCGCGTCGTGCAGCTTCGTCGGCCCCTCGACTTCGCGGTCTTGACCGACCACGCCGAGCTCTTCGGGGAGACGCACATCTGCGACACGCCGGGAATTCCGGGGCACGACTCGTGGATGTGTCGCCTGAACCGGTTCTTCCCGAAGCTTGGCTACATGGCGGTGAACAGCCGCGTCTATCAGGCGATCGGCGCGCCGCGCTACTCGATGTGCGGCGAGGACGGCGCACACTGCAAGGCCGTCGCCGAGGGGATCTGGCAGGAAATCGTCGACGCGGCCCAGCGTCACTACGACCGGAGCGGCCGCTGCACCTTCACGTCCTTCATCGGGTACGAGTGGACCGGCATGCCGAACGGGCAGAAGATCCACCGCAACGTCGTGTTCCGGAACGACCTCCACCAGGCGGTCCCCACCAACTACATCGACACGCCGACCGGCGAGGGCCTCTGGAAGGCCCTCGAAGCGGAGTGTCTCGACCGCGGCGACGGATGCGAGGTGATCGCGATCCCGCACAACCCGAACGTCAGCAATGGGCTCCTGTTCAAGACCACGAACGACGACGGCTCCCCGCTCTCGCTCGAGAACGCCCGCCGGCGCGCGCGCCTCGAGCGGCTCGTCGAGATCACCCAGCACAAGGGCGATAGCGAGTGCCGCTACACCGCGGAAGACGAGGCCTGCGCCTACGAAAAGCTGCCCGGGGCGATCCTCGGCCAGGAGTCGTCGAGCGCGCTCGGGATCACGCCGCCCCCGCCTCTCAGCTACACGCGGGAGGCCCTGGCGGAAGGCCTCGTCCTCGAGCGCAGCCTCGGTGAGAACCCCTTCGCCTTCGGCGTGATCGGCTCGACCGATTCCCACCTGGCGACCCCGGGCCTGGTCTCCGAGATCGACTTCATCGGGCACGCCGCCGGCATCGTCTCCCATCGGCTCGAGATTCCGCCGATGCCCGACTCGCTCTGGTACAACCCGGGCGGCCTCGCCGTGTTGTGGGCCGAGGAGAACTCGCGGGACGCGCTCTTCGAAGCGATGCAGCGGCGCGAGGCCTACGCGACGAGTGGGCCGCGGATCATCCTGCGGCTGTTCGGGGGCTGGGATTTCGAGCCCGGGCTCTGCGCCGAACGGGATCGGGTGTCACGCGCCTACGCCTCGGGGGTCCCGATGGGGGGCGACCTGCCGCCGCGACCGGAGGGCGCGGGCGCGCCGCGCTTCATGGTGTCGGCGCTCAAGGATCCCGGTGTCCGGGGTGATCCGGGCGGACTCCTCGAGCGCGTGCAGATCGTGAAGGCTTGGGAAGAGGAGGGCGTCGCCAGGACGAAGACCCTCGACGTCGCGGGAGATCCCGATCCCGGCGCGAGCGTCGACCGCTCGACCTGCGAGCCGACGGGCGCCGGCGCGGACGAGCTGTGCACGGTCTGGATCGATCCCGAGTTCGACCCGTCCCAGCACGCGCTCTACTACGCGCGGGTGCTGCAGAACCCGAGCTGCCGCTGGAACGCGTACGTCTGCCTCGAAGCCGGCGTCGACTGCGACGATCCCTCGACCATCGAGGACGGTCTCGAGGGCTGCTGCGACGAGACGTTCCCCAAGACGATCCAGGAACGCGCGTGGTCCTCCCCGATCTGGTACACCGCAGATCCCTGACCGCAGCTGCCTGGTCGCGCTGGCTGGCCCGGACCGCCCGTCTCGCGCACGAAGTTGTTCTGGCAGCACAGCTGTCATAACGTCCGGCCGTTCCAAGCCCCTGACCCCAAGTCCTTTCCGTGGACCCGAGGAGATCATCCATGGCACGCGAAGCCGTCATCGTCGGCAGCCTCCGCACCGGCCTCACCAAGGCCCATCGCGGTTCATTCAACATCACCGAGCCCGTCGACTATACGGCGCATGTCATGCGCGAAGTCGTCGGGGAACAGGCCAACCTCGACAAGGCCGAGATCGAGGACGTGATCCTCGGCTGTGGCCACCCGGAAGGCTGCATGGGTATGAACATGGCCCGCATCGCGTCGATGGTCGCGGACATTCCGCAGAGCGCCGCGGCGACGACGGTCAACCGCTTCTGCTCCTCGGGCTCCCAGGCCGTCATGATGGCCGCGAACTCGATCCTGCAGGACGGCGCGGAGGTCGCGATCGGAGCCGGCGTCGAGACGATCACGATGATGCAGGACGGCACCCAGAACCGGAACCGCCTCGCGAACGCGGGCGCGGCCGAGCGCTTCCCGGGCCTCTATCACCCGATGGGCATCACCGCCGAGTGCGTGGCCGAGCGCTACGACGTCTCGCGCGAAGACCAGGACGCGTACGCGCTCCAGAGCCAGCAGCGCTACGCCGAGGCCGTCGGCAAGGGCTGGATCTCGGAAGAGATCGCGCCCATGAAGGTCACCCGCAAGGTCCAGCCGAAGGACGGCGACGCCTACGACGAGGACTTCACCGTCGAGAGCGACGAATGCAATCGTCCTCAGACGACCCTCGAGGGCCTCCAGAAGCTGCAGCCGGTCTTCAAGAAGGCCGAAGAGGGCGGCACGGTCACGGCCGGCAACGCCTCGCAGCTCTCCGACGGCGCGTCGGCGACGCTCCTCATGTCGAGCGATCGCGCGAAGGCGCTCAACATCGAGCCCCTCGCCATCTACCGCGGCTCCGCGGTCGCCGGCTGCGGTCCCGAGGAGATGGGCGTCGGCCCGGTCTTCGCAGTGCCGAAGCTGCTCAAGCGCCACGGCCTCACGATGGACGACATCGACATCGTCGAGCTGAACGAGGCCTTCGCCTCCCAGGTCCTCTACTGCCAGCGCAAGCTCCAGATCCCGAACGAGAAGCTCAATCCGACGGGCGGCTCGATCTCGATCGGCCATCCCTTCGGCATGACCGGCAGCCGCATGACGGGTCTGCTCTGCCGACAGCTCAAGCGAACGGGCAAGCGGTACGGCATCGTCACGATGTGCGTCGGCGGCGGTCAAGGCTTCGCTTCGCTCTTCGAAGCTGCATAGGGAGCGCGGATAGCACGCCATCTTCGGGACCTACTCGCTCTGCGATCCTCGACGTACGTGAGTACGTCTCCGGTCGCTCCACTCCGTGGGCCCCGAATCTGACGCACTCTCCACGCTCCGTCCGGGGTTCGCGTCAACGAACGACGCGCCCTGAAATGCGAAACGCCCCGGCTCTCTTTGGAGGGCCGGGGCGTTCTGCGTTCGGGGATGCGAGACCCGAACGACTGGAGAAATCGTGCGTTCAGTTCCGCGCTTCGGGGTAGGTGGCCTCGTAGCGCTGGAGGGCGAAGGCGGCTTCGGTCCGGTTGGTGACGTCGAGGGACTCGAAGAGGGACGCCAGGTGACTCTTCACGGTGTAGCAGGAGATCCCGAGCACTCGGCCGATCTCGCGGTTCGTGAGGCCGCGGGCGACCAGGCGGAGCACTTCGAGGCGGCGTGGCGTGAGCGCGGCGACGTGCTCGGCGAGGAAGTCCGGCTCGACCGCGGACTCGCCCGCGAGGACCGGCGCGTCTTCCGCCTCGCCCTTGCGCGCAGCGAAGCCGGCGACGAAGTACTCCCAGGCGAGGCCGACGACGGTGTCTTCCTCGACGTGGGCGCCTTGGCGTATACGCGAGAGGACCCGGTCGAGTGCTGCATGCGCGCGCTCGTCCAGGGGGCTGAGGTCCGGGGTCATCGATTCGATCTGGGCGCTGGTCATCGTGTCTCTCCTGTTGGCTTCGGGCCGTTCCCCTCTCGGGGAGGGGCGTCGTCCCGATGGGCGGCAAGGTGTCCGATGGAGGGAGGGGCGGGAAGTGCGCGCTGCCCCCGAAAACGAACCCCCTCGCCCGGGCGTCGTCGGGGAGGGGGCAAGGAGTCGGATTCGAAGCGCTTTTCGAGGCGCCCGGAGCGAGGGGGGCGCGCGCGGACCTAACGTTCGCGGCGCGCGGCCCGCTTCAATCGGACGAGCGCTTCGATCGCCTCGTCGCACTCGCGGTCGATCGCGTCCATCTCGTCGTTCGAGATCACGCCGTCGTCCATCGCCTTGAGCGCGGTCTGGACGGCCTGGCCGGCCTCGACCATCGCCGCGCTCGCCCGGCGCGCCACGGTCTCCAGCGGCGAGGGGGCCTCGTCGTCGTCGTCGTCGGGTTCCAGTCGGTAGCCCAGACGCTCCGCAAGGAGATGGAGCGGGGCGAGCGCGTCGTGGGGCTTGCGATGCTCGAGGGCGACCTGCATCAGGAGCTCGAGTCGCTCGCCGGGCGAGCGCTTGTCCGACTCGGCTTGGCCCCACTGCTGGATCGCGCGCGGCGACAGACCGAGGGCGCGGCCGATCGCCGGGGCGCAGCCCCAGGTCGCGCGCTGGAAGGCCGCGCTCCACTCCTGTCGACCCTTGGTGTCACTCATGTCCGGAGTCTATCGCTGGTCGTGCGGACGGGCAGGGTGTGCGTCGCGCCGGTTAATGCGTGGCGTCCGGCGATTCCGGAAGCGAAAGCCACAACCTAAGCAGGTGGCGCTTGCGATCAGAGTGCTCGCGATACTCCGTTCGGGCGTGGACGACGCTGTGATTCGAGAGGAGCTGGAGATCGCCGGGCGCGAGCTGCATGTCGAGTCGAAAATCCGACGCGTTGCCGATCGCGTCGTAGCGGTCGAGGGCCCGGCGGCGGACGTCGGGAAGCGGGCCGATCTCCGCCAGGCGCTGAGCAGAGCGGAAGTACTCGCCGTGATAGAACGTGCGCAGCACGCCGTCGGCACCGAAGCGGCACGGGGGCATCTCGAAGCAGGGCTTCGCGCCCTCCGGCTGCTCGTCCCTGCGATCGACCGCGAAGGGCTCGAAGAGGACGTGTGCGGCCTCGGGATCCTCTTCGAAGAGCCGGTTCCAGATCGCGACGGAGCTGGCGATCCGACTCGCGCCGCCTTCCGCTGCGTCTACGAGGCAGAGCAGTCCGACCACGTCGGCGGCGTCGCAGTGGTATCCGATGTCGCTCGTGGTCCGGTAGAGCCGTACGTTGGGCTGATCCGACTGCTCGCCGTAGTCGACCACGTGTCCGAGCACTTCGTCGGTCGCGTTCTGCGCGCCGGGGACACCGATCAGGTGCCCCAAGAGCCAATAGGCGCGGCTCGATTGCTCCTCGCCCCAGCGGTCGACCGGCAATCCGCGCAACACGACGAAGCCGCGACCCGCTCCGAGGGTGGTGCGCCACTCGGCGGCGCGCTTCTCGAGCGCAGGCAGCCGGACGCGATGGATCTGGCCGAGGGCGAGGCCGTCGGACTCGATCCGATCGAGGGCTTCGTCGAGCTCGGCGATCTCCTCCGCCGACAGGACGACGCGCCACCGATCCGGATCATCGCGCAGCTCGCATCCTCGCCAGGCGGCGGGCGAATCGATCTGCGCGGTCGGGGGCGCGACGTGATCGCGCACGAAATACTTCAGCGACTGCTCGGCAAAGCTCCGGTAGGACGGCGCTTCGGAGGGATCGCCCGACATCAGCTCGGGTCCAGCTCGACGGTCCTCGCGTAGTCGGCGAGGACGGTGCCCTCGAAGAAGTCGGCGTTCGCGCCCGCGAACATGCGGACGGCGTTGTCGCACATGAAGTCGCGGAACTGGGCGCGGTCCATCCAGCCGTACTCGAGGTGTTCCAGCGCCTCCGGGAGGACCTCTTCCATGTGCGCGACGTCCCAGTGGCCGATGTCCGAGGAGAAGATCGGGCGCATCGGCCGATCCCCGGGGAGCCGGTTCGTGTCAAAGGCGATCCCGGCGAGGCGATCGTCGGCTTCGCAGCCGAAGAAGCAGTTGGTCGTGACCTGTCGGTAGATGTCGTCCTTGCTCGCGATGCCCGCGGCCTCGAAGTCGTCCACGACGTGCGGCGTGTTCGTCGACTTGGCGAAGAGGTCTCCCCAGCCGTCGACCACCGGTTCGAGGGCGCCCTTGTGGGCCTCGACCAGCTCATCGAACAGGTCACCGTCGACCTTCGACGGATCTCGATCTTCGAGGCCGTGGGGCGCGCGCTTTTCGAAATGCTCGACGAGACCGGTGTACATCTGGAGCGCCCAGGCGACGCCGCCTTCGAGGAAGCCCGCGCGCAGCTCGGGGAAGCGGTGGAACACGCCTCCGAAGAACATCGACTTCGCGGCGGTGTCGTTCGCGCCGGCGAAGGCGCCCATGTGATTGAACGAGAAGTTGGTGGTCGACCGGCGTCCGCTCCAGCCCATGGAGGACGAGTGGAAGGTCGGCGCGATGCCCAGGTCGACGAGCTTCGCCCAGAGCGGGTCGTAGTCGTAGGGGCTGTCGAGGGCGAGCCCGTCGATCCAGAACGCGCGCTCGTCCCCTTCGTCGAAGGTGCGGCGCGCGTGGCTGCCGAGGACCGCTGCCTTCATGCCGAGCTCGCCGACGGCATGGTCGAGCTCTTCGAGCGCCTCGTCGGGCGTGAACGTCGGAATCACCGCGACGGGAATCAGGCGATCGCCGAGCCCCTCGGTCTGCTCCTTCGCGTAGCGGTTGTAGGCGCGGCACGAGGCGCGGCGCATCTTCTCGTCGCGCTGGGACGGGCAGTTGAGCCCGACGCTCGGGTACACGATCGCGAGGTCGATCCCGAGCTCGTCCAGTCGGTCGTAGAGCAGACGCGGCGCGGTCGCCGTCGCGAGGTCGCGAGCATCGTTCGGGAAGCCCCACCACGGGCTCCGGAATGCTCGCAGGCGCTCGCGCTCCTCCGGCGGCTGCATCTGCCAGGGTGCGGATCCGTCGAAGTTGGCGCCCTGGCCGAAGGCCATGAAGCCGCCCTCGATCCCTTCTTCCTTGAGATACCGGTCGAAGGTCGGGCCGTACTCGATGATGTGGCCGTCGGCGTCGAGGACGGGGTGGTCGAGGGAGGCGCGGATTTCGGCAGGCGTGGCGGATGATTTCGACATCTGGAGATCGTACCCGCCGCGGCAGACGCCGTCTATTCGGACCGCCGAGCGAGGTCTCGATCCCTTCCGCGCTGTTCCAGGGCGTCGAGCGCCGTAAAGAGATCGGCCACGTAGACGGCCTTCGTCACACCCACCCATCCGGCCGATGGGCGCGTACCTAACACATCGGTAGGGTGCGGTACGAGATCAGCCGGCCGAAGAACACACGGGGTCGGCGCGAGGAGAACTGCCGATGTCAGGACTGAAGGAACGAGTGGAGTCGGGGGCAGGCGTCATGACGACGCGTCCCTCGGTCGCATCGTGGGGGATGGCCTTGCTGGCCGCTCTTGCGCTTGCGTGTAGCGGCGGCGGCGCCGATCAGGACCTATTCAGGGCGGCCGGAAGCGCCGTCAAGAGCGAGATCGACGGCGCGACGGTGCGTGCCTTCGCCTTCGACGATTTTGGGATCGTCTATGAGCTGACGGCGTCGAATGCGCCGGTTCGCACCGAGGCGGACGGTTCGTTCTCGTTCGACTTCGTCAACGAGGAACTCGATCAGGCTCTCGCGCCGGTCTTGATCCAGACGGTCGGTGGCACCATGGGAGACCCGGCGGGTGCCGCGCCGACCCTCGAGGCCGTCGTCGAGGATCTTCGTGGTCTCTCGAAGGGCGAGGTGCCCGTCTACTTGTCGACCGCGAGCTCGGTGCACGCGGGTCTCGTCCGACGTCACGCTGGGATCCTCGCCGAGCGGCCCTCCCCCGAGGCCGTCAGAGGCTTCCGAACGCAGGTCGAGTCCAGCCTGGGCGTCGATCTGCGCCAGAACCCGGCGGACCGCACGACGAGCGTCGCACGAGTGAACGAGGTCGTGGACGCGAATCTCGATCTCGAGTCCGATCCGGACAACGGGACCGCGGTGGAGGACTACATCCAGTACCTGGTCTCGAACCTGTCTTCGGCGAGCGGCACCCTCGACGCCCAGATCGCGAACCCCCTCGCGGTCGGAGAGGACACCGGCGCGAGCTTCGCGACCGCCGGCGCAGGCCGGCTGAGTGGCATCTTCCCGAACGGGACCAGCGACTTCCGAACGCTCGATCTCGAGGTCGCGCAGTCGTCGATTGCGAATGATGGACTCGAGTTCGCGCGGGTCGAGGCCACGATTCTCGACGCGACGCGCTTGCCGGTGCCCGATGGGACCGAAGTCGAGTTCGAGCTGCTGTCCGGCGAGGGCATCCTCGAGCGCGCGACCGCGACGACCGTCGGCGGTGTCGCGAGCGTGAGCTACACGAGTCTGAACCCTGAACGCGCCCGGTTTCGCGCGACGAACCGACTCGCGAACGGCAACGTGTTGAGCGACGAGGCGTCCGTGCGCGTGCGCAACGCGGGACCGCGTCCGGATGACACGGAGTCGCCTCGCGTCGTCTCCGCGGTCGCGACCGGCAACAACGAAGTCGTCGTCACGTTCAGCGAGGCGCTACAGGGCGGGCAGGGCGGGGCCGAAAACGCCGCGTTCTACCGGGTCGTCGGGGGCGCGCCGGCGACGGACGTTCCGTCACAGCCGACCCTGATGGTCATGCACGCCGAGCTCATCGGCTCCGAGCGCACGTCGGTTCGCCTCGAGACCTATTCCCAGTCGGCGATCCAGTACACGGTGACCGTCGGCAACCTGCGGGACATCGCGGGGAACACCTTCGCGCCGCCGGATCGCTTCTTGAATCCCAGCTCGGCGTCGTTCACCGGCGTCGACGGCTCGGGCGCGGAGATCGTCGATTCGGACGGCGACGGCATCACGGACGACGAGGAACAGCTCGGATGGTTCGTCGTGACGACCACGGCGGGCGGTGACGTGCGGTCTCGCCTGGTGACCTCCGATCCCACGAACCCGGACACCGACGACGACGGCGTGCCGGACGGCGAAGAGCGTCATGCGGCGACCGACGCGCGTTCCGGAGATACCGATGGTGACACGCTCTCGGACGACCAGGAGTGGAACACGATCTTCAGCGATCCGACCAATCAGGACACGGACGGCGACGGCATCCAGGATGGCTTCGAGTACTACACGTTCCGGACCTCACCGATCCTGGCCGACACGGACGGCGATCAGCTGGGCGATCTCGAAGAGGTCTTCGCGGGCAACCGCAATCCGCTGCTGTCGGATCTTCCGGCGCCGCGGATTCGTGTCGGGGAAGTGAGCCTCGAACTCGATACGCGCTTCTCGTACACCGACGAGGAGGGCGAGTCCCGGACGGAGGAGTCCTCGGTCAGCACGACCCTCACCAGCTCGGAGGACGAGACCTTCGCGACGAGCGACGAGTCGAGCACCGTCGACACCCTCGGCAACAGCCAGGAGCTCTCCGGCACCTACAGCTCGGCGAACGCGGACGGGGACGGAGGAACCTTCCCCAGCTACAGCGTGACCGCGAAGGTCGGACGGACGGAGGGGGCCCAGGAAGGCAGCACCTTCACGAGTACGGAGTCCAGCTCCCGCTCCTCGGAGGAGGCCTATCAGGAGTCGCTCACCCTCTCGTCGAGCTTCGACGTCCGCGAGACCGTCACGCGGGAGGTCGTCGGTGCCGCCATCAAGGTGGGCGTGTCGGTCGAGAGCGCGGGGGACATCCCGTTCACCATCAGCAACATCGAGCTCTCTGCGCAGACGCAGGATCCATCGGATCGACGTCGGGTCATCCCGGTCGCCTCGCTGGTTCCCGAGAACGAGGGCCTCGACGAGATCAACATCGGTGGACTGGGCGATCCCGCCCGGGGCCCCTTCGTGTTCGCCGCGGCGGACGACGTGTTCCCGTCGAGAATCGAGGAGCTGATGAAGAACCCGCGTGGGCTCATCGTCGAGCTGGCCAACTTCGACATCACGGATGAGCAGGGTCGGAACTTCGCCTTCACGTCCCAGGACGTCACGGATCGCACCGCCGGGATCACCTTCGATCTCGGCGACGGGCGAACCGAGACGTACCGGGTCGCGACCGCGAGCGCACATGACCCGGCCACGGGGGACCCCCTCGGCATCTCGATGGCCTACGCCCTCGGACACATCACGGGGCTGGAGCGCGTCGCGACCATTCGCGATGGAGGCAACGGCCTCGTCGAGTCCGAGGCCATCGGGGACGACGAGCAGCTGGTCACGTTCGGCGCGCTCGCCGAACCGGGCGAGGTGCTGATCCGAGCCGGTACCGAGACGTGCTCGGAGATCATCGCAGGCGACGGTCGAATCGTGCCCACGTGCGACATCGACCTCGGCGCGAGCGTCGTGGGTGGTGACGACGTCGTCGTCCAGAGTGACTACGAGACCCGCATGCAGGTGCTCGGCGCGGCGATCGTCGATGGCGGCGACCGTCGTCCGAACACCCTCGCGATCGGAGACGACGTGCAGATCATCGCGCCGGATCCGACGCGTGTGGTCGACGCGGGCCAACTCCTCGTCGCCACGGGCGCGGATGGCACCCTCGACTCCGTTCCCGGAACGGGTGACGTCATCGATCCGGCGCCTGCGCCCAGGAGAGTCTTGGTTCGCTACAAGGACGTCGAGCTCGACATTCCTCGCAAACGATTCTGGTCGCTGTTCTCGTCGCGACAGCTCCCGGCGGTCGATCTCGACGAGATCATCCTGCGGGCCGGCGACCAGTTCACCTTCGCCTACGTGCAGGACCAGGACCTGGACGGCGTGTGGGCGCGAGAGGAGTACCTGCACGGCAGCTCGGACCTGGCGCCGAACAGCGACGGGGACAGCCTCAGCGACGCCGAGGAAATCCAGGACGGCTGGCGGGTGGTCATCAAAGGGCCCTCCGGCGGAGCCCGGCAGGTCTACCCGAACCCGGTCCAGTCGGACTCGGATCGGGACGAGCTGACGGACGACGAGGAGAAGGCCTGTGCGACGGACCCGCGACAGCGTGACTCCGACCTGGACGGCCTGACCGATTGGGAGGAGCTGACGGGCATGCGTCTGATCGACGGCGTCGCGACGTCGACGCTCAGTCGCGACTTCGCGACCGACGAGCCCGTCTACCAGATCCAGGTCTACGCAGGCATCGGCGCGCTCGCTCTCGACGCATCCGGCGTCCCGGTCCCGGGAGAAGTCCTCGTGGGACACGGCGAGCTCAACCTCGGCGAGTGCGTTCTCGCTGGCTTCGAAGGATACGCGACGGACCCGACCAACCCCGATACGGACGGCGACATGGTCAGCGACAGCGTCGAGCTCGAGCTCGGTCTGAACCCGAATCTCAGTTCGGACGGCCCCCTCTTTCTCGACGACGACGGGGACGGTGTGCCCAACCTGATCGAGCAGACGGGCTTCACGCCCACGATCAACGGGGTGCCGGCCGGATTCGCGACGACTTCGAATCCGAACGACACGGACTCGGACGGGGACGGGCTTCCGGATCTGCTCGAGCACTTCCTGAAGAGCGACCCGCGATCGCTCGACACGGATGGCGACGGGCTGGCGGATCTCTCGGAGTACCGACGCGATGGCGACGTCCTCGTGACCGATCTGGCCACGGGAACCGGGGTCTTCTTCCAGGATCGAGTGGCCGACGGCTACCGACAGTTCGTCGAGCGATGTCAGGATGCGGACGTGTGCAATGTCGCGGACATCCAGGACGAGCTCGACCTGTTCTCGCCGGAGTACGGGACCAACCTCAACGAGGCGGACTCGGATGACGACGGTCTCGACGACTCCGTCGAACTGGGCCCGTCGACGATCACGGTGAACGGGAACCAGCGCTCGCTCGATCCCACGAGCGATCCGAGAGTCGCGGACACCGACGGGGACGGACTCGACGATGGCCAGGAGCTCCTGACGCACTTCACGGATCCGAACGAGCCCGACACCGACGGTGACGGCCGGGACGACACTCGCGAAGTGACGGACGGAACGGACCCGATCGTGGCCGACAAGCGAATCCGACTGACGACGACGAGACTCGTGGTGGTGCTGTCGGACGACGAGGGGCCGAACGACCTCGCCGAGCTCACCTGGTTCGGTTCGGCGAGCAGAAACGGAGTCGCTCTGACGACGTCGGCATGCTCGCGGAACCCGGGACGGTCGGAGGCCGATCAGTGGGAGGTGACCGAAGGCCAGTCGATTCCGGTCAGCTGCGTCTACTTCGACGGGTCCGTCACGCAGGGTGACACGATCCAGATCACCGCGGGTGGTCAGGAGAACGACGACGATTCGCAGGATGAGCTCTGTGGCGATCAGTCGACGGAGTACACCTACAACGCGAACTCGGGGACTCGAACGCTGAGCCTGACCTGCAACTCGGCGGGCGCCAGCAACGATCTCGAGTTCAACGTCGAAGTGACCGCGGAGGTGTTCGACTAGACCCACACGATCGGCGCGGACGCCGAGCCGGAAGCCCCTCACGGTCGATTCCGTGGGGGGCTTCTCGCGTTTCGGGGGCGTGATGCGGAGGTCCTTCCCGCGCTCTAGGCTCTCCGAATCGACCCATCGAGCGCGCCCGGCGTCCCGCGGCGCGGAAGGAGCCCCCGATGTCCGGACCCCAGATCAACGCCGGCGAGATCGCCGACTGGCCGATCCTCAAGATCGACTACCTCACGGATCAAGACAAAGTCGCCGCGCTGCTCCCGCCCGGGATCGAGCCCGGCGCCGAGCCCCACGTGCAGCTCTCGATCTATCAGGTCGCCGTCCCGAACGTGCCGGAGTACGGCGTGTTCATGACCGTCGACGCGGACTATCGCGGCACGGAGGGCTTGTACACGCTCGGCTACGGCATCGACCAGGAGAGCGCGGTGTTCATCAGCCGCGACATGAACGGTCAGCCGAAATACCCCTGCGACATCGACTTCTACCGCTTCCAGGACGCGGTGTCCGCGCGCTGCACCCACCAGGGGTACACCTTCATCGAATTCGAGGGCACCGCCGGGGACGCGCTCCCCGAGCGTGAGAACCACGTCGAGTACGAGTGGTGGATCAAGGTCCTCCGCGCGGTCGGTGGCGCCGAGAAGGCCTACGACTTCCCGCCCCACGTCGTGCAGGTGAAGAGCACCTACGCGACCAAGGCGGAGATCGCGGTCGAGGGAACGGTCGCGCTCCTCGACAGCCCGTGGGATCCGATCGCGAGCTTGCTCCCGGTCCGCGACTACCAGGGCGCGCGCTTGTGGTGGCCCGAGTTCCTCGGCCGCGAGATCACACTCGAAGGCGCGCTCGACCCGGACGCCTACTGGCCCTTCGTCGACAACATCAGCGGCTCGCGTTGGCCGGGCTTCATGGGTGGGCCGAAGCCCGCCTGATCCGCTCGAGCAGATCACGTACCCGACGCGGGCGTTCCTCGGAGCGCCCGCGTCGTCGTTTCGGCGCGGGCTAGAGCCGCGCCCGCGGACTCCCGACGTCCACGACGCCGATGCCCAGGTAGCTGTCGTAGCCGAGCAGCCCCTGCACGCGCTCCGGCATCTCGCGCACCGCCTCGATCGGGGTGCTCAGGAAGAAGTTCTCTTCGGTGCGCAGCCAGCCGACGACGAGTCCGGTGAACACGCCGCGGCGGGATTGGTCGGTGGTCTGGTTCGCGCCGCCGCTGTGGATCGTCGAGCCGAGGTAGTAGATCGCCGAGCCGGCCGACATCTCCGCCTGCACGATCTCGTGGGCTTCGGGCTCACGGTCGAGGGGCCAGCGTTGGCTGCCGGGGACGACCTGCGTCGCGCCATTCTCGGTGGTGAAGTCCGACAGCGCGTAGATCGCTTCGACCTCGAGCTGGGGCTGACTGAACGGGTCGGCGTGCGCGTGCTTCGGGTGGTGCATCCAGGCCTGGTCGTCGCGGTGGAGGTCCTGGGCCGTCTCGCCCGGGCCGATCTGGATCAGCTGAGCGGTGTTCAGCAGATAGTGCACGCAATGCGGCTGCAGGTAGTGGTCGGCGACCGCGAGCAGGCGCTCGTTCTGGAGCACGCCGACGTAGGTCTCCGACTTGCCTGGCAGGCCGTCGATCCGGATCGTGTCGAATCCGTAGAAGGGCTGCATGAACTCGATGTGATTCGGCACGCCGGGCGCGGTCGACGCGATCAGCTCGTCGAGGTCGGCGTTCATCCCGGCGAGCTGGTCGGGGGAAAGCGCACCTTCGACGATCGCGCAGCCATCCCGGTCGAGGACCTCGAAGAGCTTGTCGTGGGCGACGTCGGGGCCGAAGCGTTCGATCACGGCGGTCATGGCGGTCTCCTTCGGTGGGAGAGGCTAGGCCGAGGCGGGCTCGGCCACGATCACGAGACGATACCCGTCGGGATCCTCGATCACGAACATCCGCAGTCCCCAGGGCTTGTCCTCGATCGGCTCGACGATCTTCACGCCTCGCTCCACGTAACGCTCGTAGAGGACGTCGATCGAGTTGTCGACGTGCATCCAGACCTCGGCCCCTGCGAAAGGGGCCTTCTCGGACTGGAGCGGCTCGAAGCGCAGATGCACGGTCGGCGCCGCGTAGGTCGGGTCCGCGACGATCCGCGCATGCGCGGGCGGATCGCCCTCGACGAAGTCGATCGTGAACCCGAGCTTGTCGCGGTACCAGACGAGCGACGCCGCGATGTCGCGGACCTGGAAGACCGGCTGGAAGCCGAAGGGCTTGAACGGAACGAGCTCGCCTGGATCGCTGCTCATCGGATGACCGAGACGCGGCGCCGGGCGGTCAGAGGCCGCTCTCGCGCAGGATCGCGAGGGTGCGTCGGAGCGGTTCCGCGGCGCCCCAGAGCAGCTGGTCGCCGACGGTGAACGCTGCGAGCCAGTCCGAGCCCAGGCGCATCTTGCGCACGCGGCCGACCGGGATGTCGAGGGTGCCCGTCACCGCCGTCGGGGTCAGGCGGGAGAGCGTCGCTTCCTTGTCGTTCGGGACGAGGCGGACCCAGTCGTTCGCGCCGTCGAGCATCGACTCGATCTCGTCGATCGGGACGTCCCTGCGCAGCTTGATCGTGAAAGCCTGCGAGTGACAGCGCATCGCGCCGACCCGCACGCAGATCGAATCGATCGGGGTGGCTGCTTCGCCCGAACGTCCGAGGATCTTGTTGCCCTCCGCGAACGCCTTCCACTCTTCGCGCGTGTCGCCGAACGCCTGGGCCGAATCGATCCAGGGAAGGAGGCTCGCGGCGAGGGGATGCCCGAAATTCTCGGTCGGCATCGCGTCGCTGCGCAGGGTCTCGGTCACCTGCGTGTCGATTGGAAGGATGTGGGTGCTCGGGTCGGCGAGGAGGTCGGCGGAGCCGTCGCGGAGCGTGCCCATCTGTTCGACGAGCTCGCGCATGTGCCGCGCGCCGCCCCCACTCGCGGCCTGATAGGTCATGCAGGTCATGAACTCGACCAGGTCCTCACGGAAGAGGCCGTGCAACGAGAGGAGCATGAGCGAGACGGTGCAGTTGCCGCCGATGAAGTTCTTGACGCCGGCGGCGATGCCCTGATCGATCTGGTCGCGGTTCAGCGGGTCGAGCGTGATGATCGAGTCTTCGTCGAGCCGCTTCGCGCTCGCGGCGTCGATCCAATACCCGTCCCAGCCCTGCTCGCGGAGCTGCGGCAGCACCTGCTTGGTGTAGTCCCCGCCCTGGCAGGTGATGATCACCTGGTGGGCGGCGAGGGCGGACACGTCGTAGGCGTCGCCTAGGGGCAGCGACGCGTGGCCGCCTTCTCGGGAAAAGTCCGGTCCCTGCTCACCGACCTGGCTGGTCGAGTAGAACGTCGTCGTCAGGCCCGCGAAGTCCCCCTCGGCGCGCATGCGCTCGAGCAGCACGGATCCGACCATTCCCCGCCAACCGACGATTCCGACGTTTTCGATGCTCATAATGGCGGGTTCAGTAGCAAAAACAGGGAGATGCGGCGAATCCCAAACGCCGTTTGAGCGCGAAACCCCAAGGCGGTCCGGCGGCACGATCAACAGGGCCCGGGATTGGCGCCTGCGGCTGCCGAGTGGCCCCGCGGGCTGTACGCTCGGCGTCGCCCGGGACGGCGAAAGCGCCGGGCAGGAGGACGAGATGAGTCGAGCACGAACGGCGGACGCGAGTGGGACGAGGATGGGAGCGCAGGCGCGCGTCGCGATGGGGCTAGCGCTCGTCGTGCTCGTCGCAGGCGCGATCGGTTGCGCGAGCGGCCGCGTCTCGAACCTCGACGCCTACGACGACGTGCCGATGAACCGCGTCGTTCCGTATCCGTCGCAGGAGGAGCTGCGCAAACGCTCCTTCGAGCTGGTCATCATCGACCGCCCGGCGGTCGGCATCGACGACGGTCTCCTCGAACGGCCGCGTGCGCAGGTCCGCCGCGCGCTCGAAGGCCTCGCCGCGGACGCGGGAGCCGCAGTGATCGATCGCTCCCTCGGACAGCTCGGCGAGCTGCGCACGGAGGGCGTGCTCGGCGAGCTCGAAGGACGCGCGACCGAAGCCGTGACCGGTGCGGACTACGCCCTCGCGACGCGCTTCTCGAAGTACCAGTACGCCGGCGAGTATTCGAAGCCCTTCAAGATGCCGTGGCAATCCGACGAGGAAGTCGCGAACAAGCCGGGCACGTGCGAACACACGGCGTCGATCGAGCTCGACGTGCAGATGATCGAGATCGGGAGCAACGACAAGGTCACGAAGACCTTCTCCCTCGAGCACGAAGCCGAGCAGGAGACGAAGGACCTCGATCCCGCCTGCACGCTGCCGCCGGTGACCCTCGAAGTGCTCTTCGAGAAGGCCCTCGACGAGGCGCTCTCCTGTCTGGACCTCCCGCTCGGGATGGCGCTGGCCCCGCGCGGCCACCTGAACGGCCACCGCAAGGCTCCGGGCGCCGACCGACACATCTACCGGATCACCCTCGGCAGCGCGCAGGGCATCGAACGCGGCGAGACCGTCGAGATCCGGCGAGAGCAGCGCTCGATGAGCCCGAGTGGCGAGGAGACTCGCGAGGAGCGGGTCATCGCGACCGGCGAGGTCACCGACCAGGTCCGCGCCCAGCTCTCCTGGATCGCGGTCGATCCGTCGAAGGCCGAGGCCTCGCTCCTCGACGGCGACGTCGTTCGCCCCGTCTTCACGGAAGGGCTGCTCTCGAGCCTCTCCGGGCCGGACTGCGACGAGATCCTGACCGAGCGCTGAGGATGAGGCCTAACGCGCCAGCGCCTCGTCGAGCACGCTGAACGAGGCCATCGCGTTGCGCAGGTCCTCGAGGGCCTTGCGCCGGGCGCGTTCGCGATCGGACTTGGACGCGCCGCGGCCGGTTCGCTCGCTCTCGCGGACGACGGTGCCGCCGGGCTCGAGGAGGGCGAAGGTCGATCGGATGCGGGCGACGTGTCGGCTGGCGACGTCGGCCTCGGTGATCTCGGAACGGATGTCGATGCAGACCGCGTCGGGACTCTCGCAGCCGCCGTTCCGGGTACGCAGACGCTCGGCGACGAGCCGCGATTCGACCCAGCTCGCGATCTCCTGGGAGTCGCGATCGGCGCGGACCTCGAAGACGAGGGCGCGACGCGCGGCCTCGTCGATCGTGCGCCAGCGCGACCGCCGTGTTTCCCAGATGCCCGGGTCGAAGTCGAGCTCGAGCAGGTCGACGAGGGAGACGAGGTGTCCGACGCGTTCGCGATCGATGGCCGTGTGCTCGAGGGCGAGGAGGCGGCGAAGGGCGGAGCCCGCCGCGGTGTCGAGCTTGAGGTCGACGTCCTGCACGATGCGATTCAGCTCGGCGCGCGTGTCGGCGGCGAGGCGCGCACGGTCGATGCGGACCTCCGCCCACCACGTGCCGAGTCGTTCCTCGGAGCGTGTGCGTCGCCAGCCCGTGAAGCGCGTGCCGGTCACGCGGGTCTCGATCACCTGCTCGAGGGATTCGATCGTGCGTCCGTCGCGCTCCTCGTAGCGGTCGGTCATCGCGCTCTCGATCGAAACGGAGAGCCGCGACGCGACGTCCTGCAGCGCGAGGCGTGTCGCCTCGTCGAGACTCGCGCCGGAGCCGATCCCGACCTCGAGCTCGGACGCCTGGCTGCCATCCGCGAGCGCCCAGTCCGGCACGGCCGCCAGGGTCGCCGTCGGTGGGGCAGCCGAGACCGGCGGCAGCGCATTCGCCGTCGGGAGTGAGGCGCATCCGGTCAGGTTCGCGCTCACGAGGGCGGCAGCGGCGATCGCAGTCGCGCGCAGGTGGGAGGCGAGGGGCGACATAGCAGTTGAATCTACCATAGGGCCGGCGGCGCGCCGGAAGGCGATTCTGGCCCGGTCGGTCGTCGGTCCGCCCATGACGCTTCGTCGTGTCGAATTGCGCGTGAGCTGCGCGTCGCTGTGAGGAGTGCCGCCTCGCACGCCGTGGGTTCCGAGCGCGCGGAAAGGCCTATAGTCGCCGCACCCCACATCCGGTCACAGCCCGGATGACGGGATCGAAGGAGCCCCTGGTCCTGGCCCGCACCCTCGCCGAAGTCGAAGCCCGCCTCGCTGCGTCCTCTCCCTGGTTCGATCCCAGCCCGGCCAAGATGGCGGCGGCGGTCGCGCTCGTCCTGCGAGAAGGGCCCGCCGACCTCGAGGCGCTCTTCATCCGCCGCGCGGAGCACGACGACGATCCCTGGTCCGGCGATCTCGCGTTTCCGGGCGGTCGGATCGATCCGGAGGACGCGGATGGTCGCGCGGCGGCCGAACGCGAGACCCTCGAGGAGCTCTCCCTCGATCTCACCCACGCGCGCCCGATCGGCCGGATCGGCGACGTCCTCGGACACGCCGAGTCGATCCGGGTGTCGGCCTACGTCTACGCCATCGAGGGCGATCCCGAGCTGGTGCCGAACTACGAGATCCGCGAGGCGTTCTGGTCGCCCCTCGACCACAGCAACGACCCCGATCGCCAGGCGATGCGCGACTTCACCTACCTCGACCGGACATCGGCGATGCCGACCGTGCGCCTGCTCGAAGACCCTCGTGCGCCCGTGCTCTGGGGCATCACGTACAAGTTCATGGACGACTTCATGAGCGTGATCGGTCGCCCGATCCCGTTCATGCCCTGGGAGAAGAACGACCAGGGCGCCTCGATGGGCGGCTGAACGTCAGGCGGACCATGCCGGTCGGGGAGCGTTCGCGCTGTCGCGGTCCCGAGGCATCTCGTCGATGACCTGGAAGCGGACCTGTCCGCGAGCGACGAGCACGTCGTCGGAGGGTCGCCGGATCCGCACCTCCCACACGTGCTGGCGGCGCCCGGCGTGCAGCGGCGTCGCTTCGATCTCGAGCAACCCTTCCGAGTGGCTGCGCAGGAAGTCCGTCTGGTTGGAGACGCCGACGACCCCGCCGTGACCCTGCTCGCGGGCGAGGAAGCCCGCGCCATAGCTCGCCGCGGTCTCGACGATCGACGCCCAGACGCCGCCGTGCAGGATGCCCATCGGCTGCTGATGCTTGGGCCCTGCCTCGAGCCGCATCCGTACGCGACCGCTCGCGATCTCGACGACCTCGATCCCGAGATGGGTCGCCCATTGATCGGTCTCGGGGACCGTCGCGAAAGAGAGAGGCTCGCTCATGTCCCGGCCTTGGCGGCCTCGCGCTCCGCGCGCATGATCGCGCTCTGCTTCTGTTCGTTCTTCATGGCCTCGGCCATCGAGTGCGCGCCGCCGTAGTAGAGCGCCGCCTTCGCGTGCCGCAGCACGATCGGATCGATCTCCGCCATCTCTCGCGCCATGGCCTGGGCGGTGGGCAGGACCTCGTCCTTCGGGACCGACTTGTTCACGAGCCCGATCTGCTCCGCTTCGGGGCCGAGGATCTTCTTGGCGGTCAGCACGAGCTCCTGCGCCTTCGCGATCCCGACGATCTGCGGCAGGAGGTGCGTCGAACCGAGTCCGGGCAGGATGCCGAGGCGACCGAACACGAAGCCGATCTTGCCGTCGTCCGCGGCGATCCGGATGTCGCAGGGCATGGCCATCGTGATCCCGACGCCGACCGCGTGGCCGTTCATCGCGGCGATCACGGGCTTGGGGAAGTCACAGATCTCGAGCGGCAGCTTGCGCAGGAAGTCCTCCTCGCCGAGCCGGGCGCTCTTGGACTTGCTCTTGCCCGCTTCGTGGGCCTTCAGGTGCTCGAGGTCGACGCCGGCGCAGAACGCCTTGCCGGCGCCCGTCAGGACGACGGCGCGGACTTCGGGGTCGCGCTGCAGCTCGCGGAACGCGTGGGTGATCTCCTCGCCCATGTCCGCGGTATACGCGTTCAACTTGGCGGGACGGTTCATCGTGATCGTCGCGATGCCGTCTTCCTGGTCCAGAAGGATGTCGTCGTAGCTCATGTCGGGGCTTCTCGGATTCGGGTGGTCGGCCGGGCAGGGGGTCTAACTCATTCGGGGCGTCGCGGCGAGCCGGTCTCAGGCGCTCCAGGTGTTGAAGCAGGTGATCGTTTCGGGGGCCGGGCGCACGGTCGGCTTGAAGTCCGTGCCGACGGTGTACGCGACCGGAAGCAGGGCGGTCTGCACGACGTCCTCCGGAAGCCCCAGCACCTCGCGGCTGTCCTCTTCGAACGCCAGGTGCATCGTGGTGAGCACCGACCCGAGGCCGCGGCTGCGCAGCGCGAGCTGGAAGCTCCACACGGCCGGATAGATCGACCCGTAGTAGGTCGTCGCCAGGACGAGCGACGCAGGGTCGTCGAGCCGACCTTCGAGGCACGGGATCACGAGCGCCGGAACGTCGCCCATCCGTTCGGCGAGATCGCGGGCGTGTCGGTAGACGGCGGCCGTCTGTTCGTCGCCCGCGCTCTTTGCCGACGCGTCGAGGAGCGGGAGGCCGCGCGCGTAGATCTCGCCGAGGGCCTTTCGCTTGGCGGGATCGTCGACGATCAGCCAGCGCCAATGCTGCGCGTTCGTGCCCGTCGGCGCCTGCTGCGAGAGCCGGATGCAGTCGAGCAGGACCTCGCGCGGGACGGGGCGGTCGAAGTCGAGACGCCGGCGGACGGCGCGGGTCGTGCCGAGCAGGCGGTCGACGGTGTCGAGGTCGAACCCGGCTTCGGAGGTGCGAGGGGAGTCGGGCATGCGGGGCTCCTTCGGCGTCGTTTCGGCGAGCGCTGATTCTCCCACGGCGGGGTGTGCCCCCACAAGGGGGGCGTTATCGTCGGCTGCGCTCGAGGGAGGGAGTTCGATCGTGCTCAGTCAGCCGCGTTCCGCCACCAACGCCGACGACGAGGCCAACCGGCGCCACCGCACGCTCGGCGCATCGCTGGCGATGCTTCTCGTCCTCGCATGTGGGGGAGAGCGCGAGCTCGCAACCGACGGGCCGACCGCCGAGTGGCGCCACTGGGGCGGAAGTCGCGGGGCCGATCATCACTCCGCGCTCACGCAGATCACGCCCGAGAACGTGGGCGATCTCGAGATGGCCTGGATGCATCGCAGCGGCGACTACTTCGACGCCTCGGGCTATTCGAAGGTGACCGCGCTCCAGACGACGCCGCTCGTCGTGAACGATCTCCTCTACTACTGCACGCCGTTCATGAAGGTCTTCGCGCTCGACCCCGAGACCGGGGCGGAGGTCTGGCGCTTCGATCCCGACTTCAAGGAGCGGCACGGTGAAGGACCCTATCCGCTGATCTGTCGTGGCGTGTCGTATTGGGAGGACAGCGACGCGGATCCGGGTGCGACGTGCGCGCGGCGGATCTTCTACGGCACGGCGGACTCCGAGCTCCACGCCCTCGACGCCGACACGGGGAAGCCCTGCGCAGGCTTCGGCGAGCACGGTCGCGTCGCCCTCCGCGAAGGGATCGGCGACGCGCCGCCCTGGGAGTACCACCCGACGTCGCCGCCCCAGGTGATCCGCGACCGCGTCGTGATCGGCGCGCTCGTCGCCGACAACGTGCGCGCCGACGCGCCGGGGGGCGTCGTGCGCGCCTTCGACGCGCGAACGGGGGAGCTCGAATGGGCCTGGGATCCGGTTCCGCCGGGCTACCCGACCGAGCCCGACCCCGAGACCGGCCGACGCTTCACCCAGGGCACGCCGAACATCTGGTCGATCATGACCGGTGACGCAGAGCGCGGTCTCGTGTTCGTCCCGACGGGCAATCCGTCCCCGGACCTCTTCGGTGGGATGCGGGACGGCCTCGACTACTACGGCAGCTCGACGGTCGCCCTCGATGCCGAGACCGGCGAGGTCGTCTGGCACTACCAATACGTGCACAACGACGTCTGGGACTTCGACACGCCGAGCCCGCCGACGCTCTTCCAGGTCGACGGCGTCGGCGGCGGCCGACCGGGCCTGCTGCAGACGACCAAGATGGGTCACGTCTTCCTGCTCGACCGCGAGACCGGCGAGCCGCTCTATCCGGTGGAGGAGCGGCCCGTACCCCAGGACGGTGTGCCCGAGGAGACGCTCTCCGCGACGCAGCCCTTCCCGACGCACCCTGCGCCGCTGCACCCGCTCGACCTCGCTCCCGAGGACGCCTTCGGCTTCACGCCGATCGACAAGGCCTATTGCCGCGATCAGATCGAGTCGAACCGTTACGAGGGCATCTTCACACCCCCCGACGTCGAAGGGTCGATCCAGATGCCCCACACGACCGGAGGCATGAACTGGGGCGGCGTCGCCCTCGATCCGAACACCGGCGTGATGATCGTGAGCCAGATCCACCTGGCGATCGTGAACAACATGATCCCGCGCGCGATCGCGGACACCCTGAACGAGGCGGACTTCGTCTACCCGAACGAGTACTACGCGATGAAGGGCACGCCCTACGCGATCCATCGCTACATGCTGCAATCCCAGTTCGGGGCGCCCTGCAATCCGCCGCCCTGGGCGAGCCTCACGGCCGTCGACCTGAAGAGCGGGGATGTGCTCTGGCGGAAGCCCCTGGGCACGATGCGCGAGCTCGCGCCGTGGCCGATCTGGTGGCTCTACGGCGACCGGTACGGTGCGCCCGCGTTCGGCGGCGGCATCTCGACGGACAGCGGCCTCTACTTCACCGGGGCGGCCTCGGACAAATTCATGCGCGCGTACGACGTCCGGACTGGGAACGAGTTGTGGCGCCACCGGATGCCCTTCGCGGGACACGCCGTGCCGATGACCTACCGACTCGGAAAAGACGGGCGTCAGTTCGTCGTGATGGCCGCGGGGGGCAATCCGCTCGGCGACATGGGCGACGCGATCATCGCCTTCGCTCTGCCCGAATAGCGTCGAGTCCCGTCTACGCGAGCAGTGCCTTCGCGCGCTCCCGCAGGTCGTTCTTGAGCGTCTTCCCGGAAGCGTTCGCGGGCAGCTCGTCGAGGACTTCGAAGAAGCGCGGGACCTTGTAGTTGGCCATGTTGTCGCGGCTCCACGCGACGAGTCCGTCCGCATCGAGGCTCGCGCCCGGCACCGGCACGACGAAGGCCATCCCGACCTCGCCCATACGCTCGTCCGGGACGCCGATCACGGCGGCGGCGGCGATCTCGTCGTGCTGGAAGAGCAGGTTCTCGACCTCGGCGGGGTACACGTTGAACCCGCCCATGATGAACATGTCCTTGATCCGGTCCGTGATGCGCAGGTAGCCGCGCTCGTCGAAGACGCCGACGTCGCCCGTGTGCAGCCAGCCGTCCGCGTCGATCGCCTTCGCGGTCTCGGCCTCGTCGCCCCAGTAGCCACGCATCACGTGGTAGCCGCGGGTCCAGATTTCGCCGGGCTCGCCGGCAGGCACCGCCTTGCCGTCGGCGTCGACGCACTTGGTCTCGGTGTCCGGGATCGGCTTGCCGCAGGTCGTCGCGATCGTCTCGTCGTCGTCGCCGAGCTCGCAGGCGGTGACCGTGCCCGAGCTCTCGGTGAGGCCGTAGGCGGTGATCACGTCGCGGAAGCCGAGCTCCGTCCGCATGCGATGCACGAGCTCGACCGGCACGGCCGCGCCGCCCGTCACGGCGAGTCGCAACGACGACGTGTCGTACTGGTCGCGGTCCGGGAAGGTCAACATCGACTGGTAGATCGTGGGCGATCCCGGCATGACGGTGATCTTCTCGCGCTGGATGCGCTCGAGGACCGGGCCGACGTCGAAGACCGGCTCCGGGAGCGCGGTCGCTCCGTGGATGATGCAGGCGAGCCAGCCGCTCTTGTACCCGAACGAGTGGAAGAAGGGCATGATGATCAGGTAGCGGTCGCCCGGCACAAGCCCGACGCAGCGTCCCCACACGTCGAAGACCTTGAGGTTCTGCCCGTGGGCGGTCATCACGGCCTTCGGGTTGCCGGTGGTGCCCGACGTGAAGATGAAGTCGGAGAGGTCGTCCGGGGTGACCTCGTCCGCGCGAGCCTGGGCCTGCTCGGGGGTCACGTCCGCCGCGCGGGCCAGGAAGGCGTCCCAGCTCTCGGCGTTCGCGCTCTCGCCTTCGATCAGGATCGTGCCCTGGAGCTCCGGCAGGTTCTCTGCAGCGATCGCGTCCGCGTAGTTCATGCCGAGGAACTCGCCCATCGTGAAGAGCAGCTTCGCGCCGCTCTTCTCGAGCACGTAGGCCGCCTCGCTCGCCTTGAAGCGGGTGTTCAGCGTGACGAGGACCGCGCCCGCGCACTGCAGCCCGAGCGCGGCGATCTCCCAGCGCCAGGAGTTCGGCGCCCAGATCGCGACCCGGTCTCCGCGCTCGACGCCCGAGGCGATGAACGCGCGCGACGCCTCCTGGACCGCGGCTTCGAGCTCGCGAAACGTGAAGGTCTTGTCCCCGTCCTCGAGGGCAGAGACGTCCGACCACATGCGCGCCGCGCGCGCGAGGGTCGACGGGATCGTCATCGCGCCCCACTGGACCTGGTCGGTGGGCAGGTCAGCCATCGGGGGTACTCCTCGGCGGGTAGGTGAATGCAGGGTAGGAGGGCGGACGGGCGGGCCGACGGCCTATTGCCGGCCGAGGACCGCGATTCCGCAGGCGGTCGGGTGGCCACCGATGTTATGGGACACGGCGAACTTGCCCTCGACGCCCTTCACCTGGCGTTCGCCGGCGTCGCCGCGTAGCTGCAGCACGTTCTCGTAGACCATCCGGACGCCGGTCGCGCCGGTCGGGTGGCCGAAGGTCTTGAGTCCGCCATCCGTGTTCACGGGCAGGTCGCCCCCGAGCTCGAAGGCGCCATCGGCGATGTGCTCCTTGGCCGACCCTTTCTCGCAGAAGCCGAGGTCCTCGTATGTGAGGAGCTCCGTGAGCGAGAAGCAGTCGTGGACCTGGGCGATGCCGATCTCGTTCCGGGCGTCGGTAATCCCGGCCATCTCGTAGACGTCGTCCCGGGCCCAGGCGGTCGGCTTCCAGGAGAGGAAGTCGTTGCCGGGATCCTTCTGCGGGTTCGGTCCAGCGCGGACGGTCACGCCCTTCACGAGGACGGGAGCCTTGGTGAACGAGCTGGCCATGTCCGTGCGGGTCAGGATCGCGGCGGCGGCGCCGTCGGTTTGCGCGGCGGAGTCATAGAGACCGAAGGGCCAGGAGATGATACGGGCCTTGAAGTAGTCGTCCTCGGTGATCCGGCGCTTCAGGAAGCTCTTGGGTGCCAGGCAGCCGTTGGCGTGGTTCTTGATCGCGATCTTCGCGAGGTCCTCGCGACCGGCGCCGTACTTGTCGAAGTAGGTCGCCGCGGCGAGGGAGAACCAGCCGGCGGGGGTCTGAGGGAGGTCGCGCACGCGGTCGACGACGACCGAGGGACCCGACACGCCGCGATCCTTCGGCTTGTCGTAGCCGACGACCAGGACGGTGTCGTAGAGGCCGGCGGCGATCGACATCACGCCGAGGCGGATCAGGTCGGTGCCCGTCGCGCAGTAGTTCGTCGCGAAGGTGATCGGCTTGTTGAAGAGCTTGAGCGCGTCGCCGCACTCGTGCGGGCCCTTGTTCGAGTAGATCGAGCCGGTGAAGACGGCGTCGATCTGCTCCTGGGGCTTCTCGATGCCGGCGTCGGCGTAGGCCTCGTAGGCGGCATCGACGATCATGTCGGAGGGCGACTTGTCCCAGTTCTCACCGAACTGGCAGCAGCCGACACCGACGATCGACACCTTGTCGCGGATCGATTCCTTGTTGGGCATGACTCATTCCTCGCTGCGGGCGGGGCCCGGAAGGGAAGGGGATCAGGAGGGCTTCGGGATGCCCTTCCAGTAGTAGTTCGGACGGCCGCCGGACTCGTGGATCTTGCGGAACACGAACTCGACCTCCTGGCCGATCTTCATGTCCTCGGGCGCGATCTCGACGACCTGCAGGTGGATCCGAGCCCCGTCGACGTCGGTCACGGTCACGACCGTCGGCGGGTTCGGCGTCGGGAAGAAGAAGTCGAAGGTGTAGGTCACGACCTTGCCCGTGCGGTCCGAGAGCCGGACCCGACTGAAGTCGTCCTTCGCGAAGCAGCTCTCGCAGATGCGCTGGGCCGGGAACTGGATCGCCTGGCAGGCGTTGCACTGCTGCCCGAGGAAGGACAGGTCGTCGTCCCGCTCGCGGAACAGGATCGTCGCGGAGAGGCCGGGGTTCGTGCCCGCGTCCCACTCGCTCGCGGCGAGGCCCTTCGCCTTCACGTAGTCGTCATAGCTCGCGACCACGCGTCGACGCGCGAGGTTCCACTCGACACCCCGGCGCGGAGCGAGCTTCTCGATGTGCTCGGTCGTCGAGAGCGAGGTCACATCGGCGCCGTTCCCGAAGTTCGCGAGCAGGATCCGCTCGCCGGGCTTCGCGACTTCGAGGGCGGCGACGAGCTGGAGCGGCGCGAAGGCCGCGCCGGCGTTGCCGAGGCGCCCGAAGAGCGGCGACTGGAGTGCGTCGGCGGACACACCCGCGGTCTTCGCGGCGCCGCCGTGGGAACGCGCGTCCGGTGCGTAGAGCCCGACCCGCGTGTAGTCGTCGATCGACGTGCCGGTCTTTTCGAGGAAGCCGCCGATCGCGGCCTGCATGTTCGGGGCGTAGGACTCCTGGATGACGAAGCGATCTTCCCAGGTGTGCACGAACTCGTGACCGGTCGGGCGCCACACGTCGGTCACCTCGTCGGTGACCGCGTGGAAGTCGTCGAGGCTCGCGATCGCGTCGCCGTCGGTGATCAGGAACGCGGCCGCGCCGTCGCCGAAGTTGGCCTCCATGCCGCTCTTGGGCGCGGCCATCCGTGCATCGCTCGCGATCACGAGCGCGCAGCGCGCCGAACCCGCCTTGACCGCGTCGCTCGCCCCCCGGAGCGCGGCGGTCCCGGCGCGCGTCGAGCCCGAGTGGTCGGCGGTCTGCACGTTGCGACCGAGGTCGAGCACCCGCGCCACGAGCGCGGCGGCCTGCTTCTCCTGAAAGGGCAGGGTGGTGGACGCGAAGAGCAGGAGGTCGACCTGACTGCGGTCGAGACCCTGGAGACAGTGGATCGCAGCGGCGACCCCCTGTGTGATTGCGTCTTCGTCGTTCCAGGCGACGGAGCGCTCCGGCCCGCCGTCCTTGGGCGGTCGGCCACCGATCACCGAGAAGGGCAGGCGCGTGCGCGGGACGTAGGCGCCGTAGGAAGTGATTCCGATCATGGGGACTCCGGAGGAGGACGCTGCGCGCCCGGGAGTGAAAGGGCTAGTTCGTGGCTTCGAGGATCGAGGCGATCTTTTCGGCGTGTTCGTCCTGGGTGCCGAAGACGTTCTCGCAGACCCAGGCGCGCTTCAGGTAGTAGTGGGCCAAGACCTCCCAGGTGAAGCCCATGCCGCCGTGGACCTGGATGCCGGTCCGAGCGTTCCGGATCGCGCTCTCGCCGGCGGTCACCTTCGCGGACGAGACCGCCTTCTGGACGTCGGCGACTTCCGGCGCATCGAGGGTCGCGCCCGCGTTGTACGCCCCCGCCCGCGCGGCCTCCTGCTTCACGAACATCTCCGCGAGCATGTGCTTGACCGCCTGGAAGCCGCCGATCGGGCGACCGAACTGCTGCCGCTCCTTGGCGTAGTCGTTCGCGAGCTCGAGCGCGCCCTCGGCGAGGCCGAGCTGCACGCCTGACACGATGGCCGCGCCTTCCAGACGCAGACGGCGGGCCGCGTCGGCGTCCCCGATGGCGTCGCCCGGAGGCAGGTCCGAGACGAGATGGATCGGCGTGAGCGGATCGAGGGGCGTCTCGACTTCGGTGGCGGTACAGACGGCGGGGTCGACGCGGTAGACGCCGTCGTCGCGGAGCACGAGCAGGACGTCGAGGACGTCGAAATATTCGACGAGGATCGGGTCGTCGCTCGGGCCGAGCAGGTCGAGTCCGCCGACGATCGTCTCACCGGTCGCGGCGCCGTCGACGAGGCTGGCCGCGAGGTGCGTCCAGACGATGGGGCCCGGGACGAGCCGACGGCCGAGCTCCGCGAAGACGAGCACGGCGTCCGAGAAGCCGAGTCCGACGCCGCCTTCGTCCTCCGAGAGGCGGAGCGCGAACACGCCCATCTCGGCCAGCTCGTTCCAGAGGTCGCGATCGAAGCCCTTCGACTTCTCGAGGTCCGGAATGCGGTCGAACGGAAGTTGTCCCTCGACGAAGGAGCGGATGCCTTCTCGGAGGGCCTTCTGGTCTTCGGTGGGCTGGAAGTCCATGGGGTTCGATCAAGCCGAGACCGGCTTGGGCTCCTTCGGGTGTCCGAGAATGCGCTCGCCGATGATGTTCTTCTGGATCTGACTCGTGCCTGCGGCGATCGACGTCGAGATCGCATTGAAGTGGCGGGCGAAGAAGTGCTGGGCGGGGAGGTCGAGCACGTCGGAGCGGGAGATCCCGGCGCGCCCGAGAAGGCGCACGGCGAGCTCGGTCGTGCGCTGGAAGATGTCCGTGTAGTAGAGCTTCACGGCGGAGGCACCGAGGCCGGGCACGCCCGTCTCCCTGGCTTCGCAGACCGAGAGCTTGACCATCGCCCAGAGGCTCTCGAGCTCGCCCGAGAGATGGCCGATCTCGCGACGGAGCGCCTTGTCGTCCCAGGCGGTCGCGCCATCGCTGGTGATCTTCTTCGCCGTCTCGACCATCTGATGGACGAACGCCTGGAGCTGGATCATGTCGCTCGCGAAGGCCGTGCCGCGCTCGAAGCGGAGCGTCACGTTCGTGACTCGCCAGCCGTCGTTCTCCTTGCCGACGAGGTTCTCGACCGGGATTCGCACGTCCTCGAGGAAGACCTCCGAGAACTCGCCTTCTCCTTCGAGCGTGGGCAGCGGGCGGATGTCGATCCCGTCGAGGTCCATCGGCATGACCAGCCACGAGATCCCGCCGTGCTTCGCCGAGTTCGGGTCCGTCCGGACGAGCATCTCGCAGTAGTCGGCGACGTGGGCGAACGACGTCCAGATCTTGTGGCCGTTCACGACGTAGTGGTCGCCGTCGCGTTCGGCGCGGGTCTGCAGGTTCGCGAGGTCCGACCCGGCGATCGGCTCCGAGAAGCCCTGGCACCAGACCTCCTCGCCGGAGATGATGCGCGGAATGTGCGCGGCCTTCTGGGCGTCGGTCCCCTCGACCATCAGGGTCGGGCCACCGTGGAGCATGCCGACGAAGTTCACCCCGATGTACGGCGCGTTCGCCTTGGCGATCTCCTCGAAGTAGATCAGCTGCTCGACGCCGCTGGCGTCACGGCCACCGTATTCCTTCGGCCAGTTGATCCCGGCATATCCGGCCTCAAAGAGCTTCTTCTGCCAGCCCGTGTCGTAGCTGCGGCGGGCGTCCCAGTCATGCGTCGACGGTGGCGGGCCGTAGGCCGGGACCTCGCTGGCGAGCCAGGCCGCCAGCTCGTCGCGGAACTTCTGCTCTTCGGGGGTGTATCGGAGGTCCACGCCTCGTCCTCCGCGCGCCCGGAAGCCCGCGGAGGGCGGGGGAGGGGGTCGCTCGAATTACGAGCCGGAGCGTATCGAAATGCCAGTGGGGCGTCAAAGGCTCCCTGAAGGCGCTCCGAGGCCGGATCGAGGCCGATTCAGAAGCGGCCGAGGTACTGCACGTAGTCGTCGAGGACCGGCATCACCTCGTCCCGCGCCGCCGACGGAATCCGCAGCACGCACTCGGTCACCCCGGACTCCTTGTAGTACCGGAGCTTCTCGTCGCTCGGGAACACGCCCATCGGGACGACGTGCAGCGCGCGGGGATCCCGTCCGCGCTCTTCGAGCAGGCCGCGCAGCGTCGCGAGCTGCTCCGCCATGCCGGCGCCGCCGATCGGCATCCAACCGTGGGCGTACTCGGCGATCTGCGCGAAGAGCTTGGGACCGGCGCCGCCGCCGATCAGGACGCGGGGCCCGCCCGGCTGGACCGGCTTGGGCCACTGCCACGAATCCTCGAAGCGAACGAACTCGCCTGCATAGCCGGCCACGTCCTGTGTCCAGAGCGCCTGCATCGCGAGCATCACCTCACGCACGTGCGCGCGTCGGCGCTTCACGTCGATGCCGTGATTCTCCATCTCCTCGTGGTTCCAGCCGTAGCCGATGCCGAAGACGAAGCGGCCCTCGCTCATCCAGTCGAGGGTGGCGAGCTCCTTCGCGAAGGTGATCGGGTCGTGCTGGGCGGGGAGGCCGATGCCGGTGCCGAGCAGGATCTCCTCCGTGACCGCGGCCGCGGCGGCGAGGGCGATGTAGGGGTCGGGGCTGCGCTTGTACTCCTCGCCGAGCTCGGGGGTCCCGGTCGGGGCGGGGGTGCGGCGGCTGGTCGGGATGTGCGTGTGCTCCGGGATGTAGAGCGAGTGGAAGCCGCGGGCCTCCGCCTCGCGGGCGACCTCGACCGGGTGCATCGCGACGTCCGTCGAGTGGAACGCGATCCCAATCTTCATCGGGCCGTCCGCCGGAAACTCGCTCATCAGGGGATCCCTTCTCGTCGTGCAGGCGCCGGACGCGCCGCGGCTCTCGTATAGGCCGTCGGCGCGCGCGCGTCGAACCGAGGCGAGCGCCGAGCAGGCCTTGGATGGGCCGGATTGCGTTGGTCGGACGCTCACTTACGCTAGCGTCGTCCGGTCCCGCACGAGCTTGCGGAGTCCGTTCGAACGACATCTTCTGCCCGAGATCAGGAGCCCGGATTGGCCACAGCCGCCCCCGACTTCGACGCGAGCTACGAGCTCGCCGATCGCTATCGCATCCAGGACGGCCGCGTCTTCCTGACCGGCAACCAGGCCCTCGTGCGTCTCCCGCTCATGCAGCGACGGCGCGACCTCGCGGCCGGCTTGAACACCGCGGGCTTCATCTCCGGATACCGCGGCTCGCCCCTCGGCATCTTCGACATGAACCTGTGGCAGGCGAAGAAGGAGCTCGAGGAACACGACGTCCACTTCGAGCCCGGCCTGAACGAAGACCTCGCGGCGACGACGTTATTCGGCACGCAGCAAGCGGTGCTGATGGAAGGCCCGAAGGTCGATGGCGTCTTCGGCATGTGGTATGGCAAGGGGCCGGGCGTCGATCGTTCGTGCGACGCGCTCAAGCACGCGAACTACGCCGGCACGTCCCCGCACGGCGGCGTGCTCGCGCTGATGGGCGACGACCCGGGCGCGAAGAGCTCGTCCATCGCGCACCAGAGCGAGCCGGCGATGATCCATTGCGGGATCCCGGTGTTGAACCCGTCGAGCGTGCAGGACTACCTCGACTTCGGGATCTACGGCTGGGCGCTCTCGCGTTATTCGGCCTGTTGGGTCGGCTTCAAATGCCTGACCGACACCATCGAGAGCAGCGGCTCCGTCTCGGTCTCCCCCGACCGCGTCCGGATCGTCATGCCGACCGACTGGGAGCCGCCGCCCGGCGGCATCCACATCGGCTGGGCGAACATCCCGACGATGGTCGAGGAGCGTCTCTTCGAGCAGCGCCTCGTCGCGCTCCAGGCCTTCGTCCGCGCCAACCCGATCGACCGCGTCGTGCTGGAGTCGCCGAAGCGCCGCCTCGGGATCGTGACGACCGGCAAGGCCTATGGTGATCTCCGGCAGGCGCTCGAGGACATCGGCCTCGACGACGAAAAGGCGAAGGACCTCGGGATCTCCATCTACAAGGTCGGCCTCACCTGGCCGATCGAGCGCGAGGGCGCCCGCGCCTTCGCGGCGGGCCACGACGATCTGCTCGTGATCGAGGAGAAGAAGCCGATCCTCGAGGACCAGCTCGCGAACGCCCTCTACAACCTGAGCGAGCGCCCGCGGCTGCTAGGGAAGAGCGACGCCGACGGATCGCCCCTCGTGCCCCAGGTCGGCGAGCTGACCCCCGGCGGCGTCGCCGGCGTGCTGCGCCGCTGGATCGGCCGCGAGGCACCGGACCGGGCCGGGCGGCTCACGCCGGACCCGACCGAGACCCAGCTTCCGGTCGCGCCGGGCGGCCTCATGCGACTGCCGTCCTTCTGCTCCGGCTGCCCCCACAACCGGTCGACCGTCGTGCCCGAGGGATCGATCGCGCTCGGCGGGATCGGATGTCACGGCATGGCCGTCTTCCTGCCGGAGCGCCGGACCCTGGCCGTCAACCAGATGGGGGCCGAGGGTGTCAACTGGATCGGTCAGGCGCCCTACACGGAAGTCGACCACATCTTCCAGAACATGGGCGACGGGACCTACTTCCACTCCGGACTGCTCGCGATCCGCGCCGCCGTCGCGGCGGGCGTGAACATCACGTACAAGATCCTCGTGAACGGCGCGGTCGCCATGACGGGCGGCCAGCCGATCGAAGGCGAGGAGATGGCCGGCGAGATCACCACGCCGGAGATCGCCCGCCAGCTCGCGGGCGAGGGCATCGAACGGATCGCCGTCCTCTCGAACGACATCGCCAAGTACGCCCCCGGCACGTTCCCGACCAGCGTGACCGTCCACGACCGCAAGGAGCTCGACGTCGTCCAGAAGGAGCTGCGCGAGATCCCCGGCGTGACCGCGATCCTCTACGACCAGACCTGCGCCGCCGAGGCGCGGCGGCTGCGCAAGCGCGGCGAGTTCCCGGACCCCGAACGCCGCATCGTGATCAACGAAGCGGTCTGCGAGGGCTGCGGGGACTGCTCGGTCCAGAGCAACTGCATCTCGATCGAACCGGTGGAGACCGAGTTCGGTCGCAAGCGCACGATCAATCAATCGTCCTGCAACAAGGACTACTCCTGCCTCGAGGGCTACTGCCCGAGCTTTGCCTCGGTGATCGGTGGCCAGATCCGCAAGATCGAGGCGACCGGTGTCGACGCGGGGGAGGGCGGCGACTCGCCCTTCGCCAACCTGCCGGACGCCGTCGTGGCGTCCCTCGACCAGCCCTTCAACATCTTCGTCGCCGGCATCGGCGGTACGGGCGTGATCACGATCGGCGCCCTCGTCGGCATGGCCGCGCATCTCGAGGGCAAGGGCGTGTCGCTCCTCGACGTGACGGGCCTCGCGCAGAAGAACGGCGCGGTCGCGAGCCACGTACGCGTCGCGAAGACACCCGAGGAGCTCCACTCGACCCGGATTCCCGCCGGTGGCGCCGACCTGGCGCTCGGGTGCGACATCGTCGTCGCGACCGGGATGGACGGGATGCAGAAGCTCGGGCCGGACCGCACGACCGCGATCGTGAATACCCACGTCGCGCCGACCGCCGACTTCGCCACCAACGCCGATCTCGACATGTCCTCGGCGGGCATGGAGTCTCGGATCGTCGCGGCGGTTGGTGCCGAGCGCGCGGACTTCGTCGACGCGACCCAGCTCGCGACGGCGCTGCTCGGGGATGCCATCGGGGCGAACCTCTTCGTCGTGGGCTACGCGCTCCAGAAGGGGCGGATCCCGGTCGGCCTGCCCGCCCTCGAACGGGCCATCGAGCTGAACGGGCGCTCGATCGAGATGAACAAGCGGGCTCTCGCCTGGGGCCGGCTCGCGGCACACGATCCCGAGCAGGTGGCGAAGCTGGCGGCGTCGCGGGTGCGCGACTCGCAGACGGTCGCGAAGGCGGAGACCCTGGAAGAGCTGGTCGCCCGTCGCGTCCGCTTCCTGACCGACTACCAGAACGAAAAGTATGCGCGGCGCTATGCGGAGAAGGTCGAGCAGGTGATCGCGGCGGAGCGCGCGATCGGCGCCGACGACCACCCGCTCGGCGAGGCGGTCGCGAAGTACCTCTTCAAGCTGATGGCCGTGAAGGACGAGTTCGAGGTCATGCGCCTGTGGTCGAGCAACACCTTCCAGCGCCAACTCGACGCGGAGTTCGAGGGCAACTACAAGCTCCAGTTCCACCTGGCGCCGCAGCTCTTCTTCCCGCGCGACAAGAACACGGGCCGGGTCCGGAAGCTGAACATCGACCGGCGGATCTTCGCCGTGCTGAAGGTGCTCCGGCATTTCAAGTTCCTACGCCACTCGTTCCTGGACATCTTCAACGCCACCGCTCACCGCAAACGCGAGTGGGCCCTCCTGGCCGACTACGAGGGGACGCTCGACGAGCTCCTTCGGGGTCTCTCGACGTCGAACCGGGAACTCGCGGTCCAGATCGCTTCGATCCCGGAGCACGTCCGGGGCTTCGACACGGTCAAGGACGCCCAGGCCGAGGCGGCCAAAGAGAAGGAGGCGGAGCTTCTCGACGCTTTCCGTCGGGCCTGAGAGCCGCGAAACCCGCGTTCCAGAGCGAGTCGCAACTCCGTCGCAACTTCCCGTCCTGAAAGCGTAATCCGCGCGCAGGAACGTGACTTTCAGTGACTCCTCGGCCTCTGGCGAGGACACTCGTTATAGAGGAAGCTGTGCGACCGCTCCCGGGGGCGACTGCGTCCGCCGTCCGACCCCGAAGAGCCTCGTCCGACTTCTCATGATCGCCGTCCCCGGCGATCGGGAACGAATACGATCGGACCCGGCGATGGCCGGGCCGAGACGCTGACGAACGACGAGCCCGCAATGGGCTCCCAAAGAGAGAGACCCCGATGTCCAGCATTGTCCCCCTCCACAAGAGCCCAAAGGAGATGCGGCAGCTGATCGCCAGCCGCAAGATCGAGCGCGTGGTCGTGCTCGGTGCGAACGGCACGATGGGATATGGGAGCGCCGCGCTCTTCACCCAGGCCGTTCCCGAAGTGACGTTCCTCGCGCGCACGAAGGAGAAGGCCGACGACGGCCTCGCCGCCGCGATCAAGCAGGTCCGCTCCCCCACGGTCGCGAACCGCGCCAAGACGGGCAGCTACGACGACGATCTCGTCAGCGCCTGCGCCGACGCCGACCTGATCTTCGAAGCCCTGACCGAGGACTTCGACCTCAAGAAGGACATCTTCGACAAGGTCGAGGGCGCGCGCCGGGACGACTCGATCGTCGCGACGGTCACCTCCGGCCTCTCGATCAACAAGCTCTGTGAAGGGCGCTCCGACTCGTTCCGCAAGAACTTCCTCGGGCTCCACTTCTTCAATCCTCCGAACGTGATCGTGGGCACCGAGCTCATCGCCGGTGACGACACGGATCCGGCCATCGTCGATTTCATCGATGCCTTCGCGACCGTGCTCCTCGGTCGCGAGATGATCCGCACGGCGGACACCCCGGCCTTCGCCGGTAACCGCGTCGGCTTCAAGGTCATGAACGAGGTCGCGCAGCTGACCGAGGAGATCGGTGTCGCGCTGACCGACAAGCTGATCGGGCCCTACACGGGTCGCGCGATGACCCCGCTCGCGACGGTCGACCTCGTCGGTTGGGACATCCACCGCGCGATCGTCGACAACGTCTACGACAACACGAACGACGAAGTCCGCGAGACCAACAAGCTGCCCGGCTTCATGGCCACGCTCATGGACAAGGGCGTCCTCGGCAACAAGTCCGGGGGAGGCTTCTTCAAGAAGGACGGCAAGACGCGCCTCGTCCTCGACCCCGCGAGCGGCGACTACACGCCCGAGAGCGAGATCAAGCTGCCGGACCTCGGCTACATCGACGAGGTCGCCGCGCTCCACCGCGACGGCCGGTACAAGGAAGGCATGGCCGTCTTCGCCAACGCAGAAGGTGAGCACGCCAAGATCGCCCGCAAGGTGATCGCCGGATACGTCGCCTACGCGTTCCAGCGGGTCGGCGAGGTCACGGAGACGATCGACGGCATCGATCGCATCATGGGCATGGGCTTCAACGTCGCGCCGCCGTCGGTGCTCGTCGACGCCCTGGGTGCGAAGGCCACGGTCGACATGATCGCCGAGGCCGGACTCGACGTCCCGGCCGCGCTGGCCGAGGCCGCCCAAACCGAGAAGAAGACCGGTGAGCCCAAGCGCTTCTTCAACCACACCCGCATCAACGTCGGCAAGTTCTTCGTCGCCGAGTAGCGGACCTCGAATTGATCTAGACTGCTCGGTGAGAAAGCTCGACGAGCGTCGCTGGAGGAAATGACATGGCTGCTGGATCTGAAGTCTACATCCTGGGCGGATACCAGACGGACTTCGCGCGGAACTGGACCAAGGAGAACAAGCACTTCTCGGCGCTCATGCGCGAGAGCGTGGTCGGCGCCCTCGAGGCGTGCGAGATCGCGCCGGAAGAGGTCGAGAGTGCCCACGTCGGCAACTTCGCCGCCGAGCTCTACTGCATGCAGGGTCACCTCGGTGCGTTCTTCACGGAGGTAGATCCGGCCTTCTCCGGTCTGCCCACGAGCCGCCACGAGGCTGCATGTGCGTCCGGCTCGATCGCGCTCCTCGCCGCTTCCGCGGAGATCGAGGCCGGTCGCTACGACCTGCAGGCCGTCGTCGGCATCGAGCAGATGAAGACCGTCGACTCGGGTAAGGGCGGCACGTACCTGGGCACCGCCGCCTGGTTCGAGGAGGAGGCCGAGGGAATCGACGCCCCCTTCCCGAAGCTCTTCGGCCGGCTCGGCGACGAGTACGACAAGCGTTACGGCCTGAAGGACGAGCACCTCGCCGAGATCTCCAAGATCAACTACGCGAACGCCAAGCTCAATCCGAACGCCCAGACGCGCACCTGGTACATGAACAAGGACCACGCGCTCGACCGGTCGGACGACAACCCGGCGATCGGCGGCCGAATCCGGATCTCGGATTGTTCGCAGGTGACGGACGGGGCGGTCACGCTCTTCCTCGCCAGCCGTGAATACGCGGAGAAGTGGGCGAAGGGCGTCGGCAAGAAGCTGTCCGAGATCCCGCGCATGAAGGGCTGGGGCCACAACACGGCGCGCCTCAAGTTCGACGACAAGGTCGCGGAGAGCGCGAATGATCAATATGTGCTTCCGCATGTCCGGTCCACGGTCATGAACGCGATGAAGCGCGCCGGCATCGACGGTGTCGACGGAATCGATGGAATCGAGACCCACGACTGCTTCACGACGTCGGAGTACATGGCGATCGACCACTTCGGGATCACCGCCCCCGGCGAGTCCTGGAAGGCGGTCGAGGAAGGCTGGCTCGAGATCGACGGCAAGCACCCGATCAACCCGTCGGGCGGTCTGATCGGCGCGGGCCACCCGGTCGGCGCGACCGGCTGCCGCCAGGTCCTCGACGCCCAGCTGCAGGTGACCGGTCAAGCCGGCGCCTACCAGGTCGAGGGCGCCAAGAACTTCCAGACCCTGAACATCGGTGGATCCGGCACCACGAGCTGCTCGTTCGTGGTCGGTGTCGACTGAGTCCCGTCAGAGAGTCGGGTCCGAAAGACCATCGAAGCGGCCGTCTCCTCGAAAGAGGGGGCGGCCGTTTTCTTGCGGGGGCCCGTAACCAGGCTCGATCGATCTCCGTATCGTATGGACGAACGAACCGAGAGGTGTCCGAATCCATGAACGTGACGTCCAACGTCCAGAGCTACTACGGCGAGACGCTGCAATCGACCGCCGACCTGCGCACCGATGCCTGCACGACGGCCTCGGCGCCGAGTCCCCACGTGAAGGGCGCCCTCGCGGCGGTCCACGACGAGGTCATGAGCCGCTACTACGGCTGCGGCCTCGCGATCCCGACCGAGCTCGACGGGCTGCGGGTTCTGGACCTCGGCTGTGGGGCGGGGCGCGATGTCTACGCCCTCGCCAAGCTCGTGGGACCCGAAGGCGAGGTCGTCGGTGTCGACATGACGAAGGCGCAGCTCGACGTGGCGCGGCGCTACGAGGATTGGCACGCCGAGCAGTTCGGCTATGACCACCCGAACACGCGCTTCATCGAGGGCGAGCTCGAGCATCTCGACCGACTCGATCTCGAGGTGGGCTCCTTCGATCTCATCATATCGAACTGCGTGATCAACCTGTGCGCGGACAAGCCGGCGGTCTTCCGCGCGGCGCATCGGCTCCTGCGGCCGGGCGGGGAGCTCTACTTCTCGGATGTGTACGCGGATCGGCGGGTCCCGCAGTCCCTCGTCGAGGACCCGGTGCTCTACGGCGAGTGCCTCTCGGGCGCGCTCTACTGGACGGATTTTCACCGCATCACCGCGGCCGCCGGCTTCGCCGACGCCCGCGTCGTCGACCATCGCCGGCTCGGCGTCCTCGATCCGGAGCTGTCTGCGAAGGTCGACCCCATTCGTTTCGCTTCGATCACCACCCGGCTCTTCAAGCTCGACGGGCTCGAGACCGCCTGCGAGGACTACGGCCAGGCCGTCCTCTACAAGGGCGGCATCGAAGGCATGGAGCGCGTGTTCGTACTCGACGCGGAGCATTCGATCGAAGCAGGGCGGGTCTTTCCGGTCTGCGGCAACACGCTCGCGATGCTTCGCGAGACACGCTTCGCGCCGTACTTCGAGGTCGTCGGCAAGGGCGAGACCCACCTCGGGTTGTTCCCGGGGTGCGAGGCGCCGGATGTCTTCGCGGAGAGCGGCGAACTGCGTGCCTCTGCGGGCGGGGGCTGCTGCTAGCGGTGGGCCCGTCGCTGTAGATGGTCGCGGCGAGCGGCGCGCGCCGCTTCGCGGTCAGCCTTGCTGACCCTACGTATTCCGGGGATCCGCTCGTTCAGCTCGTCGAGGCGAACGAGCTCCGCGGACGGGAACCGGTCCTCGGCGAGCGTCCCCTCGACTCCATCCCGACGCATCAGAATCGTTCCGCGCCAGAGCGCGCCGGCATCCAGCCAGTTCGCGTGCCCGGGATCCTCGTTCGCGATCACGTACCAGTAGGCCCCGTCGTCCGACGCGACGCTCTGTTCGGTCGTCAGGCTCGAGACCTGGTTGCCGTGCTCGAGGGACGCGAACCACATGTCGGTCAGCTGGATCGCCTGGTACTGGGCAGAGGCGGGCGGGACGCGGAGCAGGAGCGCTTCACCGTCCCCGAGCTCGAAGTAGCCGCCGCTCATCCAACGACCGCGTGCGCCGCCGAGGCCATAGGTGTCGTAGGGCGCGCTGATCGAGTTCTTCTCGCGCGATCCCACGTAGCGTCGCTGAACGAACGCCGGCCACGTCCGCGCCGTGGTGCCGAACATGACGCTCGCAGCGCGGATCTTCGCGGCCAGGTCGGCCTCGGTCTCCGGCGGACGGCGCTTGCCTTCGAAGCCGACGCGGTCGATGTGGATGTCGCCGGTCGGCTGGTCGTCCCAGCGCGCGTAGACGTGGCGGGCGAAGAGGGTCGTTCCCTCCGGCGGGTTCCGGAGCCAGTTTCCCTCGTGTTCGTCGGGCGAGACCCAGATCTCGAAGGAGCCGTCGGGCTCGAGCTCGATCTCCTCGAAGGTGAGGTAGCCGGCGCTCTTGCCCGAGCCGTCCCAGGGACGGCCGGCGTAGATCTGCAGCTCGACCCGGGTCGCCGAGCCCAGCTCACCCCAGACGCGGTAGGCCTCGCCGCCGCGAATCGGCGTGAACGCATAGCGCTGGTCCGGGTTGTCCCCGCCTTCCCGGAGCCACCAGTCGAGGATCCGGAAATAGGGGTAGTCGGGATCCTGACGGACCTCGGCCTCGAGACCCTTGGCGATCGAGCGAAGGATGTGGCGGTAGCCGCCGATCCGCTCCGGCTCAGCGCCGAACGCGGGCGAGCGGCGAACGTCCTGCTCGACGGCGCGAAGGGTGGCGACGAGCTCGTCGAAGGCGGCGGCCAGCGGATCCGCCGGCGCGATCGAGACGAGGCGGGGCTGACCCGGGGGCGTCGGGACCTCCGCGTCGGGCGGCGAGGCGCAGCCGAGGGCCGTCGCCACGAACGCGGCGAGAGAGAGTGTGAGCAGGTTGCGAGCGATCGTCATTCCGAAGCGCCTCCCGTGATGGCGGCCATCGCCTCGGGTGGAAAATTCTGAGCCATGGAGGGGCCGAAGGCGGGGCGCTGGGAAATGCGCCCGCTGTACGCCGCGAGCACCTCGGGCAGCTCGATCCGGCAGACGACGACCGCCCAGTCGAGGCACGTCTTCACGATCAGGTCCGCGACCATGAACGCGTCGCCGAGCAGATGCGGGCGACCGTCCGCCAGCCGACGTTCGATCTCGCCCGCGGAGCGCAGGAAGTACTCTCGTGCGGCCTTCACGGCGGTCTCCGAGGCGCCGTATACCTCGGGCAGGCCCTCGTGTCGCCGGATCGTGTAGAGGATCGCGTCCATCTCGACCATCGCGAACCAGCACAGCTCGTCGTGTCGAGCGCGCTCGGGGGTTGCGGGCTCCGGCGCAAACACGCCTTGTTCACGAAACGTGTCCGCGAGATAAAGCGAGATCGCGGCGCTCTCACCGATCACCAGGTCACCGTGCTCGAGGATCGGGATCTTGTTCCGCTCCGAGAGCGCGGCGAACTCCGGCTCGTCCATCGTGTCGGTGCGGGTGATGATCTTGCGCGATTCGAACTCGACGCCGAGCTCGTTCAGCAGCCAGAGCGGGCGCAGGGTTCGGCCGGTGCCGATTCCCCAGAGCCGCAGATCGGGATTCGAAGTATCCGAGTTCGCCATCGAAGAGACGTCTCCCTGTCGATTGCTCGGATCGACGCCGCCGGCGCTCAGTCGGCGCCGTCGGGATCCGAGATCGTGTCGGGAAGATCGTCCGGAAGGCCCGGCGCGTCAAAGCGGCCGTTGCCGTCGACGTCGACGAAGATCGGGTTCGTGAACGCGAAGGGCGCGAAGCCGGGCAGCGCTTCCGCGTACCGCCCCTCGACCGGGCCCTCGACCTCGACCGTGACGAAGGAGTCGTGGGCGAACGCGAGGGGGAGGGCGCCGGACTCGCCGGCTGCGATCGGGGCGCGGTGGACGAGCTCCCCGTTCACGTACGCGCGCCATTCGGTCAGGGGGATCCACGGAGCGGCGTCGACGTCGACGTGGAGGGTGCCCTCGTCACCCGAGTGGAGGTCGCCGATCCCCGCCTCTTCGAGATGCACGCGGAGCAGTGGCCCCGTCGAACCCCACGCACGACCGGCGCGGAGCGCGGCCAGCATGTCGCCCTGGTCGAACCCATCGAGGGAGTCGTTCTCGACGGCCACATAGGTCCGCGGCAGGCCGACGATCACGCTGAGCATGTGGGAGTCGCTGTTGGCGTTCGCGACGATCCGCTCGCCCTGGAGCAGGAGCGAGAGCCAGTCGGCACGGGTGCGTCGATAGCGGAGCATCGCCTCGCCATTCATGAGCTCGACGCCGTGAAAGTCGAGGTCGCTGCCGCCGTGGTCCGGGCTCGGCTCGACGAGCAGGCGATTGGGCGCGGCCGTGAGCGGCGCGGTCGGGTCGAAGGGCGCGTCGGCGAAGCTCAGGTGATCGAAAAAGTGGTCGCCGAGCTCGTCGACCGCTGGCGAGCGCGGGTGGTTCAGCTGGACGAAGGGCTGGGTGGGGCCGCCGCGAAGATCGGCCAGCACGTCTCGCAGCCGTCGCCCTTCCATGCGCGGCACCGCGCCGCCACGGAAGACGGTCGGCTCCGGCTGCATGGGGAAGGCGTTCAGGTGGAGCGTACCGCTCGGTGTGTCGCCGCCGACATAACCCGCGGTCGCCTCGACACCGGTGACGGAGACGAGGACGTGGCTCAGCTCCGCCCGTTCGATCGCCGGGCGCGGGTCGATGATGCGATCGTGCTCGGTCGCGACGAGCACCTCGGCGCCACTCGCGGCGAACGCGGCGATCTGGCCCGTCTGCGGCAGGCCGGAGTCGAAGCTCTCGCCGCTGTGCACGTGGAAGTCGGCCGCGATCCAGCCGGGCGTCGGGGCCACCCGCGCGAGGGGTTCGAGCTCGAGGGCGACTTCCTGGCCGGCGCGGGCGTCGATCGTCACTTCCCGCGAGGCGTACTCGGGGCCGCGCACCGCGACGACGCGGTGGCGGCCGGGCGGGACGGGCACGCGGTCGGGATCGACGGGGCTCGCGGCGAGGTTCAGCCAGGGCGCTTCACTGCCACCCGGGATCGCCACAGGTCCCATCTTCTGGCCGAGCAGGTTCGAACCGAACACGACCGGCGCGCCCCCGTCCTCGGGGAGGAACGTGAGGCGTCCGATGAAGTCGGGCGGCAGACGGACCCAGGCGGGCGCGCCGACCTCGATCGGTGGAAAATCGACTTCCGCCGCGTCGCCGGGAACGATCCACTCGGCGATCGTCTCGCGATCTCCGGCGGCCACCACGTGTGCGCGATAGCGCCCGGCCGGGAGGCGCAGGGCGAACGTCCCGTCTTCGTTCGGCCTGACGACGGTGACCGGTGCGCCGAGTCCGTCTCCGTCGCCGGCGCGACGGACGTGGATCCGCGCCGCGGGATCATCGACGCGACCCGTGACCCGGGTCCCGCGCTCGAAGATGCGGTCCGTGATCGAGGCGACGTCGTTTCGGCGGCCGACGTGGAGCGCGAACGCGGCCTCGAAGACCTGCTCGCCCTCGAGGTCCATGAACGGGATCTGCGCCAGCTGCATCACGCCGGGGTCCCCGCCCGCTTCGCCGATCCACGGAGGGCCGGTCATCGCGTTCAGGAACGTGAAGTGTTTGCCGCTCACGCTGAACGCGCCGAGCGGCTCGCGCGCATCGCCTGCGATGCGAATCGCGTGCTGGCGATGGAGGCCGTAGCTGATGGGTGGCATGCCGTCGGCGCCGACGAGCACCGTGAGGTCGCTCGCGATCAGCGCGGAGAGCAGGGAGAGGACCGAGTTGTGATTGCTGTCGGGGTACTCGAACCCGACCGAGAGATCCGGCACCGCCTGCGACGACGAGAAGACCGGCGTCTGGCCGCTCGTGTGCAAGAGCAGCTGACCGATCGAGAAGAGCGCGTCGCCTTCTTCGACCCGTCGTGCGCGCTGGACGACCTGGAGCGTCTCGGGCGCGGCCTCGGTCAGCGTGTACGTCGTCGTGAGATCGACCCCGGCGAAGCGAGCGCGGGTCTCGATCCAGGCCCGCCCCTCGGCTTCAGCCGATTCGACGTGACTGATCGGAACGACCGCGCTCTGGGAGAAGTTGAGCATCGGCTGGAGCAGGATGAACTGGTCGTCGGCGCGACCGCAGTGGCCGAGGTCGATCAGCACGCCGCCCTTGGGCGAGATCGCGCCCTCGTGATCGGGGGCCGAGACCGCGGCGCAGATCGTGCCGTTCGACAGGAAGTAGTCGCCGATCCCGGCATCCGCGTCGGGGCCGCCGACCGCTCGGGTCGCGAAGTTGTCCGAGGTGATCCGACCGGCCGCGGGCCGCGCGTGCGCGGGGAGCGCGAGCGCGGTGATGGCGAAGACGAGCACGGCGATGTCTGAGAAGAGGACGATGAGGGGGCGTGCAGCGATCAACGGGCTTCCTCGGGCGACGCGGGGGGCCCGCGTCACGGGCGCCGGCGCGCCGAGGAGTCTAGGCTCTTTGTCGGCATTCGCGAAGCAAGGCGCGGGGTTACGATCCGGGAGGCGATGACCATGAGTGCAGGAGCCCGATCGACCTTCGAGACGAAGCCGCTCGGCGCCATCGGCGTCGAGATCCTGGGGCTCGACCTGCGGGAGCCGATCCCGGACGACGTCTTCGCGGCGCTGCGGCGGAAGATCGTCGACGAGGGACTGGTGCTCTTCCGCGATCAGCCACTCGAGCCCGAGGTCCAGATCGCGCTCGGCAAGCGCTTCGGACCGATCGAGCAGCTGGTGGTGGGCGAAGAGGACCAGGAACCCTCGATGGTGAAGATCAGCAACGTCGACGCCGACGGAAACGTCCGCTCGAACGACAGTCATTTCATGCGCCTGATCACGATCAACGAGGGGTGGCACACGGACAGCTCCTTCCGCGAGATCCCGGCATCGTTCTCGGTCTTCAGCTGCGTGGTCGCGCCCGAAGAGGGCGGCGACACGTTCTGGGCGAGCCTGCGTCGACCCATCGAGAAGCTCGACGCCGCGACGCGCGAGAGCCTGATCGGCCGCTCAGGTGTCCACGACTACGCCGCCGCCTACCGGGCACGCGGAAACGACGCCGGCGGCATCATCGGCTTCGACTCGGACCCGCTTCGGCATCCCCTGATCCGCGAACACCCCGAGTCCGGTCAGCCGGCGCTCTACGTGAGTGAGCACATGTCCGAGATCGAGGGTCTGTCCCCGGAAGAGGGCGAGTCGATTCGCGCGAAGCTCCTCGCGCTCGTGACGGCGGACGACAACACATTCCGGCACCACTGGTCGGTGGGCGACGTCGCGATCTGGGACAACCGATCGATGCTCCACAAGGCGCAGGGCTTCGACGAGCGCCACGCTCGCGTGATGCACCACGTGCGGGTCGCGGGATTCGAGGCGCCGATCGCGTGGGTTCCCGAGTAGGCAGCCGAGCTAGCCGGCCGCCCGTCGCCACACGTCGAGCACCTGCTCCGCCGGCACGACCGTCGTGATCCCGCCGAGGGTGTGCTCGAAGACCTGGTCGACGTAGTCGTCCGGGAAGCCCGCGACCGCGTCGCGCGGCAACACGACTTGATAGGCGGCGTTCACCGCGTCGAAGGCCAGGTTCTGGATCGCGACGTTCACCGAGACGCCGACGCCCACGATCGTCTCGATCCCGCCGTTCCGGAGCAGGGAATCGAGCTCGGTTCCCTGGAAGGGCGAGAGGCCGTGAAGCCGGGGCACGATCAGGTCGCTCTCCGCGACCGGGATCTCGTCCATCAGCTCGGTCGCTTCCGATCCCTCGAAGAGCGGGTGCTCGACCTTGGCCATGTACTGGAAGAGGCGGGCGTTCGTGTTCGCGCCTCGGCCGTCCCGGCGGCGAACCGCGACGCAGTGGAAGATCGAAACCCCCGCGTCGCGCCCGACCCGCACGAGCTCCGCGACGTTCTGGATCATGCCCTTCTGCGCCGCCTCGGCGAGGGCGGGCAGACCGGAGAGCGGGCCGCACACCCCCTTCTGGCATTCCTGGGTGACGAGGGCACACGTCTCCGGGGCGAGCAGGGCATCGAGATCGAGCGGCATGACGAGGCTCCTTGGCGTCCCGGAACCCTAACGGAGCCCGCGGGCGGAGCCCACGTCTAGGTCTCGAGGTCGTATTTCTTGATCAGGCGGTAGAGCGTCGTGCGATCGATGCCGAGCCGGGTCGCCGCATCGCCCTTCGCGCCGCCCGTCGCCTCGAGCGCTTCGGCGATCGCGCGTCGGGTGGCGGCATCGAGATGACTCTGGAGCGTCGCGTCGGGAGCGTCGTTCGCTTCGCGCGGAGCCTCGGTAAAGAGCAGGTCGCCGGCGCGGAGCGTCTCACCCTCGCCGAGCACGACCGCGCGCTCGATGGCGTTCTCGAGCTCGCGCACGTTCCCGGGCCAGTCGTGATCGAAGAGGAGTCGCTCGACCTCGTCGCCGAGCTCGCTGAAGCGCAGTTCCGAGCCGCTCTGGAACTCGACCAGGAAGTGTCGGGCGAGGGGGAGGATGTCCTCGGGCCGCTCGCGCAGGGGCGGGATCCGGATCGGAATCACCGCGAGGCGGAAGAAGAGATCCTCGCGGAAGCGACCTTCGGCCACTTCCTTCTGCAGGTCTCGATTGGTCGCCACGACGACGCGTACGTCGACGGGACGCGCGCGGTCGTCGCCCACCCGTCGGATCTCGCGTTCCTGCAGCACGCGCAGCAACTTCGCCTGGAAGCTCTCGCTGACCTCGCCGATCTCGTCGAGGAAGAGCGTGCCTCCGGCGGCCTCCTCGAAGAGACCCTTGCGCGCGCGATCAGCGCCGGTGAACGCTCCGTGCTCGTGACCGAAGAGCTCGCTCTCGAGCAGACCTTCCGCGAAGGCCTTGCAATTGACTGCGACGAAGGGGCCGGCGACGCGTTCGCTGTGGAAGTGGACGGCGCGGGCGATCAGCTCTTTGCCGGTGCCGCTCTCGCCCGTCACGAGCACGGTCGCCGGGCTCTTCGCGGCCCGGCGCACGAGGTCGAGCACGTCATTCATGGCGTCGCTCGAGGCGATGATCTCGCCGAGGGCGTGACGCTGGCCGAGTTCGGCGCGCAGGTAGCGGTTCTCCCGGGCAAGTCGCGAGAGCTCGAGGGCGCGCGCGACGCAGGCGCGGAGCGCGTCGTTGTCGAAGGGCTTCTGCACGTAGTCGAAGGCGCCCGCCCGGAGCGCCTCGATCGCGTTCGCGATCGTGGCGTGGGCGGTGAAGAGGATGACCGGCGTGTCGGGGCTCGCCGCGCGCACCCGCTTCAGGACCTCGAGGCCGTCGGGCGCGGGCATGCGCAGGTCCGTCAGGACGAGATCGAACGCGTCCTCTTCGTGACGCGCGATCGCGTCGGCGGAGGACGTGAAGGTCTCGACCTCGTAGCCCGCTCGTTTGAGGACCATGCCGACGATCTCGGCCATCCGCGGCTCGTCGTCGACGACCAGCAAGCGCGGGTTCACGCGAGGTCCTCCTCGCCCGCGGCGGGCAGCTCGATCGAGAACGCGGCTCCGCCGAGATCGTACTCCGCCGGGTCGTCGACCAGGGTGAGTCGGCCGCCCTGGGCCTCGATCATGCGCAGCGCCATCGGGAGTCCCAGACCGGTCCCGGTCTCCTTCGACGTGACGAAGGGCTCGAAGATCGAGTCCCGGAGCGCGGGCGACACGCCCTGGCCCGAGTCCTCGACGAGGATCTCGAGGCCACCGTTCGCTTCGCTCGCGCGAATTCGCACACGGCGCGCCTCCGCACCGTCTTCGGCAAGCGACTGGATCGCGTTGAGCGTCAGCCCGAAGATCGACTGCGCGAGTCGATCGGGATCGACTCGCAGGGTCGGAAGGCCGGGTTCGATTTCGGTCTCGAGGGCGACTTCGTTCGCGGCCGCTTCTGCGCGGGCCAGCTCGAGGGCGCGATCGATCACCTTCGCGACGTCGACCTCGATCCGCTCGACCGACTGTGGCTTCGCGAAGGTGAGGAGCGACGCGATCAGGCGATCGAGGCGATCCGTCTCTTCGCACACGAAGCCGAGCGCGCGGTGGGGATCGCTGCCCTCGTCGAAGCTCTCCTGCGCCATCGACGCCGACGCGCGGATCACGCCGAGCGGGTTGCGGACCTCGTGGGCGACGCCCGCCGCGAGTCGGCCGATCCCGGCGAGCTTCTCTTCCTGGACGAGGGCGCGCTGGGTGCGTTCGAGCGCGCGAAGTTGCTGCCGGATGGTCCCGGCATCGCGCGCCGCCTGCTCGCGCGCCTCGGCCAGTCCGCCGACCGCCCATCCGAGGATCGTGTAGGGCACGAAGAAGGCGAGTCCGACGATCCAGGTGCCGTCCGCGTCGCCGATGCGCATGTCGGCTTCGAGGAAGACGAGGACGCCGAAGTCGATCAGGCCGATCGCCGCGCCGGCGATCGGCCATGCCCATCGCGGCAGGTCGGGCAGCTGGAATCGGGAAGTCGGGGCGGGTCGCGTCGCTTGCATGGCGAGCCTCCGGGGGCGAAGAGAGGGTACCGGGTCGCACCCCGACCGTTAAGCAAGTCGCGTGCCTCGCGGCGTTGCGGCAGAACGCGCGAGCCCGGATGGGTCCCGGCGGATGAGGCGCGTGCGCGACAGCGATGTTGCAGCGCTGCAACACGCCCGGGGATCCCGCGCGCAGGAGGCGCTCACGGCCCGGGCGTCAGTTGGTACGGCCGTTGCAATCACCGAGTGTGCGCGACCCGAACCCGCCTCGCAGCGCGCGAGGCCAAACACAAGATCGGAGACTCACATGAAGCTGGAAGACACCCGCCCCTGGCTCTTCTGGGCCCTGCTCGTCGACTTCGTCGCATTCACCGCCTTCACGGGGTACATCCTGCTCGAGCACGGCATGGGCTGGGTCGACATCGCGTTCGGCAACTCCGTCAGCACCCTCGTGACGATCGACCTCTTCATCGCCCTGTCGATGGTGATGAGCTGGGTCTACGTCGACGCGAAGGAGCGAGGCGTGAACCCGTGGCCCTACCTGATCCTGACCCTCGGCACGGGATCCGTCGGGACGCTCCTCTACCTGCTCGTTCGCGAGCGGCCCGGGGCGCCGGTCTGGACGAAGGAGCCGGAGCCGGCGCCGGTCCTCGCGGGCGCAGGGCGTTAGGCTGAGCCGAGACGGTCGGGCCGCCGGGAAGCGCTACTTGCCTTCGAAGTCGGCGTCTTCCTTGGCGGCCATCGCTTTGTAGCCGAGGGTCATGTCGTCGGAGGTGAAGAGCACCGACGCGCTCGCCGCCTCGAACTGCATGGCCTCCTGCAGGCCGTGCTCCGCGCGATAGTTGATCGTGCGCTTGATGCCCTGGACGGCGAGGGGGGCGTTGCCGCAGATCTCCTCGGCGAGCGCCCGCACGTGGCCTAGCAGATCGTCCTTCGGAACGACCTCTTGCACGATACCGACCCGGAGCGCGAGCTCCGCGTCGATCCGGCGGCCGGTGAACGCGAGCAGCTTGGTCATGCCCGCGCCGATCTCGTGGGAGAGTCGCAGGTCACCCCCGGCGTCGATCGACACCCCGACCTTCGGCTCCGGAAGGGCGAACTTCGCGTCGTCCGATGCGATTCGGATGTCGCCCATCATGGCGACCTCGAGACCGGCGCCCAGGCAATAGCCATGGACCGCGACGAGCACGGGCTGGGGCAGGTGGGCGAAGACCTTGAAGCGCTCGTGGACCCAGCGGAACTTTTCATAGTAGTTCCGGACCTTCTCGGCGCTCGTTCGGCCGGTGATCCGATCCTCGGGCATGCCGAGATCGACGCCGGCGCAGAACGCGCGGCCCTCTGCGCGCATGATCACGCAGCGGACCCCGTCGTCGAACCGGATCTCGTCGGCGAGGGCGGCGATCTGTCGCGCAGACTCCCAGCTCCAGGCGTTCAGCTTGTCGGGGTTGGTCAGGACGATCGTGGCGATCTCTTGATCACGTTCGAGGCGCATCAGCTCGGGGCGGTCGGACATCGGGGTCTCCAGTTCCTTCTACTTCTTCTTCGGCGGGTTCGGCTCGAAGGGCCCCTTGCCCATCTGCGCGCGGATCGGCACGAACTCGGGCATGAGCATCGCCCGTCGCTGCCAGTTCGCGCCGTCGACGACCATCGTATGGCCGGAGATGTAGGTCGCGAAGGGGGACGCGAGGAAGGTCGCCGCCCAGCCGAGCTCGTGGGGCTGGCCGACGCGATGGGCCGGGCAGCGGAGGGCCTCGGCCTTCTGCCGCTCGGGGACGGACATGATGTCGGCCGTCATGTCCTCGTGCGGGAAGAAGCCGGGCACGAGGCAGTTCACCTGGATGCCATAGGGGCCCCATTCGACCGCGAGGGTCTCGGTCAGGTTCTTCACGCCGGCCTTCGCGGCCGACGAGTGGGCGAATCCCGGCCCGCCGGTCCAGGCGTAGGCGGCGCCGATGTTGATGATGCTGCCGGGAGTACCGCCCTCGATGTGTCGGCGACCGAACTCTCGCGAGCAGTAGAAGGTGCCGTTCAGGACGATGTCCGTGACCGTCTTCCAGGCGTTCGGGCTCATGTCCTCTGCGGGGACCGGGAAGTTGCCCGCGGCGTTGTTGACGAGCACGCCCGGCACGCCGAGCTGGTCGGTGACCGCGTCGAAGGCTTCGGCGATGGCCGCGGCATCGCGGATGTCACACGGCACCGCGATGTGCTTGCCGCCGACGGCGTTGACCGCGGAGAGGCCGGCCGCGCGATGTTCTTCGCCACGACTGAGGATCGCGACGGACGCGCCGACGCGCGCGAACTCGACCGCGATGGCTTTGCCGAGTCCGGTTCCGCCGCCGGTCACGACCACGATCTGGCCGTCGAAGGTGCCGAGGGGGAGCGCGTTCGCGCCGGCTTCCGGGGGAGCAGGGAGGCCCATGTTCGTCTCCTGTCGAATCGCGGCGGTGGGCGTCGGGAGTCGCCGGGCCGCAGGAACGGGCGCGCCATGATAGCCTCCCGGAGCGGTTCGCGAGGCTCGTTCCTTCGAGTCCGAGACTCGAACCGGGAGTAGTCCGACTCATGGCCGACCAGCTGACGACCCTCGCGATCGACGACGGCATCGCCGTGATCACGAACAACCGCCCCGAGAAGCACAACGCCGCCAACGACGAGATGGACCGGCAGCTCTTCGATGCCCTCGACGAGATCCATGAGCGGAGCGACGTGCGCGTCGTGCTCTGGCGCGGCGAAGGAAAGTCATTCTCCTCGGGGCGCGACGTGGGCGAGCTGGGTGTGCGTTCCGAGGACATCACGAATTTCGAGTTCGTCGAGCGGGGCCACCGCCGCACGCAGGCCTTCTTTTCCTGCCCGGCGCCGATCGTCGTCGCCATGAAGGGCTGGGTGATCGGCGGCTCCTTCGAACGCGCGCTGCTCGCGGATCTGCGGATCGCGGGCGAAAGCACGAAGATGATGCTGCCCGAGATCAAGCACGGTGTGATTCCGGACTCCGGGGGGACGGCCCGGCTCTTCCAGATGGCGGGGCACGGGCTGATCGCGGATCTCGCCATGACCTGTCGCGCGATGGACGCCGAGGAGGCCCTTCGTCACGGGGTCGTCTCCCGGGTCGTGCCCGACCCGGAGCTCGATGACGCAGCGATGGCGCTATGCCGGGAGATCGCGGCGAATCCGCCCTTCGCGGTGAAGATGTTCCGGCGGACGCTCTCGCGACTCGGAAACCCGATGGTCCAGCGGACCATGCAGGAAGAGTCGATGGGTATGACGGCGATCTACGAGACGCAGGACTACGCCGAGATGAAGGCGGCCCGCGCCGCGGACCGCGAACCGAACTACAAGGGGCGCTAGGCGTGGCCGACGGCATGCGAGAGACGGGGACCGAAGAAGTCCTGTGCGAGGTTCGGGAACGGGTCGCGACGATCACCTTGAACCGACCCGAGGCGAAGAACGCCCTCACGATGGACATGAAGGAGGCGCTCTATCGCCTCGTCCGGGATCTGGAATCCGATCCGGACGTCGGCTGCTTCATGCTGACCGGCGCCGGAGGCGCCTTCTCCGCCGGCGGCGACACGAAGCGCATGAAGAAGGAGGGCAAGCCTGCGGTCATGGAGGCTCGCCAGCGGCAGCTGCGCTGGGAGCACGAGCTGCCGCGGATGCTGCATCAGTCGAGCAAGCCGTCGATCGCCGCGCTCCACGGCGCGGCCGCCGGCGCAGCGTGCTCGATCGCACTCTCCTGCGACCTGCGGATCGCGTCGGAGAAGGGCTTCATCCTGACTTCGTTCGCTCGGCTCGGTCTCTCGGGTGACTACGGCGGGACGTGGTTCCTGACCCAGCTCGTCGGCCCAGCGAAGGCCCGCGAGATCTACTTCACCGCAGAGCGTGTGGATGCCGAGACCTGTCTCGAGCTCGGGATCTTCAATCGCGTGGTCCCGGCTGAGAACCTCCAGGAGGAGGCCTTCGCGTTGGCGGCGCAGATCGCGAGCGGGCCGCCGATCGCGCTGCGCTGGATGAAGGCGAACCTGAACCGGGCGCTGACCGAAGACCTGGAGACGTGCCTGCGCTACGAGGCGGATCGGATGGTTCGCGGTGCGCTGACGGACGACTACGTCGAGGCGGTTTCGGCGTTCGCCGAGAAGCGGAAGCCCGACTTCAAGGGCAAATAGGCCGGCGGGCCTCGGGGCTAGGGACGGATCGAGTACGTCGGCGCGCCCGCACGGGCATGCTCCGCCAGCGCCGTCTGGATCTCCTCGACCCACTCGCACAGGATCGGCCGCGTGTCGCGCGGATCGATCAGGTCGTGCACGCCGAAGTCCTCGGCCCGCGGCATCACCGACTGCGCCTTCGCCATCTCGTCCTCGAGCTCGGCGCGACGCGCGTCCGGATCGGCTGCCTCGTCGATCTCGCGCCGGAACGCGAGGGCGACCCCACTCTCCACGGGCAGCGCACCGCTCATCGCGGAAGGCCAGGCGACCGTCGTCGCGCCTGGTCCGAGATGGATTCCCTGCGCCACGCCATACGAACGCCGGAGCACGCAAGCGAACCACGGCACCGTCGTCTGCATGATCGCGAACATCGCGTTCATGCCGGCGCGGATCGTCCCGTCCTTCTCCGCCTGCGTCCCGATCGCGAAGCCGGGCTCGTCGACGAAGGAGACGATCGGGACGTGAAAGAGGTCGCACATCTCGACGAAGCGCCGGATCTTGTGCGCGCCGTCCGCGGTCATCGAGCCGCCGTCGTGGAAACAATCGTTGGCGAGGACGCCGACGGTGTATCCGTTCATGCGGGCGAGGCCGGTGATCTGGCTGCGGCCCCAGAGCTCGCCGATCTCGAAGAAGCTGCGCTGGTCGACGACGTGCGCGATCAACTTGCGAATCTTGTACGCGCGGCGTCGCTCGCGAGGAATGATCTCGAGGAGCTTCTCCTCGCGTCGGCCCGGCACGTCGCCGACGTCGAAATGCGGCGGAAGTTCGCCCGCGTGACTCGGCAGGTAGGAGAGGAAGTTCTGCGCCATGCGCAGGGCGTCCTCCTCGTCGTCGGCGACGTTGTCCACCATGCCGTTTCGACCGTGGATGTCGGCGGCACCGAGCTCTTCCTTCGACACGTTCTCCTTCATGGCGTGGGCGACGACGGCCGGGCCGCCGGTCAGGACCTGGGCGGTGTCCTTCGTCATGATGGAGAGGTGGGAGGCGACCAGGCGCCCGGCCGGGAATCCGGCGCAGGGGCCGAGGGCCATGCAGACGACCGGGACGCTGCGCAGGCTCTCGAGGGCGCGGATGTTCATGACCGGTGGCGCGGTCCAGTCGTAGCCGGAGCGGCCGCGGGTGGCCGTGCCGGTCCCCGCGATCGAGGCGCCGCCCGCCTCGAGCATGCGAACGATCGGCACTTTGCGTTTGACCGCGAGATCCTCGGCGTAGACGCCCTTCTTCATGCCGGCGTCGGAGTAGGCGCCGCCGCGAATCGTGAAGTCGTCGCCGCATACCACGACGGGACGCGTGCCGATCTTCGCCGTCCCGAAGACGACGCCGGTGGGCTGGTAGTCGGAGCCGTCCTCGGCCTCGCTCGCGCCGGCGATCTGGCCCCACTCACGGAAGCTGTCTCGATCCACGAGGGAGGAGATGCGCTCACGCACGTTCAGACGGCCGCGCTCGTGATGCTTCGCCACGGCGTCCTTGCCCCCCATCTCGAGGGCGCGGGCGCGTCGTCGTTCGATCTCGTCGACTTCCGGCTTCCAGCTCATGCGCGGAACCCTATCAGACGTGGACCGATAAAATCACCTGGCTCGAACGCGCGCCAAGCGATCGAGAAACGTGACCTCCCGTCCGCGAATGCAGGTCGTGAGGTGGACGCGAGGACTCGATTCGGGGCTCCGGCGAGTCTCGAGTGGGTGCGCAGGCAGCTCCGGCGCCGAGGTGCATTCATCGGTCCACCTCGAGTGGGGTACGCTCGGCGATCCCCCGAATCGGGGCGGAGGAGGCCCGAAGATGGACGTCGCAGGAAAGAACATCGTCGTGACCGGAGGCGCTCACGGCATCGGTCGAGCGCTCAGCAAGCGCTTCGCGCAGGCCGGCGCCGGCCACGTCACCGTCGTCGATCTCGATGAAGCGAAGGCGACCGAGGTCGCCACGTCGATCGACGGCACCGCCCGTGGCGCGGACGTCGGCGATCGCGACTCCGTCGTCGGGCTGGTTCGTGACGTCGAGGCTGCCCACGGTCCGATCGACTTCTTCGTGTCGAACGCGGGCATCCTCGTTCCCGGCAGTGTCGAAGCGAGCGTCGACGACTGGCAGCGTATCTGGGACGTCAACGTCATGGCCCACGTCCATGCGGCCCACGCCGTCCTGCCAGGCATGCTCGAGCGCGGCGGCGGCGCGTTCCTGAACACGTGCTCCGCGGCCGGCCTGCTCACGCAGATCGGCTCGGCGCCCTATGCGGTCACCAAGCACGCGAGCGTGTCCTTCGCCGAGTGGCTGTCGATCACGTACGGCGATCAGGGGATCCAGGTCTTCGCGCTCTGCCCCCAGGCAGTGAACACCGCCATGACCAAGAACATCGAGGGCGGAGGCGTCGCCGGGGTCGACGGCATGCTCGAGCCGGCGGACATCGCCGAGGCGGTCATGCAGGGTCTCGCCGCCGAGACGTTCCTGATCCTGCCGCACCCGGAGGTGGCCACGTACTTCCAGCGGAAGGCCGGCGACTACGATCGCTGGATCCGCGGCATGCGCAAGCTGAACGCGCAGTTCGGGCCGGACATGGAGGCGCTCGTCGGACGTTAGTGGCGCGCGCCGCCGAGCCGGACGATGCCTCGGCTCGCGAGATCGTCGAGGGCGGCATCGTCGAGTCCGAGCTCTTCGCGGAGGACCTCGGCCGTGTGTTCGCCCAGCATGGGGAAGCGGCCGGTCGGGCCTTCGGGGGCGTTCGAGAGCTTCACCGGATTTCCCACGACGTGGTAGGGCGCGTCGGCGTCCGGACGCTCGACCTCGATCAGCATGTTGCGCGTCTCGACGTGCGGGTCGCCGGCGATGTCTTCGGCGAGTTGACTCGCCCCGGCGGCGATGCCTTCCGCGGCGAGCCGTTGCGCGGCCTCGATCTTCGTCTTGTCCTTCGCCCAGTCTTCGATCGCGGCGCGGATCGGTCCGTTGGCCTGCGCCGCTTGTGCGCGCGGCCCGTCGAAGGCCGGGTCCTCGAGCCACTCGGGGTGTCCGAGGAAGCGCGCGAGTCGCTCGAAGTGATGTGCGCGGAGGACCGTCACGACGAAGTAGCCGTCGCTCGCGCGAAACGCGTCGTTCACGCCCTGAGAACCGGACGTCGCCCATTCCGGCGGCGCGCCCATCGAGGCGAGGAAGGGCACCATGTCGATCAGGGCGATCATCGAGTCGTACATCGCGACGTCGACCATCTGTCCTTCGCCGGTCGCATCGCGATGGCGCAGAGCGGCGAGGATGCCAATCGTCGCGAAGAGCGCCGCCGCGTTGTCGCCGAGGGCGCCGGCGGTCACGATCTCGGGCTTGCCGTCTTTGGGCCGCGTCGGTTCGTACATGCCGGACATCGCCTCGACGACCGGCGCGTAAGCGGGGAAGCCCTCGTAAGGCGTATCCGCGAGCTGTCCGAACCCGCTGACCGCACAGTAGACGAGGGCCGGGTGGAGCGGGCGCAGGGATTCGTAGTCGAGCCCGAGGCGGGCCGTCGTCCCCGGTGTGAAGTTCTCGCACACGACATCGAAGCGCGGGACGAGGCGACGCACGAGGTTACGACCCTCGTCGGTCTTCAGGTCGATGGCGAGGCTTCGCTTCGAGAGGTTGTTCCGGAGAAAGGTCGCGCCGACGCGGGCGCCGTCCCGGTCCGCGACCGAGGGCATGGACATGCGCGCGGTGTCGCCGCCTTCCGGTGCCTCGATCTTGACGATCTCGGCGCCCAGGTGACCGAGGAGCTGCGTCGCGAAGGGCAGGGCCTGCATCTGCTCGAGGGCCAGGATGCGGACGCCTTCGAGAGGGCGGCGGGCGCCGCGGTCGGCGTTTCGGATCTCGTCGAGGCGCATCGCGGAAGAGCATAGCGGCCGCCACGCAACCACCCGACATGATTGAAGAAACCGGGGGTTGTAGTATACCGATACGCGCCGTATCGTATTGCCCGCTGCGCGACGCCCGAGGACCCCCGCCCATGGATTTCGACCTCTCCGACGATGAGCTGACCTTCGAGAAGGAGGTCGTGGCCTTCCTCGAGGCGAACCACTCGCCCGAGGTGATGGACGCCAACCCCGAGCACCTGTCCCAGACGGTCGAGACGCCGCCCAAGCGCGCGTTCATGGGCAAGCTCGCGGAAGAGGGCTGGCTCGGGATGTCCTGGCCCGAGGAGTACGGCGGGCAGGAGAAGTCGGGCATCTACGACTTCCTGCTGACCGAAGCGCTCGCGCGCTACGGCTGTCCGCAGCCGGGCAAGGGCGTGGGAATCGTCGGCAAGACGATCATCCGCAACGGCAACGACGAGCTCAAGAGCTACTTCCTGCCGAAGATCATCAAGGGCGAGATCGAGTTCGCGATCGGCTACTCCGAACCGCAGGCGGGCTCCGACGCGGCGTCGATGCAGCTCAAGGCCAGCCGCGATCGCGAGCGCGGCGGATGGGTCTTGAACGGCCACAAGATCTGGACCACGAGCGCGCACTTCGCGGACTGGTACTGGGTCGGCGCTCGCACCGGCGAGCACAAGCACAAGGGCATCACGCTCTTCCTGATCCCGATGAATCACGTTGGGTTCGAGATCCATCCGACCTACACGATCGGGGACGAACGCACGAACGAGGTCTTTTTCAACGACGTCTTCGTGCCCGACAGTCACGTCGTCGGCGAAGTGGGCAAGGGCTGGACCTACATCTGTGAGGCCCTGGATCTCGAGCGCTTCGCGATGCTGCCGGTCGGGCCGGTCGAGATGAAGCTCAAGGGGCTGATCGAGTACGTCCGCGAGGGCACCCTCGACGGGGAGCCCCTCGCGAAAGACCCGGTGGTTCGTCAGACGATCGCGAAGTTGCGTGCAGACCTCGAAGTCGCACGAAAGCTCCAGCGCCGCGTGATCAGCGAAGCGCTCAAGGACCGCGTGCCGACGATCGAAGCCGCCATGTACAAGATGTGGCAGTCGCAGCTGGGCCAGCGGATCGCGAACGCGGCCCTCGACATCATGGGACCGGACGGACAGCTCAAGCCGGATCAGCCCGAGGCGCCCGTGAACGGACGCTACGAGCGCTCCTACCGCTACACCGTCGTCGATACGATCGGCGGCGGTACGAGCGAAGTCCAGAAGAACATCATCGCCGCCCGCGGCCTCGGTCTACCCAAGACCTTCTAGCTCGGAGCGCCTCTTGTCTCGCGATCAGTCCCCCCAGCAAACCCATCTCCTCGACGGGATCACCGTCCTGAACCTCGGCGCCGTCGGCCCGGCCGCCCGCGCCGGGCGCATGCTCGCCGATTACGGCGCGCGCGTCGTCGTGATCGCACCGGTATCGAAGAAGGGCGCGCTCCAGACGAAGCCCGTCTATCACACCTACGGCGCGGGTCGCGGTTTCGAGCGCATGCGTCTCGATCTCAAGAGCGAGGCGGGCGTCGAGGCGCTGCTTCGTCTCGCCGAGAAGGCCGACGTCGTGATCGAATCATATCGACCGGGCGTCGTCGATCGACTCGGCATCGGCTGGGACGCCATGTCCGCGCGCAACCCGGGCCTGGTCTACTGCTCGACGTCCGGCTATGGCCAGGACGGGCCGGCTTCCAGCTGGGCTGGACACGACATCAACTATCTAGCGATGTCCGGCTTCCTGGCCTGCACGGAGCCCTGCGAAGACGGCGGTCCGCCGATTCCCGGGGCCACCGTCGCGGACAGCGCGGGCGGCGGGATGCACGCGGTGCTCTCGATCATGGGCGCGCTCGTGAAGAAGGCGACGACCGGGCAGGGCACGTTTCTCGACGTCTCGGCCGCGGAGGGCATCCTGTCGCTGATGGCGCTCTCCCTCGACCAGTACCTCGCGACGGGGGAAGAAGCAGCGCCTCGGCAGGTCCTGCTGACCGGTCGTTATGCGTTCTACGACACGTACCGGGCGAGTGACGGCGGTTGGGTCTCGGTCGGCGCGATCGAGCCGCATTTCTATCGAAACCTCTGCGAGCGCCTCGGTCATCCGGAGTACGCGACCGAGCAGTACAACGACGCCAAGCAGGACGAGATCCGCGAGGCGTTCCGGACGGCCTTCAAGACCCGGACGCGCGACGAGTGGACCGAGGAGCTCGCTGCGAACGAGACGTGCGTGGCGCCGGTGCTCTCGATCCCCGAGGTCGTGCAGAACGAGCACTGGCGTGCCCGCGGCGTGTTCATGCAGGCGGAGCATCCCGAAGAGGGCCGCTTCGATCAGGTGTCGCCGATCCTCGCCGGCGGCCACCGTGACCACCCGGTCCATCAGGTCCGGGTCGACGACTCGACCGATACCCGCGCGCTCCTCTTGGCGGCGGGCCTGTCGGAGGACGAGATCGGCAAGCTCCTCGCAGAGGGCGCCGTCGAATAGACCGCGGTCGCCACCGGGGCGACGCGCATAGTCAACACGGGACGCGCCGAGCGCGGACCAGGAGGAAGCGACATGGCTGACGCATCGGCCGACGATCTGCCCGAAGAGGTGAAGGGCTGGATCGGACAGGCACGCTACGAAGAGAAGACCGAGTTCCCGATCGAGATGGGCTACGTGCTCACGACCTGCTCGGCGACCCAGAACGGCAACCCGCTCTACTGGGACGAGAAGGTCGCGAACGAGCTGACGGATGGCTTCATCACCCTGCCCACGATGGTGTCGGTCTGGTTCCGGCCCCACGACTGGTCCCCGGGCCGGACGGAGCCGGCGGTGCCGCTGCAGCTCCACTTCGACCTGAAGGATCGCCTGAGCCTGCCCGAGGCCGTGATGAGCGACAACACGATCGTGTTCGGTGAGCCGATTCGCCCTGGCGACGAGCTCACGACGACCCAGATCCTCTACTCGGTGTCGCCCCTCAAGACCACGAAGCTCGGCACCGGCCGCTTCTGGGACTTCGGCGTTCGCATCGTGAACCAGAACGGAGACCTGTGCGCGGAAGAGCGATACACGGGCTTCGGATACAACCGGGACTAGACCCACGGACAGGAGGCCATCATGGCTGCTGAACTGCTGATTGGAGACGTGAGCGTCGGCCAGGACGTGCCGGTGCTCGACAAGGACGTGAAGCCGGTGACGGTGGTGCTCGGGGCGATGGCGAGTCGCGACTGGCGCCCGCAGCATCACGACTACAAGTTCGCGACTGGCAACAACGGTCTCGACGACATCATCATGAACACGCCGAACCTGGCGGCCTGGTTCGAGCGCTACCTGACGGACTGGACCGGTCCGAAGGGGCGCCTCGGTCGCATCAAGTTCCGGATGAAGGACTCGGTCTACCCGGGCGACACGATGAAGTTCGCGGGCAAGGTCACGGGCATCGAGCCGGCGACGGGCGGGATCTCCTGGGTCGACGTCACGATCGAGCTGACTGCCGGCGACAAGAGCTGCGTGTCCTGCGAAGCGCGCATCGCGGTTCCCAACGACGCGGACGTCAACCCGTGGAAGCTCAAGGGCGACGACTGGAAGCCCTAGACGGACGGAAGTTCGGCTAGAGAGCGGAGAACCGGATCGATGGATCTCGACTTCACCGAAGAGCACGAGATGCTGCGCGAGATGGTGCGCGGCGTCTGCGCCGAGTACGCGCCCCTCGAGGTCGTGCGTGCGCTCGAGAACGACGAGCGCGGCGTGGCCGACGACCTGTGGAAGCAGCTCGTCGAGCTCGGTCTCGTCGGGATCCTCGTTCCGGAGGAATACGGCGGGCAGGCCCAGAGCCTGCTCGAGGCGGCAATCGTCTACGAGGAGTTCGGTCGGGCGCTCGCGCCGTCGCCGCATTTCGTCTCCGCGGTCCTCTCTGCGAGCGCGCTCGCCCTCGCGGGCAGCGACGACCAGACGAAGGCGTGGCTCCCCGGAATCGCGGCCGGCGAAAAGATCCTGACGCCGGCGTGGCTCGAGCCGCGCAACGGCTTCGGGGCGAAGGGGGTACAGCTCCGCGCAGTATCCGAAGGCGACGGTTTCGTGCTCACGGGCGGGAAGCTCCACGTGAACTTCGCGAAGGCCGCCGATCGACTCATCGTCCTCGCGCGGACCGGCGACGCGGAGGAAGCGATCGACCTCTTCCTCGTCGATCCCACCGCCGCGGGCGTTTCCCTGTCCCAGCGGCAGAACCTCGGCTCCGAGACGACCTTCCGCGTCGACTTCGACGGCGTCCGGGTCGACGCGGGTGACCGGATCGGGCCGGCGGGATCGGGCTGGGCGACCTGGAGCGCCGTGATGCAGGACGCGATCGTCCTCGCGGCGGCCCAGGCCGCGGGGGGCGCCAAGGCGGCCCTCGAGATGACGGTCGAATATGCGAAGACGCGCGAGCAGTTCGGGAAGCCGCTCGGTGCCTTCCAGTCGATCTCGCATTACCTGGCGGACGCGGCCACCCAGATCGAAGGCGGCTCCAGCCTCGTCTACGAAGCCGCCTGGAAGCGCTCGGTCGGGCAGGACATCGCCCTCCACGCGCCCATGGCGAAGCTCTTCATGAGTCACGCCTTCCGCGACATCACCGCCATGTGTCAGCAGGTCTGGGGCGGCGTCGGCTTCACGATCGAATACGACATCCAGCTCTATTTCCGTCGTGCCAAGCAGCTCCAGCTGTCGTGGTACGACGATCGTCACCTCGGAGAGCTGGTGGCCCGTCAGGAACTCGACTGACGGATCGATTCGGGCGGGTGCCCGGCGCGTCACCGCCACGCGAACGCGGACCGAAGGGTGACTGGCGTTCGCGGGCATCTCACCCCCACGTGGTGACCACTCCGTGGCCGACAGGTCACAGAGGCCCCGTCAGGAATCGGCTCGCCGATTCCTGATCAGGCGTCACCGACGCGTGTCATTGACTGCCGTCAGTGACGCTTCGGGCGATTCTTCGTGCGCGAAATTTTTCGAAAGCCGGAAGGAACGTGATGTTAGGTTGATCGCGAATCGGGGAATCGGAGGAGGACACCCTTGGACGCGCTCAACGGATTCGGTCGCCTCATGGCGACGCTGCAGGTCATCGCCCTCACGTGCTTCATCGTTCTCGCCACCGACATCGCCTTCGCACAATGGTCGGCACCCGAGAGCATCTCGAACGGCGTGCAGCCGGCGAATGCGGTCGCGAGGCTGACGGATTCCAACGGTAACGAGCACGTCATCTTCTGGGAGGTCCCTGGCGTCGGGACGATTCAGCTCTTTCACACGTGGAGCCCGGCAGGGGGAGGCGCCTGGAGCGCCCCCGTGATGGTCAGCCACACGGGGCAGGGGGCGACGCTTCCGCCGGCGCCCTTCGCTCACGCACTCGACACGTTTCTCACACCCGGGAGCACCGCGCCACGGCGTGACTATGAATACGCCGGTTACACCTTCTTCACGGAAGGCCCCGACGGGCTCGAGCTCTTCTTCGAGTCGGTGCCGGGCGTCGGCGTCGCCCAGGTGTTCCACACGATCTGGGACGGCATCGCCTGGTCCGCTCCCGTCGACGTGTCGCAGGCGACCCAGCCGGCCGCGGCGGTCGCCTTCCAGCACGATTCGCTCGGCACCGGACACCTGATCTGGTGGGCGATTCCCGGCGTCGGCACCTTGCAGCTCCACTACGCCAACCGGCCCGCAGGCGGAACCTGGAGCGCACCGGTGCAGGTCTCGAATACCGGGCAGTTCGCGAAGTTCCCGCCCTCGACCGTTCAGGACCGTTGCGTGAACACACTCGCGGGTGCGCCCCTCTGGGACTATCCCGTCCCGGAGTACGACACGGACTACAGCAGCTATCAGTTCCTCCTCGAGGACGACGTGGGCAACCTCCACTTCTTCTTCGAGTCGATTCCGGGGATCGGTGTCGCCCAGGTCTGGCACATGTCGCTGGACGTCTCGAATCTGGCCGGCGGCTGGTCGACGCCGGTGAACATCAGCCAGGCGAGCCAGCCGGCAGACGCGATCGCCATCGTGAAGGACAGCGATGGGGCGCTTCACGTCGTGTTCTCGGCGATTCCTGGCCTCGGGACCCCGCAGCTCCACCACACGTCGTTGGCTTCGGGCGGCGCCACCTGGTCGACGCCCGTCAACGTGAGCCAGTCCACGCAGCTATCCGTGCTGCCGCCCATCCTCTACGCAGACGGGATCGGCGGATGGGACTGCAACCAGGTGATCTGGTGGGCGCCAGTGAATCCCGAGCTCGACTACCAATACTCGGCCCAGCGCTTCTTCCGCCAGGTCGGGCGCGAGCTGCACGTGTTCTTCGAGAGCATTCCCGGTGTCGGCGTCGCGCAGCTCTGGAACAGCGTGCTCGACCTGGACAACCCGGGAGCCGGCTGGTCCGCGCCCGTGGACATCAGCCAGAACGGTCAACCCGTGAACGGCGTCGGCATCGAAGAGGACTCGACGGGCACGCTTCACGTGATCTTTCGAGGGATCCCGGGCGTGGGAACGCTCCAGCTTCATCACACGTACCGAGCGCCCGGCGGTGCCTGGTCCGCGCCGGTCCAGGTCAGCCACACCGCGCAGCCGGCCACCTTCGCGGGGGGCGTCTTTGCGGATCCCTACGTCACGATGAACGCCAACGGATTCGTGCCGGACATCTGGGACTACGAGTACGCCTTCTACGATTTCCTCTGGGAGGACGCGACTGGCCATCTCAACCTGATCTTCGACTCGATCCCTGGCGTCGGGGTGCAGCAGGTGTGGCACTCGCGCTTGCCCGTGGCGACTCCGGCCGCAGGCTGGAGCGCACCTACGAACGTCTCGAACGCGGTCCAGCCCGCGACGACGCTGGCCCTCGACCACGATCTCTCGGGCCAGACCCACGTGCTCTTCGTGGCGATTCCCGGCACGGGCACGCCCCAGCTCCACCATTCGATCTACGACCCCACGAGTGACGTCTGGACTGCACCCGAGATGGTGAGTCACACGGCGCAGGGGGCGCGCCTCTCTCCCGCCATCCTCGCGGACCCGATCGACATGCTCGAGTTCGACTACGAGTACTCGGCCTATCGATTCTTCCACGTCGACGACTTCGGGGACCTCCATCTCTTCTTCGAATCGGTGCCTGGGGTGGGCGTGCAGGAGGTATGGCACACGGTTTACGCGCCCGAGCCAGGCGCGGTGGCCGGTCTCGCATGCGGCTTGCTGGCGCTCGTCGGCCTACGCCGAAGACGTCCCGACGGCCGCGACAGGCAGTCGATGCGCAATTGAATGGCCGCGGTTGGCGATCCGAGGGAATTCGCCTACGTTTCAAGATGAGCGAGTACCAACAGGGAGATCCCCGCCTGCGGAGTTCAACATGCGCCTGTCCACGATCGCCTCGGTCGTCGTCGCCTCGCTACTCGCTTTCCTCACGATCGCCTCTGCCGCGAAAGCCGTCCCCGTACAGCTTCAGCCGCTCGGTCTCTTCAACCTCCAAGATCCGACCGGGACCGTGCAGGCCGGGATGGCGCACTCGGGCGCGAGCCGCCTCCGCGGCGGAAACGTCCTCGAGATCCAGTTCGGTACGACCACGGTCACGCCAGCGACCGCATGGTCCTTTCTCTCGCTCGAGGTCGTGATACTCAGCGATCAGGCGACACCGACGGATGCAGCAGGCAACCCGATTGCTCAGTTCGCGAATCTCTTCGTATACTCGGATGCGAGCGCGACGACCCTCCTCCAGCAGATCACGTTGCCGCTCGACCTCGAGCCCCGGAACAGCCGCACGCCGACCCTCTTCACGGTCAGCCTCCCTGCTCCACAGATCGCTTCGTTCGCGATCAATCGGACGGGCAGCACGGCGATCAGCGTCGACAACTGGCTCTATCAGCAGGCGCCGATTCCCGAACCCTCGACGGCGCTCCTGATGATGGGCGGCTTGTACGGTCTTGCGGCCGGCACGCGCCGGCGTTAGTCCGAGACGACCCGCGCCGCGACGAGCGCGTCGACTTCGGCGTCGCTGAACCCCGCCTCGAGCGCGATCTCGCGCGTGTGCTCCCCCATCCCCGGCGCGCCGCGGACGACTTCAGTCGGCGTTCCGTCGAAGTCGCCGAGAGGTCGCGGCTGTCGGAGAGGGCCGGCGATCGGGTGGTCCATCTCGAAGAGGAGTTTGTTCGCGACGACCTGGGGATCTTCGTGGATCGTCGCGGGGTCGCCGACCGGAGCGTATGGAACGTCGGCCTCGACGAGGCGCGCGACGAGATCGTCCGTCCTCAGATCGCGGAGCGTCGCGTCGAGCAGATCCTGGAGGGTCCGCGCGTTCCGTGCCCTCGGACCCGCGGTCGTGAAGCGCTCGTCCGCGAGCAGGTCTTCCCGGCCGATCGCGCGGCAGAAGGCTTCGAATTCGCGATCCTGGATGTAACTGATCGCGACGTGTCCGTCGGCCGTCGCCCGGATCATCGGAAGCGCGTTCTTCTCGAGGGGCGCGGAGACGCCTTCGCCGAGCAGCGCGTGATTCTGCATGCCGTCCGGCCAGAGGAAGGCGAGGCTGGCGTGCAACATCGACACCTTGACGTGTTGCCCACCACGTCCCTGCGCCCGCGCGAAGAGGGCGGCCGTGATCAGTTGGGCGGTCTGAATCGCGGTGCCCTTGTCGCACACCACGCTGCGCACGAAGGTCGGTGCCCCGGTCTCGAGATCCGCCTGGTGCATCGCCACGCCCGAATACGCCTGCATGACCGAGTCGTAGACCGCGCTCTGGGCCATCGGCCCCCGTTCGCCGAATCCGCTGACGGAGACGTAGATCAGCTCCGGATGCAGGGCGCGGTAGCGGTCCGCGTCGATTCCCATCCGCTCGACGGCGCCGGGGCGGAAATTCTGGACGACCACGTCGGCCTGCGCGACGAGCCGGTCGAGCACCTCGACGCCGCGCGCCTCACGCAGGTCGATCGCGATCGCGCGCTTGCCGCGGTTGAAGCTCGTGAAGATCGCCGACATGCCGCCGCGGCTCGGACCGATCGCGCGCAGCCCGTCGCCGCGCCCGGGACCTTCGACCTTGATCACGTCCGCGCCCTGGTCGGCGAGGATCGAGGTCGCGAGGGGACCCGACGCCATCGTGGTCAGGTCGAGGATACGAACGCCTTCGAGGGGGCCGGGCATGTCTTCCTTCTTCCTTGCGGGCGCGCTTGCGCGGGCGGCGGACGGTGGGCGAGGCTAGCAGGCACGCGGCCGGACCGGGCGCTGCACGAGGGGAACACCACAAGGATGAGCGCGACCGATCCCGACGTCACGGCCCGCCTCGCGAAGCTCGAAGCGCGCGTGCACGCGCTCGAGGGGCACGCGGCGATCCTCGACTTGAAGAGTCGATACGGTGCCCTCGCGGATGCGCGCTACACGCGACGGGGACCGAAGTCGCAATCGGAGCTCGACGCGATCGCCGACGCGCTGGTGGCGCTCTTCACGGAAGACGCGGTCTGGGAGGGCGGCGGCCCGCTCGGAACGGCGTCGGGTCACGACGCGCTCCGAGAACGATTCCGCGCGCCGACGCTCCGGTACTCGTGGCATTTCTTCGTGAAGCCCGACGTGCGCGTCGCGAGCGATCGCGCGACGGGCACCTGGGACGTGCTCGCGATGATGACGACGACGGAAGGACGCGCGATGTGGATGGTCGGCGTCGAGCACGACGAATATCGTCTCGAAGACGGCCGCTGGCTCCACTCGAAGATGCACCTCGAGAGCCAGCTGATGGCGCCCTACGACCGGGGCTGGGGCCCGAAACCGCGCTAGGCGCGAATCAGCCGTTCACCGGCTTGATCATCGTCTCGCCGAGCTCGCGCAGCTTGTCCTTCTTGTCCTGGAGCGTGCAGCCGGGCGGGAGCTGGTATTCGAGGGGCCAGCTCACGGTGCCGGTCATCCCGGCCTCGATCAGCTGTCCCATCTGGTCCGGCGGGAGCTCTTCGGTGAGCGGGACCAGGCAGTCGAAGGGCTCGTCGAGTCGCCCGAAGCGCTCGCGTTGGTCGCGGAGCTCCCCGAGCAGGTCGAGGGTCTGCTGGAACGTCGTGCCCGCGCCGGTCCAGCCATCGCCGAACTGCGCCGCGCGACGCAACGCCGCCGGGTTCATCCCGCCGACCCACATCGGGACCTTCTCCGTCGGAAGCGGCCGCATGCGGAGCGCATCGAACTTGTAGAACTCGCCGTCAGCGGAGACGACTTCGCCGGCGAGCAGCTTCTGGATGATCGGGATTTGCTCGTCCATCCGCTTGCCGCGCTTCTCGAAGGGCACGCCCATGATCTCGAACTCCTCGCGGAGCCACCCCGCGCCAAAGCCGAGCACCGCGCGGTTCTTCGAGAAGACCGCGGCGGTCGAGAGGTCCTTGGCGATCTCGATCGGGTGGCGCAGGGGCAGGATGTAGACGTTGGTCAGGAAGCGGAGCGTCGTCGTCACCTGCGCGAGGGCAGCGATCGTGGCGAAGGATTCGGGGAAGTCCGTCTCGCCGTCGAAGGGCGCCTCGCCGGAGTCGTCGTAGGGATAGCGCGAGACGTACTGCTCAGGCGCGAAGAGATGGTCCGCGAGCATGATCCCCTCGAAGCCCGCCTCCTCGCAGACCGGCGCGAGTTCGAGCAGGTCATCGGGGTGGGTGAAGGCGAGGGCTTGCCAGAACTGCATGAAGAATCGGCTCCGTTCGGGTGGGCGCCGAAGGATCGCAGAGCGGGTGAGGGCTGGCCAGACGAGCTCGCCACGCCTCTCGGTGAATGGTCTATGCTGGGCGCCCGCCGCAGGCCGCTCACGCCGCGGCGATGTGTCCGAGCCGCGCCGACACGCTGACACGCCGATGCGCGCGGACCCGAGCTCGAACCGAGGAAGAGAGATGTTGGATCATGTCGCCGTGGTGGGCGCCTCGCTCGCCGGACTGCGTTTCGTGGAGGCCCTGCGCCGCCAGGGCTTCGAGGGTCGGATCACCGTGGTCGGTGCCGAAGACGCGCTGCCCTACGACCGCCCTCCGCTGTCGAAGCAGTTCCTGACCGACGACTGGGAAGAGGACAAGCTCGCCCTGGCGCGCAACGGTGTGGAGGAGCTCGACGCGGAGTGGAAGCTCGGTGTCGCGGCGACGGCGCTCGATCCGAACAAGACGCTCGTGACTCTCGCCGACGGCTCGAGTGTCGAGGCCGACGCGGTCGTCCTCGCCACCGGGACCCGCGCCCGCAAGCTGCCCTTCGGTCAGGACCTCGCAGGCGTGCTCGAGCTCCGCAATCTCGACGACGCGCGAGCGCTGCGCGCCGCGATCGCCGAGGGTCCGCGCGTGGTCGTGGTCGGCGCCGGATTCATCGGGATGGAGGTCGCCGCGAGCTGTCGCAAGAAGGGCCTCGAGGTGACCGTCGTCGAGCCGCTCCCGGCGCCGTTGATTCGCGGACTCGGTCCGGTGCTCGGGGAGCGGGTCGCGCGGACCCATCGCGAGGAAGGCGTGCAGTTCCGGCTCGGCGTCGGGGTCGAGGGCTTCGAAGGAGAAGGACGCGTCTCGGGCGTGCGGCTCGCAGGGGGCGAGGTCGTTCCCGCGGAGCTCGTGATCGTCGGCGTCGGCGCGGCCCCCGCGACCGAGTGGCTCGAAGGCGCCGGGCTCGAGATCGACAACGGCGTGCTCTGCGACGCAACGGGCGCGACCGCGCGCGAGAACGTGTACGCCCTGGGTGACTGCGCACGCTGGGAGAACCAGCGCTACCCGGAGCGACCGCGCTTCGAACACTGGACGAGCGCGGTCGAGCAATCGGACGTCGTCGCCAAGCGGATCGTGCACGGCGAGGCGGAGCCCTTCGCGCCGATCCCGTATGTCTGGTCCGATCAGTTCCATCTGCGAGTCTCGATCGCTGGCGAGATTCAGGAAGGCGACGAGATGCACGTCTGCCTCGGCGAGATCGAGGACGACCAGTTCCTCGCGCTGTTCGGGCGCGACGGTCGACTCACCGGAGCCGTCGGCTTCAAACGCCCCCGCCAGCTGAATGGCATGCGCCGCAAGATGGCCGAGCCCGGCGGGATCTCGTTCGCGGACGCGATCGCTGCGCACGTCCCGAAGGACGACTAGCGCCGGCCGCGTTCGTTTCGCACGAAGAAGAGTGCGCTGAAGGCCAGGACGTTCAGCAGGGTGAAGACGCCAAAGGCCAGCTGGTAGTCGCCGACGCGGTCGTAGAGCACCGCGGCGAAGACGGGTCCGAGCGCACCGCCCGGCAGCAGCGTGAGCGTCATGGCGCCGTAGATCTCGCCCAGGTAGCGGTCCCCGAAACAGCGGCCGAGCACCAGGGGATAGACGACGTCGCGACACGCCTGCGAGAATCCGTACGAGAACACGAAGACGGTGAGCAGCACCGGGTGGGGGAGCGCGAGCAACGCCATCAGGACGAGGCTGCTCGCAGCCAGCAGGCCGTACACGGTCTGCACCGCGCGCACCTGGGGGACCCGGTCCGCCAGGAACCCGCCGACGATCTTGCTGAGGACGCCGAGGCCGATCGCCTGGCCGAAGGCCGTGGCCGCTTCGGCGCGGGTGAACCCGCTGTCGATCAGGAAGAGGATCAGGTGGTCGAGCACGCCGGTGAAGTAGAAGAAGAAGGTGAACAGAGTGGCGGTCAGGATCCAGAAGCTGCGGGTGCGAAGCGCGCTCTGGAGATCGAGATCGTCCGCCTCCGCGGCCTCGTCGACGGCGCGCTGGGCTCCCTCGGAAGCCGAGTCCGGCTCGCGAACGAGGAAGAGCGAGGTCGGCAGGAGGACGAAGAGCGCGACCGGGACGATCGCGAGGAGGCCCTCTCGCCAGCTCGCCTGCGAGGCGACGCCGGTCACGAGCGCGACCATCACCGCGCCACCGAGATTCGAGCCGGCGTAGGCGATGCCCAGCGCGAGGCCGCGGTTCCGCCTGAACCACTGGCTCACGACGTGGCCGACCGTGATGTCGCCCATGCCGGCGGCGCACAGCCCGATCCCCGCTGCGACCACATAGAGGTGGGGGAGACTCTCGATTCGCGAGAAGCCGAAGAAGACGAAGGCGAAGAGCGTGGCGCTGATCGCGAGCACGCGCGAAGCACCCAGCCGAACCGCGAGGATGCCCACGAGCGGACTCGCGAGGGACTGGAAGATCAACTGCGGCGTCGCGGCCCAGGAAAAATCCCCGCGTTCGGTGATGCCCAGGCCTTCGATCAGCTCCGGCGCGATGCCCGTTCGCACGTAGGTGAGCCCGAGCCCCATCTGACATACGAGACAGCCGAGGGCGACGTAGAGCGCGCGTCCGCGGAACTCAGAGAGGATCCGGCGGAGCAGGGATGTGTCGTCGCTCATGCGCCGCCTTCGCGCCGCTGGGCCGCCTGCGCCCGCATCGCCGCGTCTTCGTCGAGCCCGTCGCCGAAGCGCGTCAATGCATCGTCACGCAACGCGCTCTTCGCGACCTTGCCGCCGACGTTGTGGGGCAAGGCAGCGAACACGACGAGCGCTTCGGGCCAGAGCTCGCGCGCGATCTGCGCCTCTTCGAGGAAGGCCTTGAGCGCGTCGAGCTCGAGGGTCGCGCCCGGCCGGAGCTCCACGTAGGCCGCGGCGCGCTCGCCGAAGACCGCGTCGGGGATGCCGATCGCGGCGGCGAGGGCGACGTCCGGGTGGGCGTTCACGCCTTCCTCGATCGCGGCTGCCGAGAGGTTCTTGCCGCCGCGGATGATGATGTCGTCGGTTCGACCGACGACACGCAGGTAGCCCTCGTCGTCGAGTTCGACGAGATCGCCGAGCATGACCCAACCGTCCGGGCGGATCAGCTCGGCCGTGGCTTCCGGGGCGCCGAGATAGCCGCGTGACACGACCGGTCCCTTCACGGCGGGCTGGCCGGCACCGGTCTCCGTCACGTCGTTGCCGTCCGGGTCGAAGAGACGGAGCTGCATCTCGTCGATCGGCCGACCGGCGGTCGTGAGGCGCTTGTGCGGCGGGTCTTCCGGGCGCGTCGCGCTGACGGCGCCGGTTTCGTTCGAGCCGTAGAACTGCAGGACGTAGGCGCCGGTCTTCTCCTCGAAGGCGCGGGCGCGCTTCTCGGGTACCGCCTCGCCCCCCGTGAAGAGGCTGCGGAGCGCCAACGGCTCGCCGTCGTCGAAGCGGCCGGTCTCGAGCATCAGGATGAACTGCGTCGAGACCGCCGCGAGGACCGTCACGCGATGGCGCCGCATCGCCTCGATCGCCGCTTCCGCGTCGAACTTGCGAAGCAGGACGGTCGGTGCGCCGAGCAGCGTCGGAGAGAAGTGCTGCGTCCAGAGGCCGAAGCCGAAGGGGGCGGGCAGGGCGCTCAGGAAGACCTCGTCGTGCGCGAACTTGCCCATGTCCGCGGCGAAGCGGTGGAAGTGGAACCAGCGCAGCTGGTCGTGCAATACGATCTTCGGCAGGCCGGTCGTGCCGGAGGTCGTGTTGTAGAGGCAGTCGACGTCGGCGGCGAGCCCGCGCCCTTCGAGGGTCGACTCCGGCGCGAGCTCGGCGGCGACGCCGCCGATCGTGATCGCGTCGTCGATGAACGCGTCTCCGTCGACGAGCACGTGGGTGTCGAGGGAGACGCCTTTGGCGCGTAGGCCGGTGACCATCTCCCGGGCGTCGACGCCGCCCATGCTCGGCGCGCTCACGAGGGTGCGGGCGCCCGAGAGTCCGAGGAGATGAACCAGCTCGCGCTCACCGCAGCGCGCGCCGAGGCCCAGGCACGTGAGTCCGGCGCGCTCGGTCGCCTGGAACGCGACGTGGAAGCCGGTGCCGTCGGGCAGCCACACGGCCACGCATTCGCCCGGGTCCAGACCGAGGCCGAGCAGGATGCGCGCCAGCCGATCGGAGGCGGCGTCGTAGCCCTGCCAGGTGAGGACGCGATCCTCGATCAGGTAGGCGGGATCATCGGGGCGCGTGCGCGCCAGCTCGCGGACGCGGGCGGCGAGGGACGTCGGAAAGTCCTTCGAGTCCATGTCCGCGCGCGCGCCTTTCTCGTCCGGACGCCGATCAGAACGTGATCGGCAGCTTCCAGTATCCCTGCACGAACTCGGTCACCAGGCGTTCCGCGTTCGGCAGGTCGACATCGTAGTCGGGATACGCCTTCAGCAGCTCCTCGGTGCAGACCCTGCCCTCGAGTCGCGCGACGTTCACACCCAGACACGAGTGGGGACCGTAGCCAAAGCTCAGGATGCGCGGGGGACGGCGGAGGATGTCGAACTCGTCCGGGTCGGGGAACTCGCGCTCGTCGTGATTGCCCGAGTGGTAGAGGAACATGAGGTTCTGTCCCGGCGTCATCTCCTGCCCCGCGAACGTGACCGGTCTCGCGACCTGCCGCATCAGGAACTGCGTCGGCATGTCGTAGCGGAGTCCCTCGTTGTAGGCGTCGGGGATCAGGCTGGGGTCGTCGATGCACTGCTTGCGCTGGTCCGGGTTCTCCCAGAGCCGGCGGGCGAGGGAGGCGAAGGTCTTCGGGAACGTCTCGCTGCCGCCGATGATCAGCATCGCGATGTGCGACGCGAGGGAGTCGTCGTCGAGGGTGTGCCCGTCCTGCTCGAACGCGAGCAGCGTCTGGAGGACGTCCTCCTTCGGGCCGCTCGCCCGTCGCGCGTTCACCTGACGCTTGAAGTAGTCGAACATCTCGCCCATCGCCTGGAGGCCGGCGTCCGTTGCACCGTCGTGCCCCTCTTCACGTTTGAAGAAGCGCTGGACGAGGTCGTTCAGGTAGGGACCGTCCTCGGGCGGGAGGCCGCTGATCGTGCAGGCGACGGTGACGGCGACGTGTGCGGTCATGTCCTGGATCACGTCGAGGCCGCCCTGGTCCTTCGCGGCGGCGAGCCGGTCGGTGGCGATCTGGCGGATCATCGGCTCGAGCTTCGCGACCTCGGGCGCCGCGAAGGGCTTGCGGAACGAGCTGCGCAGCCGCGTGTGATCCGGGTGGTCCATGTTGTTGATCATGGGCGTGACGGCCTGGACCTTCGTGAGGAGGTGCGCGGAGGTCGTGCCCTGGGCGGCCGTCAGGTTCTTCATGTCGCCCGACGCCTTCCAGATGTCCTCGAAGCGGGACAGGGCCCACGTGTCGAACTCCTCGAGGTAGTAGGCGGGGGCCTCGTCGCGCAGCTGCTTGTAGATGGGCAGCGGATCGCCCTTCATGACGTCGTCCGAGAAGGGGCTGTACTCGACCATGGGTGGATCTCCGTCTGGATGGGCTGTCGGGTGGAGAGGGGAGCGTTGCAAAATCGATCGGCGGTACCGGCCGGATCAGGTCGGATCGGATCCGGAGGGCCGATCGAGTTCGCCGGGCGCGGGAGGCCCCGGGAGGACTCTTTCAGGTGCTCAAATGCAGCCAGGGCGCCCGAGACGGCCTCCGGGCAGGTGTTCAGTAACGGAACGTATTGTATCGTAATGGTGTCGCTGTCGAGCCTCGGAGCCGCCGATCCGTCCGAATCGAGGCCCGTGGCTCTCGGCGCGGCATGTCGAGGCGACCTGTCCCGGCCTGGGACGGCGAAGGCGGGAGAGCGGCGATGTCCCCCCAGTCGGAAAGAGTGGAGCGGTCGAAGAACGGGCGGCCGGGCGCGGTCGGCTCGACCGGCCGGCCGCGGAGCGAGGAGGCCCACCAGGCGATCCTCGACGCGACCCTCGAGCTGCTCGTCGAGGTCGGCTTCTCCGCGCTCACCGTCGAGGGCGTCGCCCAGCGGGCGGGCGTCGGCAAGGCGACGATCTACCGCCGCTGGCCATCGAAGCTCCCGCTCGTCGTCGAGGCTTTCGGTCAGCTGCCGGGCTTCGAGGAAGTCGATTCGGGGCGCCTCGAAACCGACTTGAAGGAAACGCTCAAGACCTACCTGGCAAACTTCAACTCGAGCGCGCTCGGCGGCGTGTTTCCGAGTCTCGCCGGCGAGCGCGCCCACAACCCCGAGCTGTCGAAGCTCCTCGAGCCCGTCGCCAAGGCCCGGCGCGAGCCCTTCGTCCGGATCTTCGAGCGTGCTCGGGAGCGCGGCGAGATCTCCGAGGACATCGACATCGGCCTCGCCGCCGACCTCGTCGTCGGTCCGATTTCGGTCACGCTCTTCTTCCGCGGCGGCACGCTCTCGCCGAAGATGGTCGGGCCGATCGTGGACCTGGCACTCGGCGGGATCCTCGCGAAGGACTGACGCGGCGCGCCTAACAGGCCCAGCGCATGTGGCGGTGGGTCTCGTCGACGCCGACCTCGGCGAATCCGAGCCGCTCGTAGAGTCGCGCCGCGCCGAGATTCTGGACTCCCGTCGACAGGACGACGTCGACACCGGCCGCGTGCGCGACGCCTGCGACGTCGTTCAGGAGGCGCGCGCCGAGCCCGTGATTCTGGCTCTCGGACGTGATCTGGATCTCCTGCACGACGAGCCGCCGCTTCCCGCACCACAGCTGGAGCATGCCCACGGGTCTGCCGTCGTCCTCGACGATCGAGATCCCGCCCTGCCGCCAGATCGCGCCTTCGTGGTGCGCGAAACGCGCCTCGTCGGAGGTGCCCCAAGTCGCGACGTGCAGTTCGTGATAGGCGTCGCGATGGAGCGATTCGAGAAAGGCGCGGTCCTTGGCCGCCGCGTTGCGCAGCCCGGGCAGCTGTTGGCAGCGCCAGGTGAGCGCGTCGAGGCGATGGAGGAGGTGGGTTCGAAGCGGGCCTTCCGGCACGCGCTCGTTCTCGAACGTTCCGTTGGCGTCGTGCCACAGACCGATCGCGCGCATCACGCCGCGTGACCGCACGTTGATCTCGGAGGTGAACGACACGATCGCGTCGAGGCCCACCCGTTCGAACGCATCCCGGAGCACCTCGCGAGCCGCTTCGGTCGCGAGCCCGCGTCCCCAGCCCGCCCGGCAGAGTCGCCAGCCGATCTCCACCGCGGGCGCCGGGGGGAGCTCCGGCGGCACGGGGTTCAGCCCGACGAAGCCGAGGAAAGCGCCCGTCGACCGCTCCTCGGTCGCCCAGAGTCCCCACCCCTCGCGCTCGAAGGTGGCCTGGATCCGGTCGACCATCGCGTCGCTCCCCGCGCGGTCGAGGGGGGCCGGGAAGAATTCCATGACGGCGGCGTCCGCATTCATCTCGGCGAAGGGCGCGCGGTCGGCATCGGTCCAGCGGCGGAGCCGGAGGCGCTCGGTGTCGAGGTGCTCGGGGGGCAAGGCGGGTCTCCGGGTCGGGCGGCCGAGGAGCCTATCCCGATTCGCCCCCGCCGTCCCCATGCTTGATACGAGCCGCTGCGTATCGTAATGTCCGGGACGGCCGAAACGCCTTCTCGGACCGCCTGACGGCGTCTGGCGCCCGGAACGAGGCGCGCCCGAGGCCCAACCGAGGACGACCCCGCATGGACGCGCGATTCACCGAAGAGGACGAGGCCTTTCGCGGCGAGATCGCCGGCTGGCTGGAATCGAATCTGCGCGGCGACTTCGAAGTCGTGCGCGGACGCGGCGGCCCCGGGGACGACGACGCGCTGATCGAAGAGCGCAAGGCGTGGGAGAAGGTGCTCGGGAAGAACGGCTGGATCGGGATCGGCTGGCCGAAGGCGGTCGGCGGTCGTGACCTGTCGCTGACCCAGCAGATGATCTTCTACGAAGAGTACGCGCGCGCCGGCGGTCCCGGTCGGATGGGGCACATCGGCGAGGGCCTCCTCGGGCCGACGGTGCTCCACTTCGGGACCGACGAGCAGAAGGCGCGCTTCATCCCGGGGATCCTCGCGGGCGAAGTCATCTGGTGTCAGGGCTACTCGGAGCCGGGAGCCGGATCGGATCTCGCGAGCGTGCAGACGCGCGCGGAGCTCGTCGGCGACGAATGGGTCGTGAACGGGCAGAAGGTGTGGACGTCGGGCGCCGAGTGGAGCGACTGGTGCTTCGTCGTGTGTCGGACCGACCCCGACGCGCAGCCGAAGCATCGCGGTATCTCCTATCTCCTCGTCCCGATGGATCAGCCCGGCGTCGACGTCCGGCCGATCGTGCAGATGACCGGCGACGCGGAGTTCAGCGAGACCTTCTTCTCGGACGCGAAGACCGCGAAGGACAATGTCGTCGGCGAGGTCAACAAAGGTTGGCCCGTGGCGATGGGGACCCTCGGGTTCGAGCGGGGCGCGTCGACCCTCGGCCAGCAGATGAACTTCCAGAACGAGCTCGACGCCATCATCGGGATCGCCAGACAGAACGGCAAGGCGAAGGACCCGTTGATTCGGCAGCGGATCGCCGAAGCCTGGAGTGGCCTCCGGATCCAGCGCTACCACGCGCTCCGCACCCTGGCGGGCGTCGACGAAGGCGCCGAGCCGCCGCCGGCCTCGGCGATCACGAAGCTCTTCTGGGCCACCTGGCACCGCGACCTCGGCAAGCTCGCGATGGACGTGATGGGCCCGGATGCGGAGCTCGCGGAAGGCGCGCCCTACGCCCTGAACGGCCTCCAGCGGATGTTCCTCTTCACCCGGTCCGACACCATCTACGCCGGCTCGAATCAGATCCAGCGCAACATCATCTCCGAGCGAACGCTCGGCCTGCCGCGCGAGCCGCGTTAGGTCCCCGCAGCGGCAGGTTCGCCTGCGCGCGCGCGAAAGGCCCGCCTACCCATGGCCAAGCTGCCGCCCCCCGACTACGTCCCGCCCCACGACCTGCTGGCCGGCAAGACGGTCCTGATGACCGCGGCCGCGGGAGCAGGGATCGGCTTCGCCACGGCCCAGCGCTGCGCAGAGGAGGGCGCCCGCCTCTTCATCAGTGACATCCACGAAAAGCGCACGGGAGAGGCCGCCGACAAGCTCGCCGAGATCTCGGGAAAGCCCTGCGGCCACCGACTCTGCAACGTCCGGGACGACGCCGATGTGCGCGCGCTCGTCGACGCGGCGGTCGAGGAGATGGGCCACGTCGACGTGGTGATCAACAACGCGGGCCTCGGCGGAGAGGTCGACATCGTCGACATGAGCGACGATCAGTGGGACTCCGTCCTCGACATCACGCTGAACAGCGTCTTCCGCATGACCCGCGCGGTGCTGCCGCACATGATGGAGCGCAAGGGCGGCGCGATCGTGAACAACGCGTCGGTGCTCGGCTGGCGCGCGCAAAAGGGTCAGGCGCACTACGCGGCGGCGAAGGCGGGCGTCATGGCCGTCACCCGCTGCTCCGCGCTCGAAGCCGCCGAGTACGGCATCCGGATCAACGCGGTCGCGCCCTCGATCGCCGTCCACCCCTTCCTCCGAAAGACCACGCCCCAGGAGCTGATCGACGAGCTCGAGGCGAAGGAAGCCTTCGGACGCGGCGCCGCGCCCTGGGAGGTTTCCAACGTGATGGTCTTCCTCGCCAGCGACTACGCTTCCTACATGACCGGCGAAGTCGTCTCCGTGTCGAGTCAGCGGGCCTGATTCCACGACGAACCGGGCCGATTCGTCGTGCCCGCCGATCGGACAGCCGGCGCTTCTCGTGCGCGGTCGGTGACCGGAGACCTGTTCTCACACTGTAACCATATGGTGTAGCGGGGCATTTCCCCCGCTGATTTTCACCCAGGATGAGGGGGGTGTCCCCTGATTCGAGAATAAGGTCAAGCGCCAAACGATCGTCCGCTCGCGTGCCTCAAGTCACTCAGAGCGCGCTCCGATGAATTTCCGTAGCGAGACGAGCAATCCACCCCGACTGCTCCGTCACGCAGGAGGAAATGATGGGACGATCGAAGTGTCGACAGGATTCGGCCTCGTCGTGGAAGCGCGTCGCGCTCGTCGCGCTCGCGTGGACGTTCATCGCTAGTCCGGCCGTCGCGAACGATGATCTTCTCGACATGAGCCTCGAGGAGCTCATGAACGTCGAGGTGACGTCGGTCTCGAAGAAGGCCGAGAGCAAGAACGACACCGCGGCAGCGATCACCGTGATCACTTCGGAGGACATCCGACGCGGTGGCTTCACGAGCATCCCGGAGGCGCTGCGCGTCGTACCGGGCGTGCAGGTCTCCCGGATCGATGCGTCGCGATGGGCGATCTCGATTCGCGGCTTCCGGCAGGAGTTCTCGAACAAGCTGCTCGTGTTGATCGATGGTCGTCCCGTGTACACGCCGCTCTTCGGTGGCGTCATCTGGGCCGAGCAGAACGTCCCGATGCAGGACATCGACCGCATAGAGGTGATTCGAGGTCCGGGCGGTGCGATCTGGGGCGCCAACGCGGTGAACGGCGTGATCAACATCATGACTCGCGACACCAAGGACACCCAGGGGAGCCTCGTCGCGGCCTACGGCGGCACGCAGGAATTCGGCGGCACGGCCCGTCACGGCGGCGCGATCGGCGAGGACACGACCTACCGCCTGACCGTGAAGGGCGAGAAGGTCCTCGACTACGACTTCAATCAGAACTACAACGGCAACGACGAGTGGCGGAACATCCGCGCTGGAATCCGGACGGACACCCAGATCGACGATGCCTCGACCCTCGAGTTCCACTTCGACTACTGGGACCTCAGCCGCGAGCAGGGCATCGGCATTCGCAACCCGGCTCCGCCCTTCAACGTGACCGGCTTCACCAAGCAGTCCCAGAAGAACAGGGGTGGCAACATCCAGCTGACCTACGACCGCGTGATCGACGAGGACAGCGAGTTCAAGTTCATGACCTTCGCCGACCTGGCGGATCGCCGGACGACCCTAGACGATCGCAGCTACAACTTCATGGTCTCGACCCAGTACAACACCGAGCTCTTCGACTGCCTCGAAGTGGTGTCAGGGTTGGAGTATCGCCGCTGGCAGACGCACACCCAAGGGGTCACCGGCACCGTAGTACTGGCACCCAACGACGACGAGCTGCACCTAGGCAGCGGCTTCGTCCAGTTCGAGCTCGACCTCTTCGACGACATGCTGACCCTGATCGCGGGCACCAAGCTCTCGGTCAACAGCTGGTCGGGCTTCGAATACCAGCCGTCCGGACGCTTCGTGTTCCGGCCGGTCGAGGGGCACGTCATCTGGGGCGCGGTCTCCCGCGCCGTCCGCACGCCGACCTCGATCGACAACGACCTGAACGCCTTCATCGGACCGGTCAACCTGGTGGGTGACCGCGACTTCGCCTCGGAGGAGCTCTTCGCCGTCGAAGTCGGCTATCGATTCTTCGACCTCGACTGGCTGACCTTCGAGTCCGCCGCCTTCTACAACGACTACGAGGACGTCTCGGCGCTCCAGGGCCCGCCGCCGGTGGGACCGTTCCTTTTCAGCAACCCGGGTAGCGTTCGGGTCGTCGGCGCCGAGTTCGAGCTGACGGTGCTGCCCCTCGACTGGTGGCGCGTGTCCGCGAGCTACACCTTCCTCGAGTTCCTGCGAGAACACGGGACGGCGAGCCCGCTCGGTGGCGGCACCCAGAACCGCAACCAGCCCGAGCATCAGGTCGTGCTGCGGTCGGTGATCGACGTGCTCGACAACCTCGAGTTCGACACCTCGGTGTACTGGGTCGACGGTCTAGGCGCCGTCACGCCGACGCTCCGCGGCAACAACGTTCGCCAGTACTGGCGCGTCGATGCTCGCGTGGGCTGGGAGCCGATGGACTGGCTCGAGATCGCGCTCGTCGGTCAGAACCTGAACGACGCGCGGCACGCCGAGTACAACGACGTGCAGGGCAACCAGTCGAACCAGGTGCCGCGGTCCGGCTACATGATGGTGACGGTCGAGCTCGAATAGCGCTCGATTCGATCGATTCCAGACGGGGCCGTTCTCTTCGGAGAGCCGCCCCGTTCTCGTTTCGGGACCCGGGAGAGCCGCTATCCTGCGCCGCCGGAGGATCCTCGTATGTCCATCGTCGACGACGTCACGGCCCAGGTGAAGGAAGCCATGAAGGCCAAGCAGGAGCGGCGCCTCGCTGCCTTGCGCTCCATGCGGACCGCCTTCCTGAACGAGATGAAGAAGGACGGCTCGGACTCGATCTCCGACGAGGTCGCCGCGGGCCTGATCCGCAAGCTCGGGAAGCAGCGCAAGGAGTCGATCGAGGCCTTCGAGAAGGGCGGGCGCCCCGAGATGGCCCAGGCCGAGAAGGAAGAGCTCGCGGTGATCCAGGAGTTCCTGCCCCAGCTGGCCGACGACGCGCAAACCCGGACCTGGGTCGAAGAGGCCATCGCCCAGACTGGCGCCTCCGAAAAGAAGGACATGGGCAAGGTCATGGGCGCCCTGATGAAGGCGCACAAGGCCGAGATCGACGGAACTCTTGCGCGCCAGCTCGTTCAGGACATTCTGTCCTGAACGGCGGCGGTCGGCGCTGCGCGCCTCTCGACGAGCCCCCTGACGGGCCTCGTCTTGCGCTGAGGGCTCCGGCGCCGGAGGCGAGCGCCGGGAAGTCGACTAGGGATAGAACCGGCTGATCGTTTCGATGACGCAGGCGGGGCGGTCGTTGCCCTCGATCTGGATCGTGATCGTGACCTTCGCCTGGAAGCCGCCGTCCTTGGTCTCGTCGACGCTCGTGACGGCGCCGGTTCCGCGGATCTTCGAGCCGACCGGGACCGGGGAGGGGAAGCGGATCTTGTCGCAGCCGTAGTTCACGCCCATCGAGGCGTTCTGGACCTCGAGGAGCTGCGGCAGGAAGAGATTCGCGAGCGAGGCGGTCAGGTAGCCGTGGGCGATCGGGGCGCCGAAGGGACCGTCCTTCGCCTTCTCGACATCGACGTGGATCCACTGATGGTCGCCGGTCGCCTCCGCGAAGGTGTTGATCCGTTCCTGGCTGATCTCGAGCCAGTCCGTCTCGCCGAGATCGGCTCCGACGTGGTTCGGGAGGTCGGCGGGCTTGGCAACGACGAGCATGATCTAGAGCTCCAGGTGTCGAGCGATGCGCTCGCGGTGGAAGGACGGGTCGCCGAGCCAGGACTCGCTCGCGCGGGCGCGCTTGAAGTGGAGGTGCTGGTCGTACTCCCAGGTGAAGCCGACGCCGCCGTGGATCTGGATCGCGTCGCCAGCGCACTTGAAGTAGGCCTCGGAGCACCAGGCCTTCGCGAGGGACGCGTTCGCGCTCAGATCATCGGAGGGATCGTCGACGATGCAGGCCGCGTAGTAGAGGGCGCTTCGGGCGGTCTCGACGGCGACCATCATGTCCGCGCACTTGTGCTTGATCGCCTGGAACGAACCGATCGGGCGGCTGAACTGCTCGCGTTCGCCCGCGTAGGTGACGCTCGAGTCGAGACATCGCTGGGCGCCGCCAACCTGCTCCGCCGCGAGGGCGATCGCTGCGAGGTCGAGGGTGCGCCGGAGACCGGGCCAGGCGCTGCCGGGCTCGCCGAGGGAGGCATCGGCTTCGACGCGGACGCCCGAGAGCTCGACCTCCGCGAGGCGTCGGGTCTGATCCATGGTCGTGAGGGCTTTGCGCGAGACTCCGTCCGCGTCGCCCGAGACCGCGAAGACCGACAGGCCGTCCTCGCCGGTCGTGTCCGGCGCCCGCGCCACCACGAGGAGCAGGTCCGCGGAATGGCCGTCGACCACCCAGGCCTTCTTGCCGTTCAGGACGAACGTGTCGCCGTCGGGGATGGCGATCGTCTCGATCCCGTCCGCGTCCCAGACGCCGCTCGCCTCCGCGAAGGCGAGGGTCGCCGTCTGGGTACCTTCGGCGATCGCCGGCAGCCGCGCCGCCTTCTGCTCTTCCGATCCGCAGCAGAGGATCGTGTTCGCTCCGAGGGCCACGGTCGCGAAGAAGGGGGAGCAGAGCACGTGCTCGCCCGAGGCTTCGAGCAGGACGACCAGATCGACGTAGCCCAGGCCGAGACCGCCGTATGCCTCGGGGATGTGCACGCAGGCCCAGCCCAGCTCGGTCCCGATCTGGGTCCAGACCTCGGGGTCGTAGCCGAGCTTCGACTCCATGGCGGACCGGATCTGCTCGGGACCGCTCGCCTCTTCGAGGAAGCTGCGCGCGATGGCGCCGAGCTCCTGCTGTTCTTCGCTGAAGCGGAAGTCCATCTCAGGTTCCGTGCACCTTCTGCGGGGCGAGCGCCTCGCCGATCAGCTCGATCACCTTGGCACCGATCTCGTCCGGCGCCCACTTGGCGCCCTTGTCGAAGGTCGGCCCGTCGCGCCAACCGTCGGAGACGCCGATCAGGCCGCCTTTCACCTCGAAGACGCGCCCCGTGACCTCGCGGCTGTCGGGAGAGCCGAGCCACACGACGAGCGGGGAGACGTTGCCCGGATGGGACTCGTCGAAGCCGCCGTCCTCCGGCGGCTTCATGTCCGTGAAGATCGCCTCGGTCATGCGCGTGCGCGCCGCCGGCGCGATCGCGTTCGAGGTCACGCCGTAGCGGCCGAGCTCGGCGGCCTGCACGAGGGTGAGACTCGCGATGCCCCCCTTGGCCGCGGAGTAGGTGCCCTGGCCGACGCTGCCCTGGAGGCCGGCGCCGGAGCTGGTGTTGATGATCCGGGCATCGACTGTCTCGCCGGCCTTCGACTTGCCGCGCCAATACTCGCAGGCGTGCTTGGCGATGCAGAAGTGTCCCTTGAGGTGGACGTTGATGACCGCGTCCCACTCTTCTTCCGAAGTCGAGACGAACATCCGGTCGCGCAGGAAGCCGGCGTTGTTCACGACGACGTCGAGGCCACCGAAGGTGTCGATCGCCTGCTCGACCATTCGTGCGCCGGCGGCGAATTCGGAAACGCTGTCGGCGTTCGCCGCAGCCTCTCCGCCCATCGCCTTGATCTCTTCGACGACCGATTCCGCCGGGCCCTTCGACCCGCCTTCGCCGTGATTCGACACGCCGAGGTCGTTCACGATCACCTTCGCGCCTTCGGCGGCGAAGGCGAGTGCGTGCTCGCGGCCGAGGCCGCCTCCCGCGCCCGTCACGATGACGACGCGTCCGTCACAAATGCCCATCGATTTCGTCCTTCGTTTCTTCCGGCTCGATCCGGCGATTCTTCGCGGCACCTCTTGGCGGTGCGTTTGGCGAAAGCACGTGCGCCGAAGGCGTACCCGGTATCAGGGGATGCGGCGAAGCCGCATGCAGGTAAAGAGTCCGACGATCCGCAGGCGGCGTAGCCGCCGGAGGATCACGTCGCCGTTCTGGGGCGCCTACAGGCGTTCCAGAATGGTGACGTTGGCCTGACCACCGCCCTCGCACATGGTCTGCAAGCCGTAGCGGACTTCGCGCTTCTCCATCTCGTTGAGGAGCGTGGTCATCAGGCGGGTGCCGGTCGCGCCGATCGGATGACCGAGGGCCATCGCGCCGCCGTTCACATTCACCTTCTCGTAGTCCATGCCCGTCTCCTTCAGCCAGGCCAGGACGACGGGGGCGAAGGCTTCGTTGATCTCGACGAGGTCGATGTCGTCGATCGTCATGCCCGTCTTCTCGAACGCGCGCTTCGTGGCCGGGATCGGCGCCGAGAGCATCATGACCGGGTCGTCGGCCAGGACCGAGATGTGGTGGACACGGGCTCGCGGCGTGAGGTTGTGATCCTTCACCGCCTGCTCCGAAGCGACCAGAATGGCCGTGGCGCCGTCCGAGATCTGGCTCGCGTGGGCCGCCGTCAGCGTTCCGCCTTCCACGAGAGGCTGGAGCGAAGCCATTTTCTCGGGGTTCGGCTCGCGCATGCCCTCATCGTTCTCGATCCCATTGATCGGCAGGATCTCGTTCTTGAACCGGCCTTCCTCCGTCGCCTTGATCGCGCGCAGGTGGCTGTTGATGGCGAGATGGTCGAGCTCTTCGCGCTTGATGTCCCACTTCTCGACCATCATCTCGGCGCCGTTGAACTGCGAAATCTCCTGGTCGCCGAAGCGGGCCTCCCAGCCGACCGAGCCCGTGAAGGGCGTCTCGAAGCCGAACTGCTCGCCGACCACCATGGCCGAGGAGATCGGGATCGCACTCATGTTCTGGACGCCGCCCGCGACGACGAGGTTGGCGGTGCCGCTCATGACGGCCTGGGCCCCGAAGTGCACCGACTGCTGGGACGAGCCGCACTGGCGGTCGATCGTCACGCCGGGCACGTGCATCGGCAGGTCGGCGGCGAGCCAGCAGGAGCGGGCGATATCGCCGGCCTGGGAACCGATCGTGTCGCAGCAGCCGAAGACGACGTCGTCGACGGCGTTCGGGTCGACGCCCGAGCGCTCGACCAGACCCTTCAGGACGTGGGCGCCGAGGTCGGCGGAATGGATGGTCGAGAGTCCGCCGTTGCGGCGACCGACGGGTGTTCGCACCGCCTCTACGAGATAGGCCTCAGCCATTTCGATTCTCCTTCGGCCGCGACCGGCGGCCGTCTGTGTACTGCGGATCGGATCAGGGGTGCAGCGCCTGCGGCTATCGGGTGCAAAGGACCGACGAGCCGTGGCCGAAGAGGCCCTGGTTCGCCGTGATGCCGGCCTTGGCGCCTTCGACCTGTCGCTCGCCGGCCTGGCCGCGGAGCTGCCAGGCGAGCTCGCAGACCTGGGCGATCGCCTGGGCCGGGACCGCCTCGCCGAAGCAGCCGAGGCCGCCCGACGGGTTCACCGGAATCCGACCGCCGATCTCGGTCGATCCGTCCCGGAGGAGGCCCTCGGCCTCACCCGGCTTGCACAGGCCGATGTTCTCGTACCAGTCGAGCTCGAGGGCGCTCGACAGGTCGTAGACCTCGGCGAGGTCCATGTCCTCCGGGCCGAGCCCCGCTTCCTCGTACGCGGCGTAGGCGATCGAGTCGCGGAAGCTGCGATCCGGGGCGGGCATGCCCGCGGCGGAGTCCGTCGTGAAGTCCGGCATGTCGATCACGGTCTGCGGGAAGGTCGGCGAGATCGTCGACACGCCCGAGATCCGGACCGGGTTCGCCACGCCGTGCTTCTTCGCGAAGTCCATCGACGTGATCACGAGGGCGGCGCCACCGTCGCTCGTCGCGCAGATGTCGAAGAGCCGCAGGGGCTGGGACACGTACGGCGAGCCGAGGACGTCCTCTTCCGTGTAGAGCTTCTTGAACCGCGCCTTCGGGTTCGAGATGCCGTGGCGCGAGTTCTTCACCTTCACGTGGGCGAAGTCCTTCTCGGTCGCGCCGTAGAGGTCCATCCGCCGCTGGGCCCAGAGCCCGAAATAGGTCGGGTTCGTGGCGCCGAGGAGCCGGAACCGGAGCCAGTCCGGATCGAAGCCACGCTCGCCCTTGTTCGGGGCGAGGAAGCCCTTCGGCGTGGTGTCCGCGCCGACGACCACGACGCAGTCCGCCATGCCCGCGAGGATCCGCGTGCGGGCGATGTCGATCGCCTGGGCCCCGGTCGCGCAGGCTGCATAACAGCTCGCGATCGGGATGCCGGTCCAGCCCATCGCCTTCGCGAAGGTCGCGCCGGCCACGTAGCCCGGATAGCCGTTGCGGACCGTGTCACCGCCGACGACGAAGTCGACCTGGTTCCACTCGAGGCCCGCGTCGGCCATCGCTTCCTTGATCGCCGCCACGCCGTATTCGGCGAAGTTGCGGCCCCACTTACCCCACTCGTGCATTCCTGCACCGAGGATCGCGACGTCGTTCTTGCTCATCTCAGTTTGCCTCCGCCGGCTTCCACTTCCAGACCATGTATTCGTGCTCGTCGTCTTCGTACAGCGTGCTCAGCACGAGCTGCATCTCCATTCCGACTTCGATGTCGTCGGCGCTCACGCCGTCCGCGAGCTGGCCGAGCACGACCATGCGCTCGTCGTTCAGCTCGACCGCCGCGACCGTGTAGGGCTCGAAGGGGTCCTTCGAGATGGCCGGCTCCGGCGGCTTGTAGTGGTTCGTCGTGTACGACCACAGCTTGCCGCGGTTCGAGAGGGCGACCTCTTTCAACTCGGCGTCGGCGTGACCCGGGGCGTGGCTGATCGACACGTCCTTCGGGAAGAAATAGGTGCCGCTCGACTCGTCGAGGTACCCGAGGAGCTGAGGGTTGTCCTCGTCCATCGTGAGCCATCCCTCGATCGCGGGGACGCGTGTCTTGGCCATCGTCGTTCTCCTTGTCCGAAGCCGGGAGTCTACCCCCTCGGCTTCGCTTCATCTCAATTTGCCAGTGGCTCGAATCCGAAGGTCTTCGCAGTCGGGCCGGCGTCGAAGAGGGCGTCGGCCACGCGCTCCCGATGCCAGGCGGTCTCGCCCCAGGCGAGGTCGAGGGTCCAGGCGCGGCGCATCCACACGTGGAGGTCCTGCTCCCAGGTATATCCGAGGGCGCCGTGGACCTGGAGCGAGGTCGAAGCGCCCTGCAGGGCCGCTTCGCCGGCAGCGACCTTCGCCATCGAGACGTCCACGGATCGGCTCTCGGTGTCGTGGGCGACCGAATGCGCCGCACGTTCGACGTGGCTTCGCGCGTACTCGAGCGCGACCTTGATGTCGGCGACCTGGTGCTTCACCGCCTGGAAGCTCCCGATCGGGACCCCGAACTGCTTGCGCTCGGTCGTGTACTCGACGCTCATCGCGATCAGCTGTTCACACGCGCCGAGCTGCTGCGCCGCGCAGGCGAGGGCGCCGCGGTCGAGGGCCGCGGTCTCGAGACGATCGGCGTCGGCGCCGCTCGCGATCTGCTGTTCCGGCTTCGGGTCGAACTCGACGGTCGCGAGCTTCTGGCTCGGATCGTTCGACTTCTGGGGCGTGATGCGCGCCTCGCTCGCGGGCACGGCGTAGAGGCCATCGCCGGAGCGGAGGATCAGGAGGTCCGCGCACTCGGCTTCGGGGACGAGCGGCGAAGTCGGCTGGGCGACCGCGACGATGGCTTCGCCGCCGGCGATCTTGGGGAGCCACTCCTTCGCGAGGGCCTCGTTCCCGCACTCGCGAATCAGCGGCGCAGCAACCGCGGCGGTCGGCGTGACCGGCTCCGCGAGTCCAGCGCGGCCGACCTCGACCATCACGAGCACGAGGTCGATCTCGTTCATGCCCAGCCCGCCGTGCTCTTCGGGGACGAGCAGGCCAGGCACGCCGATCTCGGCGAGGCTCGCCCAGAATGCAGCGCTGCGGCCGGTCTCGGTGTCCCACTGTCCGCGTACGAATTCGACGGGGCACTCGCCCGCGAGGAAGTCGCGGACGGTTTCCTGGAGGAGGCGTTGGTCTTCGGTGAAGCTGAACTGCATCGATTCTTCCCCTCTCCCTAGCTATTTCCGCGGCATGCCGAGAATTCGCTCGGCGATGATGTTGCGCTGGATCTCGTTCGTGCCGGCGTAGATGGGACCGGCGAGGGCGAAGATGTACCCGTCGAGCCATTCACCGACGTCGCCCGCGGCCGAAGACCCCGGCAGCAGCTCCGCGCGGTGGCCAAGAAGTTTGAGCGCGGTCTCGTGCATCTTCGTGTCGAGCTCGGACCAGAAGATCTTGTTGAGGCTCGCCTCGGCACCGATCTTCCCGCCGCCCATCAGGTGGGCCACGGTCTGGTACGTGTTGAGGGCGTAGGCCTCGGCATCCATCCAACACTGCGCGACGGTGCGGCGCAGCTCGGGCGCGACGTACTGTCCGCTCGCGACGGTCGCCTTGTAGAGCTCGACGAGCTTACGGGCCGTGTCCTGGAAGCGGGCGGGGCTGCGCAACATGAGGCCGCGCTCGAAGCCCGCCGTCGCCATCGCGACGTCCCAGCCCTTGCCCTCTTCGCCGAGCTGGTTCTCGATCGGCACCCGCGCGTCGTCGAAGAAGACCTCCGCGAACGCCTTCTTGTTGTTGAGCTTCTCGATCGGGCGGACCGTGATGCCGGGTGTGTCGAGGGGGACGAGGATGAACGTGAGCCCCTTGTGCCGGCTCGAGTCCGGGTCGCTTCGGAACATGCCGAAGAGCCAGTGCGCGAATGCGCCGCGACTCGCCCAGGTCTTCTGGCCGTTGATCACGAAGTGGTCGCCATCCTTGCTGGCGGTCGCCTGGATGTTGGCCATGTCGGAGCCGGCGTTCGGCTCGGACCAACCCTGCGCCCAGACCTCCTCGGAGGAAGCCATCTTCGGCAGGAAGCGCGCCTTCTGCTCAGGCGTTCCGACGTCCATGATGGTCGGGCCGAGGAGAAAGATGCCGTTCTGGTTGACGCGGCCGGGCGCGCCGGCGCGGTAGTACTCCTCCTCGAAGATCAGCCACTCGAGCAGGTTCGCGCCGCGGCCGCCGTACTCGACGGGCCAGGGCACCATCGCGTAGCCACCGGCCTGGAGCTTCTTCTCCCACTCGCGGTGCTGCTCGAAGCCTTGCTTCGTGTCGAAGGAGGCGAGCTTCTCGGAGGGGACGTTCGCTTCGAGCCAGGCCCGCGCTTCCTTTCGGAAGGCGTCCTGCTCAGGGGTGTAGTTCAGGTCCATCGTCGTTCCTCAGTCGAACTTCGCGTCGCGCTCACGGCGACGGAATCGATCGAACTTCGCGTCCCTCTTCTCGACGAAGGCGTCGCGGGCTTCTTGCGAGTCGGGGGTGGTGTAGAGCTCGAGGGTGAACCCCTGCTCGTAGCGGTAGGACGTCTTGGGCTCGAGCAGCTCGATGCCGTTCAGGGCCTGCTTGCCGAGGCGCAGGGCCATGGGGCTCTTGCTCGCGATCTGACGCGCGACCTCGAGGGCCTTGGCGTGGAGCTCGGCGGCGGGCACGACCTCGGTGCAACCGCCGAGGGAGAAGAGCTCCTGGGCGTCGATCGTCTCGCAGGTGTAGAGCATGCGCCGCGCCTTCTGGACGCCGACCATGCGCATCAGGTGCGTCGCCGCGCCGAGGGCGCCGCGATCGACTTCGGGCAGGCAGTAGGTCGAGTCGTCCGCGGCGATCACGAAGTCGGAGGCGCCGGCGATGCCCAGTCCGCCGCCGATGCAGAACCCGTTCACGGCGGAGATCGTCGGCACGGGGCAGTCGTAGACCGCCGCGAAGCTGTCGAAGCAGCCCTTGTTGAGCTCGACGATCAAGCTGCCGTCGGCGGCGAGCTCCTTCACGTCGACGCCGCACTGGAAGCCCTTGCCGATCGCGCGGATCACGACGCAGTTGACGTCCTCGTTCTGGCCGAGGGCGGTCAGCTTCTCCGCGAACTCCTTCCAGCCCGCATTGTCGAGCGCGTTCACCGGCGGTGCGTTGATGATCAGCTCACCCACGCCGTCCTTGATCTCGATGTCGATCGCCATCTGGTTTCCTTCCGCGGTCGGCTGGCTAGAGCGCGAGCCGCTTGAGGGTCTGTTCCGCTTCTTCGACGATTCGGCGGACCAGCTCGTCGCAGCTCGGGCGATCGTCGATCACGCCCGCGACCGTGCCGCTCGCCAGATAGCCGTTCACGGGGTCGCCGTCCGCGACGCCCACCCGCGCGAGGATCGGCGCGTTCGCCGCCATGATCGTCTGCCAGAGACTGAGCCCCTGGTTCTTGCGCATCGCGAGTCCGCTCCGCAGCAGCTCGGGGAGCGAGGCGCCGGTCTCCGTCTGGAGCGCACGCGCGCTCTGCAGAGCGAGGATCAGCTTTCGGACCGGGCCGGCGGCCTCGAGCTTCGCGACCAGCTCGTTCGAGATCATGCGCTGGGACATGCCGTCGAGAGCGGTCGAGATCACGACGTCGTTCAGGCCCGCATCCTGATAGCGCTCGAAGCTCTGCTGCGGCAGCGGGCTCTCGGCCGTCATGAGGAAGCGCGTGCCCATCGCGACGCCCTCGGCTCCGAAGGCCAGAGCGGCCACGAGGCCGCGCCCGTCGCGGAAGCCGCCCGCGGCGACGACCGGAACGTCGACGGCGTCGGCGCAGGCCGAGGCGAGGAGCGAGGTCGGGGTCGTGCCGGTGTGGCCGCCGCCTTCACCGCCCTGGACGATGATGATGTCGGCCCCGAGCTGCTGGGCCTTGGCGGCGTGCTTGACCGCGCCGCAGGTCGGCACGCAGACCACGCCGCCGTCCTTCATGTTCTGGATCAGCTCGGCCGACGGCGCGCGGTTGTAGCCCGCGGCGCGCACCCCCTGGCGGATGATCGCTTCCGAAATGACGTCCGCGCCGGGCGCGTCCATCAGGAAGTTCACGCCGAAGGGGCGGCCGGTGAGCTGCTTGATCTCTTCGATCGCGACCTCGACCTCAGCCGGCGGAATCGTCGCGGCGGCGAGGAAACCGAAGGCGCCGGCGTTGCAGGCGGCAGCGACGAGCTTCGGCGTCGCGACCCAGCCCATCCCCGTCTGGAGGATCGGATGGTCGCAGCCGAGGAGCTCGGTCACGCGCGTCTGCAGGGGGGTGGGCAAGGGGCCTCCAGCGAGGGTCGAGAGCGCTCTGCTCCGGGCCTGTTATTCGGGGTTCGGGACTTCCCGCCCGAGGACGCCCTTCGGGTCGATCTTGTCGCGGATCAGCGCGAGCTCGTCCGCGGTCGGCAGTCGCGTCTCCGGCACGTCGCCCTCGATCACGAGTTCGAAACCCGTGTTCTCGACGACCTGGTCGACGGTCACGCCCGGGTGCGTCGACTTGAGGCGCATGCGCTTGTCCGGGGTCTCGAAGTCGTAGACCGCGAGGTTGGAGATCACGAAGCGCACGTCGTGGCCCTGGGTCGTCGCGTCGGGCAGCTCGGCCGCGCGGTCGTGGCCCACGCCGGAGACGACGTCCACCTCGGGCACGAAGACCTTCGCGGACTGGTTCGCGACCCAATAGCTCGTGGTGTGCGAGATCGTGTTGCCCGGGGCGCCGCGCATGCCGAGGAGCTGGGCCTTGGGCTTGGCGTGCTCGCCGATGCAGGCGAAGTTCTGGTTGCCGTACCGGTCGATCTGGCTGGCAGCCATGATCACGTGCCGGTTGCCGTTCCAGAGATGGTCGAAGACGGTCCGGAAGGGCAGCCAGGCCTCGACGACCTGCTCGTGGCCTTGGCCCGAGACCGGGTTCGGCATGTCGACGACGGTGCAGACGCCGTCGGTCATGAGCAGGTCGGGCTCGAAGGTCATCTTCGCCAGGCGGGCGCCGATCGCCGGGGCCGTACCGAAGCAGCTCGCCAGGATCTCGCCGTTGCCACGGAACGCGTCCGCGCAGGCGGTCGCGCAAATCTCTCCACGGCTCGGGCCTTCTGAAACGGTTGCGTCGCTCATCGGTTTCGCACGGCCTCCTGGTACGCGGCTTCGCTCTCGACGTCGAGGTACTTCGCCTTGAAGGCCTCCCACGCGTCGGGGTCCTTCGCGGTCGCGGCGTATTCCTTCTGGAAGGCCTCGTCGCGGCCGTAGTCCGTCGGGCACTCGGTGAAGTGCGCGCCGTTCGGGGCCTCGATCACGCCGTCGACCATCGTGCGATTGATGATCCGCGACTGGAGCGGCCCCTCGTTCGCCATGTCGGCGGTGTCCATGATCTTCTCGACGGACATGAAGCGCTTCTTCGCGGCGCGGCAGTACATGTCGTCGAAGTACGGATCCGGGCCGAGGTACTGGCCGTTGCCGCGCACGTCACCGCGGTTCATGTGGATGAACGCGACGTCCAGCTCGAGGGCGGGCATCGCGAGCAGCTCCTCGCCGTCCGCACCGCCGGGGCCGGGGTAGGGCGACTGCACCATCTTGAAGTCGGGGTTGATGTCGGTGACGGCGGAGCCCAGGCCCGAGCGGGTGGGCAGGAAGGGCAGCTTGTGGCCGGCTGCGAGGAGACCCCACTGGAGCATGCCCTCGTCGAGCTCGGCGGCCTCGATCGCACCGGCCTGGCGGGCCTTGCGAAAATGCGGCTCGAGGGGGATCGAGTCGAGGGAGACGAAGCCGTAGATCAGCTTCTTCACCTTGCCGTAGTTGCAGAGGAGGCCCACGTCCGGGCCGCCGTAGGTCACGACCGTGAGGTCCTTGACCGACGAGCGCAGGATCTCGCGCACGATCGACATCGGCTTGCGTCGGGATCCCCAGCCCCCGATGCCGATGGTCATTCCGTCGCGGAGCTCGGCGACTGCCTCTTGCTCCGTCGTCCGCTTGTCCATTCTCTTTCCTCGACCGGTGTGCGAAGGGTGGATTCGTTCGCGGGACGGTCGCGAAGGGCGGGCGGCGCCGCTCGCGACCGGGATCGGACGGCCATCCCGCGGGTGCCTTCGCGCCGCTCGGAGAGCAGTCGCGAGGCGGGGGGCAGCACGCTCGGACCCTGGCGGGTCGGTCAGACAATAACGAAACGGTGCGTCTCGTTCGACCCCGGATTCGGGCCTGAGGCGAAACTGAGGGGGCCTAGAGCGCATCTCGACCGCGCCTCGCGCGCTCGCTCAACCGGCCGCGAAGCGCTTCGCCAGCTCGGCTGCGATCCCGATGTAGCGGTCGGGGGTGAGTCCACCGAGCTCGGCCTTCACGTCGTCCGGCAGGTCGAGTCCGTCGACGAAGGCGCGCAGCGTCTCGGCGTTGATCTCCTGCCCGCGCGTGAGCGCCTTGAGCTTCTCGTAGGGCTCGTCGATTCCGTGTCGACGCATCACCGTCTGGATCGCTTCCGCCAGCACCGCCTGATTCGCGTCGAGGTCCGCGGCGAGGCGCTCCGGGTCGACGGCGAGCTTCCCGAGGCCGCGCATCGCCGAGCGGATCGCGAGCACCCCGTGTCCCACGCCGAGCCCGACGTTGCGGAGCGTCGTCGAGTCGGAGAGGTCACGCTGCCATCGCGAGACCGGGAGCTTCTCCGCGAGGTGTCCGAGGACCGCGTTCGCGACTCCGAGGTTGCCCTCCGCGTTCTCGAAGTCGATGGGATTCACCTTGTGGGGCATGGTCGACGAACCGACCTCGCCCTCGACCAGCCGCTGCTTGAAGTAGCCGATCGAGATGTAGCTCCAGAGATCGCGCGAGAGGTCGAGCAGGATCGTGTTGAAGCGCAGCAGTCCGTGGAAGAGCTCGGCGATCCAGTCGTGGGGCTCGATCTGCGTCGTCATCGGGTTCCACGTGAGTCCCAGCGACTCGACGAAGTCTTGCGTGTGCGCCTCCCAGTCGACCTCGGGATACGTGATCGCGTGGGCCGCATAACTTCCGACGGCGCCGTTCGCCTTGCCGAGCATCTCGACCGCCGCGATCTGCTCTCGTTGCCGCAGCATGCGCGCCCCGACGTTCGCGATCTCCTTGCCGAGGGTCGTCGGCGTGGCGGGCTGGCCGTGGGTTCGCGCGAGCATCGGCAGGTCCGCATGTTGTCCGGCGAGCTCGCGCAGGGCGGCGATGATCCGATCGATTTCGGGCAGGACGACTTCGTTGCGCGCATCGCGGAGCATCAACGCGTAGGAGAGGTTGTTGATGTCCTCGGAGGTGCACGCGAAGTGGACGAACTCGAGCAGGGCGGCGAGCTCTGCGTGCGCGCCGAGCTTGTCCTTGATCCAGTACTCGACGGCCTTCACGTCGTGGTTGGTCGTCGCCTCGATCTGCCGGATCGCGGCGGCGTCCTTCGGCGAGAAGTCGGCGAGGAGCGCATCGAGGTGCGCGCTGGCACCGTCCGAGAGCGCGGGGACCTCCGGGATGCCGGGCGCGGCGGCGAGCGCCTCGAGCCAGCGGATCTCGACGATCACGCGATACCGGATCAGCCCGAACTCGGACACGATCGGGCGGAGGTCGTCGAGCTTCGCCTCGTAACGGCCGTCGAGGGGCGAGATCGCGAGGAGGGAGCTGTATTCGGGATCGATCGGCATGGGTGGGTCCTTACCCGAGGAACGCGCGCGCGTTCCTGAGGAGCCTTCAGCCAAGGAACGCGCGAGCGTTCCGGAAAAGCCTCAGCCACGGCGCGTCGTCGCCCCAGTCGTCGGGGTGCCAGGAATGCTGGACCGTGCGAAAGACGCGCTCGGGGTGGGACGCGACCGTCGGCGGTGGTGAGGGCGGTAACGCCGTCGGGTGAGCCGTTCGGGTTCGCGGGGTAGCGCGTCGCGACGCGATCGTGGCCATCGACATAACGTCCCGCGACGAGGCCCGCCTGCTCGACGCGCGCCTTCGCCTCGTCGTTCGCGAACACGGCGCGCCCCTCGCCGTGGGCGACGGCGATCGGGAGTCGGGCTCCGGTCATGCCCTGGAGCAGGACGGACGGGCTCTCCTCGACGCGCACGAGCGCGAGTCGGGCCTCGAACTGTTCGGAGCGGTTGCGGACGAAGCGCGGCCAGTCCTCGGCACCCGGGATCAAGTCCTTCAGGACGGAGAGCATCTGGCAGCCGTTGCAGACGCCGAGCGCGAAGCGGTTCGGATCGGCGAAGAACGTCGCGAAGTCGTCGCGCAGGCGATCGTGGAAGAGGATCGACTTCGCCCAGCCGCCGCCGGCGCCGAGGACGTCGCCGTAGGAGAAGCCGCCGCAAGCGACGAGCCCCTGGAACTCGGCGAGCGAACGACGTCCGCTCATCAGGTCGCTCATGTGGACGTCGATCGCGTCGAAGCCGGCGCGATCGAAGGCGGCGGCCATCTCGATCTGACCGTTCACGCCCTGTTCGCGCAGGATCGCCATCTGCGGGCGGGCCGCGCCGGTGACCGCGAATCCGGTCTCGGGGGAGAAGGGCACGTGGGCCGTCAGGCCGGGGTCGCCCAGGTCGCAGCGCGCGGCCTGCTCCTCGTCCGCGCAGTCCGGATCGTCGCGCAGGCGTTGGATCCGCCAGGTCGTCTCGGACCATTCGCCGCGCAGCGTCGCGCGATCCGATTCGACCACGATGGCCTCGCCCTCGCGAATCACGATGCGTTCGTCGTCGCTCGGTCGCCCGATCTCGTGCACGACGTCGGCGAGGCCGACTTCGGCGAACACCGAGGCGACCGCGTCGCGATCGATGCTCCGCACCTGGAGCACTGCGCCGAGCTCCTCGTTGAAGAGCTTGGCGTTCGTCGCGCCCGGGAGCGCGTCGAGGTCGACGTCGAGTCCGCGCCCGCCGGCGAAGGCCATCTCGACGAGGGTCGCTGCGAGGCCGCCGTCGGAGCGGTCGTGATAGGCGAGCAGGCGGCGCTCGCGCAGCAGCCGCTGGATCGCCTCGAAGAAGCCGCGCAGGGCGGCCGGATCGTCGACGTCCGGCGGGACGTCTCCGATGGCCGCGTGGACCTGGGCGAGGGCGGATGCGCCGAGGCGGTTGGCGCCGCGGCCGAGGTCGACGAGCAGGAGCGTGGTGTCGGGCTCGGGCGAGAGCTCCGGCGTGAGCGAGAGGCGCGCGTCGTCCACCGGCGCGAAGCCGGAGACGATGAGCGAGAGCGGCGCGGTCACCGCACGCTCTTCGCCGTCGTCGTCCCACACGGTCCGCATCGACATCGAGTCCTTGCCGACCGGGATCGCGATCCCGAGCGCGGGACACAGCTCGAGCCCCACCGTCTCGACCGCGTCGTAGAGCTTCGCGTCCTCGCCGACGTAGCCGGCGGGCGCCATCCAGTTCGCCGAGAGCCGCACTTGCGAGAGCGCCGGCACCGGGGCGCTCGCGAGGTTCGTGAGCGTCTCGCCGATCGCCATGCGCGCGGAGGCGCGGGCGTCCAGCAGCGCGAGTGGTGTTCGCTCGCCGATCGCCATCGCTTCGCCGGAGAACGTTTCGTAGCCGCCGGTCGTGACTGCGGCGTCGGCGACCGGGACCTGCCACGGGCCCACGTTCTGGTCGCGGGCGACGAGGCCCGTGACCGTGCGGTCGCCGATCGAGATCAGGAAGGTCTTGTCGCCGACCGTCGGCAGCCGCAGCACACGCACGAGCGCTTCCTTGGGGTCGATCTCGCCCGCGTCGAAGGTCTCGCGCGGCTTGTCGGCGCGCTTCACGTCGCGATGCATCTTCGGTGGCTTGTCGAGGATCACCGAGAGCGGCACGTCGATCGGCGCGCGGGTCTTCGCGAAGTGCGGATCGTCGACGACGAGGTCGCGCTCCGCCGTGCCTTCGCCGACGACGGCGTAGGGACATCGCTCCCGCTCGCAGATCGCTTCGAATTCGGCGATCCGCTCCGGCGCGATCGTCACGACGTAACGCTCCTGCGCTTCGTTGCACCAGATCTCGAGGGGCGACATCCCGGGCTCGTCGTTCGGGACCGCGCGCAGATCGATGCGACCGCCGAGCCCGCAATCGTCGAGGATCTCCGGGATCGCGTTCGAGAGGCCTCCGGCGCCGACGTCGTGGATGAAGTAGATCGGGTTGTCGTCCCCGAGCGCCACGCAGCGGTCGATGACTTCCTGGCAGCGCCGCTCGATCTCCGGGTTGCCGCGCTGGACCGACGCGAAGTCGAGATCCTCGGCGCTCTCGCCGGTCGCCATCGAAGAGGCCGCGCCGCCGCCGAGCCCGATCAGCATGGCGGGTCCGCCGAGCACCACGACCTTCGAGCCGGGCGGGGCCTTCTTCTTGTCGACGTGCATCGGGCGGACGTTGCCCATCCCGCCCGCGAGCATGATCGGCTTGTGGTAGCCGCGGACCTCGGGCCCCTCCGCGCCCTGGACCTCCTGACAGAAGGTGCGGAAGTAGCCCGCGAGGTTCGGCCGCCCGAACTCGTTGTTGAACGCTGCGCCGCCGATCGGCCCCTCGATCATGATGTCGAGGGCGGAGGCGATCCGCGCGGGCTTGCCCGGGTCGTGCTCCCAGGGCTGCTCCGCGCCGGGGATCCGGAGGTTGGACACGCTGAAGCCGGTGAGGCCCGCCTTCGGCTTGCCGCCTCGGCCGGTCGCGCCCTCGTCGCGGATCTCGCCGCCGGAGCCCGTCGCGGCGCCGGGGAAGGGCGAGATCGCGGTCGGGTGGTTGTGGGTCTCGACCTTCATCAGGATCTGCGCCGGCTCGTCGACCTGCGCATAACGTCCGGTCTCGGCGTCGGGGAAGAAACGCCCGCCGTCGCCGCCGGCGACGACCGCGGCGTTGTCGGAGTAGGCCGACAGCACGCCGTCGGGCGACTGGTTGGTGGTGTTCCGGATCATCGAGAAGAGCGACGGGTCGCGCGCTTCGCCATCGATCGTCCAGTCGGCGTTGAAGATCTTGTGCCGGCAGTGCTCGGAGTTCGCCTGCGCGAACATCATCAGCTCGACGTCGGTCGGATTGCGGTCGAGCTCCCGGAAGCTCGTCACCAGGTAGTCGACTTCGTCCGGGGCCAGGGCGAGGCCGAGGTGCTTGTCCGCCTCGCGAATCGCGTCGGCGCCGCGGCCGAGGACGTCCACCTGGGTGAAGGGCGTGGGCTCGTCGTGCTGGAAGAGGGCCTCGGCCTGAGCGAGGTCGGTGAGGACGTTCTCGGTCATGCGGTCGTGGATGGCCGCGTCGAGGCGTTCTGCCAGCGCGTCGTCGAGCCCGACGAAGCGATAGGTCGTGCCGCGTTCGACGCGGCGGACGGCGTCGAGCCCGCAGTTGCGCACGATCTCCGTCGCCTTCGACGACCACGGCGAGATCGTCCCGAGTCGCGGCACCACGATCCGGGTGGCGGCGTCCTCGGCCGGAACGCCCGGTTCGATCCCGTCCCGGAGGAGCGCCTCGAGCCGCGGTGTCTCGCGCTTGGAGAGCGCGCGTTCGGCGTCGACGAAGTAGACGCTCTCGGTCTCGAGATCGCGGAGCATCGGAACCGCGGCGCGCAGCGAATCGAGCAGCCGTCGCCGCCGCGCATCGGAATGGGCCGGACCCCCTCGCAAGGAGAACATCGGAGCCTCGATGGGCCCGTACGGCGCGCCCGAGAGCGGTCGCTGGGGCCATGGTTTCGGGCCGCGCGCACCGGGGATGGGATGGGGGATCCGGTGGGGTTGCCAGGGGATCCGCGGAGACGGTCCCCAGAGGCCTTCCGCAGCACCGGTTCGGAGCAGCGCGGACGATTGGGATGGGGGGAGTCTACGACGCTTCCCCGATCCCGGCTACCCGCAGAGGCCCGGAATCACGAAGGATTTCGGGTGTCTCGCGTCCGTGGGCCGTCAGGTACCCAGCAGCCGGAGCACCAGCGACATGTTAGTATTCGCTTGCCCGAGCACCGCGATGGCGGACTCCTGGATGATCTGGTTTCGCGTGAGCAGCGCCGTCTCGGTCGCGTAATCCGCATCGCGGATCCTCGACTCCGCGGACGCGGTCGCCTCGATCTGGACGCCGAGCAGGCGCGACCGACTCTCGAGCCGGTTCTCCGCGCTGCCGAAGCGAGCGGCGAGGGCGCTGGTGTTCGAGATTGCGGTGTCGATCGACGCGATCGCGCTGGCCGCGGCGCCCGAGGTCGCGATGTCGAGACCGCCGACGCCGATCGCAGAGGCACCGGCGTCGGCCCCGGTCACGGTGATCGTGTCGCCGGCGGTCGTCCCGACCGCGATGTCGATCTGTTGCCCGCTGTTGTTCAGCGGATTGAAGGTGCCGAAGCTGGTGTTCGCCGCGATCGAGTCGATGTCGGAGAGGATCGCCTGGAACTGGGTGTCGAGCTGGGCGCGGGTCTGACCGCCGAGGGTACCGCTCGAGGACTGGACGGCGAGGGCGCGCGCCTCGGAGAGGAGGCTCGAGATCTCGCTGAGCCCGCCCTGCGCGGCCTCGGCGATGCCGATGCCGTCCGACGTGTTCAGCTGAGCGCGTTGCAGGCTCGCGATGTCGGCGCGGAAGCGCTCCGAGATCGCGAGGCCCGCGCCATCGTCCGCGGCCGAGTTGATGCGCAGACCAGAGGCAAGGCGCTGGCTCGAGCGCGAGATCGCGCTCTCGGCCGAGCGGAGCGAACGGATCGCGCCGAGGGAGATCCCCATGGAGCCGATGCGGAAGGACATGACCGAACCTCGACGAGCGCAGCCGTTGGGGCCGTCGTCGCGCCGGCGCGGCCTCCCTCCCAGGACCACGCGAGTGTGATGGGGTCGAGTTCGGCTTTCAGCTTGAAACGATGAAGAGAAAACCCCGACTTCGAGTTGAAATGCGGGGTTTCATCGAGAAACGCTTCGGCAGGCGATCGGCAGCCGGGCGCTAGAGCGCGAGGGCCTCGAGCGTCACGCTCTTCTGGCGAGCGGTGATCTCTTCGTCGGTCTCCTCGATGATCACCTCGTCGGGCTCGATGTCTAAGATGACCTGGCCGGCGGCGACGACGGCGCCGTCGGCGTCGACCATCCGGTTCTTCTTGACCGTGCCCGAGAAGGGCGCGAGGACCTTGTTGAACATCTTCATCACCTCGATGATGAAGAGCGGCTGGCCCTCTTCGAAGTGGTCGCCTTCGTCGATGAGGAGCGGCAGGTGCGGCGCTTCACGGGCGTAGAACGAGCCGCCCATCGGCGTGACGATCTCGTTGGCGGAAGCCTTCGGCGGCGGCGCGAGGGCGCGGCGCAGAGTCTCCTGGTTCTCTTCGTCGAGGAAGCGCTCGGGGAAGACCGGCTCGAGGGCGTCGTCGACGGTGATGTCGAGCAGCTCCGACTGGACGCCAAGGCGCGGGATCATGAGCAGGAGGGGGGCACCCACCTGATAGCCGCGATGGGCCGACTGGCAGGCCTCCCAGAGCGCGGTGTCGTCGCCGACGAGCGCCTTCACGGGGCCGCCCTGGAGCGCCGCGTCGATCTCGTTCCAATCGGTCGTGCCGATCGCAGCCGCCGCGCGCTCATAGAATGCGAGGGCGTCCTGGAGGAGCGCGTCGTCGTGCTCCCAGATCATCTCGCTCGCGGGCTTGCCCGGCGTCGTCTCCATGTTCAGGTAGTGGTATAGATCGCGCAGCAGGAAGATCGGGTTCTGGGCGAACTCGACCTGCGCTCCGTCGCGCCGCCAGAGCTTGCCATCGTAGAGCCCGAGGAAGCCGGTGAGGGCGTGGGCGTCGGAGAAGAGGCGGCCGAGCGGACGCAGCAGAAGCGTCTCCTGCGCGGCCAAGGCGGCCCGCGCCGACTTGTCGTCGAGCCGGGAGAGCATGGCGCCCGCCGCGACGTCGAGGTCGATGTCCTGGGCGAGGGTCTCGAGGGCGCCGACCGCGGCGAGATACGGACCCATGAAGCGCGTGTTCGGCTTCATCATGGGTTCGATCCCGAGGGTCCAGTTCACGAGGCCGTAGTGGAGCGGGACGCTCGTCTGGACGTCGTCGCCGCGGATCTCCATCCGCCGCAGGATCTCGGCGAGGCGCACGAGGTTGTCGGCGCGGCTCTCGCCGTCGCAGAGGACGAGGGCGATGTTCGAGTCGTACGCGCCGGCGAGATTGTAGTAGGGGAAGGAATCCGTGTCGGGGTTCCGGGTGCCGATGCCCTGGTCGTCACGGTGTTCGAAGTCCAGGGGCTTCGACCATCCGCGGATCACGCCGCCGGCGTGGGGCTGGAGCGCGGCGTTCACCGCGTTCACGCGCACCTCGGCGCCGGAGACCGCGCGTAGGATGCGCTTCGGCTTCGGCAGACGCGGACCGTGCTTGGCGAGCAGCGCCATCGCCTCGATCAGGCGCTCGACCTCGAAGAACTCGGTCGGATCGTCGGGGTTCGTGAAGCGCATCTTGTAGGCCAGCTCGCTGCAGCCGTGCTCGACCTGGATGCGGGTGTTCATCTCCATGAAGAAGTGGTCGAAGCCCTCGACGATGCACTCGAAGGTCGACACGTTGTCGAGGCCGACGCCCCGTCCGAAGCGCGCGCCGTCCTCTTCCATCGCGCGGAGCGTCTCGCGTTCCTTGGTCAGATTCTCGGCGTGCTTCGCATTCGCGGTCTCTTTCGCCGCGGTCTCGAGGAGCTCGTCGGTCAGCGAGAACTCGAGCTGCTTTTGCTCGCGCATCTGGATCGAACAGTCGCGCCCACCGAGGGTGATCGCCCAGTCGCCGTTGCCGACGACCTGGATCTCGTTGTGGCGCGTGGTCTCGAGGTTCAGCTCGATCAGGAAGTTCCGGTTCGAGCCCGGCTCGAGGACCTTCTGCTCGGCCAGGATGTCCATGACCGCCGCGGCGGTCTCGCTCGCTTCCTGGACGACGCGCTGGCCCTTGCCACCGCCGCCGCCGATGCACTTGTAGCGGATGCGCTTGCCCGGGTACTGGTCCCAGATCTTGTGGGACTCCTTCTCCGCTGCCTTCTGCAGCTCTTCGATCGTGACGATCTCGATCGACTGCGCGTAGCCGGCCTGGAGCAGCTGCTCGGCGTTCTCCGCGAGGTCGACGTCTGCGTTCCAGGCGAATTCGAGGCCGTGTTCCTTCTCGAGGGAAGAGGCGAGGGCTTCGAGGCTCTTCTGGTCGCCACAGCGCTCCATCAACGCGAGGGCGGAGATGTTGTCGATCCCCGGGACTACGGCGTTGCCCAGGGAGCGGGCGAGCTTCTTCGCTTCGTCCTTGGCGCCGGCGCGGTCGATCGTCGTCGACGACGGGCCCATGAACTGGACCGTCGGTGCGGCCTCGATCGCCTTGATGAAGTCCGAGTCCTCCGCCATGAAGCCGTAGCCCGCGAAGATGTGCGTGTAGCCGTGGGTCTCGGCGATCTCGATGATCTCTCCGATTCTCGCCAACTTCTCCTGCTGTCCGACTCCCATGTAATCCGCGACGCGGTGCACGTTGGCCGGGAAGCGGAGGTCGCGCAGCTCCGGCGCGAGACAGCGGGGGTAGACGACCGAGTCCTTCTCCGACAGCAGCATGCCGTATTCGCGGATGCCGATCTCGTCGAAGACGCCGAAGGCCTCCTTGCGGACGGGGCCGCGGCAGACGACGAGACACTTGATGTCCGAGAGGTCGAAGGAGCGGATCCAATCGGAATCGCTCTCGTGAGCTTGGATGGCGTGGCCGTTGCGGTCGAGCATGGGTCTTTCTTCTCGTGTCCTGAAGCGAAGCGGAAGGGAGGAGGAGGGGGCGAGGGAGAGGGGCGGGGCGCTATTCGTGCTCGCGCTGCGGGCCGCCCATCGGCTCGGGGGTGTACTTCCGCATCAGGAAGTCCAGGTTGCGGGACAGGATCCGTCGGCTCTCGCCGGGCATGACGATCCGGCTGACCGAGCCGAGGGAGAGCGCCTCCTTCGGGTTCATCAGCAGATCCTCGTACTCCGTCGTGAGTCGGGCGAGCTTCTCGCCCCGGATGCGATTCGCGTCGGCCTCGGGGGCACCGTCGGCGAGCGACTTCTCGTGCTCGCTCGCGATCGCGCGCATCTCGTCCTTGAAGACGAAGTCCTTGCCGGCTGCGCCCATGACCGCGACCCGCGCCATCGGCATCGCGAAGACGAGGTCCGCGCCGGTGAAGTGCGAATTGTAGGCGGCGTAGGCGCCACCGAAGGCGTTCCGGATGATCATCGTCATGCGCGGCGTACGGACGTCGATGATCGAGTCGAGCAGTTTGCGTCCGGCCTGGACGATGCCGCGCGTCTCCTGATCCGTGCCGGGCAGGAAGCCGGTCGTGTCCTCCACGAAGATCAGCGGGATGTTGTAGAGGTTGCAGAACCGGATGAAGCGCGTGGCCTTGAGGGCCGCGTCGATGTCGATCTGGCCAGACGCCACCGCCGAGTTGTTGGCGACGAGCCCGGTCACCCATCCGCCGAGGCGGCCGAAGGCCGTCACCATGTTGCGGGCGCGCTGGGGCTGGATCTCGAAGAACTCGCCATGGTCGCAGATCTGCTGGAGATAGAGACCGATGTCCATCGGCGCGTTCATGCCGGCGGGCGAGTCGAAGGTCCGGCGGAAGAGCTTGTCCTCGTCCTCCGTGTAGCGATCGACGGGGTCGCTCGTCGAATGGAAGGGCGCGTGACTCTTGTTGTCGTCCGGGAGATACCCGAGCAGGCGCATCGCGGTTCGCAGGGAGCCGAGCTCGTCGTTCGTCACGAGGTCGACGACACCGCTCTGGCCGTGCACGCCGGGACCACCGAGCTCGTCGGCGGTCACGTCCTCGCCGAGCACGCTCTTGACGACGCCCGGGCCGGTCAGTCCGATGAAGGTCTCGTCGCACTGGATCATGAACGAGCCCTGGCGCGGGAGGTACGCACCGCCGCCGGCGTTGTAGCCGAACATAAGGCTGATCGAGGGGACGAGGCCGCTGATCTTGCGCAGGGCGGTGAACGCTTCGGAGTAGCCGTCGAGCCCGCCGACGCCGGCCGGGACGAACGCGCCGGCGGAGTCGTTCATGCCGATCAGGGGCATGCCCTTCTCGCCGGCCATGTAGATCAGGCGGGCGAGCTTCGCGCCGTTGGTCGCGTCCATCGAGCCCGCGCGCACGGTGAAGTCGTGACCGTAGACCGCGACGTCGCGGCCGTCGATCTCGAGGATGCCGGTCACGATCGAGGCACCGTCCAGCTCCGGACCCCAGTTCCGGTAGAGGATCATCGGCTCCTTCTCGGTCAGGACCTTGATCCGCTCCCAGACGGTCATGCGGTCCTTCGAGTGCTGGACGCGCACGCGGGCGGGACCGCCGCCGACGATGGGGCGCTCGATCAGGTCGGCGCCGAGCGCGAGGGCCTTGTCGTAGACGCCGCCGCCCTCGGTCGGAGCGGCGCCATCGGTGGCGGTGGCCGCGCCGTTCGCAAGCGGCGCCTCGGGCGCTTCGTCGCCGGGCTCGGGGAGGGGGTTCGAGAGCGTGTACTGGGGTTCGGCCATGATGTCGTGGTCGGGTTCGCTCGCCGCTCGGACGCAGGGCGTGGCGAGCCGCAGTCGGTGCACTCCCGAGCGCGGCAGGCCGTCGCGGGGGGCGCTTGTTTGGGATTCGAGATCGGGGCCAGGGGGTGTCCTGGGATCCCGCGCTTTCTGGGGTGTCGAGGACCGCCCCGCCGGGGGGATCGACGGTCCTGGGAGCCCGTGGCAGCGGGCGGGCGCATTGTAACGGCTCGCGGCGCAGCGAGCGAGACGGGAGGTCGGAGCACACGACCTGCGGGGAGGCGAATCAGGCGCCGAAACGGAGACCCAGCCAGAGCACCAGGAGCCCCGCGGCGCAGGTCGCGGCCGCATAGCCCAGCGATGCGGCGGCACTCCGGACTGCTCGCAAGCGGACGCCGTCCGCGACCGCGGTCGAGAAGGTGGTCAGCCCGCCGCAGAATCCAGTGAGTATGAACAGGTCGAACAAGACGCTCGCATCCGACTGCAGTTGGATCAGTTCGATCTCGTCCAGGAAGTCGCCCCTGGCGCTCACCGTCCAGAGCCCGAAGACCGCGCAGCCGATCACGTTCGCGAGGAAGGTGCTTCGCGCCGCACCATCCCAACGCCGTCCCGCCAGACTCCTTCGCGCGAACGCCCAGCTCAGCAGCCCGAACCGAGTCAGGGCGCCGAGGGCGCCGCCGATCGCCACCGAGGAGAGCTCGGCGATCACGTGCCGTCCTCGGCCGCCGGCGGCGCTCCTTGTGCCCCGTGGAAGAGCAGGACCGCCGTGACGCACGAAGAGACGAAGAAGCCGGCCGTTGCCAGCGCACCCGCTTCGAGGTGCAGGACGCGCAGATGCGCGGCGAAGCCGGAGAACGTCGTGAACGCCCCGAAGACACCAACCCCTAGAAAGGGCCGAAGCCACGGCGGGCCGCCGCGCCGTTCGAGGTGCCCCAGCAACCCACCGAGGCCACCCGAGCCTGCGGCGTTCACGACGAGCAAGGAGAGCGAGGCGGCGAGGAGTGGCGAGGCGACGGCACCCGTGAGGGCGAGCTCGACCACGAAACGCGCGGTCGCGCCGATCGCGCCGCCGAGGACCACGCTCGGGATCACGAGCGAGGTGCCAGGCGGCGCGGCCGGGTTGGGAAGGGCGGAGGACGTCATCGGGCCGAGGATATGGATTTCGGCGCCCCGCGGCCCGCGAACCCGACTCCTATACCTATATACGTGTCGGTCCCGGCTCGGAGGCATCGCCCCGCGGCCCCGGCGCTCGCAGCAGCGCCAGCCAGGCGAGCAGGGCGGCCGTGACGAGCACGGCGCCCAGACCGAGCAGGACCGGGTGTTGTCCGTGCGCATCGATCGCCGCGCCGGCCGCGGGCCCGACGGCGATGAAGCCCACGCGGAAGAGCAGGCTGCGCATCGACACGAGGCTCGCGCGATCGCCGGACGGGATCTCCTCCTGCTCCGCGTGCGCGAGCAGCGGCGCGGACACGCCGCGGCTCAGATTGAAGGCGAAGTAGAACACGAAGCCCCACCAGGCGTGGGTGAGTCCCATCCCGAAGTAGCCGAGCGCGAGCAGTCCGCAGCAGAGCACGATCACGCCGTTCAGTCCAAACGCGCGTCCGGCGCGGTCACTCGCCAGGGATCCGACGGCGACGACGTAGTTGGCGATCGCCCAGATCGGGCCGAGCCAGGAGAGCGGCACGCCGGCATCGGTCGCGTAGAGCTGGACGAGCCAGACCGGCACGAAGTTCGCGAGGCCGACGGTCACGGCCACCGCGAAGACCGCGCGCAGCCGCGGGGCACGCCGCGCGACGAAGCGCACGAGAGACGCGACGTGAGCGAAGGCGCGCTCGGGACGGTGGCGCGCATAGCGGGGCTCGATCAGCGCGATCGACACGCCGACGTTCGCGACCCAGACGAGCACCATGAGCTGGAAGGGCAGGCGCTCCGCGTAGACGAAGAGCAGGCCCGCCACCAGGGCCGCGCTGCCTTCGGCGGCCTGTGCCCAGAAGCGCGAGCGCCCGAACCAACGAGCGAAGTCCTCGGCGCGTCCCCGTTCCTCGAGAGACTCGTAGAGCATCGCGGAGTTCGTCCCTGAAACCAGGGAAAGACTCGCGCCTAACAAGAGCTCGCCGACGATGACCGTGGCGAAGCCGGTGGCGACGCTGTAGACGCTCCAGCCGACCACGGCGATCGCGGAGGCGAGGATCATCGTCGGCCGGTAGCCGATCCGGTCGGCCAGATAGCCCGACGGGAACTCGAGGAGCGCGAGCGCCGCGCCGAACACGGCCTGCACGAGCATCACCTCCGCGACGCTCAGCCCGAGATGATCCCGCTGGAAGACGGTGAGAATCGCCATCGGGAAGAGCGACATCATCAGCGCCTGGTGGACGCAGAGCAGGACCGGGTTGCGGTCGAGCCGACGCAATTCGGCGTCGGTCCGGGGGGTGCGGGCCGGCCCGTCCTCTTCGGGATCTTCGACGGTGGACATGCGGGACCCCGCAGGGCGCGTACGCGTGGAGGAATCGGGCGGCGGGTCGCATTGTCCCCGTTCGGGAGGCGCGCGGCAATCGTGCGCGGTGACCCGTTCGCGCGCGCCAACTCCCGGTGAGATCAAAGTTTTTTCGCACGAGAAGGGGAGATTCCCCCCGCCCCCTCGCGCCGGGTGGACTTGCCGGGGGCCCGGGGTGGTGTGCTACGAGGGTTGGCCTTCCGGGGGGTGGGACGGGTTCTGCGCCTCAAGAATTTTCGCGTCGAACCCGATCCCGGGCTCTGATCGGTCACCGGACCGCTCAGGGAACGAAGTGGACAGGTACGAGCGTCTCCCCCCAGCGCTCGCCGAAAGCCGTATCAGGAGCCAGGACCAGCTTCATGGGGAAGTCCCTCGTCATCGTCGAGTCGCCTGCCAAAGCGCGGACCATCAACAAGTATCTCGGTCGAGATTTCGTGGTGAAGTCCAGCGTCGGGCACATCCGCGACCTGCCCACGAGCGGCTCCGGCAAGAAGGTCGACCCGAAGGCGCGCGCGGCCGCGGCCGCCAAGACGCGCAAGATGCCGCCGGCCAAGCGCGAGAAGCACAAGAAGGAGCAGGCCAAGAAGGCGCTCTTCGCTCGCATGGGCATCAACCCCGAGAAGGACTGGGCGGCGACCTACGAGATCCTTCCGGGCAAGGAGAAGGTGGTCAACGAGCTGAAGAAGCTCGCGAAGGACGCCGACCAGGTCTATCTCGCGACGGATCTCGATCGCGAGGGCGAGGCGATCGCATGGCATCTCCGCGAGGTGATCGGCGGCGACTCGAAGCGCTTCAAGCGCGTCGTCTTCAACGAGATCACCAAGACCGCGATCCAGGAGGCCTTCGAGGATCCGGGTGAGCTCGATCTCTCGCGGGTGAACGCGCAGCAGGCGCGCCGCTTCCTCGATCGCGTCGTCGGCTACATGCTCTCGCCGCTGCTCTGGGCGAAGCTCGCCCGCGGTCTCTCCGCCGGGCGCGTCCAGTCCGTCGCGGTCCGGCTGATCGTCGAGCGCGAGAAGGAGATCCGCGCCTTCGTGCCCGAGGAATTCTGGGAGGTCCACGCGGACACCCGGACCAAGAAGAAGGAAGCGCTGCGACTCGAGGTCGCGAAGCGAAACGGCGAAAATTTCCGCCCGACCTCGGAAGAGCAGACGAACGAAGCGCTGCGCCTCCTCGAAGCTGCCGACTTCATCGTCAGCGAGCGGAAGGACAAGCCCACGAGGACGCGCCCGACCGCGCCCTACATCACGTCCACGCTGCAGCAGGCCGCGAGCACGCGGCTCGGGTTCAGCGTCAAGAAGACGATGATGCTGGCCCAGCGTCTCTACGAAGCCGGCCACATCACGTACATGCGAACCGATTCGACGAACCTCTCCGGGGAAGCCGTCGAGGCGTGTCGCGAGCTGATCGGGGGCGACTACGGTCCGAAGTACCTGCCCGAAGAGGCCAAGTCGTACTCGAGCAAGGAAGGCGCGCAGGAGGCCCATGAGGCGATCCGCCCCTCCGACGTGACCGTCAAGCCGGGGACGATCGGCGGCCTCGAGCGTGACCAGGAACGCATGTACGACCTGATCTGGCGGCAGTTCGTGGCCTGCCAGATGACCCAGGCCGAGTACCTGTCGACGAACCTCACGATCACCGCGAGCGAGTTCGAGCTGAAGACCCGCGGCCGGATCCTCGTCTTCGATGGCTATACGAAGGTCCAGCCGCCGAGCGGCAAGGGCGACGGGAACGTCGCGCTGCCCGACGTGCAGGTCGACGAACGACTCGAGCTCGAGAAGCTCGATCCGTCGCAGCATTTCACCAAGCCGCCGCCGCGCTACGGCGAGGCGAGCCTCGTGAAGGAGCTCGAGAAGCGCGGCATCGGTCGCCCGTCGACCTACGCCTCGATCATCTCGACGATCCAGGACCGCGGCTACGTGCGCCTCGACAATCGGCGCTTCTACGCGGAGAAGATGGGCGAGATCGTGACCGAGCGGCTCGTCGAGAACTTCGAAGACCTCATGGACTACGGCTTCACCGCAGGTCTCGAGGAGGCCCTCGACGAAGTCGCCGTCGGCTCGAAACAATGGAAGAAGGTCCTCGGGGACTTCTACGACGACTTCCGCAAGAAGCTCACGGCCGCCGAAGACCAGGCCAAGGGCATGAAGCGGAACTCGCCGACGGACACGGACATTCCTTGCCCGCAATGTGCGCGGCCGATGCAGATCCGCACGGCCTCGACCGGCGTCTTCCTGGGCTGCTCGGGCTACGCGCTGCCGCCCAAGGAGCGCTGCAAGAGCACGATCAATCTCGTGGCCGGCGACGAAGTCGAAACCGTCGGTGAGGACGAGGAGGAGAACGAGGCCCGGATGCTGCTCAAGAAGCGGCATTGTCAGAAGTGCGAGACGGCGATGGACAGCTATCTCGTGGACGAGGGTCGAAAGCTCCATGTCTGCGGCGACAACCCGGACTGCACGGGCTTCGAAGTCGAGACCGGCACGTTCCAGATCAAGGGCTACGACGGCCCGGTCCTCGAATGCGACAAGTGCGGCGAGGACATGCAGCTCAAGTCCGGCCGCTTCGGCAAGTATTTCGGTTGCACGAGCGACGACTGCAAGAACACGCGCAAGCTGCTGCGAAGCGGCGAGCCCGCGCCGCCCAAGGTCGACCCCATTCCGATGGAGCACCTGAAGTGCGAGCGCTGTGACGACTTCTACCTGCTTCGGGACGGCGCGGCGGGGATCTTCCTCGCGGCGAGCCAGTTCCCGAAGCATCGCGAGACGCGCGCCCCGACCGTCGAAGAGATCAAGAGCGTCGAGAACAAGCTCGACGCGAAGTACAAGTTCCTGGCGAGCGCACCGCTCTCGGATCACGAGGGGCGACCCGCGATGGTCCGCTTCGCGCGCAAGACCAAGGAGCAGTACGTCACGTCCGAGCTCGACGGCAAGACGACGGGCTGGCGTGCCCACTACCGCGACGGCAAGTGGGAGCAGGAGATTCCCCCGCCGAAGAAGACGGTGAAGGCGAAGGGCCGCGCGGCGAAGAAGAAGGCCGCCGCCAAGAAGGCGCCCAAGCGGAAGGCTGCGAAGAAGAAAGCGGCCAAGAAGAAAGCCGCCAAGAAGAAAGCGGCGAAGAAGAAGACCGCCAGGAAGTAGGGCGGCCTCGCCCCTGGACCGGCGCCGCGGACCGCGGCAGGCTCTCGCTGCCCGAACGCGAGGAACGCCGTCATGCCCTGGTCCCCCGATACGCCCGAGGCGCGTCTCGATCGCCTCGAGTCCCTCGACGCGATCCGTCAGCTCGTGGCGAAGTATTGCCTCGCCCTCGACATGCGGGACCTCGATGCGTTGTGCGGCCTCTTTCCCGAGAACGTCCGCGTGAGCGGTGACGCGACCGGGCGCCGCGCGCTCAAGGTCTGGTTCGACGAGACCCTTCGCGAGCAGTTCACGGGAACCGCCCACGTCACCGGCAACCACGTGATCGAGTTCGACGCCCCGGACCGCGCGCGCGGCCTCGTGTACAGCCGCAACGAGCACGAGACCGGCGACGAGTGGGTCGTCATGACGATGCTCTACTGGGATCGGTACGAACGGATCGACGGCGCCTGGCTGTTCCGGCGAAGGCTTCCGCTCTACTGGTACGCGACGGACCTGAACGAGCCGCCGATCGGCGAGAACAAGATGCGCTGGCCCGACCGGGCGCCTTACGAGGGCGGCTTCGCCTCGTTCTTCCCGTCCTGGGAGCGCTTCTGGTCCGACGCGTACGTGCGGGACTCCGACGTGCCGGCGCCGGCCGCGGCGGACGAATTCCTTGCGCGGATGGCCCCCGAAGACGAAGGTCTCTCCGTGCGCGTCCGCTGAGGGCGGGGACGCTTCGGAGGAGGGACGCATGGGACGCGTGATGAAGGGGCTGGCCATCGGGATCGCAGCGGTCGTGGCCCTCGTCGTGATCGCCTGGTACGCCGGCGGTGGCGCCGTCGGCCTCGCCGAGACCCAACTGCCGGACTTCCCGGACTGGCCTCCGCCGCACGCGGATCTCGCGACCGGCGGCGAGGGCGAGTTCCGTTTCGCGACCTGGTCGCCCTACGACTTCGACATCCTGCTGCGCAAGCGCCCGCTGCCCGTACCCACCACGGGGATCGGCACGCTGGTCCTGCCCGCGGGCGCATCGGCGACCTCGAAGGTCCCGGCGGTCGTGCTCGTGCACGGGAGCGGCGGCCTCACGCCGGGTCGCGAGATGCGCGTCGGGCGAACCCTCGCCGACGCGGGCTTCGCCGCCTTCGTGCTCGACTACTACCGGCCCCGCGGCGTCACGAAAGACACCGCCTACATGGCGAAGGTCCTCGCGGTCACCGAGTTCGACGCAGCGACCGATGCCTATGCCGCGCTCCGGCTGCTCTCGACGCACCCGGCGATCGACGGGGAGCGCGTCGGGATCATGGGTTTCTCGTACGGCGGCATGGCCGTGCGACTGGTGATGGATGAGCGCGTGCGCGAGGCCGTCGCGCCCGAGGTGCCCGGCTTCGCCGCGTTCGTCGATACCTACGGGCCGTGCTTCCAGCGGTGGGGCACGCAACGCGTGAACGGGGCGCCGCTCCTCACGCTGCGCGGCACCGAGGATGCCTCGAACGATCTCGTGGCCTGCGCCGAGCGCGAAGCGGAGCTCCGAGCGCTCGGCGTCGACGTCGATGCGCGCATCTACGAGGGCGCCGGTCACGCATGGGAGGCCGACACGCCGCGCAGGCTCTTCGAGGACTCGCCCTTCGTCGCCGGGTGCACGGTCGAGTACGACGCGAACGGCCACTCGTCGATCGACGGCGTGCCGATCGTCGACGGCGCACCGGACGACAGCCGGGCGGAGCGCGTGCTGATGCGAGTCGCGAGCGGGAGACCGATGGCCGCGTGCGTCGGGTCGGGGTACGTGATCGGTCGCGATGACGAGACGCGGGCGAAGGCGACCCGGGCTTTCCTCGGCTTCTTCGAGCGCGTGCTGAAGCCGGCAGGCGCCTCGGCGGAGGCGGGATGAAGGCGCGGGGGAGGATCGTCGGCGCGGCCCTGCTCGCCGCGTTGCTCGCGTCGCCTTCCGGCGCGGGGGGGCGTCGTACGGAGTCACCGGAGGGCACCGTGGTCCTGCTGCACGGCCTCGGCCGCAGCGAGAACAACATGCGGATCCTGCAGTGGCGCCTCGAGTACATGGGCCACCGCGTGTGCAATGTCGGATACGACACCCGCGTCGCGACGATCGAAGAAGCCACGGACGAGGTCTTCGCGGCGATCGAAGGGTGTGGGGTGGGGCGCGGCCCGGTGCATTTCGTGACCCACTCCCTCGGCGGACTGGTGCTGCGCGCGTTCCTGCCGCGCCACCCGCTCGAGCGGCCGGGACGGGCCGTGATGCTGGCGCCTCCCAACCAGGGGAGCGAGATCGCCGACGAGCTTCGCGATCTGGGCTGGATCGAGCCGATCATGGGCCCGCTCGCGTCCCAGCTCGGGACGCGCGAGGATGACCTCCCGAAGCGCCTGCCGACCCCCTCGATCCCCTTCGGCGTGATCGCGGGAGACGACTGGATCAACCCTGCGGGCCCTCTGTGGCTCCCGGCGCCTCATGACGGCACGGTCAGCGTGGCCAGCACGCGGCTCGACGGGATGAGCGACCACATCGTGTTGCCCTACACGCACACGTTCATCGTCGCCGCGGGCGCGGTAGCCGAGCAGGTGGATCGATTCCTGCGGCGGGGGCGGTTCGACCCGCCCGAATCCGGGACTGCGACCGATTCGGGCGACTAGGCCAGATTCGCGGCTTGGCGGCGCTGGAATCGATCCTCTACCCTGAACGGGCCCAGAAGCGCTGTCAGTCGCCCCGCCGTCCGTCTCGAACGGGATCGCGGTAGGTCGAACGGCTCCAGTTCGCTGGTCGTTCGCTGCTGGGTGCGTTCACTCTTGCCGTCGTGGTGTTGCCGCGATCGGAAGATTGGGCGGAGACAATTTCGATCGACCGGGTTCCGATTTCGCGACCCGACCGATCGAGCATGCGCCCGACGCAGGATCGAGGATCGAGTCGACGGGCACGGAGTAGGTTCGTGAAGAAGATTTACGTTGGCAATCTCCCTTGGGCCACGACGGACGAAGATCTGCGGGAGCTCTTTGGCACCTATGGCGCGGTCGCGTCTTCGGCGGTCGTGAACGATCGCGAGACCGGTCGTTCCCGCGGATTCGGTTTCGTCGAGATGGACGGGGCGGATGCCGACAAGGCCATCGCCGAGCTGGACGGTCGTGACTACGGCGGCCGCGCGCTGCGCGTCAACGAGGCGCTCGACAAGCGTCGCGGTGGCGGCGGCGGTGGTGGCGGAGGCGGCGGCGGCCGCTGGTAGGTTCGACGCCGGCGCGCGAGTTCGATTCGATCGATTCGAATTCGCGTCGTCCGGCGTGATCCGGCGTCTCCGTCGTCGTCCTGTCGGGGCGGGCGAGGGAGATCGCGTAATCGGGATGTCGACGTCCCGATTGCGTCGTACGGTGATGTGCGGCCGTGACCGATCGATCTGCCGGTCGATCGGGAGAAGTCGAACGACGAGAGCCCCGGCCTCTGGTTCGGGGCTCTCGTGTATCCGGACGCCGATCCGCGGCGTCACGAGAGCGGGAGACGAGCCCGCGATGCAGGATCGATGAACGGGACGCTCCAACGTTCGCTGTGGTCGCGGCCGCTCGTGCTGGCGATCGGAGGGATCGGCGCCGGGCTTGCGAACCCGGGGCTGCAGCCCGGTCTCTTCCTCGAGATCCTGATCGTGTCGTTGGTGGTGCCCGGCGTGCTCGCGGCGATGCTCGGCCAGCGCCGACGCCTGGCGCCTGCGGCGACCGCGGTCTCGATCGCGATCGGCCTCTTCGGCTGGGCGCTCTTCGCCCTGTTGACCGGTGGCGTTCGCAGCCCGCTGGTCGTGGGTTTCCTGCTCGAGATCCTGGTCTCCGTCGTCTCGACCAGCGTGCGCGGAGTGGCCGCGACGACGGCCGGCGCAGCCCTGCTGCTGATCGGACTCGGTTCGATCACCGCGCGCGATGACCTCGGTCTGCTCGCGCTCGAGGTCGTGCTCATCATCGCGTCCGGAGCGCTCGGGGCGGTGATGGCAAGACGTCGGCAGGCCGGCGAGGTCGCCCTTCGGACCCAGGGCGAAGAGCTCGGTCAGCGACTCGATGCGCTCCAGCGCGCGCTCGAGGACGAGCGCGTGATCAGCCGCGTCGGCGAGAACGTCGCGCGTCTGGCGCACGGGCTGAAGAATGCGGTCCACAGCCTCCGTGGCTTCGTGGGGCTGATCGAGCCGCAGCTCGAGGGCGGCGCCGGCACCCGGGCGGCGCTTGCCGGCCTGCACGCCGCGATCGACGACCTCGAGAAGCTCGCGCGTCTGACCCTCGCGAATCCCGAAGCGGACGACGCATCGGTCGAGTCACCGCGCAGCGGAGGCGGGGAGGGGGCGACCCTCGGTGATCTCGTCTCAGTGGCCCGTGTCGAGGTCGAGACGGCCAATCCCGGCGTGGCGTGGACGGTCGACGCGCGGTCGGGCGCGGAAGGCCTGCAGGTCGGCGTCGAGCGCGAGACGCTGCTCGAGCTGCTCGTGATCCTGATGCGGAACGCCGTGGAGGCGATGGGTGGGCAGGGCGCCGCGCGGGTCGAGCTCGATCCGATCGGTTCGTTCGTCCGGATCGCTGTTTCCGACGCGGGCCCGGGCTTTCCGGACGAGGTGCTCGGAAACCTCTTCCAGCCGGGATATACGACCAAGGAGAAGGGCAGCGGATTCGGTCTCTTCCTGGCGCGGCGGATCGCCGACGACCATGGGGGGAGCCTCGAGATCGGCAATCTCGACGGCGGGGGGGCCTGCGTGCAGGTCGCCTTGCCGGCGGCTTCGGGAGCCTGACGGAAGGCGATGGCGGATTCGATCCTGATAGCGGAGGACGAGCGGGCTTCGGGGGAGTACCTGAAGCTCCTGCTCGAGGAGATGGGGTACGACGTCCGGCTGACGGCCAACGGCGTCGAGGCGCTGCTCGCCCTCGAGGCCGGCCGCTTCGATCTCGTGATCACCGACCTGCGCATGCCGTCGATGGACGGCTTCGAGCTGCTGACGCACCTCGCCCAACGCTGGCCCGGGATGCCGGCGATCGTGCTGTCCGCGAACGAAGATCCCCAGGACGTGATCGACGCCGTGCGCCTCGGTGCCGTCAACTACCTGCTGAAGCCGGCGACCCCGGCCAGCGTCGGGTCCGCCGTCGAGCGGGCACTCCTCACGCGTAGCCGGACGGTCGTCGCCGACGCGACGGTCCCCGAGCTCGTCGGGGACAGCAAGGCGATGGTCGAGGTCCGTCACCGCGTCCTGATGGCCGCACGAAGCGACGTCCACGTCCTCGTCACCGGCGATACCGGGACCGGCAAGGAGCTCGTCTCCCGCGCGATCCACACCCACTCCGGCCTGTCGAAGGGCCCCTTCGTCGCCCACAACTGCGCGCTCTCGCCGTCGGACCTCTTCGAGAGCGAGTTCTTCGGCCACCGTCGCGGTGCCTTCACCGGCGCCGATCGCGACCGTCGCGGTCTGCTGCGCGAGGCCCACGAGGGCGTGCTCTTCCTGGACGAGCTCGAGACCCTCGACATGGGCTTCCAGGCGAAGCTGCTGCGCGTGATCGACGACGGCGAAGTCCGGCCCGTCGGTGCCGAGCGCGCCGAGCGCGTGAACGTGCGCTTCGTGGCGGCGACGAATCGCGAGGCCCAGACGATGATCGACGAGGGCAGTCTGCGCGAGGACCTCTACTACCGATTGCGTGGCGTCGAGATCCGGCTCCCTCCGCTCGCCGAGCGACGTGAGGACATCCCGCTGCTGGTCGCGCACTTCGATCGGGCGGAGGACCGACCGGACGCTTCGGGCTTCACGCCCGAGGCGCTGGAAGCGCTCTGCGCAGCGCCGCTCCCCGGCAACGTGCGTCAGCTCCGAAACCTCGTGCAGGGCGCGCGGGCCGCGGCGGGAGACGCCGAGGTCGGATTGCTTCACCTGCCCGCGGATCAGCTCGACCGCGGCGGCGCGACGGTGCCGACGGGCGAGGGCAGCGGTGGCATTCCGAGGGGGGTCCCCCTGCGAGAGGTCGAGCGCCTCGCGATCGCGCAGGCCCTCGAGGATTGCGAGGGCAACCGCACGCGGGCCGCGAAGCTCCTCGACATCGACCGGTCGACGCTTCGTCGGAAGATCGCGGAGTTCGGACTCGACTGAGGGTGCACCTACGGCGCAGGCGCGTTCGAGTCCGACGAGGGCCGGGTCTACGGCGCAGGCGCGTTCGGAGAGAGGTCCGGCGGCGTCGTGACCTGGGCCTTCGGCTCGAGTCCGTTCAGGTATCGATCGAGGGCCTCGAGCTCCACGCGAGAGCCGCCGACGAACTCGACGCCGTAGCCGGCGGGCTCGAGCTCACCGCTCTTGGCCGGCTTGATCCCGCGGCGCGTCCAGACGACCTCGCCCACGAGCTGGAGCGCCTGGATCGCCCCGCGCTCGCTCCGAAGGTCGATCGTGATGACGACCCTTCGCCCTGCGGCGAGCGGTTCCCAGCTGCGGATGTAGGCGCCACCGCGGGAGAGGTTCGCGGTCGTCTCCTCAGCATCGCGGAAGAAGGTGCGGCCCGTGGACGGATCGGTCTCGGCGTCGACCGTCGCGATCCTGATCGGGATCGCAGTCGCGACGCGCGGAAATTTCTGCAGACCCGTCTGTGCCTGGCGCCACTGCCCCATGACAGAAAACCCCCTCCTGCTTCGCATCGGCGGGCGGGAGGGGGTCTTGAGGGTCGACGAACGAGTTGAGGGGGTGGCCCTACGGTTCCTCGCTCGGTTGTCGAAGCTCGGGCTGGCTCGGTCGGTCAGTCGCTCAGCCCGAGGAAGGGGAACTGGATCGTCTCGGAAAACTCGTCCTGTTCCGCATCGCTGGGCGCCAGGTAGAGCGCCTTCTCGGCGCTCGAGAGCGACGTCGCCGCGGCGCGGGCCGCCTTGCGCTTGGCGGCCTTGCGATGGTTCGTGAGCGCGTCGGCGCTTCGACTGAGGTCGTTCGGCGTGAAGGTCGGCACCTGGGCCTGCTTCGCGCGCTCCTCACAGACTTCCTTCAAGATCGCCGTCGTGAGGCGCTTGCCTTCGACCTTGCCCCCGCGACCGAGGGTGCAGAGCAGGGGCCCCGCGTGCTCGCCACGGTGGTCGATCCAATCCTCGAGCACGATCAGCTCTTCGTTGGAGAGCTCGACCTTGCGGCCGCGACTACCGCCCTTCGGGCGGGCCGTGATCGTGCAGGCGCCGGTCTTGTTGCTGAACTTCACGCTGTCCGGAGTCAGGCCGGTGATCTCGGCGAGCTTGAGGCCGCGGTACACCAGCGAGAAGAACACCGCGTCGCGGTAGCCCTCGCCGTTGGCACCGGCCGCGCTGGCAGCCACGAGGGCGCGAAGCTCGCCGTCGCCAAGGATGCGGCCGCGGGCCTGCGTCGGCTTCTTGGCCTTCGGCTTTCGGGCGGGGGGCGCCTCGTCGGCCTCGGCCTCGGGGACGAAGCCGAGCTCCGTGCACTCCTCGATCACCTTGCTGAGGGTGCTGCGGATCTTCTGGACCTGTCGGGCCGGGTAGGCGTCCGGCACGACGCGGTAGCCGCGGCTCGTGTCGTTTCGACAGCGGAGGGCTTCGATCCGCGCGGGCGCGCCCTTCTCCTTGAGGATCGTGAGGGCGGCGGCGCCGTGGTAGGGGCGGATCTGCTGCCAGGGGAAGTCGACGCTGTCGCACTTGCCTCCGCTGATCACGGTGGCCAGCGTCTCGAGGGCTTCCTCGGCAGCGTCGCGGCTGTCGTCGCTGCGGAACGTACTCAGGTAGTTCTCGGCGGCGCGGCGACCCTTGGCGAGCTCGACCGGATGGAGCAAGAAGTCGGCGTCGTCATGCGGCGAGAGTTCCGGGACCGGGGCTTCGGTCGGGGCCTCCGTGACTTCGGCGAGTTCGGCGCTCGGGGCATCGACGAAGTCGTCGGTCTGTTCGGAGGGCGAAGTGGCTGAGGAGACGGGGGGAGCGACTTCGACGGCCAAGGGTGATCCTCCTATTCCGGGTCAGGAAATGACCTGGGGTACCCATTTCTTCAAATGTCGACACGGATGTCAACTCCAGCTCGAAAAAGGCTTGCGAGGCCATCCAATTTTGCTTTGATTTCAGGCACTTGCGATTGGCATCGAGAACGCCCCAGAGGGATGTTGATTGGTCACTCACACACGGATGCCCTCCGGGATACACTGCCCGCATGTCCGATTCCGCGGCTTCGAACGTGCCTGAACCCACCCCGCTCGAGGTTTTCGAGCGCCTCGCCTGGCCCGTCCCGACCGCCTTCGCGGGCGCCCTGGCGGGCTTCCGATTCGAGCAGGGAGACGTCCTGTTTCGCGAGCCCGCGGCCTACGACGCGGTGTCCGACGCCGCGAGCGCGGGTGGCACGGCGCTGCAGGTCCTGCTGCCGAAGCGCAGCGGCCGAGCGACGCCGACCGATGCCGAAGGGGATCGTCGCACGGCGCTCTGGGAGAGCGAGGTCGTGCTCGAGCGGGTCGATCTCGCCGAGGGCGCGAGCGAGACGTTGACGACGTCACAGGGGCGCCTGCTCATGACGCTCTGGACCGGGGACGAGGACTGGCTCCGTTCCGAGCGAGCGTCGCCGCCGGTTCCGCTGGCTGCGCGCGACCTCGCGGGTCGTCTCGAGGAGGCGAAGCGCACCTTCGTGAAGGGCTGGAAGACCAGGCGGGGTGTCGGCTTCGTCTTCGTGGTCGACCTGGCGAGCGACGCCTCACGGACGAAAGCCGCGGCGATCGAGGATGCCCTCGCGCCGCTGGGCAAGCTCCGCCGACTAGCCCGGAGTCCCGAGCGCGCGGGCGTGAGCGAGCCGGAGCGATTCCATCCGGCGCTGGAAGTCCGCGGCCTGGCCGTCGCCGGGACCTCCGAGGAGGAGGTGCAGGCCGCGCTCCGCGGCGCACTCTACGGCGGCGCACAGAAGGACGGCGAGCCCGAGGACGGGGAGGCGACCGCCGACCGCTTCTCGGTGTCCCGGCACGGACTGATGATCGTGCTCGGCGCCGGAGACTGAGTCGGCTTCTACTCGATCAGGATCGTTGCCTGCTCGAGCCGAATCTCACGCTGCGGGCGTCCGGGGTCCCGGGCCGCGCCGAGAGATTCGATCTTCTTCAGCGTCGCGAGGCTGTCGGGGTCTTCGACGCGGCCGAAGACCGTGTGGCGGCCGTCGAGCGCCGGCGTCGGCTTGAACGTCAGGAAGAACTGGCTGCCATCGGTGCGCGGCCCCGCGTTCGCCATCGACAGCGTGCCGCGCTGGTCGTGCTTGGCGGCCGGATGGAACTCGCCCCCGTACTTGTAGCCGGGCCCGCCGGTCCCGTTGCCCTTCGGGTCGCCGCCCTGGGCCATGAAGCCCTGGATGACGCGGTGGAATCGCGTGCCGTCGTAGAAGCCGAGACGCGTGAGGTAGAGCGTGCTCGACACGTGCATCGGCGCCTCCTCGTGGAAGAGCCGGACCTTGATCTCGCCTTCACTCGTCTTGAGCTTCCACACGTAGGTCTTGCCGGCAGCGAACTCGACCCGCGGCGGCTTCTGAAGGCGCCCCTTCCAGCTCCGCTTCGAGCGATCGATCGGGTTCGCGAGGATGAACTCGTCGAGCGCCTTCATCGCGGGGTCGCTGGTGGCGGCGCTCGCGCCGTCGTCGGTGCAACCGAGGACGAGGGCGAGGACGAGGAGACCGAGGGCGAGACGGAGCCGGTAGAGCGGGCCGGCGAGGGGCGACATGGTCTGGCTTCTCCTGGCGCGACGGACGTTCGTCGCGCGTAATGAGGGGCGGCGGGAGGGTACGAAACGCCGAAACGATTTGCAGGCGGGGGCGCGTCGAGGGCTCAGCCGCGACGTCGAGGGCTCAGCCGCGGCGGCGATCGCAGAGCCCGAGGTCGGTGAGCTCGCGTTTCGCCTCGCCCGCCCAGTCGCGATTGGCCTTCGGACTCGCGGGGCTGGGATGGAGCACGCGGCCGATCTTCAGCTCGCGACCGCCGAGGACCTCCCGAGCCCGGGATTCGGCGAACGCACCGATGCCCACGATCCACTCCGGCTCCAGGATGTCGACGAGGCGATGGAGGTGGTCGTCGCAGGCGGCGTAGAGGCGCTCGCGCTCGGGGGCCGCGAGCTTGTCCGGCGTGCGGTTCTTCCCGGAGTCCTCCATGAAGACGAGTGGGCAGTAGTTGGCGATGTAGTGATCGTCGAAGAACGCCTCGGGCGCTCCCCAGTGGTCGGCGATCGCGCCCCAGACCCGCGCGCCACTCACCTCGCTCCGGGTACACGCAAAGCCCTCCACGGGGCGCTTCGGGTGCTCGCGGGCGGGCCGGTCGATCCGCTCTTCGATGCCCATCCAGTCGCGCACCGAGGCGATCTCGCCGAAGGGCACGCCGGTCTGGGTCATGCCGTAGGGCCCCGGGTTCATGCCGAGGAACACGACGCGTTTCGCGCTGTCCCCGAAGCGCCGGATGTAGCGACGATGGCCGCGACCCGCGTGGAGGAGCGGGTTGTAGACGTGGGTGACGGGGGCCTGGAACCGCATCGGGTCGACGGCGTCAGACAGACGTCGGGTCGCGCGGAGCAGGCGATCGGCGTGGCCCAAGGGGGACGACCTCCGGAGGATCGGGCGAGGGTTTCCCGCATCCCACGAAACGTGAGTCGGCGCCGGGGGCGGAAAAGCCGGCAGCGCCTCACGCGTGGGGCGCGCGCAGTGTAGACTGGGGAGCCCGCCGCGCGAGGTTGTCGCGCGAGCGGAATTCGACGGGGGATGGATGACGATCGAGTCCGCATTGCTGCTCGCCGCGATCGCCGCCGCCGCCCTCCTGGGTGTCCTGTGGCGCCGATCCGAGACGCGGCTCTCTGCGACCGGGGCCGAGCTCGAGGCGCTCCACGAAGAGCGTGAGGAGCTCGCCACGCGGCTCGGTCGAGAGCGACAGGGGCGAACGAAGCAGGGCCAGGAGCTCGCTGTCCTGCGCAAGCGTCTGGACAAGTCGAAGAAGCGCAGCGCGCGCGCCGAGAAGAGCGGCGGCGATCTGCCGCTCGGGACCGCGGCGCGACTCACCGACCTCGAATCCCAGCTCGAGCGCGCGGAGCGAGAACGCGATCGCGGGCGCGCCGAGCGAGAGCAGCTCGCCGCCCAGGTCGCGACCCTCGAAGCGCGGCTTTCGGTCGCGCGGCGACCCGTCCCGGCCACACCGCCTGCCGACACGACGGCGGGGCCGAGCGCCGCCGAGCTCGCCGAGGCGCAGGAGCGGATCGGCAAGCTCGAGGACCAACTCGAGCTCGCGAAGCAGAGCGAGGTCCGTGCGCGTAAGCGGATTTCGAACCAGGAGCAGCTCTACGCGTCGATCCGCTCCGAGCTCGACGTGAAGAAGGACCGGTTGCGCGCGCAGGACGAGCGGATCCAACGCCTCGAGGCGCTCGGCGTCGCGCTCGGGAGCGACGTCGAGCCCGATTCGATCTCGGACTCGGACGCGGAATCGATCTCGGACGAGTCCGACTAACCCTGCTTCGTTGCGTCCCACGCCCAGTCGAGCCAGGGGAAGAGCGCTTCCAGATCCGCCGTGTCGACGGTCGCGCCGCCCCACAAGCGCAGGCCGGTCGGCGCATCGCGGTAGGAGCCGATGTCGAAGGCGACGCCCTCTTCGTCGAGACGCTTCGCGGCGGCCTTGATCGTCTTCGAAACTTCGCCGTCGTCGCGGCCCTCCGCCCAGGCGTCGACGATCTTCAGGCAGATCGACGTGCAGGAGCGCGTCGCCGGATCGTTCGCGAGAAAGTCGACCCAGTCGGCGCCCTCGACCCAGCCGCGCACCGCCGCGAGGTTGCCTTCGGCGCGGCCGAGCAATCCCGGGAGTCCGCCGACGGATTCGGCCCACCGCAGACCGTCGAGGGCGTCTTCCACGCAGAGCATCGACGGCGTGTTGATCGTCGAGCCCTCGAAGATCGAACCGTTCAGCTTCCCGTTCTTCGTGAGCCGGAAGATCTTCGGCATCGGCCAGGGCGGCGTGTACGACTCGAGCCGCTCCACCGCGCGCGGGGAGAGGGCGAGCATGCCGTGGGCCGCTTCGCCGCCGAGCACTTTCTGCCAGGACCATGTCACGACGTCGAGCTTGTCCCAGTCGAGGTCCATTGCGAACGCGGCGCTCGTCGCGTCACAGATCGTGAGGCCTTCGCGATCGCCGGCGATCCAGTCGCCGTTCGGGACGCGCACGCCGGAGGTCGTGCCGTTCCAGGTGAAGACGACGTCGCGCGAGAAGTCGACGCTCGCGAGGTCCGGCAGGTCGCCGTAGTCCGCTTCGAGCTTGCGCACGTCCTCGAGGCCGAGCTGTTTGGTGACGTCGCTGACCCAGCCGGAACCGAAGCTCTCCCACGCCAGCAGGTCGACGCCACGCGCGCCGAGCAGGGACCACAGAGCCATTTCGACGGCGCCGGTGTCCGAGCCCGGCACGAGCCCGAGCTTCCAGTCGTCGGGCAGACCGAGGATCGAGCGGCTGCGTTCGGAGACTTCCTGGATGCGCGCCTTCGCGGGACCGGCGCGATGAGAGCGGCCGGTCATCGCATCGCTCAGTCCGTCGACCGACCAGCCGGGACGCTTGGCGCAAGGTCCGGAAGAGAAGTGCGGACGGGCGGGACGTGCGGCGGGTGCGGTCATCGTGTAGGGATCCTTGATCGGGTCGCGGGGCACTTCGCCACGAGATTCTTCGGGCCTGCGGCGAGGCGTCTCGCGAGCGAGGCGGCGCAGTCTATCGGTGGTCCGGAACCCGGGCCACGTCTTCGTTCACGTGCGCGAATGGGGTAGCGTTCGTCGCGCATGGCGAGCGAAAGCAACGATTCTCCGGACGCGGTGGCGGTCCGCGAATTCCTCGACGGACTCCAGACCGAAATCTGTGATGCGCTCGAGACCCTCGACGGTGAAGCTCGTTTTCGTCGCGAGGAGATCCCGCGACCGGGCGGCGGCGTGTCGCGACCGCGGGTGCTCGAGGGCGGGGCCGTCCTCGAGAAGGCCGCCGTGCAGTTCTCGCATACGCACGGCGTCGAGATGCCGCCGGCCGCGACCGAGCGGCGTCCCGAGTTGGCCGGGCGGACCTACGAGGCGATCTCGGTCTCGTTGATCGTCCACCCACGCAATCCCTACGTCCCGACCTGCCACGCGAACTACCGATTCTTCATCGCGCACGATCCGGAGGGGCTCGAGCCGGTCTGGTGGTTCGGCGGCGGCTTCGATTGCACGCCGTACTACGGCTTCGAAGCCGACGCGATCCATTGGCATCACACCGCCCGGGCCGCCTGCGAGCCGCACGGCAAGGACCTCTATCCGCGCTTCAAGGCCGCCTGCGACGCCTACTTCTTCCTGCCCCATCGCGACGAGCCCCGCGGCATCGGCGGCCTCTTCTACGACGACTTCGACGAGGGCGGCTTCGCGGCGGCCTTCGCGCTCTGGAAGGACACCGCGAACGCCTTCCTCGAGGCCTATCGCCCGATCGTGGAGCGCCGCCGGGACACCCCCTTCGGTGAACGCGAGCGCGAGTTCCAGATGTACCGCCGCGGTCGCTACGTCGAGTTCAACCTGCTCCAGGACCGCGGCACGCGCTTCGGCCTGGAAGCCGGCGCGCGGACCGAATCCGTGCTGGCGTCGCTGCCCTCGCCGGTGATCTGGCGCTACGACTGGCACCCGGAGGAGGGCTCGCCCGAGGCCGGGCTCTATCGCGACTTCCTCCGCCCCCGGGAGTGGGCGGACGAGACGCCGCCCGCGGACGGATAGCCCCGCCGACGTCGTCGGAACGAATCCGGCCCCGGATCTGTTAGAGTCCCGACCGCTCCGGATCCGCCCGCGCCCCCTGGCGGTCCAGCGGCCACCCGAAAGGGTGCGCGCACCGGAGCTCGAGGAGAGAACAGAGCGATGTCATCCGCGCCTGCAGCCGGCTCCGGCGTCGAAGCGAGCGGCCCCTATTTCGGTCTCCGCGTGTCGGACGTGATCGAAGAGACCCACGACAGCAAGTCGATCGTCTTCGACGTGCCCGCCGAGCTGGCGGAACGATTCGCCTACGTCTCGGGGCAGTTCCTGAGCTTCCGTGTCGAGGTGAACGGTCAGCGCCTGGTCCGCTGCTACTCCCTCGCGAGCGCCCCCGGACTCGATGCCGCCCACAAGGTGACGGTCAAGCGCGTGGTCGACGGCCGCGCCTCGAACTGGATGAACGATCACGTCGCCGCGGGCGACACCCTCGAGGTCATGTCACCGAACGGGGTCTTCGTCCTGCAGGAGCGTGACACCCCGATCGTGCTCTTCAGCGGTGGATCGGGAATCACGCCCTGCATCTCGATCCTGAAGACCGCGCTCGCGAAGACCACGCGTCCGATCAAGCTCGTCTACGCGAACCGCGACGACCGCTCGATCATCTTCAAGGACGAGCTCGCCGGCCTCCTCGCCGCGAACGCCGACCGGCTCGAGATCGTCCATCGTCTCGACGACGTCCACGGCTTCGTGGACGCCGACCTCGTCGTGCAAGAGATCGGCACGCGCACGAACGCGGACTTCTACATCTGTGGCCCGGGCCCGTTCATGGACGTGGTCGAGGCGGGGCTCGCGAGCCTCGACATCCCGGCGACGCAGATCCACATCGAGCGCTTCGAGTCGCCCGACACACCAGGCGCGACCGACGCCGCGCCGGTCGAGACCAGCGGTGACCTCGTCGTGACGATCTCCCTCGACGGCAAGGAGACCGAGATCGCCCTCGGCGAGGGCGAGACGATCCTGGCGGCCGCGCGTCGTGAAGGCCTCGAGCCGCCCTTCGCCTGCGAAGAGGCCTACTGCGGCTGCTGCATGGCCAAGGTCGTGGAGGGCGCGGTCGACATGTTGATGAACGACGGCGGTATCGACCAGCGCCAGATCGACGAGGGCTGGGTGCTGACCTGCCAGGGCGTGCCGAAGGGGAAGGTGCGGGTCGAGTACCCGGACTAGACCGATCGGCGCTGCGCGCCTCTCGAAACGCCCCTTCTGGGGGGAGCTGCGAGCGAAGAGCGAGCAGCGAGTATGAGATTCCCTGCGTGCGCGAGCACGCGGGGAATCGAAGGGAAGTTTCTTGCGCTGAGGGCTCTGTGGGTGGTGGCGGCGCGGGGCGTCTCTCGCGCTGAGGGCTCCGTTGGTGGCGATTCGGGGGGCTACCCGCTGACGAGGTCGAGGCCGAGGATCGCGCTGAGCTCGGTGAGGGCTTCTTCGGGGGTTTCGACCTTGATGGTCGACATGCCCATGGCGCGGGCTGGTTTCAGGTTGGGGCCGATGTCGTCGAGGAAGACGATTTCGTCGGCGCGCTTCTCGAGGCGGGTGCAGGCGAGCTCGTAGATCCTGGGGTCGGGCTTGCGCAGGCCCTCGACGCTCGACTCGATGAAGATGTGGAAGTGAGCTTTCAGGTCGCGGGTGCCGTCGTTCTGCTCGGGACGTTCCTCGTCGCCGGTGTGCGCCCAGTTGTTGGTGAGGGCGCCGAGGCGGTAGCCCTCGCGCCGCAGCTTGCCGAGCGCCGCGATCATGACCGGCCGGGGACCCGTGGACAGGGCCATCCGGGCCATCATTTCGCGTGCGTCCATCTCGATGCCCGCGCCGCGGCAGTCGGCTTCGAAGGCGGGATAGAAGGCTTCCATCTCGAGCTCACCGCGCTCGAGGCGGGACCAGGCACCGGCGGGCGCGGTGTTCGCGGCGACGAGGTTGATCGCGTTGCGGTCGAGGCCGAGCTCGGCCTCGTAGTCGCGGATGGCGTGGAGGGGCGACCCGAGCACGACGCCACCGAGGTCGAAGAGGACGGCGGATTTCTGCATGCGCCGCACTCTAGCAGTGGAAGGCGCTGTCTCTGGCTTCGCGAATCGACGCGGGGTCCCGCGCGAAGACGAGACTCGCGCGGGGCTCGTCCGCGAGGCTGGCTGCCGCGAGGTCGACGATCACGGCGTCGTTGCCGACGTGTTCGTAGACGCGTCGGCGCCAGCCCTCGTCGTCGGGGGGCCGATAGGTGAGGGCGACGCCGTGCCGCTCGCCGGGGTGTAGGGAGAGGCGTTTGCGGACGCGAGGGAGCGCGCGCTTGATCAGGCCGATCGCGACGAGTCCCATGGTGGTGCGCGCGTTGAACTCGACGGCGCCGCGGAGGCGCGGTACGCCCGCGCCCGTCGCGTCGGGCTCGACGTACCGCAGCGCGTCGACCCCGCACGGTCCCGTGAAGCCGCGCTCGCGAGCGAGGCCCGCCACCGCCGCCGCGTCCGCCCGCAGCGCCTCGTCGTCGCGGTCGCCGGAGAAGACCCGGCCGCGATGGTCGATCTCGCCGAAATGGCCGCGGTAGCCGCCGCCCGGTCCGTTCCACATCGCTAGGGAGCCGAGCAGCGTGAGCGGTGAGGGCGCTTCGCCCTCCACTGGCTCGGGGACGTGCATCACGACGGAGAGGTCGGCGACGCGGTCCAGCCAGGGCTCGAAGATCGCGCCGCCGCGGGCTGCCAGTCGGGGGAGGGCGCCGCGCACGCGGTCGAGCTCGTCGGATCCGGTCCCGCCGACGCGCCCGCGCCCGCTGCTTCCGAAGCGCGGCTTGAGCGTGAAGCGGCCGCCCGTCCAGTCGGGCCACTCGGCGAGCTTCGCGCGGAGCTCCGCGACCAGCGCGTCCGCGTCGTTCATTCGATCGGGCGGGTAGACGTCGATCAGCGGCGCCAGGCGCCGGGGCGCCAGGCCGAGCACCTGGGAGGCCTCGACGGCGAACGCCTTGTCGTGAAGCGCGGCGACGACCCCTGGGCCCGGGCCCGCGAGCTCCGCGCAGGCGTCTCGAGCGGCGGCGGTGTCGAGCCAGGCGTGGGTCGAGTCGTGCTCGAGGAAGTCGAAGCTCGCGCGTGTGGGCGGCGCGCCGAGGTCCGGCGGCCAGAGGTCACGCCCGCGCGGCCCGGGTTCGTCGCCGACGACGAGCCGCGCGCGACGGGGAAAGAGCAGCATCCAGAGGTGCGCGGCGGTGCGGACCGGCGGTTGGTCGCGATAGGCGCGCAGGTCCTCGCCTTCTTCGGCGCCGAGGTTCGGAATCAGGTCGATCGGCGTCGCATCGCGCTCCTGGACCCGCGCCTCACGCACGTGCTCGATCATCGCGTCTGACAGTCCCGCGCGACGCCGCGGCTCCACTGCGAATCGGCGCCCCTTGGCACGGGCCGGCCCGAGCGGAAAGGGCACCGTCTCGAGATAGTGATGGAGGTCCGCCGCGTCCTCGTCGTCCTCCGTGTCCGGAGGCTCCGACAAGCGCTCGAGCCAGCGAACCGCGAGGGCCACGTGCGCGATCTCGTCGTCGTGCACGACCTGGCAGATCGCGGCGCTCTCCTCGTCGCCGGCTGCGCGGAAGGCGTCGCGATAGGTGAGGGTGAAGTCGAGGTTCGCCTGCTCGAGGGTGAGCCCCATCGCCGACAGGAAGGCGCGAAGTCCATGCTCGGCCTCCGCGATCGCCGGGGCCTGCTGCCAGAAATAGTCGGAGTGGTCGTCGGTGTCGAAGCGTCCGCCGAGGGCCGCGAGCCGGTCGAGGTAGAGGCGGCAGTGGCGCTGCTCGTCGACCAGGGCCGAAACCAGGCCGCGGCGCAGCTCGGGCGGCGCATCCGGCCAGCGGAGCAGCGCCCAGGCGAAGTACTCGACCGCCTGCAGCTCGTGGTGCGCGAAGCGCGCGAGGCAGTCGCGGCGCGCATCCGGGGCGTCGAGAGAGCTCGGTGGAGGCAGAGCGGCGCCACCCGGGCCCATCGTGAGCCCCGCCCCGCGCGCGGGGCGCTCGATGTCCCGAATCGGTCCCGAAGGGGCATCCGGGAGCGGCTCGCCGGTCGCGGTCGTCGGCGTCCGGAGCTTCGTCTCGAGGTCGCCTTCTCGCAGGACGGCCAGGCAGAAGGCCTCGAGCGTCTCGGGCGGCGGGGCGGGCGAGGGCTTGGGCTCGGACATCGCGATCCGCAGGGTACGTCATCGCGGCCGTAGGCCCGCTACGGGCTTTCCGGCGGGGCCGCACGCCGGTTTCGGGCTGGAGTGAAACGTGTTTCACTCTGGCCCCATGGCCGCCGAGACCCCCCCGGACCCGCTCGTAGAGGAGCGCGCGCTCCGCATCATCGAGACGACGATCGACCTCGCGGAGCAAGGTGGCTTCGAGGCCGTCCGCCTGCGCGAAGTCGCGGCCCATGCCGGGGTCGCGATGGGCACCCTCTACCGGCGCTTCCACAGCAAGGAAGACCTGCTGGTGGCCGCGCTCGAGCATGAGACCCGCGCGATGGCGGATCGCGTGACCGAGCGGCCGCCGAAGGGGGGGACCGCGAGCGAGCGCGTGGTGGGCTTCTTCCAGATGGCGACCCGCGGCATGCTGCGGCGGCCCAACCTGACGCGCGCGATGTTCCGGGCGTCGGCGGCCGGGGAGCCTGTGCTGGCCCAGAAGGTCGGCATCTTCCACGACCTGCAGCTGCGAATGGTGGTCGGCGCTCTCCGCGGCGAACCCGTTCCGTCCAACGGCTTCGCGAACGTGTCGGACCGCGAACGGCTGCTCGGCGAGGTGCTGAACCAGATCTGGTTCGCCGTGATGATCACCTGGTCGGCGGGGTTGCAGACGCCGTCGGAAATCCACGAACGCATGCGCGCGTCGGTCGAGCTGGTGCTCGACGGTGCGAATCGGGATACCTGATTTCGTCCGCCCTCGACTCCTCCTCCGCGAGGACGGAGGGCGCTCACTGCGCGACAAGCGCAACCATCCGCGCCACACGCGCATTCGAAAGGTGTGAGAACAATGAGAGAAGCAGTCATCGTCGAGGCGGTCCGATCGCCGATCGCGCGGGGCAAGATGATCAAGGGCGACCTGTCCGGGATGCACACGGCGCATCTCTTCAGTCGCGTGCAGCGAGCCGTCGTCGAGCGCGCGGGCATCGAGCCCAAGGACGTCGAGCAGATCATTGGCGGCTGCGTCACGCAGGCCGGCGAGCAGTCGAACAACATCACGCGCCAGTCCTGGCTCTCCGAGGGCGACGACTGGACCTGCGGCGGCACGACGATCGACACCCAGTGCGGCTCCGGTCAGCAGGCGAACAGCCTGATCAACGCCCTCGTGAAGGGCGGCTCGATCGACGTCGGGATCGGCTGTGGCGTCGAGATGATGAGCCACGTCGGCCTCGGCCAGAACGTCATCAACGGCCCTGGCTACTTCATCCCGGACGCTTGGCCCTGGGACTCGCCGCAGACGCAGTTCGAGATGGCCCAGCGGATCGCGGAGAACCGCGGCATCTCGCGTGAGGACGTCGACGCGTTCGCGCTCTCTTCGCAACAGAAGGCGGCGGCCGCGCAGGCCGAGGGCCGATTCGAGCGCGAGATCGTGCCGATCGAGGCGCCGGTGCTAGGGGAAGATGGAACGCCTTCGGGCGACACGGTCAAGGTCGAGCGCGACCAGGGCATCCGCGAGACGGACGCCGCCAGCCTCGCGGCTTTGAACCCGGTCCTCCCCGACACGATCCATACCGCGGGCAACTCCTCGCAGATCTCGGACGGCTCCGCAGCGGTCCTGATCATGACGAGGGAGAAGGCCGAGCAGTACGGCCTGAAGCCGCGCGCGCGGATCGTGCAGGACGTCCTCACGGGCACCGACCCCTACTACGGCCTCGACGGCCCCATCGACGCGACCCGCGTGATGGAGCAGAAGACGGGCATGTCGATCCGCAACGACATCGACCTCTACGAGATCAACGAGGCCTTCGCCTGCGTGCCGCTTTCCTGGGCCCAGGTCTACGACATCGACATGGCCAAGGTCAACGTGAACGGCGGTGCGATCGCCCTCGGTCACCCGGTCGGCGCGACGGGCTCGCGGCTGATCGTGACGGCCCTGCACGAGCTCGAACGCTCGGGCCTGGGCACGGCCTTCATCACCATGTGCTGCGGCGCGAACATCGGCACGGGAACCATCATCGAAAGGCTCTAGCGAGCCTTTCTGGGCTCAGAGCTGTCACCGAGCGACTCTCGAGCGTCGCCCGAAGAACCTTCAGGAGAAGAATCATGGGTGAACTGGACGGAAAGGTCGCCGTCGTCACCGGCGCGGGCCGTGGGCTCGGCCGGTCTCACGCGATCGAGTTGGCCAGGCATGGTGCGCGCGTCGTCGTCAACGATCTCGGTGTCGCCGCCGATGGCAGCGGGCGGGACGAATCCGCCGGTCAGGGCGTCGTGGACGAGATCAAGTCCGCGGGCGGCGAGGCCGTCGCGCACTTCGGCGACGTGAGCGACTGGGAGCAGTCGAAGTCGATGATCACGACGGCGGTCGAGACCTTCGGCGACTTCAACATCCTCGTTTCGAACGCGGGCTTCTGTCGTGACAAGATGATCTTCTCGATGGAGGAGGGACAGTTCGACTCGGTCGTGAACGTCCACCTGAAAGGGCACTTCTGCGGCATCCGGCATGCGGCGGAATACTTCCGGAACAAGGGCAAGGCCGACGGGCAGGTCTACGGCCGCATCCTCTCGACGGCGTCCGAGGCCGCCTTCTTCTGCGATCCGGGTCAGCCGAACTACTCGGCGGCCAAGGCCGGCATCATCGCGGTCACGAACGCCGCAGCCATCGCGCTCGACAAGTACGGCGTCACGGCGAACACCTTCCTGCCCCGCGCGCGCACGGAGATGACCCTCGTGGGGCCGACGGCGCAGTTCTTCGAGAAGCCGGAGGAAGGCTTCGACACCTTCGCCCCCGAAAACGTGTCGCCCTTCGTGGCCTGGCTCGCGTCGCCGGCGGCGCAGAACGTGTCCGGCAACGTGTTCATCGTGTGGGGCAAGCAGATCACGGTGATGGAACCGCCGAAGCACGGCTTCACGGCCGACAACGACGACGCATGGACGCTCGAGGACGTCGGTGCGCAGATGGGCAAGTTCTTCGAGGGCAAGGAGCCCGTGAAGGACAGCTTCATTCCGCCGTCGGTGTTCTAGGCCGCGAACGGGTTCCAGCCGAGGAGGGCGAGCGATGGCGACCGAGTACAAGACGTGGCAGATCGGGGACGTGAAGGTGACCCGCGTGCTCGAGCAGGAGGCGCCGCTGCCGCCCGAGGCGTTGATCGCGAACATCGACCCCGACCGGCTGAAGGAACACGAGAGCTGGCTGAAGCCCCACTTCATGAACGAAGAGGGACAGATCGTGCTCTCGATCCACGCTCTGGTAGTCGAGTCGGGCAGCAAGACGATCGTCGTCGACACCTGTATGGGTAACGACCGGTCGCTGCCGATGGAGATGGGCCCGCTCCATACGAGCTTCCTCGAGGATCTCGAGGCGATCGTGAAGCGTGAGCAGGTCGACTACGTGATGTGCACGCATCTCCATTTCGACCACGTCGGCTGGAACAGCATGAAGGTCGGCGACGACTTCGTTCCGACCTTCCCGAACGCGAAGTACCTCTTCGCGAAGGCCGAGTACGAGCACTGGGTCGACGGTCCGGAGGACGAAAACATCGACCTGCGCTTCGGCGTGCAGCCGGTCGTGGACGCCGGACTCCACGAGCTCGTCGCGGACGACCACGCGATCACCGACGAGATCGCTCTCGAGCCCACGCCGGGCCACACGCCCGGTCACGTGAGCGTGACGATCGAGTCTCGGGGCGAGCGTGCGGTAATCACCGGCGACATGGTCCATCACCCGGTCCAGCTCGCGGAGCCGGGCTGGGGCAGTCATCCCGACGCGATTCCGGATCGGGCGGTCCAGACGCGACGCGAGTTCGTCGACCGCTACGGCGACACGGACGTGCTCGTGATCGGCACCCACTTCTCGGGCCCGACCTCGGGGCACATCAAGAAGATCGGCGACAGCTACCGGCTCGAGAGCGACTGAATCCCTCGCCTAGCCCGTCGGGAGTCCCCCCAGCTCTGCTGGGGAGGCCTTCAAAGTTTGACGGTTCCGGAATTCGAGGAAACCCCGTCCCGTGATTTGCTCGGCGTCACACAGGAGGGAGCCTCTCGTCGAAGAA